>Ga0074044_10000392_pt1 | contig 43465 bp, 30 predicted proteins | sample BogForMeECP23OM1_FD_94443 | JGI IMG/M metagenome (GOLD analysis project Ga0074044, IMG submission 94443) | Bog forest soil microbial communities from Calvert Island, British Columbia, Canada - Bog Forest MetaG ECP23OM1 | ecosystem: Environmental > Terrestrial > Soil > Wetlands ...
CAAAGCAGGGAGCCCTCGATAGGATGAAAGCGAAGCTGCGGAGTGACAAAACCGTCGACTGGCTGGCCCAAACTGCCAAGGTCAAGACCGTCGCCGCGGCCAGTGCCACCAGCGTCAAGTGATTTCATCCCCGCTACTGCGAGCACACTCGTTCACATGAGCAAACACGAAGAGCCCGACTATTACGCCACGACTCTGGTTCCAATGGTGGTCGAACAGACCAGCCGCGGCGAGCGCGCCTACGATATCTATTCCCGCCTGCTCAAGGAACACATCATCTTTATCGGCACGCCCATTGACGACCACGTCGCCAACCTCGCCACTGCCCAGATGCTCTTCCTGCAGGCCGAAGACCCGGAAAAAGACATTCAGCTCTACATCAATTCCCCGGGCGGCTCCATAACCGCCGGCTTCGCCATTTATGACACCATGCAATTCGTCAAGCCGGACGTGGTCACCACCTGTGTCGGCCAGGCCGCATCCATCGCCGCCGTGCTCCTTGCCGGTGGCTCGCCCAAAAAGCGCTTCGCCCTGCCCAACGCCCGCATCCTCATCCATCAGCCCTGGATGAGCGGCCTCGGCGGACAGGCCACCGACATCGACTTGCACGCCAAAGAGATTTTGCGCATGCGTACCACCATCAATCAGCTTCTTGCCAAGCATTCCGGCCAGCCCATCGAGCGCATCGAGAAGGACGTCGAGCGCGATTACATCATGAATCCGGAGCAGGCCAAGGAATACGGCATGATTGATGAGATCATCTACAAGCACAGGTAACCCTGCGCAGCGTTGCTGATTGCTATCAGTACTAGAGACTTTCTCTTTCGCCCGAGGGAGAATTCGGCCTAGAATGGAATCAATGCTCCGGTGCTTTCGCCGGAGGACGAGGCCTTCGCAAACGTGAAAAAATACAGCCCAGACGAACCCCTGCGCTGCTCCTTTTGCCACAAGACTCAGGAGCAGGTAGAGAAGCTGATCAGTTCCCCTTCGGACTATCCGCGCGCGTACATCTGCAATGAGTGTGTGGGCGTTTGCCAGACCATTCTGGAAGACGAGAAGCGCGAACAGGCCGCCGCTCCCGCGCGCCGCCTGCCCCGGCCCCCCGAAATCAAGCAGTTCCTCGATAGCTACGTCATTGGTCAGGATCGCACCAAGAAAAAACTCGCCGTGGCCGTTTACAACCACTACAAGCGCATTTTCCTCAACAAACAGCCCGGTGAAGTGGAACTCAGCAAGTCCAATATTGTCTTGATCGGTCCCACGGGCACGGGCAAGACGCTCCTTGCGCAAACCCTTTCCCGCATGCTCGATGTTCCCTTCGCCATCGTGGACGCCACCACCCTTACCGAAGCCGGCTACGTCGGTGAGGACGTCGAGAACATCATCCTGAAGCTCCTGCAGGCCGCCGATGGCGATGTGCAGAAGGCCCAGCAGGGCATCATCTATATCGACGAAATCGACAAGATCGCCAAGAAGGACGAGAATCCCTCCATCACCCGCGATGTCAGCGGCGAGGGCGTGCAGCAGGCCCTGCTCAAGATTCTCGAAGGCACCGTTGCCAACGTGCCTCCTCAGGGTGGCCGCAAGCACCCGCACCAGGAATTTACCCCTGTGGACACGACGAATATCTTGTTTATATGCGGTGGGGCCTTCGTCGGGTTGGAGAAGATCATCGAACGCCGCGTTGGCCAGCATTCTCTGGGTTTTCACACCGACGCCGCTCCCACCACGCCGCAGCGCCGCAATACCGAGATTCTCGAACAGGTGCAGCCCGGCGACCTCATCCGCTACGGCCTGATCCCCGAATTTGTGGGGCGCCTGCCCGTTGCCGGCGTCATGAGCGATCTGGACAAGGGCTCGCTCATGAAAATTCTCACGGAACCCAAGAACGCGCTCCTGAAGCAGTACCAGCGCCTTTTCGAGTTTGAGAATGTCCGTCTTCGCTTCACCGAGGACGCGCTCGACACTGTCGCGGAGTTGGCGCTTCAGCGCAAAGTCGGCGCGCGCGGCTTGCGTATGATCCTCGAAGACCTCATGCTGGAGTTGATGTACCACCTCCCGATGCAGCGCAAGGTGCGGGACTTTGTCGTGACCGCGGATATGGTCCGCGGCCATGAGATCAATTGGAGCTTGCTCGAGAAGGCGGGATAATCAAGTTTGGGGGGACTTTTTCCCCAGCGGTCAGGTTCCTCAGTGGCTAGGGTTCCTATTGGCCCGAGTCCTAATGGCCAAGCCCACCTCGTTGTTATTCCGAGGGCGGGTTTTGCACGAGGAATCCGCTTTTTCTCTGAGCCGGGAGAAAGCGGAGCAAATTTCTCAGTCGTCGTCATAAAGGAGTATCAGGGCCGGCATGTTCACTCGCGAAAAACAGGAAATGAAGCGCGTACCGATGATGCCGGTGCGGGACATGGTCATTTTCCCCCAGCAGATGACTCCCTTCATCGTCGGCCGCGAGGCCAGCGTCCGCGCTCTTGAAGAAGCCCTCGCGAGTGACAAGAAAATCTTTCTCTCCACGCAGCACGATGCCTCGGTGGACGACCCCAAGCCCGAAGAAATCTACGCCGTCGGTACACTCGCCAATATCGTGCAGAGCGTCAAGCTCCCCGATGGCAACATCAAGGTTCTCGTCGAAGGCATCGAGCGCGCTCGCGCCCTCTCCATCAGCCCCGAGGAAGGCTTCTTCCGCGCCACCATCCGCCTGATGGCCGCGAAAATCGAAACTTCCCCGCAGGTGGAACAGCTCGTCCAGAAGGTCACCGCCCTTTACGAGCAGTTCATCAAGCTTTCCCAGAGCCTCAACTACGACACCATGATCGCCGCCGCGCGCGTCGACGATCCTTCCCGCCTCTCGGACACCATTGCCGCTAATCTCCAGCTCCCCGTGGACGAAAAGCAGGATCTCCTGGAAACCGCCGACCCTCTCGAGCGCCTCAATCGTGTCGCCGATATCCTCGAAATCGAACTGGAAAAGCTCAACGTTGACCGCAATATCAATACTCGCGTCAAGCGCCAGATGGAGCGCGCGCAAAAGGAGTATTACCTCAACGAAAAGATGAAGGCCATTCAGAAGGAACTCGGGCGAGGCGAAAAGAGCGAAACCGACGAGCTAAAGAAAAAGATTGATTCCGCCGGCATGCCCAAGGACGTCCACGAAAAGGCCACCACCGAATTAAAGCGCCTCGAGCTCATGCCCCCCATGTCCGCGGAGTCCACCGTCAGCCGCAATTACATCGATTGGCTGCTCGCCGTGCCCTGGAAAAAGCGTTCCAAGGAAATTCGCGACATCAAGGCCGCCGAGGAAATTCTCAATAAAGAGCACTACGGCCTCGAGAAGATCAAGGAGCGCATCCTCGAATTCCTCGCCGTGCGCCAGCTCGTCAAGAATCCCAAGGGCTCCATCCTCTGCTTTGTCGGGCCTCCCGGCGTGGGCAAGACCTCCCTCGCCATGTCCATTGGCCACGCCACCGGTAGAAAATTCGTGCGCGTTTCCCTCGGCGGCGTGCGCGACGAAGCCGAAATCCGCGGCCATCGCCGCACCTACATTGGCGCCCTGCCCGGCCAGATCATCCAGATGATGAAGAAGGCCGGCACCGTCAATCCCATCTTCGTCCTCGATGAAGTGGACAAAATGTCCACCGACTTCCGTGGCGACCCGTCCGCCGCGCTCATGGAAGTCCTTGATCCCGAGATCAATCACTGCTTTACGGATCACTACCTGGACGTGGAATACGATCTCTCCAGGGTCATGTTCGTCTGTACCGCCAATGTGCTCCACACCATTCCGCAGCCCCTCATGGATCGCATGGAAATCCTGCGCCTTCCCGGTTACACCGAACAGGAAAAGCTGGAGATCGCCAAGCGTTTCCTGGTCAAACGCTCCCAGGAAGCCACCGGCCTCTCCGAAAAGAATCTCACGTTCACCGATGAAGGCCTGCTGCACATGATCCGCCATTACACCCACGAAGCGGGTGTGCGCAACCTGGAACGCGAAATCCAGAATATCGCCCGCAAGATGGCCCGCCGCGTGGTCGCTGACGGTCCCGAGACCTCCGTGCAGATCACCGCGGAAAACGTCAGTGAATTCCTCGGCGTCCTTAAATACCGCGAACTCTGGCTCGAAAAGCAAAACGAAATTGGTTTGACCACCGGCCTCGCCTGGACCGAAGTCGGCGGCTCCGTGCTCGCGGTTGAAGCCACGACTATGGAAGGCAAGGGACGCCTGACGCCCACAGGAAAACTCGGCGAAGTCATGCAGGAATCGGCGCAAGCCGCGATGAGCTATGTGCGCTCTCGCACCGCTGCTTTGGGTCTGGCGAAGGATTTCTACCGCACCATCGATATCCACGTGCACGTCCCCGAAGGCGCCATCCCCAAGGACGGGCCCTCCGCCGGCATCACCATCTGCAATTCCATCGTCAGCGCCCTCACCAAGAACCCGGTGCGCTGCGACGTCGCCATGACCGGCGAAATCACCCTGCGCGGCAAAGTTCTCCCCATCGGCGGGGTCAAGGAGAAGCTCCTGGCCGCCCACCGAATGGGCTTGCGTACCATCGTGCTTCCGAAGGATAATGAGAAAGACCTTGCGGATATCCCCCAGGAGATTCTCTCCAGCCTGAAAATGCACTTCGTGGAAACTATGGATGAAGTGTTGCAAATTGCGCTGGAGCGCCCGATTGTGCCGCTGGAGCACACTGGCGTTGCGCCCGTCGCGGATACATTCACGGGCGCCGATAAAGACGCGAGTTTGACCAACTAGCCCCGTTCCAACTGGAGGACCGCTGCTGGCGGTGGCCTTTTCGCACGGTTGCCGCAGGAAGGATCCAAAGGCGGTTACCTGCAAGCCTTGGAACGGCGCTAAGTTGCAGTCTCCGGGCACGGCCTGCCCCCGCGGGCCGCGGGATCGTCAAGTCCCGGGGCTGCCTCCGGTTGCAGACAGTTTGGTTGCCCACCCTGGCGGATCATTCGTTCCGCCGGAAGGTATACCACCACGCAGTCCATTCCGGGATGTCAAGGTCAACTAGCACAACCACTTCAAACAACGAATCAACACAAGTCAGGATATATGGCAAAAGAGACAAGCACGGAAGGCAACAATCAAATCAGCATCAGCCTGGCTGAACTCAAAGAAAAGAACATCACCGATCTGGCCAAAATCGCCAAAGAATTGAACATTCCCGGCGCCAGCGGCATGCGCAAGCAGGAGCTCATCTTCCAGATCCTGCGCGCCCAGACCGAGAAGAGCGGCTTGATCTTCTCCGAAGGCGTCTTGGAGTGTCTGCCGGATGGCTTCGGCTTTCTCCGCGCACCGGAATACAACTACCTCCCCGGCCCGGACGACATCTATGTCTCCCCCTCGCAGATCCGCAAGTTCGATCTGCGCACCGGCGACACCGTTTCCGGCCAGGTCCGCCCGCCCAAGGATGGCGAGCGCTACTTCGCCCTCATCAAGGTCGAAGCTGTCAATTTTGAAGATCCCGAGGTCGCCCGCAACAAAATCTTCTTCGACAACCTCACCCCTCTCTATCCTCAGGGCCGCCTCAAGATGGAAACCAACAAGGAGAACCTCACCGGCCGTGTTCTCGATCTTCTCTGCCCGGTTGGGAAAGGCCAGCGCGGCTTGATCGTCGCTCCTCCCCGCACCGGCAAAACCATGATGCTGCAATCCATCGCCAATTCCGTCACCACCAATCATCCCGAAGTCGCTCTCATCGTCCTCCTCATTGACGAGCGCCCCGAAGAAGTCACGGACATGCAGCGCACCGTCAAGGGCGAAGTTATCAGCTCCACCTTCGATGAGCCGCCCCAGCGTCACATTCAAGTCGCCGAGATGGTCCTCGAAAAAGCCAAGCGCCTCGTCGAGCACAAACGCGACGTCGTCATCCTTCTGGACTCCATCACCCGCCTCGCCCGCGCCTATAACGCCGTTACCCCGCCTTCCGGAAAAGTCCTCAGCGGCGGTATTGACGCCAACGCCCTGCAGCGCCCGCGCCGCTTTTTTGCCGCGGCCCGTCACGTCGAAGAAGGCGGCTCGCTCACCATCATCGCCACTGCCCTGATTGACACCGGCAGCCGCATGGACGACGTCATCTTTGAGGAATTCAAGGGCACCGGCAACATGGAAATCAACCTCGATCGCCGCCTCTCGGACAAGCGTGTCTTCCCCGCGATTGATATTCAGCGCTCCGGCACGCGCAAGGACGAACTCCTTCTTCCAGCCGACGAGTTGAGCCGCGTTTGGGTCCTGCGCAAAGTTCTCAGTCCGCTCTCCACCGTTGAGGCCATGGAGCTTTTGCTCAGCCGCCTCACCAAGACCAAATCCAACATGGAGTTCCTCAGCTCCATGTCCGCCCCCACGTGAAGCCCCTTTGGAGTGCGGCGGCTTGCCGCCGCTCTTGCGGTTGCAGCTGTCACCACCCAAGCTGAATCTCTGCTCCCTCAGCATCCTCTCGCACACTTCGCTTCTGCCCGCAGTCCCGTGCCGTGTACTATGCAAGAGGTGCTTTTGTGCACGAGAAATTCATAGCCCGCCAGCCCATCTTTGACCTGCGTCTGCGGGTGTTCGCCTACGAGCTGCTCTTCCGCGGCGGCCCGCAAAATGCCTTCCAGCCTTACGCCAACGCCTCCGCCAGTGTCATCGCCGATTCCATCACCTTGTTCGATCTCCAGCTTTTGACCGGCCACGCCCGCGCCTTCGTCAATGTGGACGAGCTGGCCCTGCGTCTTGGCGCTCCCCGTCTGCTTCCCCCGAATCGCATCGTCGTGGAAATCCTGGAGACGGTTCAGCCCACGGACGAAATTCTTGCCATCTGCTGCGAGCTGCGCGATGCCGGCTACTTCTTCGCCCTCGACGATTTTGTGGACGCCCCGCACTCCCGCCCCTTCGTTGAGCTGGCTCACTTCCTCAAAGTGGATTTCCAGTTGCTCGATCCCGAGGCGCGCAAATCCCTCGCCGCCAAATACCGCAGCCCGGCTCTCTCTCTCATCGCCGAAAAAGTCGAAACCCAGCGCGACCTCGATGAAGCCCGAAGCCTCGGCTTCACCTATTTCCAGGGCTACTTCTTCTGCAAGCCTTCCATGATCGAAACGCGCGATGTTCCCGGCAACAAGCTTGTTCAGCTCCAGTTGCTCAACGCCGTCGCCGCCTCCGATCTGGACTTCAACCGCATCGAGGGACTTCTGAAGCTCGAGCCTTCCCTGCTCTACCGCCTTCTGCGCTATCTGAATTCTCCCGTCCTCGGCCTCCGCAGCGAAGTCCACAGCGTGCGCCAGGCCTTCACCTTGCTCGGCGAACGCGAATTCTGCCGCTGGCTCTCCATCTTCGCCGTCATCGCCTTAAGCAGCGGCAAACCTCCGGAGTTGATCCGCACCGCTCTCACGCGCGCCTATTTTTGCGAGGAGATTGCCGGGCCCGCTGGTCTTCAGGATCAGAGTTCCAGCCTCTTTCTCATGGGCCTTCTCTCTGTCGCCGACGCCCTGCTCGATAAGCCCATGAGCGACGTCTTGACGCAGCTCCCCGTCTCCCAAGAAGTCAAAGCCGCTCTCTGCGGCGGCCAGAACCGTTTCCGCGACGTCTACGAAGTCCTCCTTGCCATGGAGCGTGCCGAGTGGCAAGTACTCGGCGAACGCGCCGCCCGCCTCGGCCAAATCGAAGAAATACTCCCCGACACCTACAAGCTCGCCATCCAGCGCGCCGCCGCCCTCACTTTCTGATCCCCGCGCTTTCTTCTTCTCTGTGCTCTCTGCGTTCTTCCCTCTGTGACCTCTGTGTTACCGTCCCTCTTTGGGGCGCGGCGTGGCCTCGTCTCCAAGGCTCACGCACAACTCTTCCCGTCGCGCTTTTCCCTCGCGTCGAATCTATTCCTCACTTGTGAATTTTCACTAACCAGGCAGGCCAACCGCCAATTTCACGCGCGCTCCAGCGCCGCTCCCGCAGAATCCCTTTTGCTCTCCCGCTCGCGCGCCAGGAACACGATCAGCCGCGCCGTCTCCTCAATACCCATGGCTGTATTATCCAACAGCACGGCATCCGCGGCGCGCACAAGCGGCGAAACTTTTCGTTCCCGGTCCCGTTTGTCTCTCTCGCGCACTTCCTGCAAAACTTCCAGCAGCGACATTTTCTCGCCCTTTTCCTGATGCTCTTTCCAGCGCCGCTGTGCTCGCGTTTCCGCCGAAGCCTCCAGATAAATCTTCAACTCCGCCTTGGGAAAAACCACCGTGCCGATGTCGCGCCCCTCCATCACCACGCCGCCGCCCTGTCCCGCGCGCTGCTGCTCCGCCACCAGCACTTCGCGCACCCCCGCAATCGTGGCCAGCCGCGAAGCCGCTTGCGCCACTTCCGCCGTGCGGATCTCTTCGGTCACTTCCCGCCCGTCCAGGAACACGCGGTTCTTCAATCCCGCGGTTTCCTGCTCCGGTGTCGGCGGCTTCATCTCAATCCGCGTTTCCCGCGTGAGCGCTTCGAGCGCCGCCTCATCTTCGATCGGGATTTTGCGCTCCAGCGCCTTCAGCGCCATCGCGCGGTACATCGCGCCGCTGTCCAGATACAGGTAGCCCAGCAGCGCCGCCGTGCGCCGCGCCACCGTGCTCTTCCCGGACCCCGCCGGCCCGTCAATCGCAATCGTCAGTCGTGCACTCATCTCCGTGCTTCCTGATCGCTGATATCTGATAACTGATATCCTTCAACAAATTCGCCGATTGCAGCGCTAAAATCCCATAATGTTATATCCGCAATCCACGTAAAGCGTCTCTCCGGTAATCCCCGAGCTCCCCTCCGAAAGCAAGAACACCGCCGTGCTGCCCACTTCCGCCGGGTCCACGTTGCGCTTCAACGGCGCGCGCTCCGCATGCGCTCTCAGCATCTCTCCCAATTGCGAAATTCCCCGCGCCGCCAATGTTTTGATCGGTCCCGCCGAGATCGCATTCACCCGTATATTCTTCGACCCCAGGTCGCTCGAAAGGTACCGCACCGTCGCTTCCAGCGCCGCCTTGGCTACGCCCATCACGTTGTACTTCGGCACCACCTTTTCCGCGCCGTAATACGTCATGGTCACGATCCCGCCGCCCTCCGTCATTAACGGCGCCGCTGCCCGCACCACCGCGATCAGTGAGTACACGCTGATATCGTGCGCGATCCGGAATCCCTCGCGGCTCGTGTTGACGAATTCGCCCTTCAACTCCTCCGCCGGCGCATACGCCACGCTGTGCACCAACCCGTGCAGCACCCCGTAGCGCCCCTGCAATTCGACGAACAGCTTCGCAATCTCCTCGTCCGACGAGACATCGCACATGAAGCCTTCCGACCCGGGCAAATCCGTGATCAGGTCTTTCGCTTCCTGCGCCAGCCGCTCGTTCTGATATGTGATCGCCAGCCGCCATCCCGCTTCGTGCAGCTTCTGCGCGATGGCCCACGCGATGCTCCTCTTGTTCGCCAGGCCAAAGATCACCGCGGTCTTCTGTGTCTCGCTCAATGTTCCCCTCAGCTGAAATTTCTAAGGTATTGTTTCCTGATCGCTGATATCTGATATCTGATAACCGATATCAGATATCAGTCATCAGGATTCCCTGTCCCACCAAATTCCCCGCAGTGTATCAGGCCAGGCTCCCCACTCGCCACTCATTCACCCTGAGCGCTTTCCGCGAAGGGCCACTTTCCCACCCAGCGCTGGCGGACGTCCCCTCTTCTCTAGCCACTAGTAACTTCTTCATATCCTATGAAACGCCTTCTCGATTTCCTTCAACGAATACCGCAGCACCACTGGCCTGCCATGCGGGCAGCTCATCGGGCAATCCGTCTTCGCCAGTGCCGCCAGCAGCCATTCCATCTTCGTCTGGTCCAGCGGCATGTTCACCTTGATGGCTGCGTGGCACGCGGTGGACGCGGCTATCTTCGCTTGCAGCGTATCAATCGAAATCGCGGCGTTCTCCCGCTCCAGCCCGTCCAGTATTTCCGTCAACAACTGCTCCGCATCGCTGGCCGCGATTCCGCCGGGCACCGCCTGTATGGCCACGCTCTTTGGCCCCATCAGCTCCACTTCAAACCCGTTGGCCGCCAGTTCCTCCGAAATCTTTTCGTAGACCACCAGTTGTCGCGGCGCCAGCTCGATCACGATCGGCATCAGCAGCCTCTGCGCTTCCACTCTCCCCGCCCGCCGCGCTTCCAAATGCTGCTCAAACAACACGCGTTCGTGCGCCACGTGTTGGTCCACGATCCATAATCCCTCGCCGTTCACCGCCACGATGAAGCTGGCGTTCACTTGTCCCAGCGGTTTCAAATCTGCAATTTGTTCCGGCCGCGGCAGCGTTGCCAGCGCTTCCGTGCTCGCGCGAGAGAAATTCTCCGCCCAATTCGCCGCGGGCATCGCCGGTACCATCGCCGCACCGGGGCTGAACGAGCCTCCCGGCTCAAACGGAAATCGCTGTGGCACGGGTTGCAGCGGCGCGGAAGTCAGATCGAATCCGCCGCCTGACGCGTAGTCCGATCCAACGCCGGAGCCAACTCCCAACTCCTCCAACGGATGAATAATCGCTCGCGGCACGCCTTCTGCGTCCCGGTCGGGTCTCCGGGACACGCCCGAATTCGCGCTCGCCTCCGCAAATCCTCCCGCGAATGAGCCCGGCGGCGCCACGGGATTCGGCGCCATTGTCGCCGCCGCTGCCGCAAAACTCGCTATCGGCCGCGTGTTCATCAACGCCTGGCGAATCGCGTCGCGCGTGAAGTCATGCACAAATTGCGACCTCCGGAAGCGCACCTCGATTTTTGCCGGATGCACATTCACGTCCACTTCGTCGTACGGCATCTCCAGAAACAGCAGCGTCGCCGGAAAAACATTCGGCGGCAGGATATTCCGGTAAGCCTCATGAATCGCGTGCAATATCAACCGGTCCCGCACCAGCCGCCGGTTCGCGAACACGTAAATCCCATTGCGGTTCAGCCGCTGGATTTCCGGCCGCGACGCGAAACCCGCCACTGTCAGCGTCGCCGACTCTTCCCCCGCCTCCATTTCCGGCTCCGTAATCGCCGCGCGGAACGCCGCGGACACCGCCGGGATTTCCACCAGCTCGTCCAGCGCCTGCTTCCCAAATAATTGATATACGCGGTCCGCCAGCTTTTCCGCAGGCGCGCAATTCACAATCTCCTGCGTCGGCGTTGTCAGCGTGAACTGTTTCCCCGGATTCGCCAGCGCGTAGTGCGTCACCAGCGAAGCGATGTGCCCCAACTCCGTCGTGTCCGACTTCAAAAATTTCCGCCGCGCCGGCATGCAGTAAAACAAATCCGCCACGCTGATCGTCGTTCCCGTCGGCAATCCCGCGGGTTTCACGTTCACCAGTTTCCCGCCCGCAAATTCCACTCGCGTGCCTTCGGCTTCGTTGGCGTCCCGCGTTTCCAGCAGCAGCCGCGAAACCGCCGCGATCGATGGCAGCGCCTCCCCGCGAAATCCCAACGTCGCAATCGAAAGCAAGTCCTCCGCCGTGCGCAATTTGCTCGTCGCGTGCCGCTCAAACGCCAGCAGAGCATCGTCGTGCGCCATCCCGTGTCCATCGTCAATCACGCGGATCATGCGCTTCCCGCCCACTTCCGTTTCGATGCGCACGGAATTCGCGCCCGCGTCCAGCGCGTTCTCCAGCAACTCTTTCACCACCGAAGCCGGCCTCTCCACCACCTCGCCCGCCGCGATCTTGTTCGCCACCGCCTCCGGCAATATCCGTATCCTGCTCATGAGGGCCGCTCTTTAGGAGGCAGGGGCTTCAGCCCCTGCGTAAGCACGCCAACAACTTGGGCTTTAGCCCCTGAAGCCAGGTTTTGATATTTCTCAGGTACGGCATCCATGCAAAACTTCCCCTTCGCAGATGAATAAGGCCAATCCTCGGGGCGTTCGCAAAGTCGCGCTTTCACCGGGTTCATGTGAATGTACACTGCCTTTGTGTTCCAATCATCCAGATCTCGTATTGTCCAATCGTGGAAACCCACCTGCCAGATTTCCATTCTCCCACCCCGCTCTTTGTGAATCCGATGCGAGCTCCCGCCTTTGATCAACTGAACCGCTTTTTCGAGGCTGGTTTCAACATTGGGAGTCAGCATGATATGCAGATGGTCTGGCATGATGACAAATTCATGAAGCAAGTACGCCCCAGAATCCTGGTAGTGGAAGAGAGTGCTCAGCAGTATCTCCGCAACCTCAGTCACCTGAAAGAGGCTGCGCCCCTCCCAGCATTTTGTGGTGACAAAATAGGAGGCGCCAGGAACTGTTCTATGTCCCGGCGTTGACATCACAACCTCCCTTCAGGGGCTAAAGCCCAATTCATAGTCGCCCTCTACGCCGGGGCTAGAAGCCCCGGCCTCCTAAAGAAACACAAATATCTCAGATCGCCCGCAGCGACCTTATTCGCCACCACCGACAAAAATCTGGGCAAAGATCAGCTCTCTAGAACTCTTTTCCAATCTCGACTGCTCGCATCTAGATGTTCGACCCACCACCGCCCCGCGTTTGAAACCCCGATCAAAGGCAGGAAGTATTGGGATGATTCTGGGCAAGTGGCAGTTCCTGGGCTTTGCTGTGCAGCTTGAGACATTCGTTCACAGAAAACTCTCCATCTGCCTCCACAACCACACTCTTTTTGCAGCACGTAAGGCTTCACTGAAATTCCGAGATCATCCAATTGGTCAAGACTTACGTCGCTGGGAGAGTCTGCCATAAGGTCTTGCGCCGCCGTCGTCTTCGCAAACGCGATCACCTCGCGAATGGACTTCTCCCCCGCCAGCAACATCGTCACGCGGTCCAGCCCCAGCGCAATTCCTCCGTGCGGAGGCGTGCCGTACGTCAGCGCATCCAGGAAAAATCCAAATCGCTGCCGCAATTGCTCTTCCGTCAAGCCCAGCGCCTTAAATAATCTCTCCTGAATATCCTGCCGGTGAATCCGGATGCTGCCCGAGCCCAGTTCCACGCCATTCAGCACCAAATCGTAGCCCTTCGAGCGCACTTCCCACGGCGCGCTCTCCAGCTTTTCCAAATCCTCGTCCACAATTCCCGTGAACGGATGCTGCGCGCTCACCCACTTCTTGTCCGTCTCGCTCCATTCAAACAGCGGAAAGTCTGTAATCCAAACGAAACGCCAATGTCCTTCTGGCACTAGCTTCTCCTGTTCCGCAATCCGAAGTCTTAGTTGCGCCAGAGCATTCGATGCAATATCGATAAGTGGGGTTCCGGGTGCCGTCGGATCCGAAGGTGCCGCCAAGATTAAGTCCCCCGGCACTCCACCTGTGCGGACATGAAGTTCTTCCACGCCCGAAGGCCCGAGCATTTTCTCGAGTGGAGATTCAACTCCACCTTCGGTGACTTTTGCATAGTACAGCGTCTTCGCTCCGAGCTTTTGCACGAATTCCTTAAGCTCATCCAATTGTTTTCTTGAGTACCGGGCACACCCTGGCGCGACAAAGCCCCAGACGGGTCCCTGAACATTACCCTTAAGAACTTTGTCCGCAAAGACCAGCGTCAGATTCGTCATCTCCATCCCAAAGCGCAAATCCGGCTTGTCCGTCCCGTACCGAACCAATGCTTCTCTGTGCGTCATGTGCGGGAACGGCGCCTTCGCTTCAATTCCCGCCACCGCGCAGGCCCGCACCATCACATTCTCGATCACGCTGAAAATATCTTCTCGCCGCGGAAACGACATCTCCACGTCCAACTGCGTGAACTCCGGCTGCCGGTCCGCGCGCAAATCCTCGTCGCGGAAACACTTCACGATTTGGAAATACCGGTCCAGCCCGCCAATCATCAGAATTTGCTTGAAGATCTGCGGCGATTGCGGCAGTGCGTAAAACTTCCCGTGATGCACGCGGCTCGGCACTAAATAATCGCGCGCGCCTTCCGGCGTCGAGCGCGTCAGCATCGGCGTTTCCACCTCGATGAACCCCATCTCGTCCATCGCCTTGCGCATTTCCAGCACAATCTTGTGCCGCAAAGCCAGGTTGCGGTGCGGCCTCGGCCGCCGCAAATCCAGGTACCGGTAGCGCAGCCGCGTCTCTTCCGACGCGTTGATTTCCTCCTCCACGGGAAATGGCGGCGTCTTCGCATTGTTCAATATGTGCAGCCTCGTCGCCACCAAATCGATTTCGCCCGTGGCCAACTCCGGATTCGCCTTTTCACGCCGGGTGACTTTTCCTTCCACGGCCACCACAAATTCGCTTCGCAACTGTTCCGCCTTCGCGTGCGCCTCCGGCTGCGTCTCTTTGTTGAACACCACCTGCACGATTCCCGAGCGGTCACGCACGTCCAGAAACAGCAAATTCCCCAAGTCGCGCCGACGGTGTACCCAGCCCATCACCGTCGCGTCGCGCCCCGCATCCGACGCGCGCAGCGCCCCACAATAATGTGTCCGCTTCAAATTCCCCAAAAAGTCCAGCACGTCAGTTCTCTCCCAGTTCTGTGACCTGTCATCCTGAACCCGCGCCGTATGTGGGTGAAGGACCTCAGCCTCAATTCAACCCATGTGTTTCCCCGGTTGAGATCCTTCGCGCACCCTCATCGGGTGCACTCAGGATGACAGTGTTCTTGTCTGCCGCAAAAACTCCATCAATCCTGCCTCGCTGTACTTCGCCTGCGTGCCGTCCGCCAGCGTCTTCAACGTCCATTCCCCGCTCGCCACTTCATCCTCGCCCAGAATCAGCGCATACCGCGCACCCAGCTTATCCGCCTGCCCCAGCGCTTTGCCGAACTTCTGCTCCACCGGCGGCAGCTCCACGCGAAATCCCGCTTGCCGCAAATCCTGCGCCGCGCGAATCGCCGTCGCCAACGTTTTCTCGCCCATCCACGCGATGTACACGTCGCGCCGCTGCGCCACGCTGCCCTTCCCCGCTTCCTGCAGCGAAAGGATCACGCGGTCCTCGCCAATCGCAAACCCAATTCCTTTCGTCGGCGGCCCGCCCAGCAATTCCACCAGCCCATCATAGCGCCCGCCGCCGCACACCGCGTTCTGTGAACCCAAGCCCCGCGCGGTGATCTCAAACGTCGTCCGCATGTAGTAGTCCAGCCCGCGCACCAGCCGCCAATTCTCCTGGTACGCCACGCCGCGCAATTCCAGTTGCCGCTTCACTTCCGCATAATGCTTCGCGCAATCCGCGCAGAGGTGATCGGCAATCCGCGGCAGCTTCTCGATAATCGCCTGCTCGCTCTCCAGTTTTGAATCCAGCACCCGCAACGGGTTCGTCTCAATCCGCCGCTGGCTGTCCGCCCCCAGTTTGTCCTTCACTTTTTCCAGCGCCACCTTCAACTTCTCTACATATCCCCGGCGACAATCCGCTGCGCTGTGTCCAATCGAATTAATGTCCAGTTGCACGCCTTCCAACCCCAGCCGCGCGAAATACACCATCACCATCTCAATCGCTTCCGCATCGGTCGCCGCATCTTTCCCAATCGTTTTCGACGCGTCCTGGTTCGGCGTGGTCGCCTCTAGTACCTCGGCCCCAATCTGATAAAACTGCCGGTATCTCCCCTTCTGCGGCCGCTCCCGCCGAAACATCGGCCCCATGTAGTACAACTTCACCGGCTGTGCCAGCGCCTGCATCCCATGCTCGATATACGCCCGGCACACCGAAGCCGTCGCCTCCGGCCGCAAGCTGAGTACATCACCAAAGCGGAAAAGCAGGAGGGCTTGCTTCACACCCTTCAGTGAGTTTTCAAAGTCGATCTCATCGGAGGCCGACTGCGTTCCGACAAAACTTGCCCCCGCACGGTTCATCTCATCCAAGCACCTCCGCACCTGCACAAGCGCCTTTTCGTTCTCGGGTGTTTTGGGTACGTCTCCGGCGGAAATTCGCTTGGATAAGATATCTACATATGCAAGAACGGACCGTTCGAAGTGAGTAAACTCCGACGGCAGGCCAGGGCTCATGCTCTTAACGATCAACGCAGAACGATATTGTTCAAGCTCAATCCAGCCATGGTCCTCAAACGAATACATCTCCTTCGAAACAATGTCCGTCTCGCCGCCAACGGCACGCGCAAACAACTCCGTCGTCTCAAAAATCGGCAGTCGAATCTCCCCAAATCCAAACGTGCCAAACACCTCGCGCGCCGTCTGCTCTACGCGGTTCCACAATTCCGTCTCCGGCGGCAGCAGGTCCCGCGTCCCTTTAATCGCCTGAAATTCCCGTTTTTCCGCCATGTCCTCTAGTCACCAACCACCAACTACTTCCCGATGATCACCGCGGACGCGGCAATCGCCGGCCACTTCCCGCGATACGCCCGAATGTCAGGAACGCGCTTCAAGGGCGTCCAAGATTCCCCGTAAGTGATTGCAGGGCCACACGATAGCCAACACCTGCGCCATCCGCGCACCTTCCGCGAATACCCCACGATAGCATTCGCTTCCCCTCAATGACAAGGAATGGCCTTGCTTAGTCCCAGCGCTTGACCTGCGGCCAAAACTTTTCCAGCGTCCCGAATCTCGGCTTGCGGCACACGTACACGTCGAAGTGCTGGTAGGGCATCGACAGCGGGTGATACACCTTCCCGGCCAGTTCCACGCTCTCGAACAATTCGTGCAGGCGCTCCACCCGCTCCGCCATTACAATCATGCACGCGCCCGTATATCCGCGCGGCCCCCAATAAAAATAATTCTGGTGACCCGCTATGGCGTTCGGCAATCCCATCCTCGCGCCGAATAAATCGATCGCTCCCGCTTGTCCATAATTCTGCCCAAAGATCGCGCAACTCTTCTGCTCTTCCGCCGGTAATTTGTAATACGCATCCGCCACGACTTGCGCCATTTCCTTCCATCCAAACTGGTCAGCGTAGAGTTGCGGCAGCGGCCCCAGCCGGTGCGTTTCGAGCCGCGGCGGCTCAAAGTGCCAGAATTTCGCATACGCGATGTATTGATCCACCGTCAATAATGGGAAATACGCAAACGGCGCAATCATCAGTCCTGTTACAACCAGCAAAGTGATGTAAGCGGGTTTCAGCCAGCGCGCGCTCTGCATTCCTGCCAGCCAGCGCTCAAACACCAAGCCGCCCGCCGCAAAAAGCATTGGGTACGCCGGCGCGGGATAATACATCCGCCCGTGCATCGTCAGCATGCAAGCCATAATCACCAGCCAGGTGATGCCGAGCACCCGCCAGCCCCTTCCCCCGCGGTCGCGCAACAGTTCCACCAGACCGGCAATCCACACCGGCGCCGTCAGCGGGTGAAAGATGATCAGCGCTTGCACCAGCAGAAACTTCACTGGACCCATTTCCGTGTTACGCCCGCTTTGCTGGACATTGCGCAGCAATTCAATCGTGGGGAAATGCCGCTGCACCTCCCACACCAGGTTCGGCAGGAAAATCAACAGCGCGATCAGCCCGCCCAGCCAAATCCATAGCGAAGAAAACTGCTTGCGCTGTTTCGTCAACACCAGCCCCAGGAACAATCCGAATCCGAAGAACAACATGGAATGTTTGCTCAGCAGGCCAACGCCGCAGATCGCGCCAAACGGCAGCCACAGCCTTTGGCTCGCCCCCTGGAAGATTTTCAGGGCCACCAGCGCCGCGCCCATCCAGAACAGCGATTCGAACACATTCATCGTGAGGAGCGAATCCAGCCCCAGATAAATCGGCGCCACCATCACGCACACGCACGCCAGCGCCATCCCGAACCGCCGCGCCCCCAGTTCCCGCGCGATCAAGCCGGTCAGCAGCACGCGCAACCCCGCCGCCACCGCGGGCAAAAAACGCAGCGCGTGCAAAGAATCGCCCAGCGTGACGCGTTCCAACCACGTTATGCAGGCAATGAGAGGCGGTTGATCGACATAGCCCCAGGCCAGATGATGGCTGCAAGCCAGGTAGTACAGCTCATCCACAAAATAGCCATACCGCCCGCTCACCAGCATGTGTGCGGCAAAAATGACGAAAGACAGCCCGCCCAAGAGTGCCCATTCTCCCGGACGGGCGCCTGGGGTATGTTTTGGTGGATAGGATTCGACCGGTACGGATCCGCCCATGGAAACATCCTCCTTCATCAAGACGAGGAGCAAAGCTTGAATGTTCCGCGAGGGAAGCAGCCGGAGCTGCGGCTGTCGTCAAGGCATACGTTTCTACCCCCGGGATAGTAAGAGGCAACCATGCGAAAAAGTTCTTCTCTTTAGGAGGCCGGGGCTTCAGCCCCGGCGTAAAGCCGCAAAAGAATTGGGCTTTAGCCCCTGAAGAAACTCCGAGACACTCCACCTCGCCTCGCGTAACGCAAAAGCACCGCTGAGACCAGCGCACAAAACACGACGCCTGTGAGAATTGTGAGCCCGAATGCTCCCCAGCCCAGAAGCCAGTGACCCATGCGGTTCTCATTACCTTGAGAAGGCTCAATGCGAAGGGCCAAGACTCCAGCAAACGGTATCGCCAAAGCGAGCAACCCAAAAACCACGCCGATCAGGGCCGCGACCGTTCGCAGCAGAGTTGTTGTTGCTTGCATTGCCAATCCTCACCCGTTGCGTCGCTAATCAATCTCCACCCTCGGCCCGCCCGACGTTCCCGCCACTTCCGCCAGCCGCGCCACCACTGCTTTCGTCACGCGATAGAAGCTCTGCGCCGCCGGCGCCGACTCGCCCTGCGCCGCCACTGGCTTCCCCGTATCCCCTCCGAGCCGTATCCGCGGATCAATCTCCACTTCGCCGAGCACCGGCACGCCATACTCCGTCGCCGTTTTCGCGCCATCGCCGTGCCCGAAAATATCCACTGGCTTGCCGCAGTGGGGGCAGTGGAACGTACTCATGTTTTCCACCACTCCGAGCACTTCCACGTTTACCTGGCGGAACATCTCAATCGCCTTGCGCACGTCTGCCAGCGCCACCGTTGACGGCGTCGTCACCACCACCGCTCCCGTAACCGCCACTGTCTGGATCAGCGTCAATTGCACATCACCCGTCCCCGGCGGCAAATCGATCACCAGGTAATCCAGCTCTCCCCACTCCACGCTGCGCAAAAATTGCGTGATCACGCTGTGCAGCATCGGCCCGCGCCAGATCACCGGCTTATCCCCCGGATTCAGCAGCCCCATCGAAATCATTCGTATGCCCTGCGCATCAACCGGGATGATCCGCTGCTGCGGTGTGGCCATCGGCTCGCTCTTGGACCCCAGCATGATCGGCACATTCGGGCCGTACACGTCCGCGTCCAGCAATCCCACCTTGTAGCCCAGCTTCCCGAGCGCCAGCGCCATATTCACGGCCACCGTGGTTTTGCCCACGCCGCCCTTTCCGCTGGCAACCGCTATCAGATTTTTCACTCCCGGAATCGGCTGGCGTTCCGGCATTTGTCCCGGCATCTGGCCTGGCGGCATTTATCTTTTTCCTTCCCTGTTCGTCCCGATGTACATAGTTCGCCCTTCACTTCCCTTGTTGCCTTTACGTCCTTTGCTTCCTTGCTTCTTCTTTACACGCTCGCGCCGTGGCACTTCTTATACTTCTTCCCCGATCCGCACGGGCAGGGTTCATTGCGTCCCACCTTCGCGCCCGCGCGCACGGGTTTCGGCGCTTCGGCTTGTCCCGCACCGGTCTGATACTGAAGGTCTTTCTGTTGGCGCTCTTGCCGGCGCTCCAACGCCCGCGCAAAATCCGGCAAACGCTGCGTCGGCGGCTCGTTGGCCCGCGCAGCCGCGCTTGCAGCCGCTGCGGCGGCCGCGCCCGGCAGGGTTCGTGGCGGTTCCGGCCTGGGTTCCCTCGCCGGCGGTGGCGGCTCGTTCTGCTGGATCTGCACGTGGAAGAGATACCGCACCGTCTCGTTGTCAATTCGCGCCATCATGTCTTCAAACAAGATGAACGCTTCCTTCTTGAATTCCACCAGTGGATCTTTTTGCCCGTAGCCCCGCAGTCCGATCCCTTCCTTCAAATGGTCCAGCGAGAGCAAGTGGTCTTTCCATTGCGTGTCCACCACATCCAGAATGATGCGCCGCTCCAGCCACCGCAGCAGGTCCGGGCTGAATTGCTTTTCCTTTTCCGCGTAGCGATTCCTCACCGCTTCCACCATCGCGTCCGCCAACTGGATGTGATTCAGCGTGCCGGGGTCCGCGCCCGCGGCCTTGGCGTCAATTCCAAATTGGCTGTGCACTTCCGCCAGAAACTGCGCCGTATTCCACTGCCCGGGATGCTGCTCCTTCGGGCAATAGGTATCTACCGCTTCCAGCGCCACATCCTCCGCGATTCCCAGCACGTAATCGCGCTGGTCCTTGCCTTCCAGCGCCGACCGCCGGATCGCATAGATCGTCTCGCGCTGCTTGTTCATCACGTCGTCGTATTCCAGCAGGTGTTTCCGCGCATCAAAGTTCTGCGCTTCCACCGATTTCTGCGCGTTCTCAATCCGGCTGGAGATCAGCCGCGATTCGATGGGCACGCCTTCCGTCATTCCCAGCCGGAACATCAGTTGCTTCACGCGTTCCCCGCCGAAGATGCGCATCAAATCATCTTCCAGCGACAGGAAGAACCGCGACGACCCCGGGTCGCCCTGGCGTCCTGCGCGCCCGCGCAACTGGTTGTCAATGCGCCGCGCCTCGTGGCGTTCCGTGCCCAGGATGTGCAGCCCGCCGACCGCCACCACCTCGTCGTGCTCCGCTTTGCACTGCTCCGCGAAGGTGTCGTACACCGGCCTCCACGCGTCCTGCGGCACCTGAAAAATCTTCCCTTCGTGCTGGAACAGCACCATCTGCACCGCGGGCTGCGTCCCGTTCCCCGTCCCGTTCTCTCCGCCAATCACCGCTGGCGCCGCCGCGTAGGGCAGCGCCAGCTTGTTCTTCAAAAAGTGTTCGCGCGTCAAAAACTCCGGATTGCCGCCCAGCAGGATGTCCGTGCCGCGCCCGGCCATGTTCGTCGCCACGGTCACTGCACCTTTGCGCCCCGCCTGCGCCACCACCCGCGATTCCCGCTCGTGCTGTTTGGCGTTCAAGACCTGGTGCGGTATCCCGGACTTCTTCAGCAAATCCGCGATCGTTTCCGATTTCTCGATCGAAATTGTCCCCACCAGCACGGGCTGCCCGCGCTGGTGATAGTGGCGTATCCCGTTCGCCAGTGTGTTGTCTTCCTGCAACACCCCGTTCACCACCGCCTCGAATTTTTCCTTCTCCGTGCGGTACACGACGTCCCGATGCTCTCTCCGGATCAGCGTCCGGTTCGTCGGGATCACCACCACATCCAAATCGTAAATTTTCCCGAATTCCGCCGCTTCCGTTTCCGCCGTTCCCGTCATTCCCGCCAGCTTCTTGTACATGCGGAAATAGTTCTGGAAGGTGATCGTCGCCAGCGTCTGGTTCTCGCGCTCGATCTTCACGCCTTCCTTCGCTTCCACCGCTTGGTGCAAGCCGTCGGACCAGCGCCGCCCCGGCATCTGGCGCCCGGTGAACTCGTCCACGATGATCACTTCGCCGTCTTTCACCACGTAATCCACGTCGTTCTTATAAAGCGTGTGCGCTCGCAGCGCCTGGTACACGTGGTGCATGATCTCCACGTTGCCAATGTCGGACAGATTCCCCAGCCCCAGCAGCCGTTCGCACTTGCTGAAGCCCTCCTCCGTCAGCGTCGCCGTGCGATGCTTTTCGTCCAGGGTGTAGTCAATATCCTGAATAAGCTTGGGAACGATCTTGTCGATCTTGAAATACTTGTCCGTGGACTCTTCCGAAGGCCCCGAAATGATCAGCGGCGTCCGCGCTTCGTCAATCAGGATCGAGTCCACTTCGTCCACGATGGCGTACTGGTGTCCGCGTTGCACACAGCTCGCCAGGTCATACTTCATGTTGTCGCGCAGGTAATCGAATCCGAATTCGTTGTTCGTGCCGTACGTCAAATCCGCGCCGTACGCCGCCCGCCTCTGCTCGTCATCCAAATCATGCACGATCACGCCCACCGTCAACCCCAAGGCCTTGTACAGCGGGCTCATCCATTCCGCGTCGCGCCGCGCCAGGTAATCATTCACCGTGACCAAGTGCACGCCCCGGCCCGCCAGCGCATTCAACGCCGCCGGCAACGTCGCCACCAGCGTCTTCCCTTCCCCCGTTTTCATCTCCGCAATTTTGCCGGCGTGCAGCACCATTCCGCCGATCAGTTGCACGTCGAAATGCCGCATCCTCAGGAAACGCCGCCCCGCCTCCCGTACCAGTGCGAATGCCGGTACAATCACCGGCTCCAGCGTCCGCCGCAGCTCCTCTTTGTAAGAAGCCTCCGCCGGGTCGCTGTCCTTCAACTGTTCCTGCACCTGCGTCTTCAGCGCCGCAAACCTCTCCTTCAACTGCTCGTCGCTCAGCGCCTGCGTCTCCGCTTCCTTCGCGTTGATGGCGTCAACCAGTGGCTGAAGTTTCTTGAGGTCGCGTTCGTGCTTCGTGCCGATAAATCGCGCCACGACGCGGTCGATTACTTGGGCTACATCCATGGACGGTTATTCGTTTCCTGGTGGCTCTAAAGTATGTTCCTGCTCGCACAGGCCACTCCATTCGGCCTTATGCAAACACTTTATTGTAACTGGTTGGCTGCGCGCACGCCAAGAATCGCCACGCCTTTGGAGTGCGGCTTGCCCTAAGCTTCGAAGGGCGGCTTGTTTACCCTGAGCGCTTTTCGCGAAGCGAGCGCTCCCGCTCATCCGGGCATATAATCCTGCTGTGCAGCACACCAAGCTTGTTGTCGTCCAGTCGTACGGCAGCCGCTCTGAGGTGGAGTTGGCCAGGAGCGAGCTGGAAGCTGCCGGCATTCAGGCAACAATCCAGGCTGACACGGCGGGAGGAATGTGGGAACCCCTTGCGTGGGGCGGCGCGGGGTTTAGAATTCTGGTGCGCGAGGAAGATGCAACCGTAGCGCGCGACGTGCTCAACCCGCCCACCGACGCTGCCGAAGACCCCGACGCCGGTTCCCAGATTGATCCCGACTCTCTCCCACCATTGCGCCGTTTTACTTCGTAATCCCTGGCTACTACGCCGCCCACGGGTCACGGGTCACGAATCACGGCCCACGACTTACCAATTAAACAATCTGCGCCAGCTCCGGCGGGCACTCGCGCAATCTCTCCATTGACACGCCCTGCTCCGCCTTCTCGATCTGCGCCGCCGGCACCATCCCAAAACTTCTATTTCGTCCCTCGCGTTTCGCCAAGTACAGCGCCTTATCCGCCATTTCGATCACATTATCAATGGACAGCAGCCCCACATCATCCCGCAGCCACGGGAACGGCGCCCATCCGATCGAGCACGTCTTGTGCATTTGCACCCCGTTCCCCACATCGAAGGGCAACTCCCGAATCGTTTCCAGCACGCGGTTGCACAGCAGCCCCGCGTTCTCCCGGTCCGTTGTCCGGCACACCAGCAAAAACTCTTCCCCGCCCCACCGCACCAGGTCGTCCGTTCGCCGCATCACCGAGGCGATGCGCTTCGCCACCTCTTGCAGCAGGCGATCCCCGGCCGCATGCCCCATCTCATCATTCACGCGCTTGAACTGGTCAATATCCGCCAGCACAAAGATCAATTCCTGCTTCGGCCCCGGCGGCGTCTCCGAGTCCGGCGAGCTTAGGTGCGAACGCAAGGCCTGTGCCTCGTCCGTCGAAATCGTCTCGTAGAAATACCGCCGGTTCCGCGTTCCCGTCAGCGGGTCGGTCAGCGAAATCTCTTCTAATTCCTTGTTCTTCTGCAGCAACTCGACGTTCCGCTGCGCCACCGCCTGTTCCAATTCCAGTCGGCGCCGGTCCAGTCTTCTCGTCCGCAGCGACACAAACGCCCAAAACCCGGCCAGCAACAGCACTCCGCCCGCCGCCTTCGCCCACCACGTCTGCCAGAAACTCGGCAGCACCCGAAACCGGAAACTCGCCTGTGCCGGCTCCGCCGTGGCATTCGGTTTCTGGCACTTCACCCAAAATTCGTATTTCCCCGGGGGCAGTCCCCCGTAGCGCACTTCGCGCAGTGGCGTCTCCGTTGCATGCTGATCCAGCCCATTCAATTCGTACACGCAAGAAACGCGCTCCGGCGTATCCAGCACCAGCGGCGAAAACTCCACCGCCAGCGTTCCGTCCGACGACCCCACCTCCGGCACTTCCGCCATCCGCCGTTCTTCTCCCCCCAGCGTGACCGACGTCAGCGCCACACTCGCACGGTTCTCTACTCGCGCGCGCTCCGACGGCCGGTAGCGCGCCAGCCCCCGTGATGTCGCGATCATAAAACTTCCGTCCGCCTCCTCGCGCACCCCTGACCACGGGCTGATGTCGTCCCAGATCAATCCATTCCCGTGACTCATTCGCTGCACATGCCCGTCGGACGAAAGCACGGCAATTCCATCCGTCCCGTTGAACCAAATGCGCTTCTTTGAATCGCGCGCCAAGATCGACCAATCCCAATTGTGGCTTTCAAAGTGCGGCGTGCCCTTCGCGTCCAGCAGAATATGTGTCACGCTCACCACATCGTTGTAAGCGATCCACACTTCATTGTCGTTCACCGCCATCACACTCGAGATCGTCTGCCCCCGCAGTCCATCCTCCGAGCGGATGGTCCTCCAGTTCTTCCCGTCATAACGGTACACGGCCCCGGGACCCGAGGCCCACAACACTCCGCTCGGCGCGAAGGAAATAACTTCGACGTCGTTCGTAACCTGCCCCGGCAAAGCAATCTCCACAGGAACAGGTGTGGCTTTGCGCGGATCGAACCGCAGTAGGTGCGCCCGCGCGCCAGCCCACACGCTGCCATCCGGCGCCGTGAGTATCGAAACGAACGACCGCCCATGATAGGAAGGTATCTTCGTCGCGCTGAGATTCCTGGAATTAATGCGGAGCAGCGCGCCCGTCCCCGTCAGGGCCCACACCGATCCGTCTCCCGCCAGTTGCATCTGCCGGATTTCACCTTGCCCCTTCAAACTGCGCGCCTTCTCCCACTGCCGCATCTGCCCATTCCATATTCCGATGCCACGGCCTGTGCTGACCCACAGCCGGCCCTGATGATCTCGCAGCGTCGACCACGTCGCGTTGTCCGGCAGGCCCTCCGCCGTTGTCCACGCCGACCATTCGTGCACACCCGGCAGCCGATCCAGCCCCGTGCCCGATCCTGCCACCCACAGCGTCCCTTCCCGGTCTTCCAAAGCGCTTTGCACGTTGTTGCTGGCAATTCCCTGTTGGGCCGTCAATACCCTCCAGCGCTTGCCCTCCTGCCAGAACAAACCCGCCGAGGACGGCACCAGAAGCCGCCCCTGGCGGTCCAGGCTTGGCTTTCCTTCTTCTTCGTGTGCCGTTCCAATCCCCGGGGATTCGAAGCTGATCTTGTGCAGCCGCGGATCGACTCGAGCCAACCGCGCCACCGTCCGCAGCCACAGTGTCCCATGGCCGTCGAACACCAGCGCGACCACACGTTCCTTCGGCACCTGGATTCGCGGATCCACCTCGATCGTCGTCGATCCCCTAGCAACATGCGCCAGATGCGTGCCATAGGTGAACCAGATGGAATCGTCGGCGCCCCGGGCGATCCCCGCCGCGTTTTCCATTTTCCGTTCCCCGGTTCCCAGAATCATTGCTTCCGAGGGATTCCCCGGATCGATCCGCAGAATCCCCTTCTTGAACAGCACGACGTACACCGTTCCCCTGCTGTCCACCGCGAAGATCTGGCTCCCAATCCCCAGCACCATGGCCGGTTCCGGAATCGCCAGCTTTTCAAACTGCCCATCTTTGTAGTGTGCAATTCCCCGGCTTCCCGCAAACCAGGCTGTGCCATCGGGCGCGATCAGCAGGTCGAGAATGTAATGCCCGGTTAAGTCCTCGATTTCCGTCATCTTTTTCGCGCGGGCGCCGTCATACCGGTAGAGCCCGGTCTGCGTTCCGATCCACAAAAATCCCTGGGCGTCCTGGCCCATCGCCGTCACGGTCACGGCACCCAGGCCAAACTGCTCTTCCAGTCGTTGTACGGTGTAACGCGGGTTGGCGGGAAACGATACGCCGCGCTTTTGCGCCCAGGCCCCAGGCAATAGGGCAGTGGCTGCGCAGACCAGCGCAATCAGCCGAGAATGGATTCCCTCAGGCAAAATGGCACTCACTTACACGAAGGCTTTTAGCCGGGGCGGGGCTTCTTTAAGGGCCTTTGCTTCGTGTTCCGTGTAGGTTAGGGGATGCAAATGCGGCAGGTAAATCCCACAAAAGTACCGCCGTATAGTACTTGCGAATACTCACACTTTGGATAGAAAGTCGCGATTTTCCGCGCCGCGCACGCTTCCACTTCCGCCAATTCTCGTGGCGCGTGACTCGCCTTTTGGCCCGTGCGAAGACTCGGCCTTCGCCGCTCCACGCTTACTTGCTCATGTTCGCCATGAGCAACTTCCGAAACTTGCCCCGCTCGTCCAGGTTCATGTCCACAATCTCAAACGACATGTCCTGTGCCCGGTAATCCCGCATCAGCGCCGTGGCCTGGACTTTTCGCATGCCCAACTGCATCTTCATTCGCACCTGCGTTCCCGGAGCCAGATGCATGTTGGTAGTCGCCAAGCCCCCGGTCAGGCTGGCCATTTTGATTTCCAGCTTGCAATTCTGCTTCAGATTCGTGCTCACTGCCGGCAGCGCCTTCTGCAGCCGCACACGCGTGTGACGCCGCTGCCGTACAAATCTCGAATTGGCCGGCGAATCCAGGGGCGCCAGCGTCAGCTCCGCGCTTTCAATGCCGCTGCCGGGCATGAATTCGCGCGCCCATTCCGGTTCCAGTTTCTCCAGCACCTGCAGCGCCGTGATGCGCAGTTCCTGCGGGTGCTGCCATCCGAACACCTTGCGTGATTCCGCAATCCGTTTCAGCGTGCTGGCCGCCTCCTGCGCGTGCAACCGCCCCAGCGCTTCGATGGCCTTTACCCGCAGAAAGGCTGCGGCATGCAGCGGCAAGTCGCCATCCGCGATCGTCAAGAGCCGCCCCAGCGCCTCGCGGTCCCCGGTCATCCCGATTTCGTCCACCACCAGCGGCATCACCAGCGGGTCCACATGATCCAGCACCGCCAGCAATATGCGGCAGCGTCCCGGCGCCCCGCTCGCCGAAATCTGCCGCACTACGCGGTCTTGCGCGGCCCGCGGAAAATTGTCAATGCGCCCCGGCAGAAATACTTCCGTGGCTTGCGGATCGAGTTTCGCCAGCAAGCCCACCATCTCCACAGCTTCCGCGATCGCCCCGCCTCGCACCGTGCCGCGCAGGTACTGCAGCGCCTCCTCGCCCAGATCGTTCGCCAGGTTGGCCACGTTTTCCAGATCATCCCGCAACTGGCACCGGTTGAAGCGCGCCGAAATCTGCTCCATCGCCGTCTGCGGCAGTTGCCGCAATACCCCCGTCAGCCCCGCCGAAATCTCCCGGGCCCGCAGCGCTTCTTCCACGAACTCCGGCACGCGCTCTTCAATTCCCATCTTCGCGCGCAGCGTTTTCGCAAATCCCGGCCGCTGCCCTTCCACGCCGTTCAACATATCCAGGGCCTGCTGCATCGCCAGGAAACACCGCTGCGCTGCCGCCTCCTGGCTCAGGCGCACGAACGCCGCGCTCACCAGCGCCTGCAAATCCTGGTCCTGCTCCACGCTCAACCGCAGCCCCAGGTGCCGCAGTGCCTCCGCCAGCAGCTTGGGATCCGCCTGCGCGTATAATCCCGCCATCTCCGAAAGCCCCGTCGCCGCGCGTTTCCGCGCATCCGGCTCTTCGCTGTCCGCGCACTTCGCGTAATTCTGCAGAATGCTGATCGCTTCCGCCACTTCTCCATGCTCGATCAGCGCGGCAACGTACGATTGCACGTTCTTCGGCGGGATACACCACGCCTCATCCGACAGCAGCACTTCCCTCTTCGCCGTTTCCGGCACGCTCGACCAGAACACCCGGTCCAATATCTCCCGGTGCGACTCCACCAGGATTCCCGCTTCCGTCATCTTGTCTTCGTGCTGCCCCAGGATCTTCCGCAGCCCTTCGATTTCCTGGTTCATGCGGTCCAGCATCTGCCGCACGGCGTTCACTTTGACTTCACCGCGCTCGAAGCGCTCCATGGCAAAGCGGATGGACAGGTGCTCCGCCAGCTGCAGCAGCACGCTCTGGTCCAACTTTTTGCCTTTTCCCTGCTCCGCTATGCCCGCCAGTGCTTGCCGCAGCGTGTCCTGCGCCCGCACCGGCAATTGCGCCACTTGCGTTTGGAATTCGACCACCGCTCCCGCCGGATTCTCTCCAGTCCCCAGCTTTCCAAACGTTGTCAGGGCTTGCAGTATCCGGTACATCTCCTCATCATCCGGAATCCCCGTTCCATAGCCTGCGCCCCAGCCCTTGCCTGTCCCCTTGCCCGCTCCAAAGCCCCCCCCGACTCCCGTTCCCCCGCCAAGGCTGCCGCCGGCCACCGTGCCGGCTCCGGCGCCGCCCATCGCAATGCCTATTCCTCCGCCAGTTCCTCTCCCCGTGCCCGTTCCTGTCCCTATTCCGTTTCCTGCTCCAGCGCCGCCCCCTGTGCCCATTCCGCCGTTGCCAGAACCGCTCCCCGGCCCTGCGCCGGGTCCCGCACCGGGTCCCGCGCCTGTCTCCGACCCCTCCGCCGCCGCTATCAATTCCAGCAACTTCTGCGGGTCATTCAGCATCTTCGTGAACTGCGCGTGCTCGTCGCCAAGCGATGCGGCCGCTATCTGTGCCGCCATGCTCGCGTCTTTTAGCCGCGAATCCGTCGCCACGAAGCAAATCTCGTTCACCCGGATGCCGCGCGCACCCGCAATTGCCTCTTTCAACTGTTGCGCTAATTCCGAGGGTTTGGCCTTGCCGGTGGGAAACGCGTGCATCAACCTGGCCAGTTCGTCTTCTGTCACTTCCGGCGTGAACTGCACACTCGCCAAACCTGCCGCGGAAAGCAATTGCGCGAACTGTTTCTCCGTCGGTGAGCCTTCCAGCGGCACTCCATCCATCAGCAGTTGCGCGCCCGTCGCCCCCAGCAATAGCCCGGAGTCGCTCCCCTCCGGAATCGCCGTGCGCAGCTCTTTCCACGCCACCGCCAACTGCTCCGCCGTGCGCGCGTGGTCGTACCCGTATAACCGTGCAAGCTTCAGCAATATGTTGAGGCTGCGAATAAATGCCCGGCCCGCTGTCGTCTTTGGGTCCGTTTTCATCCCCATCCCGTCCCCATCGTGTCGATAGTCCTGAAGGTCAGTCGCCTGGGACATCCTCCCTAGTACCGTAGTGCTCTTGACGGAGCCTCACAATGGTACGGTCGTCCCATGTGAGCAGTTCGTCATCGCACCATCAGACCAGTTCGCGTACCAGCACTTTGGGACGGCTTTCTTCGCTTACAGGACAGGTGTGATCGTATGATGAATGCAGCCGAACATTTTGGAGTGCGGCGGCTTGCCGCCGCTTTTGCGCCGTAAGCAGCCCCGCGGGAGTATCTTTCCCCGGAGGATGTGGCCGCGACTCCCCGAATCGCGGGGCACTTACAACTTAAAACTGATGGCTGGTAACTTGTTTCCTGATTGGTCTTACTTCATCATCGCCACGCGGCTCTGCCGGCGGCTGCGATTCCCCACATTGGAGGGCATCGGCAGTCCTCCGAGTTCCAACAGTAGTTTTCTCAGCCGCGATCGTTCATCCAGATCCATATCCACAAACTCGAACGCCATCGCCTGCGGACGCGCGCCCCGCACGATGGCTTGGGCGCGGATGTTGCGTACGCCATGGGAAATCTTCAGCGTCAACAGCGAGCCCGGCGCCAGATGCCGGTCCGCCGCCCCAATTCCGCCGCTCATGTTCAATTCCGGGATCGTCAGGCGGATGTTGTCGCGCAAGTTGGTGGTCACGGCAGTAACGGGCCGCGACAGTTTCAACCGTGCATACCGCCGCTGCCGGGTTACCGGAGCATTGTGCTCCGGATCGATCGGCTCCATCACCAGTTCCTTCCGGTCCAGTCCACTCGCCGATATCTTTTCCATCGCCAGCGTTGGCTCGATTTTCTGCAACGCCTGCGCCGCCGCAATCCGCAGCTCCGACGGATACGACCACCGCCACACCTGCTTGGCCTCCAGGATGTGCTGTAACGCCGCGCTGGCCGCGCTCGCCCGCAGTCTTCCCACGGCCTCGATCGCCTTGATCCGCGTGAACCCTGGTGTCGTTTCGTCTTGCGTCAATACCACAACCTTATCGATGCACTCCGTTCGCAGGCTCATCCCCATTTCGTCCAGCGCCAGCGGCCGAATCAGCGGGTCCAGCGAGTCGTACAGCATCGCCAACAATCTCCCCCGCTGCTCCGCCGGCGTCGCAGAGAGTTGCCGCACCGCCCGGTCATGCGAGGTACGCGGCCACTGCGCCAGCCGCGCCGGCAGTATTCTCTCCACCGCCTCCGGGGACAGTTGGCTCAACAGCCCGATCACTTCCGTGGCTTCGTTGGCCGGCGCGCTTTGCAGCGTTTCAATCAACCGCTGCACCGCTTCTTCGCCCAATCCATGCACCACCCGCCCCAGCAATTCGCAATCTTCCCGGAACCCGCAATTCGAAAACCGGTTGGTCACATACTGCAGCGTCGCCTTCGGCACCAATGCCAGGATGTCCAGCAAGCCATCGGGTATCTGTCCCGTGCGCAGCGTATCCTCGATGAATTCCGGCAGCCGTTCTTCCGTCGCGATCCTCTGCCGGATCGCGTTCGTCGTCCCCGGCCGCACCGCTTCCACGCCGTCCAGCGACGCCAGCGCCTGCTGCATCGCCGGATAAAATTTCTTCGCCCCGGCTTCCTGGCTCATGCGCACAAACGCCGCTCCTATCAGGGTCTGCAAGTCTCCTTCGCGTTCCACCGCCAGCTGTTTGCCCAGCCTTTGGATCACGTCGATCAGCGCGCTTCCGTCGCCGCTGCCATAGAATTCCGCCAGGTCCGATAATCCGATCGCTGTCGTTCGCCGCGCTTCCGGCGCTTCCAGCGCGATGCACGCCGCATACTTCGTCAGGATTTCGTTGACCGTCTTCAATTCCCCGCGCCGCAACATCTCTTCCAGGAACGCCCGCACATTTCGCGGCGGCACGCACCACGCCTCATCTGATGTCAGCACCTCTTTCTTGTTCTCTTCCGGCACCTGCTGCCAGAATTCCTGGTCCAGCAATTCCGTGTACGACTGCACCGACACTCCCGCGCTGGCCATCGCTTCTTCCTGCGCTCCCAGGATTTTTCGCAGCGCTTCGATCTCCGAGTTCATCCGATCCAGCAATTGCTTCACCGCGTTCACGCGCAATTCCCCGCGCTCGTAACTGTCCAGCGCGAACCGGATGGCCACGTGTTCCGCCAGCTTCAACAGCATCGGTTTGTCCGGCGCCTCCGACGGCGCCTGCGCCGCCAGCCCCGCCAGCGCTTGCTGCAGGGTGTATTGCGCGCGCACCGGCATCGCCGTCAAGCGCGACTGAAACGTTGCCGTGTCCATGCGGCTCTCGGGATCTTTCCGCGATTTTCCCAGTTGCGCGAACAACCCGATCATCGACCGCACTTCTTCTTCGGCTACCGCGTAGCCTCCACCTCCTCCAGCCCCTGCAGGTCCCACTCCTGGCGCTCCCGGAACTCCTCCTAGGACGCCGCCGCGCAACAGCGCCGACGCGGTCATCCACTTTCCCGGTTCTCCACCCTGCCCAGCTCCGGCTCCGCCACCCCCACCTGCACCTCCGCCAAATCCTCCGCCCGGTCCGCCGCTCCCTCCACCGGGACCGCCGCCACCGGGCCCTCCACCTCCTGGTCCGCCACCGCCCGGTCCACCGCCGCCAGGTCCGCCGCTACCAGGCCCGCCGCTACCAGGTCCGCCGCCAAATCCTCCCCCACCGCCGCCCCCAGTTCCTCCCGGTCCAGACCCGCTGCCAAATCCTCCACCGCCGCCCGGCCCTCCGCCTCCTGGCCCGCCACCGCCGGGTCCGCCGCCACCGGGTCCGCCGCTGAACCCTCCACCGCCACCCGGCCCTCCGCCTCCTGGTCCGCCACCGCCGGGTCCGCCGCCACCGGGTCCGCTGCCAAATCCTCCTCCACCCCCGGTTCCTTCACCCGTGCCGCCTCCGCCACCGGAGCCAGTTCCCCCTGCGCCGCCGCCCGGGCCTCCTACACCTCCACCACCGGCGCCTGTTCCTCCACCTCCGCCTCCACCCGCGGCTTTCCCCGCTTCCCACAAACTACCGCCCGCACCAGTCCCACCGCTCCAGCTCGAGCCTGTTCCGCTTCCCGATCCTCCTGTGCCTCCGCCTGGCCCTCCACCGCCAAATCCCGGTCCGGAGCCTCCGCCGCCGCCGCCGCCACCGCCGGGTCCGCCGCCTCGCGAACTTTCCGCCGCCAGGATCAGTTGCAGCAGTTTATTCGGATCTTCAAAAATGTCGCGCAGTTTGTCGCCACCTGCGCCCAGCGCCTTGGCCGTCAGCTGCGCCGCCACCTTGATTCCGGCCACCGAGCTGTCTTCCGCAACAAATCGAATCTCGTTGATCTTGATGCTCGTATCCCCCGCCATTGCCGCCTTCAATTGCTCCGCCAGTTGGCTGGGTTTTGCGTTGCCGCTGGGAAACGCGCGCACAAACCGCGAAAATTGTGGTTGCGTCAGATTTTTCGCGAAGTGAATGCTGGCGATTCCCGACGATGTGAGCAGTTGCGCAAAACTCCGCTCGCCCGCGGCCGATCCCAACGGCACGCCGTCCAGCAGGATCTGCGTTCCTGAAGCTCCCAGCAACACGCCGGTATCACCGCTCTCCAGCAGCGCCGCGTGCAGTTCTTTCCATGTGGTTTCAAATTGTGCGGCCGTGCGCACGTGTCCGAACTCGTACAAGCGTGCGAATTTCAGTAGAATGTTCAAACTGCGAACAAACGCTCGCGCCGATGATCGTGTGTCGCTCGCCATTCTCTGCGAATTTCCCTCTTCCTTACCTTCTTACTACACTAGGACGCAATACGCACGGAAACAAGCGCCGCGCAAGTCCTTGTCACCTTCTCAGTAACACAACTGCCCTCTCCACACACTCTTCCTTCCCCCCTTGAAAACACGGAACTTGATTTGCTCGCGCTGCCATCTTGCCAGTACAATCATCTTGTTGCGATGGCCGACAATACTCCACCCACCCGCTTTCGGCCGGACATGCCGATTATCCCCGGCGTCACCGGGCCGTCCTCCAAGCTTCCGCGCCGCAATCCCCTTTTACCTCTTGTGATTGGCTTTCTCGTCCTGGGCGTACTCCTTCTCCTTGGCAGCCGTTGGCTCAGCCATAATAAGCCTTCCGAACTCGCCCGTGTCGAGCCTCCGCCCCAGATCGAAGTTCCCGCTCCCGCTCCGGATCCCTCTGCTGCTCTCCCTCACGCCACCGAGGCCAATCCCGCCATCGCCCAAGTTTCCGATCTCGCCAAGCCCTGGTCTTCCGCCGATTTCTTCATTCGCAACCGCCTCTCTGGCGAAAATATCCCTGCCACCATCGTGCGTCTTCCGGGAGGTTCCGCCACCTCGCCTGACGGTTACTGGGCCTTTTCCCGCAAAGCCCCCTACGGATCTTGCCAACTCGAATACATCACCGACCTTGCAAGATTGAAAACAGATTACGGTTTTCGCGCTCCCAATCATCCCCTCGTCGGCAATCCTTGCAGCCGCACGCTCTACGATCCGCTACGAACTGCAAGCCTTCCGGGCAACATCTGGGTTCGCGGCACCATCGTCCAGGGAAGCGACATCCGCCCGCCCTTTGGCGTCGAACTCCAAATCCAGGGCAAACAAATCCTCGCCATCCGCTCCGAATAACTCCCCTTTACTCGCTCCGTTCCCGCTCCGCCTTTCTCTTCTCTGTGCTCTCTGTGTTCTTCCCTCCGTGAACTCTGTGTTACCGTCCCTCTTCTCTTCTTCCTCTTCTTCTCTGCGAACCTCAGCGCACTCTGCGCCTCTGCGTTATCTTCTTCCTGCCTCCTCGCAAAACTCCACCACTCTCTCCTCCGCCCAAAACCTCTCCGCCCCCGCCCACCTCGAAATAAACCCGCAATGTCCTCCATGCTCCGGCGCCACAAACCGCACCTTCGGATTCTCCCCCACCCTCGCCCGCAAAAAGGATTCATACGGCACGAACGGATCATCCTGCGCCGTGATCAGCAGCAGCGGCACGCGTACCTGCCCAATCACTTTCTTCGCGCTCGCCGCTTCGTAGTACTCCTCCGCATCCTTATACCCAAACGCCGGCGCCGTGATCGCATCGTCAAATTCCCGCACCGTCCGCACCCGCCCGATGCCGTTCCGCGAATACCGCTCCGGATACAACTCCGCCTTCCGCCGGTAACGCGCCATCAGTCCCTCCACAAAATGCCGCTCGTACAAATAATTCTCCAGTTTCTCCAGCGCATCCGCACAAGCCGCCAAGTCCATCGCCGGACAAACCGCCGCCACGCCCCGCAACTCCTGCGGCGCCTCTTCCCCGAATTCTCCCGCCATTTTCGTCATCAGGTTTCCGCCCATCGAGTAGCCCACGAAAAAAATCTGCTGGAATCCCTCGGCAATCAGTTCCAGCAGCACTGCCCGGTAATCCCCGCTCATCCCGCTATTGTATAGAGTCGGCGTTAACCGCTCCGTCCCGCCGCAATTCCTCTGGTTCAGGCGCACCGCGTGAAATCCCCGCGCATATGCCTTGGCCGCAATGCCAATGGCGTAGTTCGACTCGCTCGAACCTTCCAGCCCGTGCACCGTCACGATCACCGGCGCATCTTTCCGCTTGCCGGGCTGCCAACTGCACATGCCCTTCAGTTGCGTTTCCGCGTCCACGCGAAACAACCGTTCTTCCTGCGGCGGCAGTTGCACCTTCCTCTTCAAAAGCGCTCCCGCAATGGTTTGCAGATGCCCGCTCCACAGCAGCCGGTGCGGCTCAAATTCCCTTAGCTTCTCGCTCATATCTACACTCTATCAGGTCGGCGGTCCCTCCCTCACCGGCCCTCGCCGAGTAGACTTCACCTCAGTTTTTCCGCCCTTTAACTTGACCCGCTCCCCCTCTCACCCCTAAAATTATCGTTTACACCGTGATGCTTTGTTTCATTCTATTGAATTCTTCTCGCGGCCCAGCGGCCACCCGCTGGGCTGCGCTGTTTTTGGGCACGCAGTCTGTGTCCCGGAAGATGTTGCGGGACGCATCCGCTCCCGCGGCGCTCACCTTCTCGCGAGGTTCTCATGATTGACAGTCCCATCACCGAAGGTCTCACATTTGACGACGTCCTGCTCCTCCCGGGCAAATCCTCCATCCTGCCCACCGACGTGGACACCACCACGCAATTCACCCGCAAGCTCTCGCTCAATATCCCGCTCTCTTCCGCCGCCATGGACACCGTCACGGAATCGCGCCTGGCCATCGGCATTGCGCGCCAGGGCGGCATCGGCATCATCCATCGCAACATGTCCATCGATCGTCAGGCCGAGGAAATCGATCGCGTCAAACGCTCCGAATCCGGCATGATCGTCGATCCCGTCACCATCTCCCCGGACATCACCATCCGCCAGGCCCTCGAAATCATGAACAAGTACCGCATCTCCGGCCTGCCGGTCACTCGCGGTACGCGCCTCACCGGCATCCTCACCAACCGCGATCTGCGCTTTGAGAAAAATCACAGTCAGCTCGTCGGCCAGGTCATGACCAAGGACAATCTCGTTACCGTCGCTGTCGGCACGACTCTCGAAGAAGCCGAAAAAATCCTTCAGAAGCACCGCATCGAGAAACTCCTTGTCGTGGACCAGGATTTCAATCTCAAGGGCCTTATCACCGTCAAGGACATCCAGAAGAAACTCGAATATCCCCACGCCGCCAAAGACGACCAAGGCCGCCTCTACGTTGGTGCTGCCGTTGGCGCCACCGGCGACTTCCTCGAACGCGCCGTCGAATTGGCCAAGTGCAAGGCCGACGTGCTCGCGATTGATACCGCCCACGGCCACACCGAGCGCGTCATGGAAGCCATCACGGCCATTCGCCGGCGCCTCCCTGAAATGCAGCTCATCGCCGGAAACGTGGCCACCTACGAAGGCGCCAAGGAGCTTATCTCTCTCGGCATTGACGGCCTGAAAGTCGGCATCGGCCCCGGCTCCATCTGCACCACGCGCGTGGTCACCGGCGCCGGCGTTCCGCAGCTCACTGCCGTGATGGAAGCCGCCAGAGCGGCGCAAGGCACGGGCGTTCCCATCATCGCCGATGGCGGCATCAAGTATTCCGGCGACATCACCAAGGCCATCGCTGCCGGCGGTTCCTGCGTCATGATCGGCAGCCTCTTCGCCGGCACCGAGGAATCTCCCGGTGAAACCATTCTCTATCAGGGCCGCACCTTCAAGTCCTACCGCGGCATGGGTTCGACCGGCGCCATGGAAGCGGGCTCCGCCGATCGCTATTCCCAGGAAGGCGCCGAACGCGGCAAGTCCGTGCCGGAAGGCGTCGAGGGGCGCGTCGCCTACAAAGGTCCGCTCAGTGGCCTCACTGATCAACTCGTCGGCGGCCTCAAGAGCGGCATGGGTTACGTTGGCGCGCGCACGCTCCCGGAACTCGTGGAAAAGGGCCGCTTCATCCGCATCACTGCCGCGGGCCTGCGCGAAAGCCACGTCCACGACGTCGTCATCACCAAGGAGGCCCCCAACTACCGCATGGAGTAGTTTCCCTGCAGCTCAGGCCTTCAGGCCTGAGGCCTTTTCTTGGAGTACGGCGCCTTGCTTACCCTGAGCTTCAAGGCGCCACCGCTTTCCGCTTCAGCCACGTACGCCAATCTGTCATCCTGAGGCCCCCGCCTTGCGGGGCCGAAGGACCTCAGCTTCAAATATACGCAGGCCTGTCTTCTCTCTTCCCTTTTCGCTTTTCGTATTTCGTGTTTCGACTTTCGCTTCTCCTCCTCGCCCAACCTGCAATCCCTTCACGCTTCGTTTACAATAAAATGCGAAACTAAACTCCTAATGTCACCTTCCGAACCAGGGCGCAATCCGCGGCCCGCCCCCAATCTCGACGAGGTTCGTTACCGCGTTCCTCCCAAATCCATGATTCCCGGCTGGCTCCGCGCCTGGTGGCCCGCCCTGCTCTGGAGTATGGTTATCTTCTTCGCTTCCACCGACACTTTTTCCTCCGAACACACCGCCACCGTCTTCGGAACCATTTTGCACTGGTTCGCGCCATCTCTCAGCGAAGCGACCTTTAACACCATCCATTATTTCATCCGCAAGTCCGCGCACTTCACCGAATATTTCATTTTCTATTTGTTGCTATACCGCGGGATTCGCGGCGCGCGCATCGGCTGGCACTGGTCCTGGGCCTTCGGCGCCTGGTTCATCGCCGCGGCCTACGCCGCCCTCGACGAAATCCATCAATCCTTCGTCGCCTCCCGCACCGCTTCCGCTTGGGACTCCCTCCTCGACTCCGCCGGCGCCTTTGTCGCCCTCCTCGTCCTCTTCCTAATCCACCGCCTCCGCCGCCGTCCCGTTTCCTGATCCCTCCGCCCGTTGACTTTGGAGTGCGGGAGCTTGCTCCCGCTTTTACAATCCAAACCCCTTCTCCCAAATCTTCGATTTGTGCCCCCTATGCGCTTCGCCGAGGCCGTATCCCATTCGCCCCCCCGCCTCTGGCACAATTCTCCGCAACTCTGGTTTTCTCCCCCCCGCTTCAAGGTAGAATCTTCCCGATGCTTCTCTCCCCAGGCACCAGGATCGGCCCATACGAAATCCTCGCTCCACTCGGCGCGGGAGGCATGGGCGAGGTCTATCGCGCCCGCGATTCCCGCCTCGACCGCGACGTCGCCCTCAAGGTCCTTCCCGTCGACTTTTGCTCCGATCCCGAGCGCCGCTCGCGTTTCGAACGCGAAGCCCGCGCTGCCGGACAGCTCAACCACCCCAACATTCTCGCCGTTTACGATGCGGGGGCCATTGACTCCAGGCCCTACATCGTCGCCGAACTTCTCCACGGAGAAACCCTCCGCGAACGTCTCTCGTCCGGCGCCCTTCCTCCGCGCAAGTCCGTCGAGCTTGCCGCCTTGATCGCTCGCGGCCTTGGTGCGGCCCATGACAAGGGCGTCGTTCATCGCGACATCAAACCCGAAAATATTTTCTTGTGTGCCGATGGCCAGCTCAAGATTCTCGACTTCGGCCTCGCTCGCCTCTCTCCTCGCGACGCCTCTTCCCCCGGCTCTGACTCCACCCTCACCCTTGCCTATCAAACTGCCTCGGGGCTCCTTCTCGGCACGGCCGCCTATATGACCCCCGAACAAGCCCGAGGGCAGAGCGCCGATGCGCGCTCGGATATCTTCAGCCTCGGCACCGTTCTCTACGAAATGCTCTCCGGTCAGCGTCCCTTTTCGGGCGCCACTGTTGCCGATCTCTTGAGCGCCATCCTAAAAGAAGATCCTCCCCCGCTGCCCCTCTCCGCGAAATTCGCCCCCGCTCTCGAGCGCGTCGTTCGCCGTTGCCTCGAAAAAAATCCCGCCGAGCGCTTCCAGTCCGCGCGTGATCTCGCCTTCCAGTTGGACTCCATGATCTCCACGCTCGATTCCAGCAGCAGCTCCCATCTGCCCGCTCCCGCCGATCTCCCCAAATCCCCGTCTGCACGGCGTTTCCTTCCCTGGCTCCTCGCCGCCGCTCTGTTCGTTGCCGCCACTTCGTTGGTCTGGTGGTACCGCGGCCGCGTTCTCTCCACATCCGCCACAAGCCCGATCCAATTTCAACGCCTCACCGATTTTTACGGTATGGAGGAGACCCCTGCCCTCTCCCCCGATGGCAAGTCCGTCGCCTTTGTCTCCGATTCATCGGGCTCCCGGCAAATTTGGATCCGTCTGCTTGCCGGCGGCACTCCCCTCCAGCTCACCCGCGATCCTGGCGATCATCTTTCTCCCCGCTGGTCTCCCGATTCCGCTTCCCTCCTCTACTACACACCGCCCGTAGGAAACTCTCACCAGGCCGTTGCCTGGGAAGTTTCCGCCCTCGGCGGCACTCCTCGTCGTCTCGTTGAAAGCATGAGTGAATTGGATCCCAGCCATGATGGAAAATCGCTGGCCTTCTTCCGGCTCAACGCCGGCCGCATTGAACTCGTCCGCAGCGACCGTGACGCTGGCCATCCGCAAATCCTTGCGCAGTTCCCTCCGAAAACAGGCTGCCGGCAGCCTCGTTGGTCTCCAGACGACTCCTCCATCGCCTTCATCCTTGCCAACGACCGCTGGTCTGACGACATCTTCTACATCTCATCATCAGGCGGTACGCCTCGTCGTGTAACCTCTGACTTTTCTCTCTTTTCCGGATTCTCTTGGCTTCCCGATGCCTCGGGATTCGTGTACAGCTCTTCTCGCATTTCCACCTTGCTCTATTTGCCCACGCTTCATCTCTGGCGCATATCACTGGATGGCCGCAATCGCCGGCAACTTACTTTCGGTGACGAGGGTGACGGATCCCCCGATGTTGACTCCCGCGGACTCATTGTTGCCAGCCGCACCCGTATCAATTTTGACATCTGGAAGTTCCCCATCGATTCCGCTCCAGCGGAAAACGTCCGCCGCGCCGTTCGTATCACTCATCAAACCGGCCAGGTCCAGACCCCCAGCCTCAGCCCTGATGGTTCCCAATTGGTCTATCTCTCGGATACCGGTGGCCACGGCAATCTCTGGGTTCTCGACCTCGCTTCCGGACAGAGCCGCCAGATCACCTTTGAAAAAGATCCGGCTCTTGTGACGGGTGTTCCCGTATGGTCTCCCGATGGCTCTCAAATCGCCTACGCGCGGCAGGTTGCCGGAAGCGGCGGTGCCGCTACGGCCTACTGGTCCGTGCGCCCCGACGGCAGCGACAACCACGAATTCATTCCACAGGCCACGTGGCTCACGTGGTCCCCCGACGGTCGCTGGGCCTACTACATCGACCTTTCCGGCCCCTCAGGGACTCCTGCGGTCCGCATCATGAAAAGGCCCACCGCGGGCCCTCCATCCGTTGAAGTCCGCACGGAAGTCGCCAACGGCCCGGCGGTCTCCCCCGATGGTTCCACTCTCTATTACGCCAAGATTCTGGAACCTGTGAATGGTCTCTGGGATTACGAGATTCGCGCGGCCAGCCCGGAGTCCGCTCCGTCGCGCCTCCTTGCACCCATCTCCGGACACCGCGTTCCCTCCTGGCAAGGTCTGCATCCCATCCTCTCCCATGACGGCAAGCGGCTGGCACTTACTCTGAACGACAAGTTCGGCACCAACCTCTGGCTCCTCCCCACCACCGACGGCTCTATGCATCCCGCCACCGACTTCGGCGAGCATCGCACCTTTATCGCTCGCCGTGTCTCCTGGTCCCGTGACGACAAATTCATCTTCGCCGCCGTCGGCGAGGGTGATGCCGACATCGTCCTCTTCGATGGCCTCCTCCACTAGCCCCCTTTGGACCCTCATCTCGCTTGGCCGCCGCGGGAGCGAGCGAAGGGTTGTGGTATTAGCACAATGTGGCATTTATTGAGACGCTGAACATGCCAAAGAAAATCAAAGTGAATATCTTTGACGACATGAGGGAGGCGCTTCAGGATGCCGCGGCCTATGAGCGTGGCGAGGCTGTCAATCTGCGCGTTACGCGTCTTCCCGCGCGCCCCAGGCAAATCTCGCCGAAGGAGGTTCGTCGCATCCGCCAGACGCTCAATGCCAGCCAGGCGCTCTTCGCTACTTTCCTGAACGCAAGCCCCAACGCCGTTCGCAGTTGGGAGCAAGGCAAGCGCCGCCCCCGGCAGGCCGCGCTCAAACTCCTGGTGATCGCCAAGAAAAACCCCAAAGCCCTGCTGATGGCTTGACTCGGAACGACGGTTCACACTGCCTTTTTATTCCACGTCCCCACCACTTCTCACCGCGCCGTCCACCCCCCGTCAATCAGAATCGTCTCCCCGGTGATCAGCGAGGCCGCCGGAGACGCCAGGAACACCACAGCCCCCGCTACTTCCATCGGCTCCCCGATGCGGTGCAGCGCCGCGATGCGTTCCACGGTATCCGCGCGGAACGCCGGGTCCGCCAGCGCGCTCTCCGTCCCCGGCGTGTGAATGAAAGTCGGAGCAACGGCATTCACGGTGATGTTGTGCTTGCCCCACTCCACCGCTAGGCATTTCGTCAAATGCGCGATCGCCGCCTTCGTCATGCAATACACCGATTCCGCCGGCAGCGCCGCAAACCCCGCTTGCGAGCTCATGTTAATGATCTTCCCGCTGCGTTGCTCGATCATCTTGCGCCCCGCCGCCTGGCTCGCAAAAAATGTGCCCTTCAAGTTCACCGCCAGCGTCTGATCGAAATCTTCTTCGCGCACTTTCTCCGCCGGATTTTCCGGCGCAATCCCCGCATTATTTACCAGGATGTCCACCCGGCCGAAGTGTTTCACGGTGTCATCCACGGCGCGAAAAATCTGGCCCATCTTGCTCACGTCCATCTGCAGAGGCAGCGCCTTCCTCCCCATCTTCTGAATCTCCGCCGTCAATCCCGCATCCGATTCGACGTCACGCAATCCCAGCGCCACGTCCGCGCCTGCGTGCGCCAGCGCCAGCGAAATCGCACGTCCCAATCCTCGCGCAGCTCCCGTAACTAGCGCCACCTGCCCGGTCAGCTCAAATCGCGGATACTCCATCGCCCCTCCTCCCTCCACCGCTTTGCTGTCCCTCAAAGCGGCAAGCCTCGCCCCTCAAAGGGGGTGAGCTACAGATCATCATCACTTCAGCGCCTGAGTATATCCCTTCCCCGCTAGCCAAAAACAAAACGCCCGCCACGGTTTCCCGGAGCGGGCGTCGCATCCTACCAAGATCCACCTCGACGCGGACCCTGCCAATCCGTCTTAGCTCTTCGCCTCGACGGCCTCTGCCACCTTGCTCTTCTCTTTCTTTTCCTTCTTCTTGAATTCGTAGCTCACCAGCTCCAGGATCGCCACCTTCGCGCCATCCCCCACGCGAATCCCGGCGGGTATGATGCGCGTGTAACCGCCCGTGCGATCCGCAAACTTCGGCGCGATTTCGCTGAACAGCTTCTGGGTCATCGCCGGCGTCATCAGGTACGCCGCCGCCTGCCGCCGCGCCGCCAGCGTGTCTTTCTTCCCGAGCGTGATGATCTTCTCGGCCACCGGCCGCGTCGCCTTGGCGCGCGTTAGCGTCGTCTTGATGCGCCCGTGCTCAAACAAGTTGGTGACCAGGTTGCGCAGCGTCGCGCGCCGGTGCCATGGATTGCGCCCCAGTTTTGATCCTGACTTCAAGTGTCTCATCGTCTCTTCCTTGTAATCAGAGCCGGATTCTTGCTTCCAGCATCCTTACTTAGCAGGTCGGAACTTCCAAAAAATGTCATTCCGAGTCCCGCTGGCTTTTTGAGCGGGACGAGGAATCTGCTTTTTCCCTAATCTTTTCCTGGAAAGCAGATCCCTCGCTCCGCTCGGGATGACAATAAATTCACGGGATGACAACAAATTGCCATAGTTCCGCAGCCTGTTCGGCCCCTGGAGAAATGGTGTTCACTTATAACTGAAAACTGTGAACTGTAAACTGCTTCTACAGCCCCACCGTATCTTCCGAATTCGTCGGCGGCATCGCCGTCTGGCTCGGCAGCGGCGGCCAGATAATCCGGCCGTGCTCGTCGAACTTCATGCCCAAGCCAAGACCCATCTTCACCAGAATGTCCTTGATCTCATTCAGCGACTTCCGGCCGAAGTTCTTGGTCTTCAGCATTTCGTTTTCGCTCTTTTGCACCAGCTCGCGGATCGTTTGGATGTTCGCATTCTTCAGGCAGTTGTAGCTGCGCACCGAAAGCTCCAGCTCTTCCACGGAGCGGTCCAGGTGTTCCAGCCGCGGATCGTGCACGATGTCCTGCGGCATTTCGATGTTCTCCACCGGTTCCTCGAAGTTGATGAAGATGCTCATGTGGTCCTTCACCAGCTTGGCCGCCAGCCCGATGGCGTCCTGCGGCGTAATGGCGCCGTTGGTCCACACTTCCATCATCAGCTTTTCGTAGTCGGTCATCTGCCCAAGGCGCGCCGCTTCCACGGAGTAGTTCACCTTGCGCACCGGTGAGTGCACGCTGTCCACCGGAATGTACCCGATGGGCAGATCTTCGTCGTAGTTGCGGTCCGCGGCCACGTAACCGCGCCCGTTCTTCACGCGCATTTCGATCGGCAGCTTGCCGCCTTCGCTCACCGTGGCGATGTACACACTCTTGTCGAGCACCGCGAAGTCCGCGTCTTCCTCGATCTGCGCGCTCGTCACCACGCCCGGCTGCTCCACGTTCACGTAGATGGTCTTCGGCAGGTCGGTATTCAGCTTGATGGGCACCTGCTTCAGGTTCAGGATGATGTCCGTGGCGTCTTCCACCACGCCGGGGATCGAAGAAAATTCGTGCAGTACGCCCTCGATCTTCACCGCGGTGATGGCCGCGCCTTCGATGGAGCTGAGCAGCGCGCGCCGCAGCGCATTTCCTACCGTGGTACCCCAGCCCCGTTCAAACGGCTGCGCCGAAAACCGGCCGTACCGCTCCGTCAGCGATTCCAGCTCAGACGCAAGGCGCTTCGGTTTCTGAAATCCCTTCCACATCGTGTTCCTTCCTTCCGTGACCGGCGTCGCCGGCCAC
>Ga0074044_10000393_pt1 | contig 43457 bp, 32 predicted proteins | sample BogForMeECP23OM1_FD_94443 | JGI IMG/M metagenome (GOLD analysis project Ga0074044, IMG submission 94443) | Bog forest soil microbial communities from Calvert Island, British Columbia, Canada - Bog Forest MetaG ECP23OM1 | ecosystem: Environmental > Terrestrial > Soil > Wetlands ...
AACCGCAGCTTCCCGAAGCCGACGTGATCGCGCTGCTAGCGCTCGGGCGCACGCAGGAAGAATCGGCGGCGGCAGCGACGACCGGGTCTTCGTTTGGCTTTGGCGGCGACGCTTCCAACCTGCTCATCAATCAGGCACTCAACAGCACCGTCAACAGCCGCTTGCAGAAACTGTTCGGGGCGAGCCGGGTCAAGGTGGATCCGCAAGGACTTACCAGTGAAACGGCCGTGGTTCGCGGGCCGCAGCTCACGGTCGAGCAGCAAGTGGCGAGCAATGTCACCCTCACCTACAGCACCAACGTCTCGGTTTCGAACCAGCAGATCATCCAAGTGGAGTACAACATCACCCGAACCATCTCGATCGTGGCGCTGCGCGACCAGAACGGAGTTGTCAGTTTCGACTTCAAGATCCGGCGCCGGAGAAAGTAACGGGACAGAATCTGGTAATTTGAAGGCTGGACATTATTATTCAATTGCGAACTGCCTGATGACCCAATTACAAAATCGTTGTCATCCCTATGTTTAGTTTGGTGTGGCCGGGCGGGGACGCCCGGCGCTCCACTGTCAAAGGCGATCTCTGCGATGCTTTGATGTTTCGTGCGGGTAAATTTGGAAGACGATGCAAAATCCGCCTTGACATAATCCTTCAAACCAGCAACTCTAATTGTTTTTCACTTCACGCCCGGCGAACCTGGAACCGCCGGGGTTGGGAAGCCGAATTTGCGAGTGCGGGTCTTTTATCACGACAAATGTTTTGATGGCGCTTCCTCGGCTGCGCTGTTCTCGCGTTTCTACCGCGAACGCATTCGCAGCGATGTGGAATTCGTTTACTCCGGCCTGTTGCATCGCGCCGGCGCGCTCTTCGACGAAAACCAGTTCGATGGCGACGAGAATGCCATTGTCGACTTCAAGTATTCCAGTTCGCCCAAAATCACCTGGTGGTTCGATCACCACGAGAGCGCTTTTCTGTCTCCCGACGATGCCGCCCACTTCGAGCAAGATCAGAGCAACCGCAAGTTCTATGATCCCGCTTTCAAGTCCTGCACCAGTTTCATTGCCATGATTGCCAAGGAGCGGTTCGGCTTCGATCCGCAGCCGGTAGCGGAATTAGTGGAATGGACCGACATCGTTGACGGGGCGATGTACCAGGACGCAAAATCTGCGGTGGAAATGCAAGCTCCGGCTATGAAGCTGACCATGGCGATCGAAGCTTCGAGTGACCACGACCTTGTCAAGAGAATGATTCCGCTGCTCGCCTACCATCCGCTGGCAAAAATTCTCGAAGAACCGTTCGTTGCCGCGGTGCTGCCGCCGTTGCTCGAACGGCACGAACGCTCGATCGATATTTTGCGTGAGCGCACGGAGGAAAAAGACGGCACGATTTTTTTTGACATCACCGATTTGGACCAGGAAGGGTATAACAAATTTGTTCCGTATTATCTCCATCCCGATTCGGTGTACAGCGTGGGGTTGAGCAAGAGTTCCTTTCGTGTAAAAGTCTCAGTTGGGTCGAACCCCTGGGCCAAACGGGAGCCGACCGTCAATCTGGCAAAAGTCTGCGAGCGCTATGGGGGAGGCGGTCATGCGCGGGTGGGAGCCATCTCGTTCGATATCACCAAAGGTGATGCCGCGCACCAAGCGGCTCGCGAGATAGTGGAGGAGTTGCGCGCCAGCATTCGTCAGCAAGGGTAGAGCCAGGAAGCACTTGTCTTAGCGACAGTGCAAGCGCTTCGAAAGGAAACGCCTATTTAGAGGCGACGCTTTAGAATGAATCCGCAATCGCCCGCTGAATGCGTGGAAATCAAGGTGCACCACATGCATCCCAGAATCCCACATCGTATTCCGCATCCCAGAATCGACGATCCCGGGCACATCAAAGGGGTGCGCACGGTTGCGACCTTCGAACTTTCGAAGGGCGTGGTAGTCCTGCTGGCCGGTCTGGGCGTTTTTTCCATGCGCCACAAAGATATCTGGGGAGTTGCCGAAAGCTTCCTGGAATTTATTCACGCCAATCCCCATCATCACTTCGTCGGCGTGTTCATCGACCTCGTCTACCGGCTCAGCGACGTGCACCTGTGGAAGATCGCAGTGGTGGCGGCGGTGTACGCGATTCTGCGCTTCGTCGAGGCTTACGGGTTGTGGTACGTTCGCCCCTGGGCGGAGTGGATGGCCATTGCCACCGGCTCGATGTATATCCCGTTCGAAGTCGCCGATCTGTTGCGGCGCCCAGACTGGATTCGCCTGCTGATTATCGTCATCAACGTGGGGATCGTGCTCTACATGGTAATGCTACGGCTGGAAGCGGCCAAGAAGCGCCACGCAGCAAAGGCGCATCCGTAGCGGTCCCGAGAGACTCGGGAGGATGCCGCAAAGCCCCGCCCGAGCCGAGCTTGGACCAGCCACCCTCACTGAAACCGTGTTCTAATCGTTCAGCGTGCAACTGCAATCGGCCGGCGGAACGTGCGCTTTCAGAAATTCGGCCACGCGCTTGTAGGCGTCGATCTGGTTTTCGACTTTCGCGAAGCCGTGGCCTTCATTCTCGTAAACCTTGTATTCGACCACCCCGCCGCGCTTCTTGACCGCGTCCACTACCTGCTGCGCTTCTTCCTTGGGGCAACGGGGATCGTTGCCGCCCGCCAAAAGATACAGCGGGGCTTTGATGCGGTCGACAAAGTTGATAGGCGAGCGATCTTCGTACAGCGCCTTGTTCTTTTCGAGATCGCCCATCGTGGCCAGATCTGACTGCTGCAGCACGGGGTCTTCGTTCTGAATCTCGGTGAACCAGTTCACAAAGGGCACGATCGGAATGCCCGCCGCCCATACTTCCGGAGCCTTGGTGACGCCCATCATCGTCATGTAGCCGCCATAGCTGCCGCCCATCAGAATGAGCTTCTTGGGATCGACATAGCCGGTTTGTTGGATCCAGTCGGCGGCGGCCAGCACGTCCTGCAAATCGCCGCCGCCCATATCGAAAAGATTCGCCTGCTGAAATTCTTTTCCGTATCCAGTCGATCCGCGATAGTTGGGAGCGATTACCAGGTAGCCCTGGTTCGCCATGTACTGGATGAAGCGATTGAAGTTATTCATCGTCTGCGCCGTCGGACCCCCGTGAACGTAGACGATCGCCGGATGCTGGGCGTTGCGCGGCAGGTTATAGGGGATATAGACGAAGGCGGAGATCGTCCACTTGCCATCTTTGCTGGGATAGTGGACGAGGTAAGGTTCGACCATTTCCTCGGCGCGCACGCCGCCCACCAGCGAATTGGTAATTTGCCGCGATATGTTCGGTTGCGATGGCTTGTCGCTGAAGGTATAGACACACAAGTCGCCGGGAGCGGTGGGGCCAGTGTGTGAGAAGAGCATGCGCGACCCGTCAGAGGTAAAAGGCGAAGGGTTGCCCGCAACATGGTTCACTCCCTTCGGCAAACCGAGCTCGCGCGCTTTTCCGGCTGCGATGTCATAGAGATAAATGTCGGTGTTGCCATCGATGTTGGCGGTGTAAGTGAGGAACTTTCCGTCGGGTGAAAAACGCTCGCCGGAAATTTCCCACTTGTCTTGCGTCAGCCAGCGGATCTTCTTGCTCGCGATAGTGAGTAAGCCGACGTTGTCGTAGCCATTGCCGGCATTGGAGGTGATCAGAACGTGGTTGCCATCAGGCGAAATGTCGTTTGCCGAGTAGGTGCGTTCGCCGTCGTGGGGCGTCAGGAGCGTGCTTTGGGAGGTGGCAATGTCGACTAGAAAAATATTCGAGTCGGTTCCTTTCGACTGCTCTTGCGTATAGACGATGAATTTATCGTCGGCTGACCAGATGGGCGCAACGTTCATGCGGTCTTTGGCGGTGTCGGTGGTCAGGTGCTTCACGTCGCGCAAGACCGTGTCATAAACGTCAATCTCGTACACCGACGAGGTCTTCGGCTTGACGATGTAAGCGAGAAAGCGGCCATCATGCGACCAGGTGGGACTTTCTTCCGAAATCTCGCGCGTGTTGGTCAGGTTCTTGACCTGTCCGGTTTTTGGCGAGACCAGAAAAACGTCCCACTGCTCGTCGCCGTCGTAATCGGACATGTAGGCGATCCACTTGCCGTCGGGAGACCAGGTTGGGCTGGCCTGGCGTTCATTGCTCACCGTGAGTTGCGTCGGCCATCCGCCTTCGGCGGGTACCAGCCAGAGGTTATTGCGACCGCTCAGGTTGCTGATGAAGGCGACCGACTTTCCGTCCGGCGACCAGGAAGAACCGCCTATCTGGCGCGTCATGTACAGCTTTTCGATGGAAAGAGTTTTCTCGACCCGGGCATCGGGCTTGGACGCGATCTGCTTCGGGTCAGTGATGGCTTGGGGTGCGGGGAGAGTCTGGGAGGCTGCGAGAATGCTCATAAGTACGACCATAACAAACGTGCTGAGAATGCGCATGGTGCCTCGATTTGGATTTGCGAATAGGCAAAGTTTAGCAGGCGTCGCACGGGAGGAGGCTTCGCCGAGGTTGATGGTCGAATCAACGAAATCAAACTGCCGTGGTCGGCGGTGTAGGCCCTCTGGACCCCGCTGTTGACTTACCCGGCATGATACTCCGCAGATATTCTTCCAAATCCTGCATGATGGCGCGAAAATTCTCTTCTCCGGCAATATCGAGTACGACGAAACCAAGCACCATGGCTTTGAATAAACTCGGTTTGCCTTTGAGCTTTTCTCGCAGCTCCTCAGATTTGCTGACGATTTGCTGCTTTTCTTCGGTGCTCAAGTTTTGAAACGAAGCCAGAGAGATGCTCACGAAACTATTGGGATTGTCAAAGTCAGAGTCCGACCCGATCACGCCGGCAATACGTTTGGCCAGCTCGAAAACCAATTGTTGACGGCGGGCAGCGCGCAATCGGTCAATCTTCCGATCCACAATCCGCAGGACGGAACTGATTACAAGGTCGGGACCGATCGGGATATCCTTGCCGTCGTCAGTGCGGAAGACGAAGAGCTTGGAGCGAAGCACCGCCATCGACCCAAATCCGGCAACGATGGAGGCGAGCAGCGGCGGATCCTGTGCGGCGGGAAATATCCTTGCACCGTAGGCGCGAAGCAGAAAGTAGGCGCATCCGGAGAGCGCTCCGTTGATCAGAAGGTACAGAATCCCGTATCGATTAAAAGTCGCCCGCAGAGGCTCGTCACGATAGCGAGTGATGATTTCCGAAAAACCTACAAGTTCCCCGAAAGAGACAGCCACGGCTGCGTACCAAATCGCAGGGAGATTGCCGGGAAAGACTACCCATATCGAAACCAGAGGCAGCGCCGTGATGGAGAGAAAAAGAATGAACGCGGCGAACGCCACCGGTCCCCACTGGCGAAAATGTTCGGAAAATCCCACGGGCAACGGCATCCGACACCCCCTGGGAGGTTCAGTTCTGTGTCATCTCGCCCCTATTTTGCCCCGTACTTCTCTATGTATTCACGGCCGCGTGGCGTCAGAGTGATCTGATAGTTCCCTTTGCGATCGCTCCGATCAATGTCGATCCATCGAAACCGCCCAGCTAGAATCTCCAAGACGGGGGACAAATCCTGCAAACTGACATCGAGCGTGTCGACCAACTGGAATGTGGTCTGTTTGCCCTGCGGATCGCGGTACAGGGCCTTCAAAACAGGGTTCCCCAAAGCTACCGCAGCTTCATCAATCGGCGATTCACTTGCGGAAACAGGCACACTGGCAGGCGCCACGGCAGAAGCGGGTACGCTCTGGGCAAACCCTGTCGCCGCCGATGGCGCGATGAGGTAGTCTAAGTTTGAAAGTGGTTTCTGCTGCATGCTCGATCCTAAGTTGAATGATAGGCCTGCCCTCGGGCTGTGTCAAAGAAGCCTTATCCCGCGCTATTCGACCGTTACCTGATAGTCGCGTCCTTCCCAGCCCGCACGGTTTTTCCAGTAGAACGTGAAGCCGATTTGGCGTCCGCTGGCTAGAGATTCGGTCGGCAGATCGACGTGCTGAAGATCGCATCCACTGTCGACGGAGTTGCTGTCCTGACTGGTTTGCCAGTCGTCAAAGCTCCAGTGCACGAGAGCGGGTTCCATCATCAGAATCCGCAGCTTCTTTCCGCCGGGCATGGTGCGCGGTTTGTTGTTGAAGCGCCAGTTGAAGTAGGTCGCGGATACTTTACTTACCAGGTAGCGCTCCACCGTCTGCGGAGGTTGATCGAAAATCCTGCCGTCGACGAGCGACCGGCGCAGCTTGATGTATTCAGAGTGAGCCCACACCAGCGGGCACGCCGACCCTGACCCTTTTCCGGTAAACAACTCGCGCTCGGGAATGTCAGTCGTGTCCCAGACTTGCTCGGGAATCAGGCGGCTTGCTCCCGTGGAATTTTCCATAACGCCCAACAAGGCTTCGGCCGAGACGATGCGTCCGGCGGCCAGTTCGTAGTGGGCGCGTTCCCCGGCCAGCAGCGGCCAGGGGCGGCCGATGCCGGTGCCATCGAAAGGAGACCCGTCTTCGTGCTCTCCGTAACCGTCGTTGTTGTAGCGATACCAGGCTGGCCCCTGCGGAAGTTTTACGCGCAGCAGTTCGTCGATGACTTTAATGGTGTTCAGGATTCGCGGATCTTCGGGCGCGCGCAAGCCGAAACGCACCAGGGCCAAGGCATCCGGGCTGACGATCTCGACCGCGCGCGCAGTCGAACTGTCGATGCCTCGATTCTTGATGGGAACGAATCCTTGCAGCGGGGAAGAGGCTCCCTCTCCGTCGGGAGGCGGCGTGATGCGGACGTAGTAGCCTTCGACTCCAATCTGGCGGGCGAGGTCGGTGTTCACGGCATAGGTGCGGCGCTCTATATTGAAGTTCCAGGTATCGGCCATGTGGCGCAGAAAATCGGCGGCCCGGGGTTGGTCCATCGACTGCGCCATGTCGGCAGCAATTAACAGGGCGGAGATTTCGGCGGCCATGGTGAACGGGGAATAACCGCCATCTTCTTCCCAGCGATCCTGCTGAGTAACCGGGCCGTTGACCACAATGAAGGAGGCGGCCTTGCGGACCATCGGCCACCAGCGGGTATCACTTTCGAAACAGCGCGGCGATTCGCGGCGCAGCAGATCGACCAGCAAAATCGGAAATGCAGTCTCATCCATCTGCGAGCCGTTCCAGTAGGGGCGGCCGTCCAGCCACATGTTCTGCGGCCAGTGTCCATCGGCTTCCTGGGTAGCCTCGAGATAGTGCAACACGCGGAGGGCATCCTCTTCAGCGCCCCCCGCCAGCAATCCGCCGGCATTCTCGACCAGATCGCGCGGCCACACCAGGTGGTAACCGCCGAGATCTTCGTCGCCCTTGTTGAAGCCCCAGGGAATGGAAAGGCTGGCGATGATTCCGCCGAAGCAATCCTTGGATTCGTGGGTGCGCAGAACGGCCATGCTGGCTCGATACAAGTCTTTTTCCCGCGGTTTCTGGTCTAGCTTCTTGAGAGTGTGCTGCCAATTCTCCCAGTGGAAGACGTAGTCGTGGCGAAGGGTTTGGTAAGGCGTGAGCAGCGAAGAGCTGACTTGTTGGCTGGCTTGCGCCCAGATTCCGCCGAAGCCGAGGGCGAGAATGAATTCGCCGTTGCAGGCGGGCAGGTCAATTTCCGCAGTCAAGGCGATGTTTCCGTTTTCCGCCAGGTCGTACTCCCAGGCCATCTGGAAATGTTGCGACAAGTCCTGCCAACCGTCGGATACGCCGGCAAATCCGACGGAACGTTTTACCCAGGGCACGGAGCAGCCGAGGGCAAGCGCGAGAGAATCGCGCGTGGCGAAAAGCATGGGCCTTCCCTTGTAATCGCCGACCCAGCCGGTATTGCCGTATCCCATATTGCCCAAGTGCGAGGCCAAAAGGGCATAGAGGCGGTAGTCGCCGAGACTTCCCTGGAGCGGGAGAAATCGAATTTTCTGCAGCACCACGTTTCGCCAGGGATCGGTCAGCACTTCTTTTTCGATCCGATAACGGCCCTCGATGCTGGTATTGGTCAACTCGTAGACCGGCACCCCAGGCTCGACCGGAATGTTTTCAAATGTACAATGGCGCTTTTCCTCGGAAAAAAACTGATGGCCGTCAGTGACAATCAGGCCGAAGTCGCGGGTGCAGGCTTGATCCACGCGGGGAAAATAGATTTCGTTGAGAATGCCGTGACTCAAGGTGAACCAGACGCGGCTGTGGAGGTTGAGCGCGGTGCCGACTCCGGTCTTGGCACTCGAAGTCCAGCGCGGTTCGATACCGGGCCAGCCCGGCGCATAACGAATTTCGTCACTCACAGAGGGTGGACCTCACCGTCAAGCAGTTTGCCAGAAGTTGCGAATTTGCGCTGGAAGTTTCATCAAGGCGCGGGAAATTCGCACCTAAGATCGCAAAAGCCAGGATGCCGTGATAGCAACGTTCCATCCACACGGAAACACATCGCGCTAAGTGCTTGGAAAATAATGTGGAGTCACCAGAAATTCATTTTCCTGTAACCTTCCTTTAACATTTGCACCCTAAAACAAAATGGCATACGTAAATTCAGAATAAAGAGGGTCATCGCGTGAAATATCGCATTGCACTGCTGTTGGCAGGTCTCGCATTGGCGCTGCCGGTTATGGCGGAAACTCAATTAAACGGGGCAGGCGCCACTTTTCCCTATCCGATGTATTCCAAGTGGTTCAGCGAATATAACAAGCTGCACCCTGACGTGCAGATCAACTACCAGTCAATCGGCAGCGGCGGCGGTATCCGGCAAGTGTTGAACGGCACGGTCGATTTTGGCGCCAGCGATGGCCCCATGACCGATGAACAACTGAAGGAAGCCAAGACCAAGATCCTGCACATTCCCACCGTGTTGGGCGCGGTCGTTCCCGCCTACAATGTGCCGGGCATTAGCGGCGACATCAAGTTCACTCCGGAAGCCTTGGCGGGAATCTTTCTGGGCAAAATCCAGAAGTGGAACGATCCTGCGATTACGCAGGCGAATCCCGGCGTCAAGTTTCCCGACAAGTCCATCATCGTGGTGCACCGCTCGGATGGGAGCGGCACGACTTTTATTTTCACCGACTATCTTTCGAAGATCAGCAAGGAGTGGGAAGCGACGGTGGGGAAGGGAACGTCGCCGAAGTGGCCGGTCGGATTAGGCGGCAAGGGAAACGAAGGCGTGGCGGGACAGATTCGGCAACTGGAGGGATCGATCGGCTACGTCGAACTGATCTATGCGGCGGAGAATAAGATCACTTACGGAGCGGTGAGGAACGCCGCCGGCAATTTCGTGAAGGCTTCGCTTGATGGAGTGACGGAGGCGGCTGCCTCTTCGCCAAAAATGCCGGCCGATTTTCGCGTTTCTATCACCGACGCGCCGGGCAAGACAGCCTACCCCATTTCGAGTTTTACCTGGCTGCTGATTCCGGAGCAGGCCCAGGATCCCAAGAAGGGGAAGATCATTGCCGACTTCCTGAACTGGATGGTTACCGACGGCCAGAAGATGACGAGCCAACTCAGCTACGCGCCACTGCCGGCGAACGTAGTGGAGAAAGTCAAGGCAGCGATCAAGCAGGTTCACTAGAGCGCGAGTATTTTCCAACTCTCAACGGTGTCGATGACGGGCGAGACGCCCGTCGCTCCCCCGTCCGAAACGGACCTTTCGACGTCGAACATCCTAAATTAAAATTTCGCTGTACATTGAGTTAGCGCCACCGGCCCGGAGAAGGAGAGTAGCCAAAACCGGACCGGCGGCGATTCTGAAGGGAAGCGCCCCTCCAGAAAACTGAGAGGCCGTTCAATCTCGTTGGTTAACTGTTGTCCGTTAAATCGAGTGGTCCCGCGCCAAAGAGTGACGCGGGACCACTTTTGATTTTTACGGCAAGTAGTAGCGGAACGAGGTGAAGACCATGCCGTCCAGACCTTCCGGCCCAGCGTAAGTGACTGGCATGACACCGGACGCGGATGTGACACCAGACCAGGTCTGGCGAGTCACATAGGAGTACTGCGTGCCGAACTGGAACTTACCCTTGGGGCCGCTGTAGAAGCGGTACCAGAAGCCTATCGTGCCCTCGATAACGGCGCGGGTGTCGGCGGTGCAGCTGGGAAAAGCGAGACCAGTGGGAGAAAAGCCGCCGGAGCCAGGGGCCGGTTCGGTATAGCAGCCGGCATTGCTGAACAGCGGCGATCCGTACCCAACGGGTCCAACTGCTACGCCTTTCGAGTTCAGGTTCGTATCAAAGCCAAACGTCCGGGCGTCATACTCCGATCCGACGTAGGAGTAGATGTCGAGTTTCTTACCGTGCCATTCCACCGTGGCCAAACCCTGGAGGTTTTTGATGAGATGAACCGTCCCGTCGGGATTGATGGAAAGATCGGAGAGCTGGGCTGCGCCGTAACGGCCCACACCGCTGCCTCCGAAGCCATGAAGGCCGAAAACGACGTGCTTGTCGAAGAAGTTCCAGCGGGCGTTGGCGCCGAAGCCCCCGCCTTCTTTTGAGGTGTTATGGGCGCCGAGCGTGACGGGCGAGCCGCTGGGGCACGCTGGGTTGCCGTTTAGGATGCCTTCCACGCACGGGTAGACACGGTCAGCGAAACGGTCAACCAAGCCGAAGATTTCGTAGTGCCCAAAGCCAGGATCAAAGGCGATTTTGGCAATGAGATCGGGCGAAGGGTTGGCCGTGTAATTCGCGGTTGTGTTGTAGCTATTGCTTGCGCCCGCTTCGCCGAGCAGGTAGTTGGACGCGTTGCCGTGGCTGGTGAGCGTGCCTTGCGCGTTCTCAATGGCGAACGCGACCGACACTTTATCGCCGAAGTCTTTGGTCAGGCGAAGACCGTACTGGCGGGCGAAAGTGAAGCCGACGTTGTACCCCGGATCGATGGTCGCGGGCCGGGAGTCGTTCACCCTACCGGTATCGTCGCTGGGCGCGATTCCCGCTTTGTTTTCCGTTACAAGGCTCCATGCCTGGCCGCCGAGGAATTTCCAGCCATTGTCAAACTTGGCTTGTCCCCAAGCTTGGCGGAGCCGGAGCGTGTAGCTGTTGGTCTGAGTGGCGGTCGAAGTGACGCCGGAGGACAGGAAGTCGGCCGACACGTAGCTGGAGAGTTGCACGTTGCCTAAATTGCCCTGAACATAGACCGTAGGCCGCGACTGGCGGGCGGAACCGAAGAACTCCGACAGATTGCTCTGCGAGGCGCCGGGCATGGTCAGCGAGTTGAAGGGAGTCGTGATATCGGCTCCGAGTTCCCGTGACCGGCGGACGAACGCGGCTTCGACAAAGCCGCCTGGGGTGACCGTGATGCCCTTGATGTGGATTGTAGTGGGGCTCTCAAACGCAGAAAGATGCTTTTCGCCCTCTTGCAGTGTCATCACCGCGCCACTGGTAGTGGTTTTTAGGCCAGCGATGTCGCTTTGCAACGCGCCCACTGCTTGCTGGTCCTGATTGGCCTGGGTTTGCGCGGCGGCGGCTTTGTTGGCAGCATCGGCTGCGGCGGCCTGCGCCTGCTGGAAGTTCTGCTGCGCCTGCTGCCAGTTCTGCTGATTTTGCTGCAACTGCTGAGTAAGCTGCTGGATCTGCTGCTGCTGCGCAGCCAGCGCGTCTTTCAAGGCCTGAACGTCGGCTGCGGTTACCGCCGGCTGCGCGGGCGCCTCTGCCGCAGCGGCGTGCTTGTGTGTCTTTTTCGGAGCGGGAGCGTCCGAGGTTTGTGCCCAAACGCCAGCCGATAGTGCGGCCAACGCCAGGAGCGCGAGAAACAGGTGCTTGACTGATTTCATAAAATCCAATCCTCTCCTTTTTGAGTTTTCGTGGAACGTTACTAACACAAAGCAACAGAAAACACGGCTACGCCTTGAAACCGGAAAGTTGTGAAATTGTGCTGGCTCGCCACACGTTTCCCGGCCGCGCCACAACCCGTGGCGACCATTATCGAAATCGATGTACTAGAGATGTAAAACTAATAAAGCTACTCCTCGCTCCGTTAAAGGAGTGTTACGTTCCATTAAAGGAGTGTTAATTTGCAGAAGCCGCGGGGGAAGAGCTTTCTGCTTTTGAAACGCGATCGCCCGCAACATGGACTACGGTGGCACAATTCCCGCTACTTTGACGACCGAGCATTATGCCATAAAGTCCATGGTTTTAATCGACTTTATTAACATTAGCGCGTCAGCACGCGCCATACCATCCCGCCCGGGCGACCAATGACTCTTTAAACATCGTCTTCTTAGCGGTTTACGGAAATCGCTGGAAGTGTCACAGTAAGCGAGAATGTGCATCCAGTTGCAGTTCGAGCAAGGAAAGTTGCTCCGGCCGAGAGTGTTTTTTCAGGACCGTGTCTGGTTCGGACGCAGGAGAAACCTGTGCCGAGGGACTGGGCTCACTCATCGCCAGCCGGAAACCAGCCACACGAACCAACTTGGTATACTATTGCGGTCGGAAGCCCACCCAGTACCCCCGTACAGCGATTGCCGTTCCGCCTTTGCGATAAGGTTTGGCAGACTGGGCTCGACACACTGGACTGAAAAACATGGTTGGACAAGCTCTGAGTCGCGTCCCACTTTTTAACCGCGAAGCATCGTGGCTGAAATTTAATTGGCGCGTGCTTGAGGAAGCGGGAGATGTTCGGAACCCGCTGCTCGAACGCGTGAAATTTCTGGCCATTTCCGCCAGCAATCTGGATGAATTCTTTGAGGTCCGGGTGGGCGGGCTGTTGCAGCAGATCGAAGACGGCCACAACTCCACCACCGCCGACGGGCTCACCATGGTGGAGGAGCGGGAACTGATCAAAGACACCACCCATGAATTCGTCGCGGAACAATATTCCTGCTGGAATGAGCGCCTGCGGCCGGAATTGGCGGAGCATGGAATTCGCGTGCTCGGTCTCGACGAATTGGATGAAACTGCCTTAGCATTCGTCAACGATTACTGCGAGCGGGAACTGGATCCGCTGCTCACTCCGGTCACGGTCGATCCGGCGCATCCTTTTCCGCGGGTGATCAACAAGGCGTTGTGCGTGGCGTTGTTGCTGCGGCGCCGGCGGCGCTCCTCGCTTACGTATACCGGAGTAGTAACCGTTCCGCGGGCGCTGCCGCGACTAGTGCGCCTGCCGTCGCAGGGGACCACGGATTTCATTTTTCTGGCGGACCTGGTGGTTCATCATGCGGTGAAGATGTACCAGGGGTACGACATTGTTTCCTCCGCCGCCTTCCGGGTCACGCGCAACAGCAACCTTTACTTGCAGGAGGAAGAATCGCGCAATCTGCTGGAAACGGTGCGCACCGAGTTGCATAACCGACGCAAGGGAGACGCGGTGCGAATGGAGATCGAGTACGATGCCGACCCGGAGATCATTGAACGCCTGGGCACAGTGTTCGAAATTGACCGCTGGCAGATTTTCCCGGTCAAGGGGCCGGTGAATCTTTCGCGATTGTTCAACATTTACGACGGCACCGAGCGGCCGGATCTGAAGTATCGTCCCTATGTGCCGCGGGAATTGCGCTTGACGGCAAAGTCGCATGACCTGTTTGAAGAGTTGCGCGGGCATGACGTTCTGCTGCACCATCCCTACGATTCTTACGACTCCGTTGTGGCCTTCATTCAGTCGGCGGCGGAGGACGAGCGCGTGCTCTCCATCAAGCAGACGCTTTACCGCACCAGCGAACATTCATTGATTGTTCCGGCGCTGATCGCGGCGGCGGCGAACAAGGAGGTCACAGCGGTGGTGGAATTGAAGGCGCGCTTCGATGAGGCGTCGAACATCCGCTGGGCGCGCGATATGGAAGATGCCGGGGTGCAGGTCTTCCACGGATTGGTGGGTCTGAAAACGCACTGCAAACTCTGCCTGTTGGTGCGGCGCGATCCGGACGGCGTCACCCGCCAATACGCGCACCTGGGAACCGGCAACTACAACGCGACCACGGCTCGAATCTATACCGATTTGAGCCTGCTGACGGCGGACCCCGAGATCACCAGCGCGGTTCATGATGTTTTCAGTTTTCTGACTGCCTATGCCGAGCACCCGGGCTACGGGCCGTTGCTGGTCGCGCCATTGGACTTGGCCGAAAAGACCCTGCGCCTGATTGAGCGCGAGGCCGAACATGCCCGCCTGGGGCGTCCGGCGCGCATTCTCGCGAAGATGAACGCGCTGCTGGAAACGAACGTGATCCAGGCTTTGTACCGCGCCTCGCAGGCCGGAGTGGACATCGAGCTGATTGTGCGCGGCATGTGCGCGCTGCGGCCGGGGATTCGTGGCCTCAGCGACCGCATTCGCGTGCGCAGCATCGTGGGCCGGTTTCTGGAGCATAGCCGGATCTTTTATTTCGAGAACGGCGGCGATTCTGAAGTCTACGTGGGGAGCGCAGATTGGATGAATCGCAATCTGCACGAGCGCGCGGAAGTAATCTTTCCGCTGAAGAACCCGCTGCTGCGCGACCGCGTCGTACATGAGATTCTGGCGGCGTATCTTGCCGACAACGTCAAAGTGAGGTTTTTGCAAAAGGACGGCCGTTACTTGCGTCCGTGGCAATCGCCGCGCGGGCGCAGTGGGAAACCGCCGAAAGGCGCAGCCGCGTTTAGCTCGCAGGATTTTCTGCTCGGTGTGGCGGATGGCAGCAAGACGCCTGAGGACATTCCGCAGCCGCTTCCGCGGCGCGCGGCCAGGCGAGCCCTGGTTGGCCGAATTTAATTGGCCGAACTTAAATGGGTGGACATGATGGGAAAGGAATAATCGCCGCACAATGTTTGTTTATTTTTTACGCCACGCCAGTGCCGGGCAAAGTTTAATTTCCCCTAAGAAAGATGAAAAGCGCGGCCTCGATAAAGACGGCATCGAGCAATGCGGATACATCGGGCGCGCCCTGGCCGCGCTCGGCGTACAGGTGGAGATCGTCATCTCCAGCCCGTTAAAGCGCTCCTCGCAAACCGCGGCTTTGGTGGGCAATGAAATGGGGCATGAAGGCAAATTGGTGATGGAGAACGCGCTGCGTCCGCAGGCCAGCTTTTCGGATTTTCAAAAGATGCTGGAAAAGTACGCGGGCCAGGATTCCATGCTGCTGGTCGGGCATAATCCCAACCTGCGCGAATTTCTGGGGCGCATCATCAGCGAGGCTGGGTGCGAAGCCGTGGTCGAGCTGAAGAAGGGCGCGGTGGCCAAGGTTGAAATGCGGCGCAATTCCGGGTCGCTGAGCTGGTGCATCACGCCTCGCATCTTGCGGACACTTCACGCGGCCGCGACCGAAAGTTCGCGCCCGAAAACTTCGCGGAAGTAGGCTCGGTCCTTCTCGATCGACCATACTTCCAGATCGACGCTGGCCTTTCCGCGTGGAGTCAGTTTCATGGCAACTTTGCCGCTGCGGGCAGTGACGGCAACTTTCCCCACCGATTGGCTTCTTCCCATATTCAAAGCGCGCGCGATGCGCAGAAGCACGGACGCTTTTTCCACATTCTCCTGCTCCTCGGGACTCAACGCGCTCATCGGGCCGTCTCCCGGCGTGGGACGCGATTTTCCAAGGTAGCGTGCAATGGAGCCGATAATCCTGCGTTGTTGCGGCGTGTAGCCTAGAATTTCCGAGTTGGCGATGATGTAGTACGTGTGCCGATGGTGTCCGTTGCGGTTGACATAGTCGCCGACCTCATAGAGCATGGCCGCGGCCGAAAGCCATTCGCGATACTCTGCGGGTAACTGATGCACCGATTTCAAAGAAGCGAACAAAAGCAAGGCCGACTCGCGCACATGCAGAGCATGATGCAGATCGACGCGGTAGCGCTCGACGGCGCGTTTGATCGACTCCCAGCGCTCCGATTCAATGGCGCGGCCCGAGCGCGTGCTGCGGTCGTAATCGGCCGCCATCTGGGCCAGGATGCCGTCGCGCAATCCGAGCGAGGAGTAGCGAAAGCCTGGGAGATGGCAGCGCTCCAGCAATTCCGCATAAGCTACCGCGCCGGCGCAAATGATTTCCGCGCGCCGCGGGCCGATGCCCGGTACTTTCTGCCGCTGTTCGAGGGGCAGGCGCGCAATTTGTTTTGCGATGCGGCGCATCATCTCGCGAGTAACGTGGTTGGACGGCCGGCGTTTCCTCGGACGCGCGAGGTGGCTGGCGATGGCCACCAGCGCGGCGGCGGTTCCAGAGGTGGCGATCACGGCGCCCACGCGTGCGGCCCTGATACGCGCTTGCACGCGCAGAATCTCGCGGTCCACAAATTCGTGCAGCCGCTTCAGTTCGCTCTTGCGCGGGGGATCGTGCTTCAGGAACTCACCCGTCAAGCGCACGGCCCCAAGCGGTAAGCTCACCGTATCCCGGAGATGTCCGTCGCGCGAAAGCGTGAGTTCGCAACTGCCGCCGCCCAAGTCGACCAGCAGAACGCTGTGGGCGTCCATGCGCCCCGAGGAAAGAATGCCCAGGTGAATGAGGCGAGCTTCTTCCAATCCGGAAATGATTTCGATAGTCCAGCCGGTGGTGGCGCGCACCCACTCCAGAAAAATTCTGGAATTGCGAGCGTCACGCACCGCTGACGTCGCCACCACCTTCACCGAATCGGTGCCGCATTCCTGCACCGCGCGATTGAAGCGCCGCAACACCTGCACGGTTTGCGACATCGATTCCGGGGAAAGCAGTCCGCCGCTGAAGACGCCTTCGCCCAGGCGGGTAACTTCGCGGTCTTCGTGAATTTCTTTCAGCCGTCCGGCTTGCAGGCGCGAGATTTTCAGACGGACAGAGTTGGAGCCGATGTCAATGGCGGCGAAGGTGGGCATCGAGGGACGAATCGAAAGTGAACCATCAGTAGTCTCACAAACGGGTTGATTCGCGCAACCTTGTGCGCTTCCCGATCGTGGCTCATTTTGATCAAACCTCCACCAAGGTCACCCTTCAGCTTGGCTCAGGGCACGAAAGCGGCCGGGGGTCGTGCTGGGGATAGGAAGTCAAAATCCCCGCCCTGTGTCTGCAAAGAACGCAGACACCAGGACAGGGCACCCTCTCGGAATGCGAATGCGAGAAAGGGTGGGGCTGGCTCCAACATTCGTTGTTACTTTCGTTCCGGTTCGCAAGAACCTTGAAACCGCAGAAGGCATGGGCGCGGACTAGACTCAGGACCATGGCCGTCTGCCAGCTCCGATAAAGGTCTTTAGCAGCAGGCGTCTCCTGAATATCAAATCCACGGAGAATGAACATGACTGGATACGCTGCGACCGCCGCGGCGCGAGCCCTCGCTGAACCAATCCCCAAAGACACTTCATCGCCTGGATTGAAGCCTTGGCCATACCTGTTCTTCTTTGTTTCTGGATTTCCCGCACTCCTTTACCAGATCGTGTGGCAGCGAGCCTTGTTCACTCTTTATGGCGTGAACATCGAGTCCGTGACCATGGTGGTCACCGCTTTCATGCTGGGATTGGGTCTAGGCAGTGTGCTGGGCGGAACGATCTCGCGCTCCCAACATTTGCCCCTGCTCCGGGTTTTTGGTCTGGTGGAAGTTCTGATCGCTTTGTATGGAGTTTTCTCTCTGAAAATCTTCCACTGGGCCGCAGATTTCACGGCAGGTTCTGGACCATTCCAAACAGGACTCGTCGCTTTCACCTTGGTCGTGCTTCCGACGGTGCTCATGGGTTCAACCCTTCCCATTCTGGTTTCCTATGCGGTGCGTCTTTCCCGCAATGTGGGTACGTCGGTCGGAGCGTTGTACGCCGCCAATACGCTGGGCTCGGCTGCAGCATGTTTCTGCGCGGGACTGTTTCTGATGCGCTGGCTGGGGGAATCGAGAACCGTGACGCTGGCGGCGGGTTTGAACGCACTGGTGGGCGCTACGGTGCTGGTTTGGCACTTCGTAGCTCAAGAACGGCAGCCGTCGCGCACCCAGGCGTTATCTGAGCACTTCCAGGATGGACTTGCGATACCGGATGGCAGACGCACGGCAGAGCGAAACATCTGGGCGCTTCCCGGAATCGGCTTCGCTTCGGCTGCGATAACGGCCGGTATTTTGGGATTCGTTTCGCTCGGATACGAAATCGTCTGGTATCGCCTGTTCTCATATACAACAGCGGGGTTGGCGAAGAGCTTCGCGTTTCTTCTGGGAGCCTACCTGGCTGGGATCGGTTTTGGATCGCTGGCAAGCAATCGTATCTGTAAGAAAATCACAAACCCGCAAAGTTTCACCCGCGTCTTAGTGGGCACCGTGTTTGGAGCCAACCTGCTCGGGTTTCTGGTTGGTCCTATTCTTTTCAACATCGTGGTGCACGTCTCTTATTTGTGGACGCTCGTTCCCATTAGTCTGGCTGCAGCATGTCTCGGTGCCGTGTTCCCGCTGCTTTGCCATATCTCAATCCCCGCAGATGAGCGTGCCGGCTCGCGTATGAGCTACTTGTATTTGAGCAACATTGTCGGTTCGGCGCTGGGCAGCTACCTCACTGGTTTCGTGCTCATGGACATTCTTCCGTTACGATACGTCAGCGTTGTGCTGACTTTGCTTGGCCTAGGACTAGGCACGGTATTGATGCTGAAGGCCGGGTTAGAAAGGCGCAGCTTTGTTGCCGCGGCAGTGGGCGTGTTCGTCGCGGCTTTGTTTGTGGTGCAGGCTTCCGATCCTCTTTTTCGCGGCATGTATGAAAGGATGCTGTTTAAGAACAACTACGTACCTGGAGCCCAGTTTAGCGCCGTGGTTGAGACCAGGAGTGGAGTCATCGCGGTTGCACCCACGGGGGCGGTGTTTGGCGGCGGAATCTACGATGGGCGCTTCAACGTGAGCCTGGTAAACGATACGAACGGAATTCAACGCGCCTTTTCGCTGAGCTACTTTCATCCGAATCCGAAAGAAGTGCTGATGATCGGACTGTCGTCGGGGTCGTGGGCTCAGGTTCTGGCCAACCATCCCCAGATCGAACACCTGACGATTGTCGAAATCAACCCGGGATATCTGCGGCTCATCCGGCAGGTTCCGGAGGTGGCCAGCCTGCTGCAAAACCCGAAGGTTCACATCGACATCGACGATGGGCGCCGCTGGCTAGTGCGGAACCCCGGACGCAAGTTCGACGCTATTGTCATGAATACTTCGTACAACTGGCGTTCCAACGTGTCCAACTTGCTGTCGACGGAATTTTTGCAGCTCGTCCGACGGCATTTGAATCCAGGTGGCGTGCATTTCTACAACACCACCGACTCGAAGGAAGCCATGTTGACCGGCGTCAGTGTTTTTCCGTTTGGAATGCGGTTGGCGAATTTTATGGCGGTCAGCGACGAACCCTTGCAGCTCGATGCAAGCCGTTGGCTCGAAGTGCTGTCGCGTTACAAGATCGATGGCAAGCAGGTGTTTGACCTGTCACAGGAACAACAGCGTCGCCGGCTACAAGAAGTGATGGCCATGGTCACCACGATGGACAGCGACATACGGCCTGAGTTCTTCACCTTGGAATCTGCCGGCCACATCCGCGCTCGTACAGCGAGCGTGCGGGTGATCACAGACGACAACATGGGCACGGAATGGCTGCAATAGTAGCCCGGCCGTGGCGAACACCCGTTTCCCCAGCATTTCAGACACTACCCATCTTCGCTTTTTAACCGATTTGTAACAAGGCTCTGCTAGCCTCAGGGCGGAATGTCTAATCAAGCCCTGCCCCGGCCGCGTTTCAACGCTCCCGAACCGGAGCTTGGGCCACCCGAGCGGGGAACGAAGGCCGCGCTGAAAATCGAAACCCGAAACGCGCCGCTGTTGGATGGGAAGGTCAGCGAAATTCCCGATGTTGCTTTTGGTTGGGCGATGCGGCTTTGCGGCGTCGCCGTGGTCGCGCTGCTCGGCTTGATCGTTTACCAACTGGTGTTGGGTTCCACACTCTCTTGGCACGCGTTTGGCTGGAAATTCTTCGGGCGATCGGACTGGAATCCGGTTGAAGATCAGTACGGGGCGCTGCCGTTCATTTTCGGCACACTCGTGTCCTCGTTGCTGGCGCTGCTCATTGCTGTGCCCCTGTCGATCGGCGTAGCCGTTTTCATTACCGAGATGTGCCCGATCTGGCTGCGCGGAATTCTCTCGTTCACCACGGAACTGCTGGCCGCCATTCCCAGCGTGGTCTACGGGCTTTGGGCAATCTTTGTGCTGGTGCCGATCATTCGCGAATATGTCGAGCCTTTTCTCGCTAAGACGCTCGGGTGGACTACTCTATTCACCGGGCCGCCCTATGGCATCGGCATGCTGGCCGCGGGCGTGATTCTGGCGATCATGATCATTCCCATCATCTCGTCGATCACACGCGAAGTGCTCACGGTGGTTCCGCAGCATCAGCGGGAAGCGGTGCTGGCGCTGGGCGCTACGCGCTGGGAAATGATCCGCATGGGTGTGCTGCGCAATGCGCGGGCTGGCATCGTAGGCGCAATTATTCTGGGGTTGGGGCGCGCGCTGGGCGAAACCATGGCCGTCACCATGGTGATTGGCAACCGTCCCGAGATTGCCAAGTCGCTGTTTGCGCCGGGATACACCATGGCGAGCGTGCTGGCCAACGAATTCACGGAAGCTACCGGCGATCTGTATCTTTCCGCATTGATCGAGATTGGGTTGGCGCTATTCCTAGTCACTATCGTTGTTAACGCGCTGGCAGGGCTGATGGTGTGGAGCGTGACTCGCGGCCAACCGGCAAGGAGCGTTGCCTAACTTCAAATGGCTGCCACAAACTCCAATGCGCCCGCTGCTCTGATACCGGAGATCAGCATTCCGCCCATCAGCTTGCAGCGACGCGTGACGGATCACGTGATGACTGGGCTCTCCGTGCTCACGGTCGCTCTCGTGCTTTTGCCACTTTTCGCCATCTTTGCTTACCTGGTTTATAAAGGCATCGGCTCGATCAATATTGCGTTCCTGACGCAGACTCCGAAGCCGGTCGGTGAACCGGGCGGCGGCATGGCGAATGCCATTGTGGGCTCGATGATCATTCTTGGCATCGCCAGTGTGCTGGGCGTGCCGCTGGGAATCGGAGCGGGCATTTTTCTCTCCGAGTACGGGCGCAACCGCTACGGCGATATCGTGCGCTTTGTTTCCGATGTGCTGAACGGCGTGCCTTCGATTGTGATCGGCATTGTCGCCTATGGACTGGTGGTGATGCGGCAGAAACATTTCTCGGCGCTGGCCGGTGGCGTGGCGCTGGCGATTATGATGATTCCGACCATCGCGCGAACCACAGAGCAGATGCTGCTCCTGGTGCCGCAGGCCATCCGCGAAGCCGCTTATGGCCTGGGCGTTTCGCGCTGGCGCACGACGCTCTCGATTACGTTGCGCACGGCGACCTCCGGAGTCATCACCGGCGTCATGCTGGCGTTCGCCCGGGTGGCAGGAGAGACTGCGCCGCTGCTGTTTACGGCTTTTGGAAACCAGTTCTGGAATTGGAAGACGGACCAGCCGACCGCAGCCCTGTCGCTGCAAATTTTCTCCTATGCCATCTCTCCGTTCGACGAATGGCACCGACAGGCATGGGCAGGAGCACTGGTTTTGATTATTCTTATCGTGGGAGCGGTAGCGGCGGTTCGCATCGCCGTGCGGCACGGAACTTTGTCGGGAGCGTAGGCGTTCATGGCGAAGGTAAGGGCTTGCTGTCTGAATCTGAATTCGCCAACGGTTGTCATCTTGAGCGCACGATTTGCATGTTGCAGCGAACAGCAGATCCTTCGCTTCGCTCAGGATGACAATTCATAATTAAGATGGACAGTTCATAATTGAGATGACAATTCATAATCGGCTGACAGCTCGGATGGGAGATTAGGGAGTTATGGGTGTCGGAATTACCGTCGAGCACTTGAATGCGTTTTACGCCAAGACGCAGGCGTTGTTCGACATCAACATCGTAGTGGCCGCTAATCACGCGACGGCGCTTATCGGCCCGTCGGGTTGCGGCAAATCCACGTTTATTCGCTGTCTGAATCGCATGCATGAAACCATTCCCGAGGCGCGGGTGGAAGGTAAAGTGCGCATCGGCGATCTCAGCGTTTATAACGGAACCTCGGCCACGCAGCTGCGCCGCCGCGTGGGTATGGTGTTTCAAAAGCCCAATCCGTTTCCGACCATGTCGATTTATGACAACGTGGCTGCCGGGCTCAAGCTGAACGGCTTTCGCAACCGCAAACAACTGGATGAGGTTGTCCATAAATCGCTGCAAGCCGCCGCGCTGTGGGAAGAAGTCAAGGATCAGCTCCACAAAAAGTCCGGGGCCAGTCTGTCCGGCGGCCAGCAGCAGCGTCTGTGCATCGCGCGTGCGCTCGCCGTGCAACCGGAAGTTCTGCTCATGGATGAGCCCTGCTCGGCACTCGATCCCATTTCCACCGGCAAGATCGAGGAGTTGATTTTTCAATTAAAAGAGCAGTACACCATCGTGATTGTGACGCATAATATGCAACAGGCGGCACGGGTGGCTGAGTTCACCGGCTTTTTCCTATTGGGCAAGATGATTGAGTTTGATAAAACGGAGAAGATCTTCACCACTCCCTCCGACAAACGGACGGAAGACTACGTGACTGGCAGGTTCGGATGATGCGCACGCGGTTCCAGCAGCAGATGGAGGACCTTCGCGAGAAACTGCTCCGCATGGGCGGCCTGGCGGAACTGGCGGTGGATCGCGCCACCCAGGCGTATACCGAACGCGATCTCAGGCGTTGCCAGTTGGTGCTGGAAAACGAGAGCCTCATCAACGCCGCGGAGCGCGAGATCGACGAGCTTGCCTTCGACATTCTGGCCACGCAGCAACCGGCGGCCACGGATCTGCGCTTTATTCTGGCGGTGACCAAGATCAATGCGGACCTGGAGCGCGTGGGCGACCAGGCGGTAAATATCGCCGAGCGCGTCATGGACATGATTGACTTGCCAGCGGTCGAGTTGCCGGTGGATATTGCGCGCATGGCGACTGCGGTGAGCGCGATGGTGCGGCGTGCGTTGGAGTCGTTCGTGGAAGGTAAAGCTGAGCTCGCGCAGGCGGTGCTTGAAATGGATCACGTCGTTGACCGGATGCGCGACGAGGCTTTTATCATGCTCGTGCGAAAGATGAATGAAGAGCCGCAAGTGACTCAGCAGGCTTTAGATGCGCTCCTCGTGGCGCAACCTGGAACGCGTCGCCGACCACGCTACGAACATTTCCGAAGACGTCATTTTCTGGGTTCTGGGAGCGGATGTTCGTCACCACGCGCAGGCAGCCTCGGCCGCACCTCGTCCGGAACCGCGTGAGCAGTAAGTATCGCCCGCCTTGCTCCGACCACGAATCGTTGCTCAGCCGATGCATTGAGGTTTCGAGGGCGTTAGGGTCGGCGGGACGCTGGCGCTACACTTTCGCGGTACACTGTTGAACCCATGAGCAAAAGAATGCGCGTTTTTGCCACGTGCGATATTGGAAACGCCCTCAACATCCTCCGCGATAAGGGATATGACCTTGAAGTCTATGGCCAGCCCGAGGCTCCGCCGAAACGCCTGATCATTGATAAGGTTGCCTCGGGCGTGGACGGCCTGATTACTACGCTGCGTGATCCGATCGACGCTAAGGTCTTCGCTGCTGGCCCCGGCACGCTCAAAGTGGTCGCACAATACGCTGTCGGATTTGACAACATCAATCGCGCTGACGCCAACCACTATAAAGTTCCATTCACGAATACTGCCGACGTTCTGACGGAAGCGACCGCGGAATTTGCTTTCTTCCTGATGGGGGCGCTCGCGCGCAAACTCTGGCCTGCCGAACATCTGATGCGGGAGCTTCGCTGGGGCTACTGGCATCCTTATCTGCCGTTTTTGGGGGACGAGGTTACGGGAAAGACTGTCGCCGTTCTCGGCACCGGACGCATTGGGCTGGCGTTTATTAAGAAGTGCGCCGGATTCGACATGAACATCCTGTGCTTCGATCCGGCTTATGAGAACCACGAATATATTAAGGCTATTCAAGAGGTGAAAGACCTGCGCTTCGAGCGCGGAATCAGCCGGGAACGCGCCACCATTCGCTATACCACGTTGCACGAGGCGTTGCGGAACGCGGATTTCATCAGCCTGCACGTTCCGCTGCTGCGCGAGGGCGAGAGCGCGACGCCAACCTATCACCTGATCAACGAAACTACGCTGCGCATGATGAAGCCGACAGCCATGATCGTCAACACGTCGCGAGGTCCGGTGGTGGACGAAGTGGCGCTGGCGCGGGCCTTGCGCGAGAACTGGATTGCCGGCGCGGCGCTCGATGTTTACGACAAAGAACCGCTGCCCTCTGATTCGCCGCTGCGCGATCCTGCGATTGCTGATCGCTGCCGACTGTTGCCGCACTTCGCGAGCGCCGCGCGGATCACGCGGTTGTCGGCGGATCCCGATAAGGGCATGGCCGGACGCTGCGTGCAGGGACTGATCGACGTGCTGGAAGGGAATTACGGCGGAGATATTACTAAGATGCCGTATGTGGTGAATAAGGAGGCGTTCGGGAAGTAGGGTTAGTACAGCTTTCCCAGAAACTTGTCGTTGCGCAATCTCGCCTGATACTCTCGCCTGTCACTCACTCCATGTTCTCTCACCGCACAAACTGGCGACTTAGCGTGAACGCTTTCTCGCGGGCGATTGCGGAGGCGCGTGCTTCGGGGCAGGAGATTCTGGATCTTACGATCTCGAACCCTACCGAAGCTGGCGTTCGCCCTGACTCTGAAACCGTGCTGGCCGCGCTGGCGAATCCGGAGGCTATGCATTACGAGCCGCAGCCTCGGGGTCTGCTTGCAGCGCGGCAAGCGGTTTGCCGCTACTATCGCGAGTCGCACGAGATTTTCGATCTTGATCCCGAACGCCTGATTCTGACTACCAGCACCAGCGAAGCTTACTCGTATGTTTTCCGTCTGCTCGCCAATCCCGGCGATGAGATCCTCGTACCCAAGCCGAGCTACCCGCTGTTCGAGTTTCTTGCCGATCTTGCCGACGTTAAGCTTGTTCCTTATCCGCTGCTCTACGATCACGGGTGGCAGATCGATTTTGATTCGCTCTACAAAGCAGCCACGGCACAGTCGCGAGCGGTGATTCTCGTTCATCCCAACAATCCGACAGGTTCCTATGTCTCGGGTTCAGAGACTGCGGCGCTGAACGCCTTCTGCCGCGACTACAACCTGGCGCTGATCGTGGATGAGGTTTTCCTCGACTACGCGCACGACGACGCTCCGCGCAGCAGTTTTGCGGCGAACGCCGACTCGCTCACCTTCACGCTTAGCGGAGTGTCCAAGATCTCGGCGCTCCCGCAAATGAAGCTTGCCTGGTTGGCGACGAGCGGGCCGAAGGAGATGGTCTGCGAAGCGGGAGCGCGACTGGAGATCATTGCTGATACTTATCTCTCGCTGAACGCTCCCGTGCAATTGGCTGCGGCGGCGCTGCTTGCTCAGCGCAAGCAGATTCAGCCCATTCTGCTTGATCGGTTGCGCGCGAATCTTGCCGAACTTGATCGCCAGCTTGCTGGACATCCTGCGTGCGTGAGATTACAGGTCGAAGGCGGTTGGTACGTGGTGCTGCGCGTTCCGGTGCTGGGAACTGATGAAGAGCTGGCTATTGATCTGCTGCGAAAAACGAGCGTCATCGTGCATCCTGGACACTTCTACGATTTTCCTAGCGATGGGTATCTTGTGCTGAGCCTGATCGCGGAATTGGCTACTTTTCGCGAAGGCGTCTCGCGGCTGCTGCGAGTGGTTGAAGCTTAAATGGTTGGTCGCGTCGCGTCTCTTTCCGGGTCGCTCGTCGAGCATGGACCCCTCCTGCCTCGGTCTTTTGGAATCGACGACTTCCCGTCCGCCAATTTAAATGGTGTTCTATTAAAGCATGACCGGAAGTCAAAACCACCTGGGTGCCCGTGAGTCGGGGCTCATGATGGGCGGAGAAACGATGGGCGGAGACATGATGGGAGGGGGAATTATGGGCGTAAAACCGCACCAACAGCATAGCATGCCTTGTCAAGCCCCGTTTGAGCCGTCACAAATCGCCGAACTCCTTTCGTGTGTTGTGCCTGCACCGACCGTACGTACATAGTCGTACAGTGAACTTTATTTTGTTCGCCTGTTGTGCGTCTTTTGTGCGCCTATCGTTCGCCTATTATCAGCTCCGCTTCGACCCGCTTTATTCGCGTTGTGTTCTCTCCTCGCCATCCAAACTCCTTAGCGTGCACCCAATTCTGCTCTTCCGTAATGCCATACATGCCAGTACGTACAACGATACCTGCACAAAACGTTTCACGTGAAACACTTTGTAGTTACGACCTGTGTACATACAATTCCGGCAACCCAGTCAGCGGGGCTCGAGGGGCCACGAGGATCATCCCGGGCGGCGAGTATGATGAGGGAGGCAGGATACTGTGAGAACTCACGCGCCCATAGTCGTGGTCACCGGACTCCTCCTTTTCGGAGTTCTGTTTTCTGGTCTCTGGATGAGCCGAGATCTCCGGCTCATCGAGCCCAGGCCTTCCGGGAAACCACCAGCCAGTGGGATAACCGCGATCCATAAGTTGCGTGATAGGTTTGGGGACGGACATTTGGATTGGGAAATTTTCGGGGGCTAGGAGAGACGGCGTAGCTATGGCACGCGATGGTTCGTTCCACTGTGAACTTGAGAATTCGAAAGACGAAGTTGTGGATCGAGTGACGACAATCAAGTGTCGTGGCGAACTGGTCAGTGACACTGCGGGTGCACTAAAAGAACTGGTGAGGCCCCTCATTCCTCTCGGCGGCCGCATTATTATCGACCTCAGTGAAGTGAAACATCTGGATAGCGCGGGCCTGGGAGCGTTGGTGGGCCTCAAGGCGTCCGCAATCAAGCAAGGGTTGTGCATCCTTGAACTGGCCAACATGACACCTGGCGTGGCGGAATTGCTGCGCATCACTCACCTGACGCAGTTGTTCTCGTCGTAACGACCTGATTTTGACTCAGGCCGATGGATGCCCCAGACGGTCGAACGTCCACTGGCACCGGCGCCTGATCGAAGCAGCCTCGTGATATCCTTCTCGCCGTTTCTTATTGCGGAGAATTCATGTTCATCAGCCGTCGTGGATTTCTGGGTTCCGCCATTGCTGCTTCGTTCGGCGCTGGCATGAACGCGCCAGATTCGAATGCCCAAGACAACTTGCACAACGATTCCTCCCACGCTGGCGGATATTTTGGCTCGGGGAAGCGGCCGATCATGGTTTGTTCTCATAACGGGGGCAATTATCTTGACGACGCCTTTGTTTTTCTGAAGAACGGCGGCGACACGCTGGACGCTGCCATCCGGGTGGTGAAGGGGCCGGAAGACGATCCGAACGACGATTCGGTGGGACTGGGCGGGCTGCCCAACGAGGAAGGCGTGGTCGAACTTGATGCCTGCTGCATGCACGGGCCCACGCGGCGGGCTGGGTCGGTTGGTGGCGTGCGCAACATCAGGAATGTCGCTCTGGTTTCTAAAGCGGTGATGGAGCACACCGGGCACGTGATGCTGGTTGGCGAAGGGGCGGAACGATTCGCGGTTGCGATGGGTTTTCCGCGGGAGAACCTGCTTACGGAGCGCTCGCGCAAGATCTGGCTGCTGTGGAAGGAGTATCACTCGTCCGACGACTGGTGGGGGCCGGGGCTGGCGGACCCGCACTGGAAGGCGCCTCCGGCAACATCACCGCAGTCCGCACCCCATTCCGAACTATGGGAAGAACGAATCAAACGCCTCGAAGCACAGGCTGCACGGTTGGGCATTGAGCCGGAATTTCGGATGGCAGCGATTCGGCGGGTGCTGGTTCCGCCTACGGGGACGGTGCACTGCTCGGCGCTGAATGAAAAAGGTGAGATGTCTGGGTGCACGAGTACGAGCGGGCTTGCGTTTAAGCTTCCTGGACGCTGTGGCGATTCGCCGATCATCGGGGCGGGGTGTTATACGGATCAGGACGTGGGATCGGCGGGCGCTACGGGCAGCGGGGAGGAAAACATTAAGGTTGCGGGTGCGCACACCATTGTCGAGAATATGCGGCACGGCATGTCTCCGGTGGAAGCTGGTATGGATGCGCTTAAGCGCATCGCCCGCAACTACAACAACGATATGAGCAAGCTCAACTTTATCGACATGACGTATTACATCCTGCGCAAGGACGGAGCCTACGCCGGCGTATCTTTGTGGGAGGGATATTCGGAAAGCGAGAAACACTCGATCGCAGTGCAGGACGGCACGCGGCGTTTGGAAACCACGGTTGCGTTATTCAAAGGCCCTTCGCATGAGTTTCCGCCGTTCCCGGCGATTCCAGAGGAATTGAAGAAGGATTCGGTGTATCTGAAATAGTGGCGAAACGTCGTTCGCTGTTCGCCTTGGACGACAGGGTTTGCAAACAGCGAAAGGCGAACGACTAACTGCGCGGCACGCTTTGTTGGTGAGAAATTTCCGCTTGCAACCGGGTGTACAATTGTTTTGTAAGGACCGCAGCTTCACGGGGCTCGTCCCGCGCATTTGAGGCTTGACAATGAACGTTCAGGTCAGTTACAAGGTCCACAAAACTCCCGACATCGAAAAAGAAATCAGCCACCAGATTGAGAAGGTGCAGAAGCGGCTGCAGGTCTTCCGGCCGGAACTGGTGCATCTGAAGGCGGTGATTGACGAGAATTCGGCACGCGAGGGAACGCTGGCTTCGTTGAATCTACGGTTGCCTTCGGGGCAACTGGCGGCGCAGAAGACGGCTTCCAGCGCGACTGCGGCAATCAAGGCGGCGTTTGACGAACTGATCCAGCAGATCGGGCGGCATAAGGAAATGCTGCGCTCGAGCCACAAATGGCGGCGCTGGCGCGGAGGGGCGCAGGAGTCTCCCGAACCCGGCGTGCCGTTCGAGAAGACGTTGGCGGTGGTGCTGCCGCCGACTATTTCGGCCGATGACATCGGGTCTTATGTGAATGCGAATCTGGGGCGGCTCGAGCGCTTCGTGGAGCGCGAACTTTATTTTCGGCGGGCGGACGAGGAGAAGCCTGTTTCCGATGACGGTCTCTCTACTTCGGAAGTGGTGAACGAGGTGATCGCTCGAGCGCTTAGCGATCACGACCGTCCGGAAAAAATGACGCTGGAGCCGTGGCTTTACCGGCTTGCCCTGGAGGCGCTGAACGAAATGACGGCGCGTCTGGAGGAACTGGAATCTTCCGTTCATCTTGAAGACAGTAGCCGGCGACAGAATGTGGAAGCATCGGACGAGGCTGGATTGCAGTTCCATCAGCCGGATGAGGGTTGGACCCGTGAAAGCGCGATTCCGGATCGGCGGGTGTCGACTCCGGAACAGGAAGCTTACTCCGACGAAATGATTGCGCTGGTGCAAGCCGCATTACGCGGCGCCAGTCGCACCGACCGCGAAGCTTTTCTGCTGTATGGCATCGAGGGATTCTCCCTCGGTGAAATTGCCGCCATCACCGGACGGCATGTGGAGGCGGTGCGCGAATCCGTGCAACGGGCGCGCGACTGCGTGCGCAACGCGCCTTCGATCGCCAGCGAGTTCCAGCATGAACTCCTGGTGAAACCTCGAAGCTAAGACAAACCCAAGACATTCTTTGGAGTAGCAGCATCTCAGTATTTAAGGAGCGTTGAGATGATGACCCGGGACGAAATCCGCGAGTTGGCCGCATTTCAGGTGGACGAAAGCAAAGGTGCGTGTGCCCTGAGTTTTTACCTTCAGCCCGATCCTCCGCAGGATCGTTCGCATCGGCGCGAGGCAATTGTCGCCAAGGATGTGGTGAAGCAAGCTTTGAAAAGTGCTGCCGCCAGCGGTAAAAGCGGATCGCTGCATGCGGATCTCGACCGCGTGCTCGAACTGGCTACGAGCGTGCGCGGGAATGGGCGAGGAAGGGCGGTATTTGCCTGCTCGGCGCAAAAATTCTGGCGGGAATACGAACTGCCTCCGCATCTTGGGGGAACGCACATTTATCTGCAGTCGCGGTTTCAGTTGAAGCCTCTGGCCGCATTGCTGGGGGCGCAACCTGGGCTCTGCGTGGCCGTGGTGGATCGACAGCGCGCGCGGTTTTTTGATCTGCGCCTGGACGATTTGCGCGAACGCGGAGCGATTGTGCACATGCTCTCGCGCAACGGGTCGAGCTACGGCTTCAACGGCTACGATGCCGGGCACGCGGAACGGCGCGTGGCCGGGGAAGCGCTGCAGCATTTCAAAGCGGTTTCCGAGCGGCTGCGGACGGACCTCGAGAAAGGTATCTGGGAGCGGGTTATCGTCGGTTGTCAGGATGCTAACTGGTCGGAGTTCGAATCGAACCTTCACCCTTACGTCAAGGAGCGGGTGATTGGGCGATTTTCAGCGGACGTTGCCAGCGTCTCGAATGAAGAGATTCGGGAGCGCGCCGGCGCGGTGTTGGAGCGCTGGATACGGGAACGAGGGCGTACGAAAGCCAGTGAGGCGCTGGATCTGGCCAAATCGAACGGACGCGGCGTCACTGGCCTGCGGCGCGTTTTGCAGGCACTCGAAGCCGGGGAAGTGCAGAGTATTTTTCTGAGCGAAAACTATGCCGCGCCAGCGGTCGAGTGCCCGCACTGCGGTCACCTCGACGCTCACCTCGTTCCATCGTGCGTCGCTTGCGGAAACGCCACTCGCGAACTCAGCGACGTCTGCGATGCTATTATTCCGATTGCCATTCGGCGCGACATAGAATTGTTTTATTTGAAGGAGGACGCGGAACTGGATCGCGCCGGCAATATTGCGGCGCTGTTGAGGTTCCGCTCGGATCAGAGGACTGGGCAGGTCGCGGTGGCATCATAGGGGGTTACCTCAGCGGCTGAAGCCGGCACTGAAGATAGGGCGTTTATCGCAGCGGTAAACCGCTCCACCCCATCACGCCAAAACCGGGCGTGCTGGGGACCCCGGCGCTGCGCCATCCCAAAGCAAGACCAACATCGAGTTTCTCAGCAAACTGTAAAGCCCTACTCAAGACAATACACTTACCGCGGCGCTGAAGCGCCGCGCCGCCCTAAAGCAAAAAATGCAAGAGCCCTAGGGGACGCTTCCGTGGAATCCCACCCTTGCGCAAAAAACGCGCAAGGATGGGGCATCCACCGCCCCAAATAAGGACAACCGATTTGTTTCAGCCTACCCGCTAGAGACACGGGTAGCTGCTATTGCTTCACGCTCTCCAGTAACTTCTTTTCCGCGTCGCTTGGCGGTTCATATCTCCCACCTAGATACTTCGCCAGGAACTCTTCCGAGGCGGCATTGAAGGCCATGCGGTTTTCGGGCCGGGCGAAACCGTGACCTTCGTCGGGGAAGACAAAGTACTCGACGGGCTTGTTGTTTTTGCGCATGGCGGCGACGATCTGGTCACTTTCGGCTTTGTTGACACGCGGATCGTTAGCGCCCTGACCGATCAGCAAAGGAACTTTAATCTGATCGGCTTTGAAGAGTGGCGACTGCGATTTTAGAAATTCCTCGTTGTCTCCCATGCGTTTGTGGAAGACGGCAAGGAAGGTGGACCAGTAGGGCGGAATGGTCTTGAGCAAAGTGTTGAGATTGGAGGGACCGACGATATCGACGCCACAGGCATAGGCATCGGGGGCGAAGGCGACGCCGGCGAGAGTGGCGTAACCTCCATAACTGCCGCCCATGATGCAGACTTTGGCGGGATCAGCTATGCCTTGATTCGCGGCCCAATCTTTAGCGTCGAGCAGATCGGTGCGCATGGCGCCGGCCCACTGGCGATCTCCGGCATTGAGGTAAAGTTTGCCGTAGCCAGTGGAGGCTCGGAAGTTCGGCTGGAGGACGGCGTAGCCGCGATTGGCGAGCCACTGCGCGTAGGGATCGTATCCCCAGAGGTCACGTCCCCAAGGGCCGCCGTGCGGAAGAACGACCAAGGGCAGGCTTTTCGGCGCAACGCCGGCGGGAGTCGTGAGATACCCGTAGATCGTCATGCCATCACGGGCTTTGTATTGAATCGGTTTCACCTTCGCCAGTTTGAAATTTTCGAGCGCCGGGCGGTTGCTGAAAAGCACGGTGGCTTTGCGGTTGGAGCGGTCGTAGAGGTAGTAGTAGATGGGAGCGTCATCGCCCTCAAAGGCCACTACCCATTTGTCATCGGCCAAGTCGCGGCTAATGTCGCTGATGTCGGCATCGCGCACTTTCTTGAGGGCGTCGAGATCGGGCTGCAGGGTCGGGTCGAGAATCTGGAAATCACGGCGCTCGCGCAGAAATACCACTGCCTGGAGCTTGTTGGTGCGGGGATGGGTGACGACGAAGGAAACGTCGAACTGCGGATCCTGGGAAATGACCGTGCTCTTGCCGGTGGCGACATCGACGGAAAGGAGACGGGCGGCGTTGGCATCGAGCGAAGTGATGACCAGCAACGCGCTGTTGTCAGGGGAAAATCCGACAACGTTACCCAACGTCTCTTCTGGACCCCACTTCATTAATTCGCGCCAGGGCGATTGGGCGTTGTCGCGGACGCGGATCACGGTACCGCCGTCGGGCGTCGTCACCTGGGCGGCGCGAACCTGAAGATCGTGATCGGGCTGAAAGCTGGCTACATCGCCCGGGTTTTCGGTATCGAGGGTGAGTTCACCCGTCTGAAGATTGACGCGATAAATGTCGAAAACCTTGGGGTCGCGCTTGTTCAATTGAATGAGAGCAAGGTCAGGATGAGAAGGCTCAAGCGCGACTATATCAGCGCGAACCTTATCGAAAGGCGTCAGGTCGCGAGTGTGGCTGGTGGCGATGGTGGTTTGATAGACGCGCCAGTTTTCATCGCCATTCTGGTCCTGGGCATAGAGAATGCTCTTGGAATCGTATTGCCAAAACAGATTTCGGATGCCGCGCTTGCGATCGTTGGTGATGGCGCGATCGTCCGTCTTGCCCAAGGTTCGTACCCAGATGTTGAGGACTCCCTGGTCGGGGGCAAGATAGGCGAGCATGGAGCCGTCGGGTGAAATTTGCGGTCCAGTGCGCTCAGGGTTTCCGAACAGCACGCTGCGCGGAATCAGGGGCGTTTGGGGCTGGGCGAATGCGCTGAGGGACAACAGAAAGCAAAGAGAAAGAGAAATGGAAGCGATCGTGAAACGGGTCATTCTTGACGTTGTCATTGTTATTGTCATTAGCAAAAAACCTCCTGCCGTCGGCACAAGTGTGCGCAAGCAACTATACGACGAACGAGCTGGACAAGTTCCTTCAAATTAGGGCGGCTTGGTGTGGTGGAATCCTTCCGGGTGAGCGAAAATGAGGTCATGATCCATGAGATCCTTCCCGTCGGCCCGCTGCAATGTAACTGCTCCGTGATTGGCGATGAGACTACGCACGAAGCCATGGTCATCGATCCGGGCGACGACGTGGACGACGTTCTTGCCATCGTCCGGCAACACAAGCTGCAGGTGAAGCAGATCGTCATTACCCACGCGCACATCGACCACGTGGGCGGAGCCATGAAACTGCGGGCTATAACAGGCGCGCCCATTCTACTGAATCAGAATGATTACGCACTGCTCAAAATGCTGGATGTGCAGGCTTCGTGGCTGGGCATGGCTGCGCCGGGTGAAGTTGCTATTGAGGCGAGTATCGGGGATGGAGAGTCATTGCGGACGGGCAGCTTGACGGCGAACGTGCTGCACACTCCCGGCCACACGGAGGGCAGCGTGTGCCTGTATTTTCCGGCGGAAAAGTTACTGATCGCGGGCGACACACTATTTGCCCGCAGCATTGGACGGACCGATTTGCCGGGAGGATCGTTTGAGAAAATTATGCGGTCGCTGCATGATCGCGTGCTGACGCTGCCTGACGACACGCTCGTGATTCCGGGACACGGGCGGCGAACCACGATTGGAGAGGAACGAGAGGAGAATCCTTTTCTGGTAGGTTGATCCCTGGAAATCGAAACGCCGAGCACTAGGGGAGAATGCCAGAGCGGTGGTCTTCGGGAGTAGAGGTCCTTCGACTACGCAGAACGACTCGCTTCGCGAATCGTTCTGCTTCGCTCAGGATGACAAAATTTGCAATTTATTTTTGTGTTGGAGCCTGATTTTGCGGAACCGTCGGCGGTGCGGATGGAGCGGGCTGGGATTTTGTCTGCGACGGTTTCAGACCTGAGAGCGCGGACGTGGGGCCGACTTTCCGCGCGGCAAAAATCGACAGCGTGATGGACGTCAGCATGAAGATAACCGCGGACCAGGTGGTCGCCCGCGAAAGCACCGAGGCCGCACCGCGCGGACCAAACGCCGTCTGGCTGCCCTGACCGCCGAAAGCCGCAGCCAGGTCGCCGCTCTTTCCGCTCTGCAGTAACACCACTGCAATCAGGAAAAAACAAACGATTACGTGAACAATTGTGATCAAAATGGTCATTATAAAAAAGCTCCGTGGCGGGCCGCGGCCCGAGTCAAATTTCCGATCCCGTTAGTAATCCGCGCAGAATGCAGGAATCAGTGCAATGGTGCGGAAGGGGGGATTTGAACCCCCACGCCTTTCGGCGCCACCCCCTCAAGATGGTGTGTCTGCCAGTTCCACCACTTCCGCTTTACAATCAATCGTTTCCAGACCGTTTGAGGGCAACCGTAGTCTGCTGCACAGGCGGGCACACTTCATCGGGCGCCGGTGCTTCCTAAGTCTTTATACACGGTCAAACGCCGGGGTTCAAGTTCGCGGCGGCACGGGACACATGGCTCGCGGACCACATTTGCGTGCCGCTCGCGATGCATTTATCGTGAGATGCGCTCATCGACTCGCTCCTCTATGAATGCTCGCATCTTTTTCTGGTCGCTTACGTCCGCGCTCGCTGGATTCCTTTTTGGCTTTGATACTGTCGTCATTTCGGGCGCGGAGAAGACGATTCAGGCACTTTGGGGGCTGAGTCCCGAACTCCACGGAATTGCCATGGCTTCGGCTCTGTATGGAACGGTCGTGGGCGCACTTGTGGGGGGCTGGCCCGCGGACCGGTTTGGGCGCAAAGCCACGCTGCTGTGGATTGGCGTGCTGTACTTTGTTGGCGCAGTCGGTTCAGGATTGGCGCCGAATGTTTCTACTTTCATCGCGGCGCGTTTCGTTGGCGGTCTGGGAATTGGCATCTCGACGGTGGCGGCTCCGCTGTATATTTCGGAAATCGCGCCGGCTAAGCATCGTGGGCAACTGGCGGGCATGTTTCAGTTCAATATTGTTTTTGGCATTCTGATCGCTTTTGTGTCGAACGCTTTGTTGGCGGGCATCGGCGAGAACGCGTGGCGCTGGATGCTGGGGGTGGCTGCGTTTCCTTCGCTGCTCTATGCACTGCTTTGCTTGGGACTTCCCGAAAGCCCACGCTGGCTTCTGGGCCGGAAGGGCGATCGCGAGGGCGGATTGAAAGTTCTGCAACTGATTCAACCCGAAGCTTCGCGGCGCGAGATCGAAGGCGAGGCGGACGAGATTGTGGCTGCGTCATCGGAAAAAGCTTCGTCGGCGCATTTCTGGACGAGACGGCTGCGGAGGCCGATTCTGCTGGCGATTCTGATTGCATTTTTCAATCAACTTTCCGGGATCAATGCGATTCTTTATTTTGCCCCGCGCATCTTTGAACTTACCGGACTGGGTGCCAAAGCAGCGCTGCTGCAATCGATCGGCATCGGCGTCACCAATCTGGTTTTTACTTTTGTTGGCCTTTGGCTAATTGACCGGTTGGGGCGACGCACGCTTCTCTTTATTGGGTCGTTCGGATATATTGCTTCGCTCGGGCTGGTGGCCTGGGCTTTCTTTACGGCGCATTTTTCTATTGTGCCGGTTTGTATTTTCGCTTTTATTGCGGCGCATGCGGTTGGGCAGGGAGCGGTGATCTGGGTTTTTATTTCCGAAATATTTCCCAATCGTCAGCGCGCGGAAGGGCAGGCGCTGGGCAGCTTCACGCACTGGGTGTTCGCGGCTTTGCTTACAACTTTTTTCCCGAAGATGGTTACGGTTTTCCCGCCCGGCTACGTGTTCTCGTTTTTTGCGGGCATGATGGTGCTGCAACTGATTTGGGTGAAGACGATGGTGCCGGAAACGAAGGGCGTGCCGCTGGAGCAGATTCAGAAACGGCTGGGGATTGAATAAAGGAATTAGTGGTGACCCAGCGTCAGCAGCGCCTTCCGAAGCGGCTCATGCCGCTGCGTGAGATGCAGCCAGAGCATTTCGTTTGGCTTGGATTTAGCTCGGATGACTCGGACGAGAGCTTCTTTTTCTTCTCGAGTCCACGCACGCAAGTTCGTAACATCCGCCAGGACGAGCGCGAGATTCTCGAAGGCTGTCTTTGGCAGCGGCTTCCATAAAGATGTGGTAACGCCTAGGATTCGCTCCAGGGTGCGGTTTGAATGCTTGCGCATCTGGACGGCATCTCCGCCGAAATCTTGCGCCATGCGGCGGTTGACTCGCAGGCCGATGTTGCGGGTTGAAAAATTGTCCCACGCTCCCACTTCACTTCCGGGAAGTTCGTAGAACACGTGGCCTGCCGCCAGACGCTTCAGCGTGCGTGCGGGGGTGCGGTATTTGGTGTCGGCGGCGATTTTTTGCTCTTCGTGCTCGGCCAGTTTTTGCAGTTCGGGGCGTCCTGGACGGAAGCCTAATTTGCGGTAAAACCAGAACGCGCCGGATTCGATTGCCTCTTCGTTTTCGTGGCCCAGTTGATAGGGATAGACGGAAACGCACGTTGTTCCCATGAGGTGACACAGGCAGCGCAACACTTGCGCGTAGACCCATCCCGCTTCGCCTCCTCGAAATGTGTAGAAGGTGTTGAAGCCTACTTCCATCCACTCGCAGAGGCCGATGGCTTCGATGTAGTTGATGGGAACTCCATTTTTCAGCGTCAGTCCGGCGACGTAGGCGCGCAGGGGCAAGCGGCGGGCGGGCGGCAGATTCCAGAGATGGATGGTCACGCCGCGGCCTACATCGGCTCTAACGACCGAGCGCGGGTCGCCTAGCGTGGTGCCGTAAAGTTCGCGGTAGCGTACCAGCATGACCTCCCGGACTAGGGTCATGACGTCATGGCCTTGCTTGCGCGAGAGCTTCGTCAGTTGCGGTGGGCGCTTGGCCAACTCGTCGGCTAACGAGACCTGGCTTCGGCTGATTAACGGCGTGTGTTCAAGATCGTTGTGGTAAAAAATTTTACGGCCCGGCTTCCAGTTTCGTGTGCGCGTGATGGGGGAGTTCTCGAGCTTCCAACGCAAGGGGATGCGGAGAGAATCGTAGAGCTCGGCTTTTTCGGTCGGCTGTAGCGGCAGATTCGCGAAGCGCTGTACCAACCATGCCGGAATACGCGAGGAAGGATCGGGGCCTTTCTTGGCTGCGGCGGCTTCAAGCCAGCGACGCCACGGCGTGTCGGCCTCGACATAGGAGTCGTCTTCTAGCAAAGGCATGAAGCGCGGGCCGGTGGTGCCTAGTTCGCGTCCGGGGTCGTAGCTTTGCCAGGCGATATCTACTTTGCCGGGGAAGCGATTCGTGCCGATTAGCCAATTCGCAACATCGAAGCTGAGCGTGTCTTCCATCTCGGTGCCGGCAATGCCGGAGACTTCGAAGGTGTCGAAGTCGTCCATGTCGGCGCCGGCTTGGCGTAACGCTTCCACTTTTTTGTGGAAACCAGTCAGGATGCGCTCGGTGGCGCGAACCACGGCTGGTGCTTGCGGGAAGGCGCGCAGGAATAGCAGCGTCTCGTGGAAGCGGATTAACGACTTCGAGTCGGGAAAGCGGCTGGCATCTAGCTCATGCAGCAGCTTCACTACGCGGGGGGCTTCTCCGGATCCGAATCTGAAGCGGAGGGCTTCTAGTTCGGCGAGCTGACGGTCGAAAGTGGCGGCCATGAAAATCCCCAACAAAGAGTACCTCATGACAGCCTTCGACGCGTTTAGTTTGCTGATGACTGTGTAATCTCGGTCCTCAAATCTCTTGTGTAGGCGGCATCGCGGCCCGCCCTTGCAAAGAACGCAAGGATGGGGCACCCTCAGTAGTAGTGGCGCGGGCCAACGCCATTCGGGGAGGCCGTACCGCCCCGACTAACTATGCCAAGGTATCCGTACCATGTAGTCAACTGTCATAAGTGTTACAAACCAATTCCTCTTCGCAAGATTTCCAACGTCCGGGGTCAGCGTATAACGCGTCACTGGCGGCCAATGTTTCAGGTTAAGTGTCCGATATGCGGTGAGAAGGGCGATTACCAGAGACAAGAAATCCAGTCGGACGGGGATCTGCCGTTCCTTGAAATACCGCCGTGCGAGCTGTCGAAATGTTGCACTAGAACGCCCGCTCCCTAATTCCGATGGCGGCTTGAGAGTCAAGTTATCAAGGCTCCCTAAGCGCCAAGATTCGTGCTCACCCCTTGTGCCAGAAACCTGAATTTTCCAACCAATCAGAGCCATCCTCTCCCCGTCTGGCTTGGTTTCTTCGTCTCAATGCTGCCATTTTCTCTTTCAAAAGTGTGAGTTGGACATCGGCAGGCTGGCCACCATACTGTTCCTCCCCGCCATGCCTTGCCTCCATTTCCAATCGGCTGACGTCGTCACGCAATGATTCCAGGTCATCTCGTGTTAAACCTTCCATCCAAGGCTCAAGTTCACGCTTGAGGAACTGTGCAGTTATGGAGTTTCTTTCATCAATTTCATTGCAGTACTGCTCGTGTGCGGCTGCCTTGCCACTTGCAAAGAAATCCCGAATTTCCCGGTGGCGTCTCATCATCTCGTCAGTAGGGTGGGTTTTCCCTCTTAGGGCATCACGATTGATCTCACGAACATAATCCTGGTGCATCTCCCACTCTCTTGGTGACACGTTGGGTTTTATCGTCGCTTCAATAGTGCTCGCGTATGCTTTCGAATCGGGATGTTGAAACTCATCCGCAAAACTGGATACTGGAGTAGGTACAGGCTCTTTCAACCAGTCTCCTATTTTGTCGACGATGCTACCCAAGAAGCTCTTACGTCCTGCGCTGAAATTGATGGCCTCTGGTGCCACCTTTTGCCTTTCCAAATCAGCATTGCGTTTCTTCAACGCTTCATCCTCTGGGTCTTCCGGCCTAAGTAAGGGCTTTTCTGGATTCTGCTTCAGACGTGCAGCCTCAACATCACGGGCAATCTGCTCAGGTTCATACTGTTCCAAGCCCCAACGCTTCTCTTCAGCGGCCTTTTCTGGATTCTGTTTGCGCCGAGCAGCATCAATGTCGCGGCTAATTTTTTCGGGGTCCCATGCACCGCGGGACCCGCCACCTACTAGTCCTCCGGGTTTGCCCGTGCGAGGATTGATTGGCTGTGCTCCTCTGGTTCAGACCTTCCACTCGTCCCCTCGGTGGGGGTGGCCACATCAACGAGGAAGAGTATAACGCGGAAGTGTCTCTGATCGTCGACCGAATCATCTGTGAGTGGGGCACTTCCGTGCTTTTACCTCGGCTTCGCGCCCCATGCTATAATTTCTATTCGCCTGAATGATTTACGTCGAGGCTGATCCTGTGATTTCCTCCGCGGGCGGATCCAAAAAAGGTTCGCAGTTTTTGCCAATTCCAACAAACTGCAGATCCCTCGCTTCGCTCGGGATGACAAGTTTGTGGAGTTTTTAGCAAGCTCCTAAGTTCGGAAGAGATGAGGTAAAGCTATGTCCGGCCATTCCAAGTGGGCAACAATCAAGCATAAGAAGGGCGCGCTCGATGCTAAGCGCGGCAAGATTTTCACCCGTCTCATTAAGGAAATCGCGATGGCGGCGAAGTCGGGGGGCGATCCTGACATGAACCCGCGGCTGCGGACGGCGATTCTGGCGGCGAAGGCGGAGAACATGCCTGCCGACAATATCAAGCGCGCCATCCAGCGCGGCACGGGCGAACTGCCGGGCTTGACTTACGAGGAATTTGTACTGGAGGGATATGGTCCGGGCGGAGTAGCTTTGCTGGTGGAAATTTCGACCGACAACCGCAATCGCACGGTGAGCGAGATTCGTCACGTCTTCGGCAAAAACAACGGCAACATGGCGGCAGCGGGCGCGGTCGCGTATATGTTCCACAAGAAGGGCGACATCATAATCCCCAAGTCAGCGGCCAAGGTGGACGATTTGATGAACATCATCATCGAAGCGGGCGGCGAGGATGAACCGATTGACGATGGCGAGAATTGGGAAATCCTGATTGCGCCTTCCGCCTACGAAGGCATGCTCGAAGCCGTGAAGAAGGCCGGCATTACACCCGTTTCTTCAAGCGTAGCTATGGTTCCGGACACCTACATCAAGCTGGAAGGACAGCAGGCGGCGCAGATGATCCGGCTGATGGAAGCGCTCGAAGATAGCGACGACGTGCAGAACGTGCATGCCAACTTCGACATCGACCAGAAAGTTCTGGAAGAAGTTGCCGGCTGAGTTGGAACAATCGGGTGATCGGGTGATCTGGCCATCGGGTCATCTGAGTTGCACTGTTCGTGTTTGATTTTCGATCGCCCGATCGCCCGATGACGAGATCGTCCGATCGATGTTCGGCAACTCTATCGAACTTTTCAACAGGGCGGTGGAAAAGTTTGTGGAAAATCGGGACCTTACTCTTGTAACCTTCTGTTAACGAATCGCTTCAACATTCTGCACTGCATCGGGTGCTTGCTGTATTGACTCTCGGCTATGAATCGCTGCCGGTGAAGACTCGTCTCGACAAATTGCTGGTAGAGCGGGGCTTGACGCCTTCGCGCGAGCGCGCGCAGGCGCTCATTCTGGCGGGAAAAGTTCTGGTCAACGAGCAGAAGGTCGAGAAGGCGGGCGCGTCGATTGAGGCCGATGCGAACGTGCGCTTGCTGGGCGCGGATCTCCGCTATGTCAGCCGGGGCGGGCTGAAGTTGGAGAAGGCGCTGGAACACTGGCGCATCGATCTTCGGGACAAAGTTTGTTTGGACGTCGGCGCTTCCACGGGAGGCTTCAGCGACTGCATGCTGCAGAACGGCGCGGCGCGAGTGATCGCCGTGGATACTGGCTATGGGCAGATGGACTTCGGACTGCGGAACGATCCGCGGATTCGGCTGCTGGAGAAAACCAACGCCCGCTACCTTGAACCCTCCGACATCGGCGAGGCGATTGATTTTATCGCGATGGATGTCTCTTTCATCTCCGCGACCCTGGTGCTCCCGGCCGTGATTCGCGCTGCTTTACTTTATGGCGGCGCGAGTCGCGAAGCTCATTCGCAGATTGTGGTGCTGGTGAAGCCGCAGTTCGAAGCGGGCAGGGAAGTGGTGGGGAAAGGCGGAATCGTGCGCGACGAAGCGGCGCAACTCGCGGCCGTTTCCAAGGTCGAGGCGGCAGTCGTGGAACTGGGAGGCGCGCACCCGGAATGGATCGAATCTCCCATCCTCGGCGGCGAAGGCAATCGCGAGTTTCTGCTGCATGCAGAGTTTTCGACGCCGGTTGCGGGGTGATTCTGTACAATCGGAAGTCCGATGCCAGAACCATCGCCCAAACGCGAGCTCGGAGGCAAGGTCAAAGGGAAGTCCAACGACACGGCGAAGTCTGCCCGAAATTCAAATCGCCAGAAAACCGTTGCCATTATTTCAAAGCCGGGGCGTCCGGAGTTGTGCGACGTACTGCCGGTACTGGAAAAATGGCTGCAGGACCGCGGCTACGCGGTGGTGGTGGATGAGGAAAGCGCAGTTTATTTTTCAGCGTCCGATGTGATGGGGCGCAGTGAATTGGCTGCGCGCGCGCCGGAGTTGGCGCTGGTGTTCGGCGGCGACGGGACTTTGCTTTCGGCGGTGCGCGCGGTAGCGGAGGCGGGCACGCTGATCCTCGGCATCAATCTGGGCACGCTCGGATTCATGACCGAGTTGGCCATCGCCGATCTGTATCCGGCGCTGGAAGCGATCGAGAAAGAAAGTTACATTGTCGACAGCCGGTCCATGGTACGAGGTACGCTCATCCGCGACCAGAAGAATGCCGCCACGCACGTTGCTTTGAACGAGGTGGTGGTGAGCAAGAGCGCGATTGCGCGCTTGAATCACTTCGAGCTTTTTGTGGATGCGGAGTTCGTCTCGAGCTACCGCGCCGATGCGCTGATCATCGCCACGCCGACGGGTTCAACCGCGTATTCCCTGGGCGCGGGAGGTCCGATTCTTAACCCCGATGTGGATGCCTTTCTGATTACACCGGTTTCGCCCCACGGGTTGACGCACCGTCCGGTGGTGGTGCGCGATACGGTCGAGATCGAGATTCGCGTGCAGACCGGGAAAGAGGAAGCCTATCTGAGTTTCGATGGGCAGGTCGGCTGCCCGGCGCGAGTGGGCGATGTTATACGCTGCGTTAAGGCGGAACATCGGGCGCGGCTGTTGCGTTTCCAAAGAACATTCTTCGAGGTGCTGGGCACCAAGCTCAAGTGGGGCGAGCGATAGAGTAAGGTGTCCGGTCTCAGGCTGCGGGGCCGTTTTGAACGAAATTCATCCGGGCCTTGCCGAGCACACACTCGACACAGGCGAAGTTCGATTGCACTATGCGGAGAGCCCCGCCCAGGGACCGCCGATCGTGCTGCTGCACGGACTGGGGCGGCGCTGGCAGGTATTTCTGCCGATTATTCCTTCGCTGAGCATGCGCTGGCATATTTTCGCGGTCGATTTGCGTGGTCATGGCAAATCGTCGCGCGTGGCTCGGGGATACCATGGCCCGCAATATTCCGAAGACGTCGCATGCTTTCTTCGCGAGCGCGTTTCCGCTCCTGCCGTGCTCTTTGGACATTCGCTGGGCGGAATGGTGGCTATGTGGGTCGCTTCGCATCATCCGGAATTGGTGCGGGCGCTGATTCTTGGCGACAACATAATCGCGCCGCGGCAGCTTCGCAACCCGATGTACACGGCGCTGTTCACGGGATTGCGCGAACTGGCGCGGCGCGGGGGTTCGATCGAGCAGATTGCGGAGGGCATTGGCAACATCGTGTTGCCGGCTCCGAGCGGACGGCTGGTTGCGATCCGCGAGTTTCCCGGAAACGACGAAGCTTATCTGCTGGCCTGGGCGCGTTGCGTGCAGCAGGCTGATCCGGATACCTATGAGATGACGCTTGATGGATCGTCGATCGCGGGCTGGGACGGCGAGACGGTGCTACGCGGGATTGCTTGTCCAACGCTGCTTTTGCAAGGCGCTCCGGAGTTGGGCGGATTGATGTCCGACGCGGATGTTGCGCTGGCTACGCGATTGTTGCCGCATCACGCGCATGTGAAGTTCCAGAACCTGGGACACGCGCTGTTTATTCAGCAACCGGAGCCGGTGCTGCGGGCGGTGACTAACTTTTTGGAGTCGCTGTGAGTAGCTCGTGGAGTGACGAGCGTCCTCGCGCGGGACGCCCGGCCCTCCATTAAAGCTGTTCCATCCTCATCTGATCTTCGAAGCTCTCGCGGCGGCGTATCACTTTTGCCTTCGCGCCATCCACTAGCACCTCCGCTGCCCGGCCGCGCGTATTGTAGTTTGAACCCAGCACGGAGCCATACGCGCCGACATCGAGAATGGCCAGCAGGTCACCCTCGCTGACTAATGGGAGTTTTCGGTCGCGCGCAAAGAAGTCCCCGGTCTCGCAGATGGGGCCAACCACGTCGGTAACTTCCGTTCGCTGAGACCTGCGACGCACCGGGACAATTTCGTGATACGCACCGTAGAGGGAAGGGCGCACCAGATCGTTCAT
>Ga0074044_10000394_pt1 | contig 43444 bp, 31 predicted proteins | sample BogForMeECP23OM1_FD_94443 | JGI IMG/M metagenome (GOLD analysis project Ga0074044, IMG submission 94443) | Bog forest soil microbial communities from Calvert Island, British Columbia, Canada - Bog Forest MetaG ECP23OM1 | ecosystem: Environmental > Terrestrial > Soil > Wetlands ...
GCCACATCTTCGCCCTGCCGGTTGAACTCGCGTTGAAACTGCGCCACCAGCGCCACCGTCCGCTGATCTGCGGTTTTTTCGAACGCGCTGCGCGTCACCGCCATCACCAGAACCGCGACCGCTCCCACCGACAGGCACACGGTCAACGCGAAGACCGCCAGCAGTTTGCGGCGGAACATCATGGTTTGCCGTTCCCCAACCACGCATCATCGAGTCGCCAAATCCCATCGGCCCGCACCGGCGAGTTCTTGAGCGCCGCTGACGTTGCATAGGACACGGGAACATGGAACAAGGGAATGATCCGCTGCGTGGCCAGCAGCGCTTGCTCAGCCGAATACAGTCCTTCCGCCGAACGCTCCTCTTTCGTAGGGCCCGCGAGTCCAGCCCGTGCCGCAACGTCAGCCAGCGCGACCCACGGATCGGCCGACACCAGCGGGATTCGAACCAGCAGCACATCGGCTGTTGCGCCTGTCGTTGGTTGCAACGACGGCTGCAACGAGAGTCCCGCATCCCGTCCGTTCAAGGCGATGCGTTCCACGATCAGTCTTGCGACCGGATCATTAGCGTCGTATCCAATGCTCCACGTCGGAATCGCGCGCACCTGCTCGCGCGCATGGCGCGCCCGCACCAGGTCGGCATCTGCGGAAAAAACAAAACTGTAACCGCTCATCCAGTTCGGCAGAATGCTCGCCGCGGGCTGTCCCGCGCCCTGCAGCAGCACGCTGCGAATCGATCCGCGCTCGATGCTCAACGCCAGCGCTTCGCGCAGCAACTTATCTTCAGTGCTTTGTGCCTCTCGCGCGAACACAAGCGCCAGCAATTCGATCGGCTCTGAGTTTTCGAGACGGCGCCCTTCCAGAGACACGCGATGCGATTGCTCCGCAGCGACTTCCACCAGATCGGCTGTGCCCAGTTCGAGCGCCGTCATCTGATCGCGATAGCTCCTGCCCATCGCGATTTCAATTCCGTCGAGAAACGGGCGCCCCCGCCAGTAATTCTCCTCCGCGGCCAGGGTCAGCTTCTTTCCCGGCTGCCAGTCGGTGACGGAAAACGGCCCCGTCCCGTCCGCCTTATTGGGGGAGCTCCTTTTCGCAATCGCGTTCCGCGGCAGCGCCAGTTCGGCCAGCAGCTCGCTTTCCGTACCATCCCGCTCGATCACCAGAGAATCCGCGTCCGCGGAAATATTCCACGACGGGTTCGCAATACGCAACGATGCCGCTGCAATCTCCGGCGTCAGCGGAGTGCCGTCATGAAACTTCACTCCACGCCGCAGCCGAAATTGACAGCGCCGGTTAGCCGCTGGCTGCCACGTCGTCGCCAGCGCGGCCTGCGCCCGGCCGCTATCGTCCATCGTGACCAGCGTGTCGAAAATCAGAAGCGTCAGGCTGCGCGCAGTAAAAGAGTCCGCCTGCGCGATTTCCGCCGGATCAAGCGACCCCGGCGCTGAACGCATGCTCACATGCAAGGTTCCGCCATATTGCGGCCGTGTCTCGGCGCGAGCAGCCGATGCGCAGGCCAATGCGATAGCCAGCGTTGCAATAGTCACGCTACTGGCTGCAAGCCAGCGCCAGACGAAATGCTTCATAGTTGCCCGTCTCTCGATTTCTCACAACCGCAATCGCCGTGTCGCCGCGTGATTCCGTCCAGAGCGCGGTGATCGTCCCGGGAAGATCGGTTGCCGCACTCACGGCCACTGGATCGCGATCGGGAATTTCGTACGCTCGCAGCGTATCTTCCGCCGCGTCTCCCGATCCCGGCGCGAGCACCTGCCAGCCCGCTCCACACACGGTTCTCACGCTGGTGAAGTCGCTGCCCCATCCCAATTTTGCGGCCTGATCGCTCACGCCGTCGACCATGTGTACCTGGCCATCCGTCGCGGCGAAGAGCCACAGCGTATATTTTTCTCGTGGAAGCCACGCCGCAGAATAAAATTTCGGCACCGTCGTGAACTTGCCCGCGCCCGGCGCCAAAACTCCCGTGAAAAAGTTGCGTGTCGAAGCGAAGAAAGCTTTCGTCTGTGGAGTCGCAGTCGAAGTCCTGCCTGCTGCGACGTCGATAGCCCCCGCACTCGGAAAAACCGTCGGGCTGCCTCCCGCCGCCAGCGGCCACGGATCATCGCTCTCGCGACAGTTCAGCGCAAGCGGCGCGCTGGAAGAGCTGTGGCAAATCACGCCGGGAAGATACACATCCAGCAAACGATCTCTCGCAGGAATCAGCCTTCCGCGCAAATCGCGCGGCCATGGCCTTGCGTGGAGGATCTCCAGCGCCTGCTCCAATTGCCACTTTCCTCCCTGCATTCGATAAAGAGAGACTTTGCCGGCATCGAGCACGGCGATGTGCGTCGGCGTCGTATTCTCTTCCAGCACCGCCACGTCGAGAATCGGATCTGCCTGCGCCCACAGTGGAATCTTGCGCAGGGTGAGCGGCAGCGAATCGCGCGGGCCGGTCGAACCTTCGGGCCGCGGCAACTCGACCATCACTACTGCCGACTCGTTCGCACCCTGGCGAATTTCCGCTACCCACACGTAAGACGTCAAATTCTCCGACAACGAAATCGTGACCGCGGCTGCGGCCTGGTCGTCCGGCACAAAGCGCAGTCCCACTCCCTCCAGCGCGCTGCGCAAGCCGTTCTGAATGATCTCACTCTCGCGCCGGTTCAGCGATGACCGGTTCTCCACCGTGAGCGCCACAGCCCCAGGTCCGGTGACGGCGGCGATCTTTCGCGCGAGTTGCGTCTCGGGAACGCTCCAGTCGGCGGCAAATGCGGCCGTCGCTACGAAGAACATCATCCATAGAACCGGAACGTGTGGGAAGGAAGACGTAAGGCGTAAGCCGCGTGTCGCCATGTCTGAAATGATGTCTGGGATCGCGTCTAAGATGGCCGAATTATAAACCGCTTCCCGCATGGCACCGCACTCCGCCTCTGTACTGTTTGGACACCGCCACCAACTGCAGTTGCCATCGACAAACGAGGTGCCCCACCCTTAGCCGCGTTTTTGCGGCTAGGGTGAGGATTTTGATTTTTGGATTACCGAGGCTGCTCCTGGTCGGTCTGGGCACTCTGGTTCGCCATGTTCATCCCCCGCAGCACGTCATTGGCGAAGAAAAACTTGCTGTCACTCGGCACCATCATGATCTGCAATTTGTCAGAGAGCCTCTCAGCTACGATCTTGTTAATCAGCAAGGGATTCTGTTTCAGAATCGCGGCCTCGCTCGACATCCGCTCGGCATCAGCCGCCGCCGTCACACGAATGCGATCCGCCTCCGCATCCGCCAACAGCTTCCGCCGCTCGGTCTCAGCCTTGCTGTCGATCACTTTCGCCTGCGCCGCCGCTTCCGCATTCTGAATGGTCGCTTCCTTCCGCGCTTCCGCTTCCAGCTTGCTCTGCTCGATCTGTTTTTGTTTCAGCGGAAGCGTGTATTGCATGGCATCGGCTTCGCCCTTGGCCTGCAACACATGCACCTGCGCCTCGCCCTCGGCCTGCTTGATCTGCTGCACCTTGGTCGCTTCGGCCTCGAGCTCCGCGATCCTGACTTGCTTCTGCTTCAGTTCCGTCTCCACGCCCATGCGATCGTTCTCCTGCTCTTTCAGCAGCAGCGTTTCCAGTCCTTTGGCATACTCCTCCGGCAACTGGATGTCGCGCAGCATCACTTCCTTCACCACGATTCCATCGGCCGCGAGTTTCTGCGTGATCATGCCCGCCGCGCGCTGCCGTACTTCTTCGCGCTTGGCAGAAAACACATCGCGCACCGTGTAGTTCGGGACCAGCTCGCGCCACACGCTGGCCACGATCGGCGGAACGATTTCTTTTTCCACTGGCCTTGGCAGGTTGGCTTGTATGTAATCCAGCCGTTGTGGATCGAGCCGGTAACGCACGGTGATCGCCAGTCCCAGCGTCAATCCTTCTTTAGCCTGCACGTCGAGCAGTTGCGACTTTTCTGAAACGTTGGGCGCCGCCGCTTTTCCGTACTCTGAAATTCCCGTGGTGAAGACCTGGTCGCGCGTGTCAAACAAAGCCACGTCCTCTACCAGAGGCACGACAAAATGCACCCCTGGATACAACGTGCCCGGCAGAGTCCCGCTGGTCTGGCTGACGCGCACGCCGCCCGTTCCACTCGGCACCACTACAATGCTGAACGCCAGCAGAATCGGTCCCCAGGCCAGCAGTGCCAAAGCGAGAGCAACGCGCCAGCGATTCTCCGGACGCGGCGGCACCACCACTCCCTCCCCGATCGGCGCCGTCAGCGCCCGGCGATACAACACTTCCTGATATAGGTCGTACAGCAAGATGCTCACGGCCACGAGAATCATCCCGAGGCCACCGGCAATCAGCAAATCCCTCAACGCCAGCATCGTCGTTCTCCTCTGCAAATTTTTTCCAGCTCAGCCCTTGCGCCCCGACTTCCCCGCGACCGCCTGCCCCGCCAGCTTGCCCGCCGCCAGCCGTTCCGGACTGAAGAACAGCCGGAACACCTGCCCGAAAATCAACTCCTCCGCCAGCAGTGCAATTGCCAGCGAAAACACCATTCCCGCCACCACCGCCATCAATGTGATTGCCATCTGCATAAAATCCTCCCCGCCCCGTGTCTTTGATCAAGCCTGCAACGCCGTTATCTAAAGCACGGCGGGAGCCAGCGAGGAAATGGTTGTGTGGGAAGGACTTACAGGAATTCTTCGGAAGATAGAGTGTGGCAGGCAAAACACGCTGTGTGCGTCTGCACACACGATTATTCTGCTGACCACTGACCACCGATTTTCAAACGGGAATCAGGAATCGAGGCTAGCTTTGCCGGGCGCCCGCGGCAGGCGAGGAACCGGCCTGCCGAAACGCCTTCTGCACCAGGGTGTACCGCGCGGCCCCGCTCAGTCCGCAGTCATCGCTGAGAACGATCTTGACCGGCATGTCGTTGAGCAGAACTTCCAGTCTTCCTTTGTCGAGGAAAGACTCTAGGAACACCGGCTCTTTCATCTTGGCAACGATCTTCGCCGCGATGCTGCCGCCGATAAAAACGCCGCCCGTGGCCATATATTGCAGAGCGCAATTTCCCGCCTCAGCCCCAAAGACGCCGACGAAGACCGACAAAGCCTGTTCGCAGATCGCAGCTTTGCCCTCGAGAGCGATCTGCGAAATCACCGGCGTCGGGTCGTGCGCAGCGTCAATCTGCTCCTTCAGCCACGCCGGCTCTTCCGCCTTATGCGTGTCGCGCAGAAATTCGTAGATGTTTCTGATCCCCGGTCCCGAGAGAATGCGCTCGCAACTGACGCGATCGTATTTCTTCCTCAGATACGCCAGCAATTCCATTTGCAGATCGTTGGTCGGAGCGAAGTCGGCGTGGCCGCCCTCACATGCGAAGGGATGATGCCGGAATCCATCCCAATAGAGCCCAGCGACGCCAAGCCCAGTTTTCGCTGAAATTAATGCCCGGTTGCCGTCCGCATCTTCCGAACCTTCGTTGAGCGTGACGAAATCCTTGGAGTCGAGGGCGTCGATTCCATAGGCATACGCTTCCATGTCGTTCAGGAGGCCAACGAAAGGGAGTTTGAGCTGCGTCGCCAGTTCCCGCGAATCGATAGTCCAGGGCAGGTTCGAAATCTTGCTCCGTCCGTTTCGAACCGGCCCAGCCACTCCGAAACACGCGCTGTGAACGGGTATGCCTTCAGTCCGAATGAACTGAGGAAGAATCTCCGACAATCCGCCGAGTTCCTGGCTCAGATAAGTTTTCTCGACCACGCGTTCAAGCCGGTTGCCTTCCGTGTTGAAGGCAGCCAGACGAGTGCGGGTAGCTCCGATTTCGCCGGCAAGAATCATGGCTCAATGTTCCTCCACTTGCGAGCGTCGAGTTCCATTAATTGATCGGCCTCGGCGGGTCCCCAGCTGCCGGAGGCGTAGTTAGGAAATCGCCGCGGAGGCAGCGCCTTCCACACATCCAATACCGGATCGATTACGCTCCAGCCGGCTTCGATCATATCCGCACGCTGAAACAGAGTGGCATCGCCAATCATACAGTCATACAGCAGAACTTCGTACCCGGTGTAGGCGTCGGTCCCGAAATATCTGGAATACTCGAAGCTCATGTCCACCGACCCGACTCGCAGAATCGGACCAGGAATCTTCGCCCCAAAGCTCAACGAGATTCCCTCCACCGGCTGAATCTGGATGACCAGCGTGTTGGTGTGCACCTTGTGGAACGGTGCCTTCGGAAATAACTCGAACGGCGTGCGCCTGAATTGGATCGCGATCTCCGTCTGCCGCTTGGCCAGACGCTTCCCCGTGCGCAAGTAGAAAGGCACTCCCGCCCACCGCCAGTTGTCGATGTTGAGCTTGAGCGCCGCAAATGTCTCCGTTCGCGATTCCGGAGCCACCCCGTCTTCTTTTCGATACGACGGTACTTTCTCCGCGCCCATGATCCCTTCGCCGTATTGCCCGCGCACGCTGCGCTGCAACACGTCCTCGGAATCCAGCGGCTGCAGCGAATGCAAAACCTTGGCCTGTTCATTGCGGACTGCGTCGGCATGAAACGAAACCGGCGGCTCCATGGCAGTCAGGCTGAGCAACTGCATCATATGATTGGGAACCATATCGCGCAAAGTTCCCGCGTTGTCGAAATACGCCCCGCGTCGCTCCACGCCCACGGTTTCGGCGTTGGTGATCTGCACGTGATCGATATACCGCCGGTTCCAGATGGGCTCAAAGATGGCATTGTCGAAGCGGAAGACCATGATGTTCTGCACGGTCTCTTTACCGAGATAGTGGTCGATGCGGTAAATCTGATTTTCCTGCAGAACGCCTTTGATGTCGCGGTTCAGCGAACGCGCGGATTCAAGATCGTGGCCAAACGGTTTCTCGATTACCACCCGGCGCCATCGTCCGTCTTCCTGGTTCGAGAGTCCCGCCCTGCCCAGTTGCTGGATCAGCGGCGCAAAAAACTTCGGCGCGGTTGCCAGATAAAAAAGATAGTTCCCCAGCGTATGCCGCTCCGCGTCAACCACAGCCAGCCGCTCCCGCAGCGCCGAGAACGTATTCGGATCGCCAAAATCGCCCTTCTCGTAGTAGAGCCGCTGCTGAAACCACTCCCGCTGTTCCGCAGCGTCGCTGCCCGTCGGAAGAAATTCGCAAACCCGCTCGCGGAATGCATCAAGACTCAAGTCGTCAACGGCGACCCCCATCACGGCAAAGTCGTGCGGCAGCAACTTCGCTCTTGCCAGATTGAACAGAGCCGGCGCCAGCTTGCGTTTGGTCAGATCGCCGGTAGCCCCAAAGAGCACGAAGACGCACGGATCAGCCGCCTTGCCGCCGTGCTCGATCTCCTGCAGATTCGGTGGGCTGGTCGCGGACATAAGAACAAGGAGGCCCGGTTCTTTTTCCTGACCGGGTGCTCAGCATTCTAGCAGGCCGCTGAAAAACCGTTTTCGGGAAGCGCACGACTATACAGGCGCGGAAAAACTCGATCCGCGAAAGAAAATGGGAAGGGCACGAGTTTACTCGCGCCGTTAGCTCCGCTAAGACGGGCCGCGCTTCGGCGCCTGACGCCCGCTTTCCGACGCCGAATGACTTTTTCCGCAGAGGTAAGCCGACCTGGCGCGATTTCCCAACTCGGCTGCTTCATCAGGCGCCCGGCCCCTGCCGTCTGGGGTTACGGCCTGTGGGGTTCTGTGGGTTGGGGCCGGGCAATCCTTTGACTAGAAGGCCTGATTCAATTGTCTTGATTTAATTCCAATCGCTGTTGCATTGCCGTGACGCCTGTCACACATCTGCGTGATCCGAAGCATCAGGGAGGCCGCAGCCCAAAGTTGACTTCCCCCTCCCCGCCCGCTATCGTCCCTCGCTATGAACGTTGTCAAAGCCACCCGCCAGTTTGAAGACTGGCTGGGTCATCGCCTCGTACTAGTCAAGAAGGATCTCCAGTTCAAGCACCGCAACATGAAAGAAGCGGTGTTTCCGTTTTTGCGCGCCACCTACTACCGCTGGGCGCAGATCTGGCCGAAAGTTTGTCCCGAACTGGCCAAGGCACCCGAGGTGCTCGCCGTCGGCGACCTTCACGTAGAAAATTTTGGCACCTGGCGCGATGTCGAAGGCCGCCTGATCTGGGGCGTCAACGACTTTGACGAAGCCTATCCCCTCGCCTACACCAACGATCTCGTCCGCCTCGCCGTGAGCGGTCACCTGGCCGCGCAGGCCGGACGTCTCCCGCTCACCCACAAAGATATCTGCGACGCAGTTCTCGAAGGTTACGGCGACGGACTCCGCGAACTCGGACGCCCCTTCGTTCTCGGCGAGAGCCACGTCTGGCTGCGGCAAATCGCCGAAAGCGAACTGCGAGATCCAGTCCGCTTCTGGGCCAAGATGGACGCCCTCCCCACCGTAAAAGATCCCGTGCCCATCAGCGCCATCGACGCCATCGAGCACATGATGCCCGCCCGCGGTCTCGACTATCGTGTGGCCCACCGCGTCGCGGGCCTCGGCAGCCTCGGTCACGAACGCTACGTCGCTCTCGCCGACTGGCACGGGGGCAGAATTGCCCGCGAAGCCAAGGCCCTGGCCTCCTCGGCTTGCGACTGGGCGCGAGAGCACCCCGGACCGTCAGAAATTCTGTATCAAACCATCATCACCCGCGCCGTGCGCTGTCCCGACCCGTTTGTGCAGCTTCGCGGCCGCTGGATCGTGCGCCGACTCAGCCCGCATTGTTCGCGCATCGAACTCTCCACCCTGAAGGCGCAGGGAGAAGAGTCGCGCCTGCTCCGCGCCATGGGCTTCGAGACCGCAAACATTCATCTCGGCAGCACTTCAGCCCGCAAGCCGATCCTGCGCCACATCCAAAGACAAAAAGCAAGATGGCTCCACAAAGCCACACTCGAAATGGCCGAAGCAATTCGTGAAGACTGGACCAGCTGGAAAAAACAAGGCTACGAATAGCCCGCCGCGGGATCACCGCACCTCACGTAGTGGCGGACGCCCCCGTCCGCCCAGCCCGTGCCCCAGACCTCAGACCCCTGACCCAAGCCCCCAGCGAACCCTCGCGACGCTGATACTCTAGTCGCATATCGAACGCCGATCACCGATGCACCCCATCCCACCGCCCGACCACAACACGAATTTCAGCCTGCATCGCGTGGCCCGAATCCCGCGCCTGCGCGCGCTGGCCTGGTCCGGCGACGAGCTCTACGCGGCCCGCGGCTACCAACTTCTGCGTGCCCGAATTCAGAATCCCTCGTCAGGCCTGACTTGGCAGCCGGTCGGAACGTTCCATCCTTCGTGGAGTCGCAAGCTATCAGGAGCGAACCGCCTCACTGCCCGCCTCTTACGCGATGGCTTCCACGCGCTGGCCGTTCTCCCGTCCGGCGGACTCGTCGGCGCAGTGCCCGGAGCAATCGTCACCCTCCGTCCCACAGAAACTATCTTCCGCCAGACCCACGCCATCACCCGTGGGACGCGTCCCCTGCACATCACGGCAGTTCCCGGCGGCGCAATTTTCTGGGGAGAATATTTCGACAACGCCACCCGCGACGAAGTCCACATCTACGCCTCGACCGATGCCGGCGCGACCTGGAGCGTCGCCCACACCTTCGCCAAGGGATCCATCCGCCACGTCCACAACATCGTCCACGATCAATGGGAAAACTGCCTCTGGATCCTCACCGGCGACTACGGAGACGAATGCCGCATCCTGCGCGCATCCTGCGATTTCGCAAACGTCGAGATCGTACTGCAAGGCAACCAGCAGGCACGCGCCGTTGCGCTGGTTCCCATGCCGGACGCTCTCTATTTTTCCTCCGACACGCCACTCGAATCGAACAGCATCTATAAGTTCGACCGCAGCGGAGCGTTGTCGACCCTCGCTCCGATCAGCAGTTCCTCCATCTCCGGGTGCCGCGTCGGCGAAAATGTTTTCTTCTCCACCATGGTGGAAACAAGCGAAGTGAACCGCGACCGCGAAGTTCGCGTCTATGGATCGAACTACAGCTCGAACTACCGAACGACCGTTGGCAGCAGCACACAACCCTGGGCTCCCTTGCTGTCCTGGCAAAAAGACCGCTGGCCCATGGGACTGTTCCAGTACGGCAACGCCTTTCTCCCCGACGGCAACAACACCACGCCCTACCTCGCAGTGAGCACGATCGCCGTCGAATCCGACGACATGACCACTTCGCTGTACGCGACAGCCCGCTAAGAATCGATGTGGAGAACAAGAATCCCGCGAACTTTCAGCTGCTACCATTGTGGTCATGTCCACAGCACAAACCTGGGACCCGGAGTCTTATGCGCGAAACGCGAGGTTCGTATCCGACTTAGGATCGCCCGTCGTGGATTTGCTTGCACCGAAGCCCGGCGAAAGGATCCTCGATCTTGGTTGCGGAGACGGCGTATTAACGAAAAAGCTGGCGGATCTAGGCTGTGAAGTGGTTGCGGTCGATTCGAGCCCTCCCCAGGTCGAAGCCGCGAGAAAGCTTGGCTTGAACGCGCAGGTAATCGGCGCCGAAGACCTGCAATACAACGAAGAATTCGATGCCGTGTTCAGTAATGCCGTGCTGCACTGGATCAAGCGTGCGGACGCGATGCTTGCTGGCGTCTATCGCTCTTTGAAACCAGGCGGCCGATTTGTTGCCGAATGCGGAGGCCACGGTTGCGTTCATAAGGTCCGGACTGCGCTGGTTCAAGCCTTGGACCGCCGTGGGATCGATGGTGAGGCTCGCGTTCCATGGTATTTCCCGACACCCGGCGACTACGCCACTAGGCTGGAGCGCGCCGGTTTTCGCGTCGATAGCATTGCGCTGATCCCGCGGCCAACTCCTCTGCCTGGCGACATCATTGGTTGGTTGGAAACGTTTGCTCTCAACTTTTTTCAAGGCTTCTCCGACCAAGCGCGCAACGACTACCTCCAGGAGGTTCGGATGGTCTTGGATCCGCAACTTCGCGATGCCGATGGAACCTGGGTGGCCGACTACGTACGACTGCGATTCGCCGCCACGAAAGCTCGTGACTGATACGGCGTGAAACGGGGACAACGTCTAGCACGCCCGTCTTAAGCGAGTGCTTATGTGGGAACAGCCGCCCTCGGCTGTCCGGTCGAGCGAAAGCTCGGCGGCTCTCCCGACCCAGAGCAGTGGTCATTGCCGTAAGATGAACTGCGAAATCCCCAACTCCCGTGCCCCGTCTCAGTTACTACCGACGCATCTTCAGCGCCTACGTGCTCGGCGGCAACAGCCATCTCACCTTCTGGCACGAAACTCCAGCAGAAAATCCGAAGGCAACGCCCGGCGAACTGGGCGAGTACTACATGTTCTTCTCCGAAAAGGCGGACTATCGCGGCGCCTACGATGCTGCTGGCATTCCCCTGCTCAATTACCGCGGCCACATCGGCCTACAATTCAACCCCATCGCCATCGCGCAATACGGACTCGGCAACTACAATCTTTTCTGCCGCACTGGCGACCGCAGCCGCCGCCAGAAGTTTTTGCTGATCGCCGACTGGCTGTGCACTCACCTCGAGCAGAACTCTCACGGCCTCGCCGTCTGGAACCACCACTTCAACTGGGAATATCGCGACACTCTCAAAGCCCCGTGGTATTCCGCGCTGGCGCAAGGGCAGGGAATCTCTGTGCTGGTGCGCGCACATAAAGATTCGGGCGATGCGCGCTATCTCGACGCCGCCAGTCGTGCGCTAGCCGTTTTCAGCCGGCCGGTAAACGCCGGCGGTGTCGCCTTCACCGACAATCACGGCGATCTGTGGTTCGAGGAGTACATCGTCAACCCTCCCACCCACATTCTCAACGGATTCATCTGGGCCGCCTGGGGCGTCTACGACTATTTCCTCGCCACGAAGGATAGCGCGCCGAAAGACAGTCCCGCGAGGGACAATTCCGCGCAGGAGCTTTTCACTCGCGCAGTGAAGACGTTGGTGAACAATCTCGATCGCTACGATTTGGGATTCTGGTCGCTCTACGAGCAATCCGGCACGCGCCTGCCCATGGTCGCCAGCCCCTTCTACCATCAACTGCACATCGTGCAACTCCGCATAATGTACAGCCTGACTGGAGAAGACGTTTTCGCCCGCGTAGCCGACCGCTGGGAAAACTACAGGCGCGGCCGCGCCAACCGCGCCCGCGCCCTCTGCTACAAGAGCCTCTTCAAACTCTGCTACTACTAGCTACTACTAGACGCTAAATCGAAAATAGTTTCAGGAAGGCAAGGCCCAGCTGCGGAGCGGCGAAAGAATAAAGCCCACGGCGCAAGCCGTGGGCAGGGAAGCGGAGAATGAGCCAGCCCCGGAGGGGCGGAAGACGGGTTCTGACGCGAGGTACGATCCTGCCCGCCTATTCCGCGCCCCGATTAAACCTATAAACAATACTCGTGGTCACCAGCAGATTATTTTGCCCCTGCGTCGCGCCCGTCGAATCCACGAACGTCGTGCGCTGGTAGCCGCCTTGGGCGCGGACGGCAAACGGGCCGAACAGCGAATGTTCAAAGCCTCCGCCAAGACCATACGACGGACGAGTGACCCACCCGCCCAGATAATAAGTTCCGCTCACCGGCACAGCGCTGTTGACCCGGCCCACGCCGCCCAATGCCTCCACGAAAAATTCCGTTTTCCGGCGGACCACCGGATAGAACACGGGACCAGCCATGAAGCTCAGAAAATCTCCATTGTGCCCGGTGCCCAGCACGTTGCCTGTGCTGGCAAAAGTGGAATCCACCGTGGCTGCCCAGCGCGAATCGAATTTGACCAGACCGTTCGCATCCACCCCGCTGAGCCCCAGACGTTGCGTAGGCATTGCCATACTGAGGTAAACGTACCCGGCGCTTGCTTCGAACGATGGCCCAATCGCCGCGCCCGGAGGTCCGCCATCAAGCACGTGGTTTTGCGCCAGCAGTGGAGCGACCAAGAAGAAAACGCAGGCAACGACTTTTCGCATAATGACGTGACTCCTGTCGCCGATTCGAACCCAACCAGCCTGCGGTGATCTAGTTAAAGCCTAAATCCAGTTTTCTCGCATTTCAGGTTACCTTGGGCGGACCCGAGTCGTGCCCGGTCAGCCATATCGAAAAGAGCCCGGAAGTATCATTATCGTCGCGCGAATGGACCACTCCACGCACTCCGCCGCGCCATCCGTTGATGCAATCCCGCATCCGCCGCCATTTCTGAGAATGTTATGATCCTTTTGGCTTTCCAATTTCACTTTTCAACGGTGGATGCTGAGCGTATTGTGTTGCGGAAAATGCCAATGCCCTGGAGGCCTGCAATGTTCTCGCGGATAGATTCATTACGGTTTGACGATGCTCGCGCAGTCTGGCGGTCTGACTGGAATCTCGACCAAAATCTGAGCCGGAACTTCGATCGGAGCACAAACCCCAAGCAGCGTGCCCGCCTCCCTCGTCTCCTATCCGCTATCGCCCTGCCTCTCGGCATACTCCTGTCTGCCCCAGCTCACGCCCAATTGAAGACCACAGTCCACGTGGAGCCTGCAAAAGCCGGCGCCGTCCTCTACACCACTTCGATCGGCGTTGCCGGCGATCGCTGGGATGCGAAGGCCTTCGACCCCGCAACCGTGAAGCTTCTTCAGGACGTCGGCGTCACCAGCCTGCGCTTTCCCGGCAACAACGGCATCGACGCGCTTTATCACTGGTCCACCGGCGCAATCACCAACCCCTACACCAATGACCGTGCCCCCGCCTTTGCCACCGAAAGAAAATTTCCCGCCATGGTGCCTATCATCGATCAGCTGGGAACCGCGTTGGTCACCGTGAACTACGGCAGCAACCTCGACGGCACCGGTCCCGGAGAACCCGCCGAGGCCGCCGCCTGGGTGGCCTATGCCAACGGAAAAACCAACAGCACCCAGGCCATCGGCAAAGACTCGAAAGGCAATGACTGGAAGACGGTAGGTTATTGGGCCAGCATCCGCGCCAGCAGTCCGCTGCCCACCGATGATGGCTACAACGCGCTGCGCATCCAGCATCTCGATCCCATCGGCATTCAACTCTGGACCGTCGGCTTCGAGCCCTGGAATAACGGATACTACGGCCAGCCTCACACTCTCGGCTCCGACGCCGATAACTCTGGCAAATATCACGAGAGCGGCTCGCCCGAACCCGATCTCCACCTCGGCCCCGTCGCCACTTCGAAGGATTGGGGTCATCACTCCGAAAACGCCAAAGTAGGGCCGCAGGTTTACGGCGCGGCCGTCGTTGAATACGCCAAAGCCATGAAGGCCGTCGATCCCACCATCTTTGTCGGAGGCTACCTCACCCTGCCCATCACCACCTCCGGCGACAACAGCCCGAATCCGCTCGGAAAAAACTGGAACGCCGGAGTGCTCAAGGCCGCCTGCGCCAGCATGGATTTCGCCGCTGTCACCATATTCGAAGGCAAAGGCGCTCCACCCAACTTCGACATCAATCTCGACGAGGACGACATACTGCGCGGCGCGCGCGATCCGCTGGATCAGACCAAGTATTTCAATGTGAATGGCCTGAATCACGACTATGGCTTCTTGGCCGCCGATCTGGGCGAAAAATATAAAAAATTCTGTCCCTCCGGGCACGCTCCCCAGTTGGCCATCACCAACACCGGCATCGCGCCCTGGCTGCCGGCCAAGAATGCCGCCGTCCCCGGCATGTACATCGCCGACGCAACAGCCACGCTGGTCGAGCGCGGCGTGTATGCTGTCGAGTGGTCGCCAATCCACGCTCCCAGCCCGCTTTTACTCGATAACAACAATCAGCCCCAACCCGCCTACTTCGGCCTGAAGATGTTTCATCAGCTAGCGCATGTGGGCGATACCTTTATCGCTGCCAGTACGCCGATGGAAAATTTATCGGTGCACGCCGTAAAGCGCCGCGACGGTGGCCTGGCGCTGATGCTCATCAACAAGGACATCAGTCAGGCCGTCGCGGCGACGGTAACCGTCGACGGCTACAACTTCGCCGCCAAGGGAACCCGCTACGACTGGGGCAAGTGGGGCAGCGACCCGGGCAATGACATCACCGCATCGCCCATCGACGGTCTGGGCGGCACTTTCACCGTGATAGTACCGCGTTACTGCGTCACCGTGATCGTAGTTCCCAAAGCTTAATTCGGGGTTGAATAAATCTCTCCTGCCCACGTGTTGGCTTTGAAAGGGCGCGGCTTCGAGCCGCGCCGTATCCGAGGCAAATCAATGACCGTTCAACGGGCAGATGCGGCGTGGGCTGGATGGGGCGGCACAGCCCTGTTTTTAGTCTCCTGGCTCATGATCTCGCTCATCAGCGCGTTCTCATTGCTGCTATGGATTGGGCTGATGTTGTTAGGTGCAATCATGTGCTTCTACGGGGGCGCACGTCGCAGCAAGTGGTTTCTTGTTCCTGGTTTCGCTGCAGTTATAGTCGCGGCTGGCGTGCTGGTCGCCGTTTACCGTGGGGGATAGACGGCAATGCCAGCGCGCACATCAACTTCCAAGTTCTTCACCGAATGGACAACAACCTATTGAAACTTCACATTTAGAGTTTGAGTGAGAACTCGATTCTCGGCTCAGCAGTAAAACATGGCCTCCGCTCTCAGCCGCGAAGCGGCGCAAGAATAAAGCCCACGGCGTAAGCCGTGGGTGCAAAGCGGAAAAAGAGCAAGCCCTGAAGGGGCGAAAGAACGGTTCTCACGCAGCCTCTTCGAGCCCTGAGGAACCTCACTGCGCCGCGGCTCGACGATCCCGAGCGACGTCGAGAAATTTCCGCACCGCCTCCGGATCCCGCAGAACATGCACGTTCGCGCCAGCCGCATGACGCCCAATCTCGGTCAGAAGATAAGGACGGCTGCGCCTCCGATACCGCAACATCCACAACCAGAAATCGATTCGCTCCCGTGATCGCCGCAGCGCCCGCCAGCTGCACCGTATCAACGAAAAATCCAGAAAGATAATCGTGTCGGCCGCGCGTAGCCTTACGTCGACGGCGTCATAGGGCCCCAGGTCGCCGTCCATGATCCAAGCATCCTTCTCGATCAGCCTTCGTTGGACCTCCACCCACTCATCGCGCGGCGTAGCCGCCAGTCCTGGCTGCCAGAAGACTTTGTCCAGTTCGATCACAGGCAGCCCCGTAATCTCGCCCAGTTCCATGGCGAGGGTCGACTTTCCTGAAGCCCCCGGCCCAAGAATGACGACGCGCTTCATGCCCGCAAAGCATAGCGCAATAGCACTCACCGGCACTCGAATTTCATACGGGGATTTCCTCGTGTGCCTTAGTGTCCTGAGTGGTTGAAGGTCTTAGCTAGCCCTCGAACCGCCTACCCGGAACGACCACGGATGCGATACCTTCTAGACTCGCGTGAAAATCCTCTACGTCTCCCAATATTTTCCGCCCGAGATGGGCGCACCCGCCGCCCGCGCCGCCGAACTAGCTCAGCACTGGGCGCAGGCCGGACACGAAGTATCGGTGCTCACCGGATTTCCCAACCACCCCACCGGCGTGGTCCCAGAAGAATGGCGCCCCCGCCTGCGCCACCTGATCTATAACGAAAACGCAGGCAGTGTGAATGTCTTCCGCACCTGGCTCTGGCCCCTCCCCAATCGCAAAGCCCACGAGCGCATGCGGAATTACGCTTCATTCTGTCTCTCCGCCGCGCTGCGCGGCCTTACTTTGCCTCGTCCCGACGTCATCATCGCCACCTCACCACAACTCCTCGTCGGACTCTCCGGCTGGTGGCTCGCATTCGCCCGGCAAATTCCCTTCGTCTTCGAAGTGCGCGACCTCTGGCCCGAGTCGCTCACCGCCGTCGGCGTCGGCAGCGAAGACTCGCTGCTTCACCACACGCTGGCGAGCATCGCCCGCTTTTTATATGAACGCGCTGACCGCATCGTGGTCGTGAGCCCGGCGTTCCAGGAACCGATCATCCGCAACTGGCGCGTGCCACCGAAAAAAATTGCAGTAGTTGAAAACGGAGTGGAAACGGATTTGTTTACGCCCGCTCCATCCGCGGCAAACCTCGCGCTACGCCAGCAGTTCGGCGCGGAAGACAAATTTCTCGTCTGCTACGCCGGAACCATGGGCATGGCCCACGGCCTCGAAACTCTGCTCGATGCCGCCGCTCAACTTCAGAATAAGAATCCCGAAGTGCAATTTCTCCTCGTCGGCGAGGGCGCAGAAAAAGAAAGGATCAAGACGTCAGCTCAATCCCGAGGCCTCGCCAACGTCCGCTTCCTCAATCAGCAGCCCCGCGATAAAATTGCCGCCATCATTTCAGCCTCCGATGCCTGCGTGGTGCTTCTCAAAAAAACCGACGTTTTCAAAACCGTCATCCCCACCAAGATGCTCGAATTCATGTCCTGCGCGCGACCCGTGATTCTTGGGGTGGAGGGCCACGCCCGCCACATCATCGAACAGGCCGAAGCTGGTCTTGCGATCGAACCCGAGAACGCCGGAGCCCTGGCGCAAGCCGTTCAACAACTAGCGACCAATCGCGAACTGGCCAGCGCGCTGGGACAAAAGGGAAGGGAATACATCCTGCAGAATTTTTCCCGCAGCCACACCGCGGAGAAATATGTTCAGGTTTTGCAAAGCGTGATGGCGGGCAGCCGTAAAGCGTAACTTCCGTGAAGGTCTATTTTCGGAGTGTCATCCCGAGCGAAGCGAGGGACCTCGGGCTGATTCTTCCTGCCCTCAAAGCCTCAAAATTGCGCGAGCACCCCGAGGCCGCAGATCACTGGGAAAAACGCCCCCCGTAATCCGCTACGGATGTACCGCGTAGATCGAAACCGCCGTGGCCGCCGATACGGCCGCGTCGAACGTTCTGGCCGCCGCAACCCGCGCTCCACTGACCGGAATGAAAAGAATGTCGTCGGCCTGCAACGTAATGTCGGGACTCTTGGCTTCCAGCATTTTCTTTAATTGAACCTTGGTCTCGGTCATCCCCGCCGGCGTCTTGTGGATAATTCTCACGCCGCCCATCTTCGCCGTGTGGTTAGTGCCCCCCGCCAGCGCAATCGCCTGCAGCACCGTGAGACTTCCGTTATCCACCAGCAGGCCGCTGGGCCGGCCCACATCGCCGACCACGTAGATGATGGGTGCTCGCGGAACCGTGATCGTGTCGCCCGGCAGTATCTCGACATTTCCGCTCAGGTCTTCCGAAAGATTCCGAGGCAGCACGATCTGGAGCGCTTGGGGCTGATCCCGGCGAATAATCCCTATTTTGCGCGACGCGCTGATCGTGAAGCCCCCGGCCTCGGAAATCACCTCATAAAGCTTGTGATCGGCCACGTCGGGATAGATTCCCGGCTTGCTGACTTCGCCCAGTATGGTCACGCCCTGCGACTGCGCGTCGTCGACGAAAATGGTCACGTGCGGGCTGCGGACGAATCCTCCCTCTTCAAGCCGCTTTTCGATTACCGTCTGCGCCTCTTCCTGGGTCAGGCCCTCCACGTGGACGTAATCGATCAAAGGCAGGTACACGTCGCCGGAGTTGCTGATGCGGGCCTTGGTGGTGAGTTCGGGAACGTTGTACACGTTCACTTCAATCAAGTCTCCCGGACCGAGTTTGACCACCCCCGGCACATTAACGGTATCCTTCGCTGAATCCTGGGGGTCGGCCTGGGCCGCGGGAACCGGTTGCGCGGCCGAGGGAAATGGCTGCGGCGGTGCGCTCTGCCCCGGTTCGTGGCCACTTGGCGGCTGTTGCGCCACGGCGGCGGCTACGAGAAAGATCGCGGTCAAGGCAATCAAGAAACCGCGAACATGGCGGTTGAAACTCGGCATGCCCGACTCCATCACAGGACCCCTGAGATATTAGCGAGAATTTGACCTGAAGTTTAGCACGGCAGTGCGTCCTTCAAACCAGCGATTTGGCGCGGCCGGAGAGAGTTTTCCACAGCTTTTTCCCGGCGGTGATTGAAACTCCGGTTGCCCTGCTGCTAAAGTCATCGAGCCCTCAAAACGATACAGGAATCTTTTCACTAACTACCAGCCGCCGCCCGTCGCTGCAATACTCACTGTAACTGTGCGGTGGCGTTGCGCCTGTTTATCGCGCAAGCCGAGGTGAAGCGTTGAGCGTCGTCTTCCTGACGATATTTTGCCTGTCGCTGCTGTCCGCGTTCATCCTGACGCGTTCTGTCCGCGATTTTGCAAACAGACACGGATGGGTCGCAGTTCCAACGCAGGAGCGTCATCTCCATTCCACCCCTTTGCCCCGTCTGGGCGGGGTCGCGATTTTCCTTTCTTTCACCGGATGTATGGCCGTTGCGGCCATCTGGGCCATGCGCTATCCCCGGCTTCACGCTGCCTTTTCCCTGAAGACCCTGATCACCATTCTGGTGCCCGCATCGCTGGTTTTTCTGCTCGGAGTTTGCGATGACATTCGCGGGGTCGGCCCCTACGTGAAGTTTTCGGTGCAGGGAATCGCAGCCGCCATGCTTTACGCGGGCGGCCTGCGCATCGTCAATATTCCGGTGCTCTTCGGCGATCACGAACTGCCCTGGTTTATTGGGCTTGCCTGCACGGTGCTGTGGGTCCTGGCCATCACCAACGCATTTAACCTGATCGACGGCCTCGACGGCCTGGCCGCCGGTTCCGCTCTGTTCTCGACCGTGGTCGCCTTCGTGGTTGCGTTGCTGAATGGACCGTCCCTGGTCACGGTGATGACCATCGCTCTGGCCGGAGCGATTCTCGGTTTCCTGCGCTACAACTTCAACCCGGCCACAATTTTTCTAGGCGATTCCGGCAGTCTCTTCATCGGATTCCTGCTGAGCGCCCTGGCCCTCAAAGGCGCCCAAAAAGCTCCAACTATCGTCGCGATCGCGATTCCCGTCGTCTCTTTCGGCCTGCCGATTCTGGAGACTTCGCTCTCCATCGTTCGCCGCCTGATCAGCGGCCGTCCTGTGTTTACCGCCGATCGCGAGCACATCCATCACAAACTCCTGCAGCATGGCATGACCCATCGCCAGGTCGTCATCCTGCTCTACGGAGTCTCGGCGATTTTTGCCCTGCTGAGCCTGTTTCTCTTGTGGCCGACAGGAAGTTCTCTCGGCCTGGTGCTGGCCGTCCTCGGCATCGGAATCTGGATCGGCGTGCAGCATCTCGGCTATCTGGAATTCGGCGAACTCGCCCGCGTTGCCCACCGCACCCTCGACCAGCCCCAGATATTCGTCAACAATCTCGCGATTCGCCGCGCCACCGAAGAGCTCAAAGTCGCGCGCGATTATGATCAGGTCTGCCGGGTGCTTACAGCCGCATTCGGCAGCAACGATTTTGACGCCTTCGAACTGAGGCTCGAAATGCCGCCCGGAGAGTCATCTCCTTTCGATTCGACCGAGCCTTCCACTCGCCGCAACAGTCACGCCTTCCGCTGGACCAAATCCAGCACCACCAAACCGAGTACCGGCAAACCGAATTCGGCCGGGACAAACGGAAGCAAGCCCAATGGGAACAGGGCTGGCGCGGGAAATTCCGGTCTGGGCACTCCGGCTTTAGGCAACCCGGCTTTAAGCAATCTGGGTGGCAATCTCGGTGCAAGCAATGCGCCCGACGCTTCCGCCCTCTGGACCATCGTCCTGGACCTGCTGAGTTCCTCGAATCGCCGCCGCGGAACGCTCCTCGTCTACCGTCTCTACAGCCGCCGCGATCTCCACGTCGACATCAACCTGCTAACCTCCACCTTTCCCACTGCGCTAGCCGACGCGCTGGAGCGCACCCAAGCCCACTCCGCGCAGATAATCGCCCTGCCCGAACAAGACGCCCCGCTGATAGCAGCGCAAGCCGGATAGTCCCGCGAACACCCGAGAAGATCCCCCAGCCAAGCCGCGAAGCGGCGAAAGAATAGAGCCCACGGCGCAAGCCGTGGGTAGCGTACAAAATACAGAACCAGCCCCGGAGGGGCGAAAGAGTATTTGTGAGCAGAACTTCTGAACGGAAACACCCAGCGGAGAAGAGGGAACTAAAGAAACTGAGACGCTTGAATTTCGCGGGCGAACCCCCCCGCACAATTCACGCGGCGTCGGAAGGAGGCAGGCTGAAGCGAAGCCCTTTTATCTACAGCTTGGCGCTGGCGTAAGAATTGATCTCGCAGTTCAAGCAAACTTCTTCAAAAGCAGGAGCAGTCCATTGCATGATGATCACCCCGGTTTCATTTCGTCCGGCGGCGAGCCGCGAACGTGTGACCAGCATAGCCGACTAGCGCCCCGGAATCAAGACCGCAAAAGGCCATATCTTGACGGATCCGAGGCAATCGCAAGATTCTGCACACTGCCCCCGCCGACGCCACTAGCCAAAGCTCTTGACCGCAAAGCACGCCAAGAAACCCCGCAAAGCACGCAAAGTAAACCACAAAGTCCAAAAGAAAACCCGCAAAGCACCCCGAGAAACCTTACGCGCTTTTCTTTGCGTCCTTAGCGGCCTTTCTTAGCGAGCTTAGCGGTTAAGAGCTTTCCCTTCGAGCCCCGAAAAACTTCCGTGCCCAAAAAGTTTTCCACACGGGGAACCCCTGCCGTTACTTTCTCCTGGCCTTCGCTGAATTTACCTTTACATACCTCACTGCATCATTCCCGAAGCGAGGAAGCCGCAATCATGTTCAGCAAGACCCCGTACGGCACTACTTTCAAAGACGTCAATTTCGTGCCTCTGCAAGCGGCCACATTCTGCATCCAGTGCGAGTTGATCAGCGCCAATCACCGGCCCTACTGCCTCGCCTGCGGCAGCCAGTCTTTGCTGAGCCTGTCGCGCGTCCTCGGCGGATCCCTGCTGCATCAGCAGACCGCGCATCTCATCACCGACTCCGAACTCGATAGCCTGGTCCGCGACCTGCTCCGCACCGTCCCCGATCCCGTCGCCCTCAGCGCAGAGGATCATTCCCGCATGCCGTCGCTCGCCATGCGCAGCCAGCTCCGCGCAGCCAATGCGGCCCATCCCGCATCGGGCGTCTATGCCGTCCCGTTGAATGAAGATTTCGAAATTCATCCCGCGGAACTCGATCTCGAGCCCGCCATCAGCGCCATCACCGAGCGCGCGCAACAGTTAACCGGTGCCACCGGAGCCGCCATCGCCCTGCGCACCGGCGACGAAATCGTCTGCCGCGCCCGCACCGGACGCACCGCTCCCGACCTCGGTATCCGCCTGCAAACCGACGCCGGCATCTCCGCCGAAGCCGTGCGCTCCGGCGAAGTCATGCTCTGCCACGACGCCGAACGGAATCCACGCGTCGATCTCGCCAGCTGCCGCCGCCTCGGAGTCCGATCCATCCTGGTCTCGCCCCTGCGCCACTACCGCCGCACCCTGGGTATCTTCGAAGTGCTGTCGAGTTCTCCCGGCGCCTTCGACGAGCGCGACGTAGCCACCATGCAGTTGCTCTCCAGCATGATGGTCGCCGCTATCTCGCGGATCTCAAGAATCAAGCAAGCCCAAACCCTGCGCCTGGCGAGCTAACCGCCCGACCCAAAACCGAAGGCCGAGCCCTAATGGATGGCCGCCCCCCAGCACGATCCATGTAGCTCCAGACGCCCCCGTCCGGGTCTTGCGCGCAAAGCGCGCAGGTAGGGAGCGTACGAACTCTGACGCAAGTTTCTGCGAGTCCTGTGGCGCAGGCAATGCAGAGCTCCGCTCCGCAGGGCGGACCGGGGGCGTCCGCCCTACATGAGTCGGGATAGACCCAAAACGCCCCTCCCACGCCCCTTTTGCCCCCCTAATTTTTTATTACCCTACATACTTTTCCACAGTCCCGCGCTAATATGGGAACCTGCAATTCGCGCTATGGCGGCCATTACTATGCCCGTACAGACCTCTACGCCGAACCGTCGCCGGCGTGTGCGGCACAAGATCCAGACCCCTGCCTATGCCAGCTTCCCGGCCGACTCCAAGACCAGCGAGATCCTCGATCTGCATGAGATTGTGGACATCAGCGAAGAGGGGATTTCTCTGCAGAGCCACTCGCCCCTCGAGGTCAATCGCCGCGTCGGCCTCTGCCTCGACCTCGCGGGATGCGCCGAAAACATCTACACCACCGGGCAGGTAATCTGGTCTGATCCTACGGGGCGCACCGGACTTCGTTTTTCGGAGTTGCGTCCGGCGTCACTGTTTCGCCTGCGCGACTGGCTGTTCCTGAATGCCATGGCCGGAGTCGCCAATGCCGACGAAGCCGACGTGGCGCGCTCTTCCGCCGCTCTCAACATTCCTCCGCGGCCCAGCTACACCGACACGCTCACGGCCGTTACCGCCGTCCAGCATGAAGTCGAAGCTCTCGGAGCTGATCTCGGCGCCGCCCTGCAGTTGATCGCCGCGCGTGCGCAAACCTTGCTGCGCGCCTCCGGAGCTGCTCTCGCCCTCTCCGACCACGCGCCCGATATCATGGTTTGCCGCGCCTCAGCCGGAGTGGATGCCCCCCCGGTCGGCGCGCGGTTGCAGGTGGGTTCCGGATTCTCGGGCGAGTGCGTCAAGACGGGCAGGCTGCTGCGCTGCGACGATTCTGAATTCGATCCTCGCGTCGATCGCGAAAGCTGCCGCGCCCTGGGCATTCGCTCGATCATCGCATCGCCGGTGCGCGTCGGAGAAAAATCCATCGGGATTCTCGAAGCCTTCTCACCGCAGCCCGAGTTTTTCACCGAAACCGATGCCACCGTGTTGCAGCGTCTCACCGAGACCGTGCTCGCCGCGGTGAACCGCACCGCCCGCGCCGACGATCTTCCTCTGCCCGGCGCGCCCGCTCCCGCTAAGTTCGAACCTAACCCGGGGAGCGTGCTTTTCGCCTCCGCCCTCCCGGAAAATAAAAAGCCCGCAGCCGCCGACAAGCCAGCCGACGCCAAGGACGACGGCGGCATCCTCGGCCTGCCGCGCTCCTTGCTCCTTCTGTTCGTAATTGCAGCCTTGGTCTTTATGGCCCTCGGCTATGGCATGGCCCCGTGGATCCAGGCCAAGCTTCGGGAGCGCCAGCAAATCCGCCTGCAGACGGTCCTGGCTTCCTCGCAACCGGCGAAGCCGGGGGACGCGGCGAATGCGGGCCCCACAGTCGTAACCGCAACCTTCCCGCAGCTCCAGCAAATGGCCGCGAAAGGCGATGCCGCCGCCGAAAACGCCTTAGGCCTTCTTTATTTTCAGGGCGACCCGAAAAACCACATCCTGCCCGACGAGCGGGAAGGCTTTCGCTGGTTCAGCAAAGCCGCCGAAGATGGCAGCCTGGCGGCCCAGGACAAACTCGGCCTCCTCTACTCTGTGGGCCGCGGCGTTCCTAAAGACCTGAACAAGGCCTATTTCTGGACCGTACTGGCCCGCGCCCGTGGCGACCAGACCAACAAGGCTCTGGCCACGGTTCTGGCCTCCAGCATGACCCGCAATCAAGCCACCGCCATCGAACAGCAAGCCGACATGTGGCTGCACGACCACCAGCCCCACGCCAAACCCCAAGCCGGCCGCTGATATCTACGGCGTAATCTTGAACCCCACCCAGCACCCGTTCTCATCAGCAGTCGATTCGCCATAACGCAGTCGTCCCCGCAGAATCCAGCAGCAGATTAGCTTGGCTGCGTCCGAATTGGCGGGGCGCAACCTGCGCATGCCATAATCCTCCACGCCATGTTCCATCCCTGGACGAATCGGACCCGCCGCAAGATCTTTGCGTTCTGCGTTCTTTTCTCGGCACTCGTGTGCAATGCCTCAAACTTTGTACTTGCGCAGGACCGATCGCCAAATGCACCGGTCTGGCTTGCCGATCACCACATGCACCTGGCTTCTCCCGAACTGTGCGCCCTGGTAGGGGACTGCCTTTCTTCGAACGATCCACCTGCGGTCTACGCCACGGACGCTATTCGTGCGCTGGATGAGGCTCACGTTTCCAGGGGAGTGATCTTGTCCTGTGCCTATCTTTATGGCTTACCGTCGTTGCATGTGAAACCTCGCGACCTCGCGGCAATGACCCGGCGCGAGAACGAGTTTGCGGCTGCACAAGTCGCGCAATATCCCGCTCGCCTTGTCGGATTTCTGTCTGTGGACCCCCTCGCTGAGTCTGCTCTCGACGAGATTCGGCACTGGCGCGGGAGTCACCAGTTGATTGGACTAAAGTTGCACTTCACCGCTTCTGCCGTCGATATCCGAAGTGCGCGAGAACGCCGCCAGGTCGCCAAAGTGATGGAGACAGCTGCCGCGGAGAATCTACCCATAGTGATTCACATCGGGGGTGGTAAGTTCAATGCCACCGACGCGGAGCTCTTCATTCGAGATGTGCTTCCTGGCGCGGGTTCCACATGGGTTCAGATCGCTCATGCCGGGGGCGGCATGCCACGACAGGACGGTAATAACCTGGCTGTCCTTCGCACGTTCGCGGACCACATTGTTCGAGACGACCCGGCGACACGCCGCATTCTGTTCGATGTCTCCTACGTCCCCGCTCCGGACGAAACATCAAAGGCAACTGCTGCTCTGCTGCAACAGATGCGCAGAATCGGCATCAAGCGATTCCTCTTTGGATCTGACTTTAATGTCCTGACCCCGAAGCAGGAGATTCAGAATATCGACAAACTCGGCCTGACCGAGAAGGAGTTGCAAAGCCTGCGGCAGAACTGTGCCCCGTGGGCCTGCTCGTAATCCTGGGCGTTTCCTGCATCTCGGCATCCGTCCGCTTTTTGGTTTTGAGGCGAAAACCTCACGAAGTCCCATCCGTAGGCTTTCCCTCCGGCGTAAAATGCTCCCAGAGCCGTGCCCACGCTCCGCAACATCCTCGACGCCCAAGTCCGCGAAGCCGCTCCCTCGCTCTGCGAAAAGCTCGACAACAACCGCGTCCGCTGCTTCGCCTGCGGACACTGCTGCCCCATCCCCGACGGCCAGCCCGGCGTCTGCAAAGTCCGCTACAACCGCGGCAGCACGCTCTACGTGCCCTGGGGATACACCGCCGGTATGCAATGCGATCCCATCGAGAAGAAGCCTTTCTTCCATGCGCATCCCGGAGCCTTGGCCTACAGCTTCGGCATGCTCGGCTGCGACCTGCACTGCGGATACTGCCAGAACTGGGTCACCTCGCAGGCGCTGCGCGATCCCAATGCCGTCTCGCCGCCGCTCGAAGCCACGCCAGAATCACTCGTGCAAGACGCTCTCACTCAGGGCGCGAAAGTTATGGTCAGCACTTACAACGAGCCGCTGATCACCAGCGAATGGGCAGTCGCCGTCTTCAAAGAAGCCAAAGCCGCCGGCCTGCTCACCGGATTCGTCTCCAACGGCAACGGCACGCCGCAGGTGCTCGAATACATTCGCCCCTGGCTCGATCTCTACAAAGTCGACCTCAAGAGTTTCGACGATCGCCACTACCACGAACTCGGCGGACGCATCGGCCCCATCCTCGACAGCATTCGCCGCATTCACGCCAGCGGATTGTGGCTCGAAATCGTCACGCTCCTCATCCCCGGCTTCAACGACTCCCCCGACGAACTGCGCCGTTTAACCGAATTTCTCGCCGGAATTTCCTATGACATTCCCTGGCACGTCACCGCCTTCCACGGCGACTACAAAATGCAAGGAGAAGACCAGCGCGACACCAACGTCGAAGACCTGCTGCAAGCTGCGGAGATCGGCCGCGAGGCCGGTCTCCGTTACATCTATGCCGGCAACCTTCCCGGCCAAGTCGGCCCTTGGGAAGACACGCGCTGCCCGCGTTGCAACGAGACCGTCATCACCCGCTACGGCTACCACATCGAAAATTACCGCCTGACGGCCGAAGGCCGTTGCCCCGGATGCAACTCCGAGATCCCCGGCCGCTGGTCGGCCCAATTCGACGGCCAGATCACCTCCCATCCTTTCCTCCCGCACAAACTTCAGCCGCACAAGCGCTCCCGTTTATTTACAATCACAAGTCGTTGATCACGAAGACCTGTGGGGGACTGAATTTGAATATGTGGGGACAGCCGCCCTCGGCCGTCCGCCGGGCGAAGCCCGGCAGCTTTTGATCTCTCGACCCATGCAAACGAAATCCATCCTGACCCTGGCCGCAGCGCTCCTGCTAACCTCCTGCTCCCCGCGCGACTACCTGACCCGCCGCTTGGCCGCCGACCTGATCTCAGCCTCCGATCCCTTCAAAACTCCGCAGCAATACGTACTGCAAACCGGCGTGGTTTCGAACCAGACCTACGTTTCCCCCGAATATCTCGTGCTCGAGCATCACGGCTGGGTTTCCGCCACCACCGCCCCCTGCCCCGCCGGTCTCGTGCCGCCGCCGTGCTGGGACATTCTTCTGACCCCCTCCGGAGTCGACACCGTTCGCACGCTCATTCCTGCCGAAGACGCCGACAAGCAGTCGTTCGCCATTCCAGTCGCGCGCAGAGAATTGCTGAACATCACCGGGATCGCGAAACAAGGCAACGCCGCAGAAGTTGAATTCACCTGGCGATGGATTCCCCTCAACGAAATCGGCGCCGCGCTCTACTCGAGCGACCTCCATTCCAAATCCACGGTCGCGTTTCGCGCCTACGATGACGGCTGGCGCGTAATACTGAGCCCCTCGCACTCCGGCCAGTCGCTCGACGACGCGCTAAAAAACGCCGAGCCCGCTCCGTGACCACGCACAACGCGGGAGCTTCCTCGTCCGTGTGGCTTACCCAGCGCCGCATTCGCGCTCACGCGACGATGCTGGCCCTCTGTCTCTGGGGAGTCTGTGCCATCGACTACGCCACCCCTGGCCTCTTCGACCGCGCCGGCAACATAAAATTTCAGGACTTCCTTCAATTCCCCATAGCGGCCCGCCTGATCGCGCAGGGCCGCCCGACCGAACTCTACGATGATCAAGTTCTCGCCGACGGCATACGCGCCATCGTCGGCCGCGAGACCAATGTCCGTCTGCAATATTTCTACGGTCCACAGGTTGCCCTGCCGTTTATTCCCTTGCTTCCGTTCCGGTTCCTTACTCAAGCCGGAAGCTGGGTCACGCTCAGTCTGCTAATTTATTTCGCCTGCGTCTATCTGCTCTGGAGAGCCTGCCCCTGCCTGCGCCCGTATCCCGGACTGGTATTCCTCTGCGCCGCCGCCTATCCGCCGCTGTTTCATTTCTTCGTGCGAGGCCAGCTTTCCGCCGTCGTGCTCGCATGCTTTACCGCAGCCTGCCTGGCGTTCCTCGCGCGCCGCGACTTGCTGGCGGGCATCGCTCTCGGTTTTCTAATTTTCAAACCGCAGTTTCTCGTCGCCGTTCCGTTCGTTCTCCTTTTCGCGCAGGCCTGGAAAATCCTCGCCGGCCTCGTGCTCTCCGCCGCAGCGCAGTCCGCCTTCGCGTTCCTCTACTTCGGCCCCACCGTCATGCGCCCGTATCTCAACACGCTGTTGCACAGCGCAAGCCAGCCAAGCACGGCGGAACTTCTCTACTCGCCGATCCAGATGCACTCCCTCCGCACATTCTGGGTGTTGCTGATCCCCTGGCCGCCCGCCGTGTGGACGCTCTACATTCTCAGTTCGCTAGCAGCGATCACAATAGCCGCCGCTATCTGGAAGTCTTCCGTCACGCGCCCGCTTCGCCTTTCTGCACTCATTCTCGCCGCCGTGCTGGTCAACCCGCACCTCTACATTTACGACCTGCTGGCCCTGGCTCCCGCATTGCTGCTGGTGGCGGACTGGACGCTCAACCATGCGCAGCATCCCGATACGCCTGCTCTAAGCTGGCTGCTCTACCTGGCCTTCCTGCTCCCAATGCTCGGTCCGATATCGCGCTGGACGCACGTGCAGCTTTCCGTCCCGATATTCGCAGCACTGCTCTGGCAGTTGTGGCGTGCGCAACGAGCGGCCGTCCTAACCCCCTTGTCATCCTGAGCGAAGCGAAGGACCTATGGACTTGCCGACAGCGCCGAAGCTGCCGGCACAGTGCACAGGTCCTTCGCTTCGCTCAGGATGACGGAGCGCCGAATATCAGTAGCGTGAGAAGGCCCAACTTGCTTCCCACGAATCCATCGTTGTATAACCCTGTTTCCCTCCCGGGACCCTATGCGAATCCTGAACAAGTTTTTCACCGCCGCACTCATCTTGACTTCTGCGCTGCTAGCACCCGCGCAAACCAAACCCAAAATCACCTTCGACGAGTTCTTCAACTCCGTCGGTTTTACCGCCGTCGAGCTTTCGCCCGACGGCAATTCTGTGGTCATCGCCACCGAGCGCGCCGACTGGGAGCAGCAAATCTTCCGCACCGACCTCTGGCTCTACCGTGACGGTGTCAGCAAAGACGGCAAAGACGGTTCGCTGATTCAGCTAACCCAATCCGGCCACGACTCCGAACCGAAGTGGTCGCCCGACGGCCGCTGGATCGCCTTCCTCTCCGAACGCAAGTCGTCAGCCGAAAAATCTGATGACTCCGATTCCGACTCGAAAGACGATACCCCCAGCCAGATTTACCTGATCTCTCCCACCGGCGGCGAAGCCTTCCCTATCAAGCAAGGCGAAGAAGAAGTTCACGCCTTCGCCTGGTCTGCGGATTCGCAAACGATCTATTTCGCCACGCGCCAGCCCTGGACCAAGGCGCAGAAAGACGACTACAAGAAAGACTGGAAAGATGTTGTCCAGTACCGCACTGCCGAGCGCGGCGACACTATCTTCGCGCTCAACGTCCCCGGCGCAATCGCCCGTCACGTCGCCGCCCCCGCCAAATCCGGGGCCGATTCTGAAGTCCACAAAGAGACTAAAGAGGATGAGGCTCTGACCTCGGGGGCGCTGCCCGTGACTACCTCGCCGCTGCGGGTCGATCACCTGCTGGTTTCGCCCGACGGCAACAAACTCGCGTTCCTCACCAACGCCATCAACCAGCGTCAGGAAAAAGTCGAAGACGTAGAAATCTACGTCGTCAATCTGCGAGCTCCCTCGCCCGTGCAAAACTTCATTGCTTCCCGCCGGGTGACCAACAACCAGGCCGTCGAAACCAGCCCGCGCTGGGCCTCCGACAGCCGCCACATCTTCTTCACCGTCGAGATCGGCGACGTCTCCGGCCCTTACCGCGATCTGCAACCGCATCTTTACTCGGTTGAAACGGAGTCAGGCACCGTCGAACAGTGGGCCAAAGATTTCGTCGGTCCCGTCGACCACTTCGCCGTCACCGCCGACACCGTGCTCGCCTCCGCGCGCCTCGGCACCGAAGTGCAAATGTACGCGACCACCAAAGCCACCGATTCCCTGCGACCCGTCACACACTGGAACGGCACCTACGCGACGATCTCAACCGCAACCCACTCGCCGCGCATCGCCTTCACCTACTCCTCGCTCGAAAAGCCGGATGAAATCTATCTCGCCGAAAGCGCATCGCAACTCGATCAGGCCCGGCCGATTACGAGTTTCAACAAACTCTTCACCGAGCGCGATCTTCCCCAAGGCAAGCCTTACCAGTGGAAGGCCGACGACGGCACCACCGTCGAAGGCATGCTGATTTACCCACCGGGAAAATTCGAAGCCAAACACCTGCCCATGCTGACACTGATTCACGGTGGCCCCGCCGACGCCGACGGCAACCACTTCGGCGCCGACTGGTACGATTGGGCCGACCTCGCCGCAACGAACGGTTGGCTCGTCTTCCGTCCCAACTACCGCGGTTCCACCGGATACGGCGACAAGTTCCTCGAGCAAATCGTCCCGCAAATCGTCTCGCGTCCCGGCAAAGACATTCTCGAAGGGGTCGACGCGCTGGTGAAAGACGGCATCGCCGACCCCGACCACTTAGCCGTCGGCGGCTACAGCTATGGCGGATACATGACCAACTGGCTCATCACCCAGACCACGCGCTTCAAGGCAGCCTTCACCGGAGCCGGAGCGGTTGAGCACGTGGGCAATTGGGGCAACGACGACACCACCTATGACGACGCTTACTTCCTAGGCGGACGCCCCTGGGAAGCGCAGCAGCATTATCACGATGAAGCCGCAATTTTCCAGATCGACAAAGTGAAGACGCCGACGCATATGGTCGCCGGCGCCGACGACATCAGAGTCGCGGTGCTTGAAGATTATTTGCTCGAGCACGCGTTGTACTCGTTAGGCATCCCAAACAAGCTGCTGATCTTCCCCGGCGAAGGCCACGGCCTGGGCAAGAATCCCTGGCACGGCAAAATCAAAGTAAGGGAAGAATTAAAGTGGCTGCAAAAATACGGCGGCCCGCCGGCAGGAAACTGATTCGATCTCAGGAGAGCCCGAGGGTGCCCCACGTTTAGTCGCGCTTTTTGCGACCAGGGTGAGGATCTTGACTTAGAGTCAACCGCCCGAAAAAAAAGTTCAAAGCCCCACCCTGCCGCAAAGAACGCGGCAAGGATGGGGCGCCCGATACGGAGTTTGCATGTCGACCGATCACCCAGCCCGCCGCGATTTCCTCCGCATCTCCGCCGCAAGCCTCGCCGGAGCCGCGCTGCCCTCGCGCCCCGCCGATGCGCAAACTCAGCCGCCCGCGCCCAACTCCGCGACCTTCAACGTGAGACTCTTTGGCGCAACCGGCGACGGCAAGACCATCGACTCGCCCGCAATCAACCGCGCCATCGAAGCCGCAGCCACCGCCGGAGGCGGCACGGTGCATTTTCCGGCCGGCAACTATCTTTGCTATTCCATCCGCCTCAAGAGCAACGTGGCTCTCTACCTCGATCAGAACGCAGTAATCATCGCGGCCGAGCCGGGCGCAACTTCGTCGGCCAGCTATGATCCCGCAGAACCCAACACCGCGTGGGACGCCTACCAGGATTACGGCCAGAATCACTGGCACAACAGCTTGCTCTGGGGCGAAGGTCTCGAAAATCTTTCCATCCTCGGCCCCGGCCTGATCTGGGGACGCGGGCTCAGCCACGGCTACGGACACGGCCCCGTCGCCGAGCACGCCGGGGGCGCCAACACAGCCATCGCTCTGAAAAATTGCCGCAACGTCACCCTTCGCGATTTTTCCATCCTCAAGGGAGGACACTTCGGCATTCTCGCCACCGGCGTCGACAACCTCACCATCGACAACTTGAAAATCGATACCGACCGCGACGGCATCGACATCGACTGCTGCCGCAATGTCCGCGTGTCGAACTGCAGCGTCAATTCGCCGTGGGACGACGCCATCTGCCCCAAGAGTTCCTTTGCCCTCGGTTACGCCCGCGCCACGGAAAACGTCACCATCACCAACTGCTACGTGACCGGCATCTACAAACCGGGCTCGCTGCTCGACGGCACATTCAGACGCTTCGATCCCGGCAACCCCGGCACCGGCCGCATCAAGTTCGGCACCGAATCGAACGGCGCCTTCAAGAACATCACAATTTCCAACTGCGTCTTCGAAGCCTGTCAGGGATTCGCTCTCGAAACCGTCGACGGCGCGCTGCTGGAAGACATCGCCATCACCAACATCACCATGCGCGACATTACCTCGGCACCCATCTTCCTGCGCCTCGGCAGCCGCATGCGCGGTCCCGCTGGCGTGCCTGTCGGTTCGCTGCGCCGCGTGCTGATCAGCAATCTGGTCTGCTCGAATGCCGATTCGAAGTTGGGCTCGATCCTTAGCGGCATTCCCGGCCACTCGATCGAAGACATCCAGTTGAATGACATCTACATCCAGCACCGCGGGGGCGGAACGCCCGAAGCCGCCGCAATTCAACCTCCGGAACTGGAAAACAAATATCCCGAACCGAATATGTTCGGCCCCATGCCCTCGCATGGATTCTTCCTGCGCCACGTGAAAAACATTTCGGTGAGCAACGTAGAGATCAGCGCGCTGCAAGAAGACGCGCGCTCCGCGTTCGTTCTGGAAGATGTGCAGGGCGCGGATTTCTTCCGGGTCCGCACGCCGAAAGTAGCCAGCGTCCCGACCTTCGCGTTGCGCAACATCAACGGCTTCAGCGTAAGCCACTCCAGGCATGTGGAAGATACGGAACTCGATCATGCCGACCAGAAGAAGTTGTAGCGCCACCAGCGAAGGAACAGATTCGAACTGAGAAGAAACCAGAGGGTGCCCCATCCTTAGTCGCGTTCAGTGCGACTAGGATGCGGACTTTTGACGTCGCGTCCCGCGCGCCAAGCTCCGCATGCATTTGACTTCCCGCTGGTCGAAGACGCAAAACTGATCATCGGTCCCTGACCACCGACCACTGCATTTACTTCGCAGCGACCTTCACGCCCTTGGAAGAAGCCGCGTAGCGGGCAATCCCTTTGTAGAGCGCTTCGGCAATCTGTTCGCGATAGCCGTCGCTCCGCAGCTTCTGTTCGTCGGTGGGGCTGCTGACGAAGGAGACTTCGGCCAGGATTCCGGGCATGGCGCTTTCGGTCAGCACCACGAATCCGGCTTCTTTGATGCCGCGGTCGCGCAGGCCGGGATTCTGCACCACCAGCGTACCGTATAACGCACGCTGCACACTGGCTGCCAGAAGCCGCGACTGCTCGATGCGCTCGTGCAAGTCCGCGGGCGAGAGCAGAGTCGTGGTTTTTGCGCCGCCTGCCGTGGTATTCGCGTCGGTAGTTTTTGATGCGCCAGATTCTTTCGAACCAGATTCTTTCGAACCTGGAGCCGAGAACGTGTTGGTGTAGTAAGTTTCTACGCCGCGCGCCGAAGGGAGATCGCTGTAGTTGGCATGCACTGAGACGAACAGATCGGCCTGCGCCTGGTTGGCGATTTCGGCGCGGTCGTCGAGCGGAATGTAGTTGTCGTCCTGCCGCGTGTAGATCACTTCGGCGCCCAGTCGGCTTTGGAGCAGTTTGCCTAGGCGTTGCGCGATTTCGAGGACCAGATCTTTTTCGAGCAATCCGCGGCGGCCTACCGTGCCCAGGTCCCATCCGCCGTGGCCGGCGTCGACCACGATGCGCATCTTGGTGGGCACACGCGCCCGCAGCTGCAGATCTTCTTTGGTCGGAGGCGGCACCACGATGGCGAGCCGGCTCTTCTCGGCTTCGGCATTGGGGAAAAGATTCACCGTGCTCTTGGCGCTGACTCCGACTTTGCGGACTTCGATCACCAGCCGGTAGGGGTTGGGCTCGAGGCTCACGGAAAAATTCGAGTCGGTCCTGGTTTCGAGCACGACGCGCGTCATGCCCGCGACCGGCTGGGCGACGCGAACGCGGTTGAGCAGCGTGTCGCCGGCAACGTCGACTGACTTCGCGGCCTCGGGCGTGAGCTGGGTATCGCGCAGATCGAAATAGATGCGCTCCGGCGAGACGAGGCGATGAGCCTCATACTGAACCTGATCTTCGAGGTCGAGGACGACCGTGCTCGAAGTCGCCGACGACCAGTGGCGAATGCCGGTGACGCGGGGGAACTTTGCCAGCTCCTGCGGGGTTGCGGGAGTATTGTTTTGCTCGTTGGCATCAGAGACCGCGTCGGAGGCGGCATTGGGCGAATTCGCGGGAGCAGTAGTGCTCTGCGGGGCACCGCTGGTGGCCGACCCGTCCGCCGTTTTGTTGCCGGGATTTTGTTCGGCGACGGTTTTCTGTGTGACCATCGCGCTGCCCATTTGCGAGTTCTTCAGTTTCACCCAAACGCCGGCCGCGAAGGCTACGGCGACCACGACGCACAGCAGGAGAATCAGCATGCCCGGGCGGGTCGTGCGCTCGGCCGGAAGCTGACCGAAAGTAAGCTCGGGCGCAGTGGCAGCGTCTGCGACAGCGGCGTCGGCGGAGATATCTGGAGCCAGCACAGGGGACTGCTCGATCTCGTTCTCGGACTCTCTCTCGATCTCTCTTTTGAATTCTTTTTCGGCTTCTTTTTTCTGGATTTCTTTTTTGATTTCGACTGCGGGTTTGCTTGCGGCCGCGGCCCGGTCGAGGATTTCCGCTGCTGGCGCGAAGATGGCCTTGATATCGAGCGGCTTCGTTGCGGCAATCAGGTTTGCCGGCGTGATCGGCTTTGTGGGGATGACCTCGGTTCGAGGCGCGGGTGCTACCTCTGCGCGATGAACTGCGGGAGACTGAACTGCGGGAAGATGAACTGCCGGAGAGTGAATCGCAGGCGCTGGCGCTGTTTCGACATGCGCTGGCAGTCCCGGAGAGACGATTGCGGCCGGAGCGCTCTGGACGCCACTCTGGAGCGGGCTCTGGACCCCGCTCGCAGCCGGGTCCAGCTTTGTGGCGGCGATGTCGGCCGACTGGGCGAAGCGGTCCTCATCTTCGGGGCGCAGCGCTCCGACCACCAGTTCGGCCAGCAGGCTCAGGTTGCGAACGTCGCTGTCGTTGAATCCGAACGGCCACGAGGAGAACGCCTCAAGCAGGCCAATGACGCGACGGCGCCCGCAGAGCGGTACGGCGACCATGGATCGCGCGCCGAGACGGCGGCAGGCCCGCAGGTTCACGCGGGCGTCGGTCTCGGTGTCGTCGCACATGACGACCTGCGCCATGCGGAAGCTGGCTCCGGAGAAGGCCGAATCGCGGTCGATGCGCGCGCCTACGTCAGGACGCACCGTGCCGGCCGCGGCGCGTAATACAATTTCATTGTTCTCTGCCAGCGCCACAGCCAGACCGTCGGCGCCGGTGATGGCGACGGCTCGTTCCGCGATGAGCTGCAGGACTTCGTCGAGAACAAAGTGCTCGTCGGGTTCGAATTCCGCAGCCGGAGCGGCTTCGAATCCGTTGTGGCGGGCAGCCAGAGCTTTTCTGCGGCGCACTTGCTCGTGTAGCGCGGAGAAAGCGAGGAGCGCCTGCAGGGCGTCCCGCTGCGACGGATGATGGCTGGAATCCTCTGCGGCAGAGAAATCGTGCCTGCCGGGATCGTGAGCCGGATGAACGGGAGAGGAATGATCCGCAGGCAGATTGTGCGCGATATTTGGCGCGGTGCGAAGTGGATCGGCGGCGGCCGCGCCCGGTTCTCGCGGCCACGCGGATGCAGCGGCTCCGGTGAACGAAGCCGTGGCTCCCGCTCCCGGTTTGGTCGGAGTCGTCGCCATCGTAAGATACAGCTTATCTGTAAGTTATCGAGCTTTGGGCCGAGTTGCAATCATTTGGTCATGCCCCATTGGACACGTCCTTTGGTAAGTTCGCGACTGCGTACCCCAGCGGCTAAAGCCGGATCGATTCGGAGAGGCTTACGACGCGGCTTAAAGCCGCCGCCTTTCAAGACCTCGTTCAAGGCGAGTTTTTCGGCAAACTGTTAAACTCCGCGGTACATCGCTCCGCGGGACAGGCCCGGGCGGCTGTCCCCACGCGAGAGCAGGGCCGCGCAGGCGGCAACATGAGGCTCTGGCCGAACCATTGCGGGTACTAAGCTCCGTGGTGGTCGCGGAATAGAATTCACGAAATAAGCCCTCAGCTTACCCGGACCGCGTGCCACTTCTCCGGAGGTAGGGTGCATGCAAGTAGAACCGTCTCCCGCAAGAAAAGAAAGGCTTCGGCACCGGCACGAACTTCGCGGCTTGACCTATGTGATGCTAGATCAAGCGAACGGTGGGATTGTTCGCAATCTCAGTCATGAAGGCATAGCGGTGCAGGCAGTCGCGGCAGTGCGCGCCGGCCAGCAACTGCGCCTGCGTTTTGAACTGCCCCACCCGCGGCTGCGGATCGAGGCGAAGGGCGAAGTCATGTGGGCCGTTCCTACGGGGCAATGCGGCATCCGCTTTCTCGATCTTGCTCCGCGGATGCGCCTGCGCATCGATGAATGGATCATGGGCAGCCTGCTGGAAGATATTGCGGGGCATCCTGCGTTCAGCCGCTCCCGTGGCGACGTGGCGCTTCGGCCGTCGTCGACTGTGACCGGGCCGTTGTTGGGCGCGGATGAGGACGATGGGTTGATTCTTTCTCCGGCTCCGGTGAAGGTGATCGAGCTGCCGGCGCGCTCGAAATCTCACGCGGTGGGCTTACAAGCGGAAAGCCTTGAAGCGATCGAGTCTGAAGCGGAAGACGCGGCCGAGGCTGTTGTGGCTTCGGGTGCGGCGGCTTCGAGCCACGCGGCCGAGCTGGACTGGCTCTCACAGCCGCTCTCCAGCCGCGGCATTGCGTGGTCGGTCAACGCGCTGGCGGTTCTGGCTGCGCTGCTTCTGTTTGCCCTGGTGTTTCTCTCGATCACGCGCGAGGCTCCGCGATGGCCGGCAGCCATGATTGCGGGAGCGGCGATTTTCGTGGCGGTTTTTTATTGGGGATTCTTCCGGCTGTTCGGAGGGCCCAGTCCCGGTGCCAGACTGGCGCGGCTTGCGGGATATGACTATGACGAGGTCCGGGAGACCGAGGGTACGCGGTTTCGGTGACGGCGCGAAGATCGGCGAACCGGGAATCGGGAAAAATCAGATCGTAGAGACGTTGCCAGCTACGTCTCTACGAATTACGAATGCTTTAGTTTGCGAAATATTGCTGGGCCAGCCAGAGTTGCAGGGTGCGCTGCTGCCGCGCGGCCAGTTTGACGAAGCGGATGCCCATGTTGCCGCGATGGTCGCGCCATGCGATTTCCGCGTTCGCTTTCAATCCTCCTCTTGCTCCGGGCAAATCGAATGAAACCTGAAGCGGCTTGGCGCACTCGACGGGATCGTTGGTGTGAATCTGGATTCCGCCCAGGCTCACGTTGATCAGATTTGCGTCCATCTGGCGCTGGCCTTTGCAGTCGAGCGCCACGGGCACGTCGAGGCCGGCGCGATGGTAGCGGAGACGTCCGTCGAGAATCATGTTGCGCGCCGCCGAGAGTGTGCGCACGGCTTGCTCGACCGAGATCGGTTTATCGAACGCGAACAGAGCGCCGGTCGAGTCGAGAGTCTGGTTTGATTGTGGACCGCCCATGATGACCAGGGGCACGGTGGTCTGGCGTTTATCGATGCGCTGCATTTCGCGCAGAAATTGCGTGCTGCCGTTGAGATCACAATCCACGATGAGGGCATCGACCTTGCACTTCGCCAGCCGCGCCAGGGCCCGTTGTGGTTCGCCTTCGATTGCCACTTCCATGTGAAGACCGCCGAGGATGCATTCCAGAACGCTGACTTCCTGCCAATCGCGCGAGACCACCATCGAAGAAAGTGTCATGGCTTCACTTTAGTGAGTCGTGGGATTGGGCCGTAGATAACTAACGTAACGAGGCGGGGGTCCGACCTCGGACCTCGCACGGCTCGTGTGGGGCGGACGCCCTTCGAAAGGCTCAGGGCAGGCTCTCGTCCGCCCCGCGGAGCGAAGCTCCGCGTAGGGAACGACTCGTGTGCTTGGGGCCGCGGTTTCCTGCAGCCGATGCGGGACTATTGCGCTTTGCGCAACCTCGGACGAGGGCGTCCGGGGCTACATGGCTTGTGACGGGCTACATAGTTCGTGATGCTTTGCGAGCCTTATTGCTTGCGGTACCACTCTACTGTGCGGCGCAGGCCTTCTTCGAAGTCGACCAGGGGCTTGTAACCCAAGCCAGCCTCGGCTTTGCTGATGTCGGCCAAGGAGTGTTTGATGTCGCCTTCGCGCTCCGGGCCATATTTGGGCGGGCCGGAATAGGAAGTTAGTCCCTGCAGCAGCTTGAAAGTTTCGTTAAGAGTGACTCTGCGGCCGATGGCGACGTTGAAGACTTGTCCGGCAGCTTTCCGGGCGGGCGCGTGGCAGGCCAGCAGGTTCGCCTCGACTGCGTTGTCGATGTAGGTGAAGTCGCGGCTTTGCTCGCCGTCGCCGAAAATTGCGGGCTGCTGGCCAGCGAGCATCGTAGTGATGAACTTGGCCAGCACGCCGGAATAGGGCGACGAGGGATCCTGACGCGGGCCGAAGATGTTGAAGTAACGCAGCGAGACGGTCTCGAGGCCGTAACAGCGATAAAACGAAGTCATGTAATGCTCGCTGGCTAGTTTGCCGACGGCGTAGGGAGAAATCGGGTCGGGCGGCATGGCTTCGTACTTGGGAAGCGTGGGGGTGTCGCCATAGGCCGACGATGAGGCCGCATAGACTACGCGCTTCACTTTGGCGTCGCGGGCGGCGATCAAGACGTTGACCGTGCCATCGATGTTGGCCTGGTTGCTGCCGAGAGGGTCGAGCACCGATTTCGGAACCGAAGGAATCGCGGCTTCGTGGAAGACGTAATCCACACCGGCGCAAGCTTTGTGCATCGCGTCGAGATGAAGAATGTCGGCCTCATGCAGTTCGATGCGGCCGGAGATTTCGGCGAGGTTCTCGCGTTTGCCGGTGGAAAAATTGTCGACGCCGCGCACCTGCTCGCCGCGGGCGAGCAGAGCGCGCGCCAGCGATGATCCGATGAATCCGCCAATGCCAGTGATGAGATAAAGAGACATGGTCCGTTCATGATAACGGATGGGAGAGTCTTCGCGAGGCGAGGCAGGCTGGCTGGATCGGAGGGTTGGCGAGATCGAGTGCGGAACGTCTCAGAGATCAGGCCTTCACAACTTGCGGCTGGTCGACTGGCTGGTGCGCAGGACTCTGAAGAAATCGTCGCGCAGCAACATGTGGCGGGTTTGAAAAAACTCGAACAGCGCCTGCACCGCGGCCTTGGGATGCAGGATTTCCGGCATCTTCGGCATGGGCCCGAAGCCGGGCAAGGATAAGGGCATGCTTGGTGCGACGATCAGGCGCGGGCGGTTGCTGGCCGCGACCAATTGCTTCAAGAGATGGCGATTTTCTTCTGACACATTCACGAAGGCGATGCCCATGCCGAGGAAGGGATAGTCCACGCGCACAATGCCCCGGAGCTCAAGTTTGAGGTCATAGGCTTGTAGTTTCATCTGCAGCTCGGCGCCGACGGGATAAGTAGCCTGAGCCTCGACGTAGCATCCGTGGACACTGATGTCGGTAAAGTTGGCCCAGGTGTGAACGCCCTCGGAGTTCACCTCCCGCATCTCCGCGCCGCCTTCACATTTGTAGCGCGGGCTCTGCCGCTTCTCCGAGCCCCTGGACCTAAGTTTCGGCTCAGCGCCTGCGAGCAGGTTGGGGATGGGGTTTCTCGCGGTCGCGACGGCCGGGGCTTCCGGGGCGGAGTGCTTCAACGCCCTCAAGTAAGCGATGCCTTCGTCGATTTCCTGTGCCATTGCGCCCCGATGCTTCCTGTCGAACGATGTGCGACTCGAATGTGGACGTGCTGCTGCGTGATACGGAATTCAGACCATCAATCATCCATCGGAAGGAAAAGGATTTGAGATTAGCGGAACGCGGGGAGGTGAGTGAGGGCTTTCGTGAAGAATTCTTAATACGAGGCAGCGCCGGAGGCTTGCGCTTCGGCGGTTGCGGACTGGGCCGCCTGCCGGATCTGTTTCCAGAGTTCTTCGCGGCCGGCTCCGGTCTTGGCCGAGTAGGGGAGCAGGCGGGCGGTGGGATATTCCTGGGCGAGGGTTCGCAGCGCGGTGTGCAGGCGGTTGTTGGAGAGCCGGTCGCTCTTGGTGGCGACGAGCAGAAATTCGCGGCCGCTGGTGTTGAGAAAATCGAGCAACTGGCGGTCGCTCTGTTGCGGCGGCACGTTGGCGTCGACCAACGCGATACAGAGCGCGAGCGTGGGGCGATCATTGAGATAGGGCTCGATGAACTTCGGCCACTCGGCGGAGATTTCGCGGGAGAGCTTGGCGTATCCGTAGCCGGGTAGGTCGGCGAAAATCATTTCAGGGCGCGGCTTTCCGGCCCAGCGGATTTCGAAGAAGTTAATGCTGCGGGTGCGGCCGGGAGTGGAACTGGTGCGCGCCATCTTGGCGCCGACCAGCGAGTTGATCACGCTCGACTTGCCGACGTTGGAGCGGCCGAGGAAGGCGACCTCCGGCAGGCTGGGAGCAGGGAAGTGGGCGGCGTCGGTGGCCGCCGCCAGGAATTGCGAAAGAACCCTCATGCTCAAGTGTGCAATGCGGGGCGGGAATTGGCAAGCGAGAAGGGATTTCGGTAGTGTCCTAATTTGAATTAGGACACTACCGGGATTTCTCGTAGAGACGTAGGACGCAACGTCTCTACGTCATCAGCGCGGCGGTTCGCGGCGGAACTGCTTGCTCAACGTCAGAGCCTGATGCTGATACGACGAGCCTATGTTTGTGCCGTAGATCTTTTCGGGGCGCGAGAGCAGGTGCATGTAGTTCAGGCGGCCGACGAGTTGGCCGTGTTCCATCAGGAACGGAACTTCGTGGGCGCGGACTTCGAGCACGGCGCGGGTGCCTTTGATTTCGCTGGAGCCGTAGCCGAAGCCGGGGTCGAAGAATCCGGCGTAGTGAATACGAAATTCTCCGTCGGAAGGGTCGAAGGGGACCATTTCGGCGGCGAAGTCGGGAGGGACGCGGACTCGTTCGCGCGAGGCAAGAATATAAAAGTCGCCGGGCTCGAGAATCAGATTTTTGTTGGCGTTCTGATGGCGAACTTCCCAGAACTCTTCGGTTGAATAATAGTTCACCCGGTCGAGTTCAATGACCGGGGCGTAGCGCTTGGCTTTATAGGCGATGATCTCGCCCGGCTCAGAGGCTTCGAGATTGACGGTGATGCGCAGGCCGCGCTGCAGCTGCGCCTTGACCGGACTGCCTTCATCCAGGTAGACGAGAGGTTCTTCCTGATCGAGGCCCTTGATCGTGTTGTCGCCGGAACGCGGACTGCCCTGCACGAAGCGCAACTGGCTGAGCCGCATGCCCGCTCGTATCGCGACGGTGAAGGTGCGGGAAACTACTTCGGCGTAGAGCTTTCCTTTGTACCCCTGGGGCACGCTGTCGAATTCGGTGCCGTAGTCGGTGATGAGGCGGGTGAAAATGTCGAGGCGGCCGGTCGTGCTCTTCGGGTTGGCGCGCCCGGAAATGTTGTCGGGCAGGCTGAGTTCTTCTACCAGCGGGATGATGTAGACGCAGTCTTTTTCGAGGACGGGTGCGCCGGTCAGATCGATGCGCGCCATGCGGAGGTCTTTGATTTTGTCGGCGACCGTGGCGTTTGGTCCGGGCAGAAAGCTGGCGCGCACGCGGTGCGCCATGTCTCCCAGGCGCAGATCGAGGCTCGCAGGCTGGATGTGATCCGGGTTGATGGCGGGAGTGGCGCGAATGTTTCCGCGCGCGATCAGGTTGCTGATTTCCTGCGAGGGAAGGATTCCCGTGGTCCGCGGATGACCTTCTTCGACGGGCAGTTCGGGCTCATTGTCAAACGCAATGTGGCTCTGGTTCGATGCGGACATCTTCAGGACTCCCCTTTGGGCTGGGTGAAACTTGTGGCAGTCGATTCCGTGACTGCGGCGGCTGGAAGGTGCTTTTACTGTAAGGAGGCGAGGGAAATAGTGTCAAGTCGGGCGCTGGCGGCTTTGTTGTAGAGACGTAGCTTGCTACGTCCCTGCCGGCAGCGTCTCAAACTTGAGGGTTCATCGATAGTGTCGGCAGAGACGTTGCAACCAACGTCTCTACGGACGGACCACTGGCGCTTACTGGTGCGCGGTGGGCACGTCCGCGGTGCCGGTGGTCAGAGGGGGCGCGATCGGCTGCGTTGCTTCTTCGTCGAAACTGGGCAAGGGCGACTCCAGCGCGATCTGCAGCACCTGATCCATGGTATCGACGAAATGCAGTTTCATCGCGGTGCGGAGATTTTCGGGAACCTCGGCTACGTCCTTCTCGTTGTCTTTCGGAAGGATGATTTCGAAGATGCCAGCGCGGTGCGCGGCTAGGAGTTTTTCTTTCAGGCCGCCGATGGGCAGAACCTTTCCGCGCAGCGTGATTTCTCCGGTCATGGCCAGATCGCGGCGTACAGGAATCTTGCTCAGCGCGCTGGAGATTGCCGTCGCGATGGTGATGCCAGCGGAGGGTCCATCTTTCGGAATCGCGCCTTCGGGCACGTGCACGTGCAAGTCGAGATTGCGGTAGAAGTCGCGGGTCAGGCCGAGGCGGTGCGCGCGCGAGCGCACGTACGACATGGCGGCCTGCGCGGATTCCTGCATGACGTCGCCGAGTTTTCCAGTGAGCGTCAGCTTACCTTTGCCGTCGACGACCGTAGCTTCGGTGCTGAGAATGGAGCCGCCGACTTCGGTCCATGCCAGGCCGGTTACCAGGCCGACTTCGGATTTTTCATGCGCCAGCGTGTCGCGGAACTTGATCACGCCGAGGAAGTCGTTGACGTTCTCGCCGGTGATGGCGACGGTGTAGTTTTCGCCTTCTTTAACGACCTTGCGCGCGACCTTGCGACAGACGTTGCCGATTTCGCGCTCCAGATTGCGGACGCCGGCTTCGCGGGTGTAGGAGCGGATCAGGCCGGTGATGGCGTCGTCGGAGAACTTGATGTTCTTTTCAGACAGGCCCGCGGCCAGCATCTGTTTCTTCACCAGGAACTGCTTGGCGATTTCGACTTTTTCCTGCTCGGTGTAGCCGTGCAGGCGCAGCACTTCCATGCGGTCCTGAAGCGCAGGAGGGATGGTGTGCATCACGTTCGCGGTCGCGACGAAGAAGACCTGCGAAAGGTCGTATTCGACGTCGAGGTAGTGGTCGACGAACATGAAATTCTGCTCGGGATCGAGAACTTCGAGCAGGGCCGCGGACGGGTCGCCGCGGAAATCCATCGACATCTTGTCGACTTCATCGAGCATGAAAACCGGGTTCTTAGTGCCGGCCTTTTTCATCATCTGAATGATCTGGCCGGGCAGGGCGCCGATGTAGGTGCGCCGGTGGCCGCGAATTTCAGCTTCATCGCGCACGCCGCCGAGCGACATGCGGACGAACTTGCGGCCGGTGGCC
>Ga0074044_10000395_pt1 | contig 43414 bp, 34 predicted proteins | sample BogForMeECP23OM1_FD_94443 | JGI IMG/M metagenome (GOLD analysis project Ga0074044, IMG submission 94443) | Bog forest soil microbial communities from Calvert Island, British Columbia, Canada - Bog Forest MetaG ECP23OM1 | ecosystem: Environmental > Terrestrial > Soil > Wetlands ...
ACGCCGCCTGGATGATAGCCGGATTTGAAATCTTCGGATTGATTGGCGCGGTGCTCGGCGGCTGGATTACCGACCGGTTTCTTGGCGGTCGCGCCGCGCGCGCCTGCGTCGTTTACATGGCGCTCGCCGGCGTTTCCGTCTTGCTGTTATGGAAAATTCAAACGCAATCGGAACTGCTGATCACCGGCCTGCTTTGCGCCACCGGCTTTTTCGTTTACGGCCCGCAATGCCTGCTGGCCATCGCCTGCGCCAACCTCGCCACCAAGCGCGCCGCCGCCACCGCCGTCGGCCTGACCAGCATTTTTGGTTACGCCAGCACCGTGCTTTCGGGCTGGGGTTTGGGATTTGTCGTCCAACATTACGGTTGGAATGCGGGGTTTGCCGGACTGATTGGTTGTGCCGCCATCGGCACCTTGCTGTTCATCGCGGCGTGGCCGGCGAAGGCTCACGGTTACAAACAATGATTTAGGGCGGTTCCCTCTTTCATGTAGCGCAGACATTCTTGTCTGCGGGTTTGCGGGACATTCTTGTCCCGTGTTCCATCCGTACGAAAGTGGCGACTGGAAAGTCGCCAGAACCCGCAGGCTGGAAAGCCTGCGCTACATCACAACTGTAAACACGCTAATAATACCGCGTTTACAAACACACCATCGCCGCCGGATGACGGCACGGCATCTTCGGCAACCAGGAAGTCCCGGTTCCGGCCGGGGCGCCTTTCAAGTTTCCATCCAAACGAAACGCGGAGTCATTCGCCGATGATTTTCACCAGCACACGCTTGCGGCGGCGGCCGTCAAACTCGCCGTAGAAAATCTGCTCCCACGGGCCAAAGTCGAGCCGGCCTTTCGTAATGGCCACCACCACCTCGCGGCCCATGACCTGGCGTTTCAGGTGCGCGTCCGCGTTGTCCTCGCCGGTGCGGTTGTGCTGGTATTGCGATGTTGGCTCGTGCGGGGCCAACTTTTCCAGCCAGACATCGTAGTCATGCAACAGACCATCTTCAGCGTCATTTATGAACACCGACGCCGTTATATGCATGGCATTCACCAGACAGATCCCCTCTTTGACCCCGCTTTTTCTGACCAATTCCTCAACCGTGCCGGTGAGGTTGACGAACCCGCGGCGATTCGGAACTTCAAACCAGAGATGTTCGGTCAGGCTTTTCATCCACCGTCCTCATCGTCAAACCGCGGCCGCCACCAAATCGCCGACTTCACGCGTGCCGTGGCCCATTTTGCCGGCCGCGAGCGACTTGATTTTCGTGTTGATGATTTTCACCACGGCGGCTTCGATGGCCGCGCCCGCTTTTGCCTCACCGAGGAAGTCGAGCATCATCCCGGCGGCGTTGATGGCCGCAAGCGGATTGATGACGTTCTGGCCGGTGTATTTCGGCGCGCTGCCGCCCATCGGCTCGAACATGCTCGTTCCCTCGGGATTGATATTGCCGCCGGCGGCAACGCCCAGACCGCCCTGAATCATCGCGGCGAGGTCGGTGATGATGTCGCCAAACATGTTGTCCGTGACAATCACGTCAAACCATTCCGGGTTCTTCACGAACCACATGACCGTGGCGTCCACGTGGGCGTAGTCGCGCTTCACCGCCGGATACTTTGCGCCGAGTTCGTGGAACGCGCGTTCCCACAAATCGAATGCGAACGTGAGCACGTTCGTCTTGCCGCAAAGCGTGAGTTGCGCGGTCCTGCCCGCCGGGATGTCCTCCGGCTTGAGGCCCTTCCACGGCTTGCCGCCGCGCCGTTTCTGCGCCAGGTCAAAGGCGAATTTCAAACAACGTTCCACACCGTGGCGCGTATTCACCGACTCCTGGATCGCGACTTCACGCGGTGTGCCTTTGAACACAAAACCGCCCGCACCGGTGTAAAGACCCTCGTTGTTTTCGCGCACGACGACAAAATCAACGTGTTCCGGCCCCTTGTCCTTGAGCGGACAGTCGGCGGCGCGGGAAAGTTTCACCGGACGCAAATTGATGTATTGCTCCAGTTCAAAGCGGAGACGCAGCAGGATGCCCTTTTCGAGAACGCCCGGCTTGACCTGTGGATGGCCGACCGCACCGAGGAAAATCGCCTTGAACTTGCGCAACTCGTCCACCGCGCTGTCCGGCAGCGCTTCGCCCGTCTTCAAATAACGTTCGCCGCCGAAATCGTAAGGATGCCAGTTGATCTTGAAACCGAACTTTTTGGCCGCGGCCCCGGAAACCTTGAGGGCTTCGCGGGTGACTTCCGGTCCGGTGCCGTCGCCGCCGATGACCGCAATGTTGTAACTTTTCATGAATTTTTGTCTTCAGCCCGAAGGCTTTCGGGGCGGAAAGTATAATCCTAATGTTTTTAAGCCGGGTCGCAATGGAAATGTGACTCTTGTTTCTGCGCCGAATTGACTCAAAAAGATTGTTGCCCAGAGGAAGGTGAAATGGTTTGAGGAAACCCTGCGTTGACTCAAAAAGGGTGTTACCGGCCCAGGCACCCGAAAATGAGTCAAATCACCCGTCAGGAGGTGGTAGCGCCCATCCGGCGCGGAATTTCTCTTTTCCCTTTATGCGGTGAAGGGCTACGATGCGCCCATGGCGCTGGCGCGCATTTTGGTGGACGGCTACAGCCTGCTGCACAACTGGCCGGAACTGGCTCCCGGCCGGCCGCGTCATTCGGCTCGCGTGCGCGAGGAATTGGTTCATGTGCTCACGCGCTATCACGACGCGACGGGCACGCCGGTCACGATTTTCTTCGACGGTTCCGGCGCACCGGCGGGAACGCCGCCGCATGAATCGAATCCGGCGGTTGAGGTTTTGTTTTCGTGCGCCGGGCAGACCGCCGATGACATGATTGAGCGCGCGGCGCACCGGTTCAGCGCCTACGGTGAAGTGCTGGCCGTCACGGACGATGTTGCCGAGCGCGACACGGTCACGGGCCTGGGGGGCCTGGCGTCGAGTTGCGCGAATTTCATTCGCATGGTTGAAAATGCGCTGACGGAATTGCAGGATGAATTGCAAAATCACAATCGGGCGGAACGAAACCGTTTTAACCGAAGTCACAAACGCGATTTGAAATGAAGACACCAACGCACCAAAATCAAATGGTCCGCCGCCCGTTCATTTTCGCGGTGCTGCTCGCTGGAATTTTTTTGGTTCCGGCGTTGCGGGCGCAACCGGCGTTGCCGAGAGTGGACAATCGTTTTCTGCTCATTTTTGACACTTCGTCGAACATGCAGCGGCGCTTGCCGGCGGTGCAAAAAGCGGTTAACGACGTGCTGGCAGCCGGCACGAACGGGCCGTTGCATTCAGGCGACAGCATTGGCGTATGGACGTTCGACCAGGATTTGCACACGGGGCGGTTTCCACTGCAATACTGGGAGCCGGACAACGCGGCAATGATTGCGTCGAGCCTCACCGCGTTCGTCGGCAAACAGCGTTACACAAAAACAACGAGATTTGATGCGTTGCTGCCGTTGCTGAATAAAATCGTGGAAAGGTCCGAGCAGTTGACGGTGCTGATTTTCTGCGACGGCAAAGGAGAAATCCACGGAACACCGTACGACGTTGGGATCAATCAAATTTTCCAGCAACGTCAGAGCGAACGGCAGAAGGCGCGGTTGCCAATCGTCATCGGGTTGCGCTCGCAACGCGGCCAATACACCGGTTGCATGATGAGTTTTCCACCCCAGCTTGTGAGTCTTCCGGCGTTTCCTCCCCTGCCCGAAGCCGTCCCTGAGCCACCAAAGGTTACGAATGCGCCCGCACCGCCAGGTCCGCCACGATCCAGCGTCCCATCGCTTATTATTGTTGGCACAACCATCACCAACCGTGTGCTGCCGCCCGCGCCGGAACCGGCGCTGACCGATCCGCCGCCGAAGGTCATAACATCAACGCCCGCACCCGCGGTTACCAACGAGGTGAAACCACCGGCCGTTGGGCCATTGAATTGATGCAAACCAGCGCCGTTCCCGCTCAACCCAAAATCGCCGCTGTGCCACTGACAACGATGAATGCCAGCGCCCCCCGCCGCCGGAAAGTTCCAAGACCGGCCATAAAGGCGCTTGGGCCGTTGGCGCGGCATTTCTGGCGGCGGCGACAACCCCAGCAACTGTTCGATGAAAAAGGATTGATTCCGCCCGTGACTTTTGACCGCGTGTCTGGAAAATTCCCGCCCATGAAAGCATGGATTTACATTTACGCCATCGTCTTTGCCGCCGGAATGCTGACGGCTTTGGCTGACGAAACCAAAACCAACACGCACACCGGCGAAACCATGAGCATTCCCGCCAACACCAACGAAGTTGCCGTCCCGCCGCCGATGACCGCAACGTCGGCGCCCGCACCCGTGGTTGCCCACAAGGTGAAACCACCGGTCGTTGTGCCATTGATGCAAACCAGCGCCGTTCCCGCTCAACCCAATATCACCGCTGCGCCCCTGACAACGACAAATGCCATCACCCCGCCGCCGATGACCGCAACGTCGGCGCCCGCACCCGCGGTTGCCAGCGAAGCGAGACCCTCGAATGAGGTGTCATTGATGCAAACCGGTGCCGTTCCCGCTCAATCCAACATTATCGCTGGGCCACCGTCCGAAAGTTCCGGGATCGGCCGGAGTGGTGTTTTGGCCATAAGTGTGGCATTTCTGGCGGTGGCGGGCGGGCTGACGGTTTTCCTGCTGCGTCGCCAGCGCACAGCCGACCACGCCAGCCTTATCACGCGCGCGATGAACGAGGACAAAGACACGGGCAAGCACGAGGATAAGCAAGAGGATAAGCGCGAGGATAAGCGCGAGGACAAAAAATTCCCGCCGCCGATGACTTGAAATGTCCAATTCCGTGCGTGACTTTTGGCCGCGGGTCTGGAAAATTTCACCGCCATGAAAACAATTCATTTACTGTGTGCGCTCGGCCTTTTTGCCGCCGTTGCGATCGTTCAGGCCGAAGAGGCCAGGCAGGAGGAGAAACCTTCGGCCGCTTCACCGGGCTTCACCGATCCCGCCAAACTCACCGGGAAGGCGCCCGAAACCTTCAAGGCGCAGTTCGACACGACCAAGGGGAAGTTCACCATCGAAGTCACCCGATCGCTCTCGCCCAACGGCGCGGACCGCTTTTACAACCTCGTTCGTTCCGGCTACTTCAAGGGCATCGCTTTCTTTCGCGTGGTCCCCGGCTTCATGTGCCAGTTCGGCATCCACGGCGACCCGAACGTCTCCGCGAAGTGGCGCGCGGCGGCGATTGCCGATGACCCCGTCAAAGGCAGCAACACGCGCGGCACCATCACCTTCGCCACCGCCGGCCCCAACACCCGCACCACACAGTTGTTCATCAACTTCGGTAACAACATCAATCTCGACGGCATGGGGTTCTCACCTTTCGGCAAAGTGACTGAGGGGATGGATGTGGTGGACAAGATCAACGGCGAGTATGGCGACGGACCGCCGCAGGGGCCAGGGCCGAACCAGGGACGCGTGCAGAACGAAGGCAATGCTTATCTGCAAAAAGAATTTCCGAAGCTCGATTACATCAAGTCCGCGACCATCGTGTCGGAGGAATTGCCCGCCAAGAACGACATAATCAGATAATTATTTATGAGCGAAGTTGCCCAAATCACCACCACCGAAGGCGAAATGGTCATCGAATTCTGGCCCGAGGTCGCGCCCAAGACCGTCGAAAATTTCAAAACGCTCGCCCAAAAAGGCTTTTATGACGGCACCTGTTTTCACCGCGTCATCAAAGGTTTCATGATTCAAGGCGGCGATCCGCTCACGAAAGATGCGAGCAAGGAGGATCTGTGGGGCACGGGCGGGCCAGGCTACCAGATCAAGGCCGAGTTCAATGACCGCTCGCACCTTCGCGGCGTCGTTTCCATGGCGCGTTCGAACCATCCCGATTCCGCCGGCAGCCAGTTTTTCATCTGCCACGGCGACCCGACGTTCCTCGACCATCAATACACCACATTCGGCAAGCTGATCAAAGGCGGCGACGTTTTGGAAAAAATCGGCACCACGCCCACGCATCCGCAGGACCGCCCCGACAAACGCATGGGCATCATCAGCATCAAAATCGTTCCGCCCGACGCGGTGAAGTGATTTGTGGCCGGGCCGTGCTGCGGCGCGCCAAACCGGCCCCGCGAATCTGTTCAACGTCCGGCGCCCTTTTTTCAATAAACGCTTGTAACGCAAAAAAAATTCGGACAAAGTGCCGCCCCAAAACATTTTCACCATGTTGGAATTCAAAAATAAAATTCTGTTCGTCGGTTACGGGGCCGTGGCGCAATGTGCCCTTCCCATCCTGGTCAAGCACCTCAAGACGCCGTACTCAAACATTACCGTCATGGATTTCGAAGACCGCCGTGACGTGCTGGCGCCCTGGCTGAAACGCGGCGTGAAGTTCGCCCGCCAGCGCGTGACGCGCGGGAACATGGGCGCGTTGCTGGGCAAATATCTGGCGGCCGGCGACCTCCTGATTGACCTGGCCTGGAACATTGACTGTTGTGAAATCCTCCAGTGGTGCCATGACCGCGGGGTCCTTTACATCAACACGTCGGTCGAATTGTGGGACCCCTACGAAAACGCCCAGGGCGCGCCGCCGCAGAAGATGACGCTCTATTGGCGGCACATGAACCTCCGCCGCATGATTTCAAAATGGGGGAAGCCCGGCCCGACGGCGGTGCTCGAACATGGCGCGAATCCCGGCCTCATCTCGCATTTCACCAAACAGGGCCTGATTGACATCGGCAACCGCGCCATCAAGGACAAGAAGGTCGCGGGCAAGGCCGCCGACGAAATCCGGCAGCTCATCGCGGAACAAAAGTTCAACCGCCTGGCGATGAAACTCGGGGTGAAGGTGATTCATTGCAGCGAACGTGACACCCAAATCACCGATCGGCCGAAGCAGGTGGACGAATTCGTCAACACCTGGAGCGTCGAGGGCTTCCGCGAGGAGGGCACGACCACCGCCGAGATGGGCTGGGGCACGCACGAGAAGGAGCTGCCGCCGCTGGCCTACGAGCACACCGAAGGCCCGCGCAACCAGATTTGCCTCGCCCGCATGGGCATCAACACCTGGGTCTCGTCCTGGGTGCCCAACTACTGCATCCACGGCATGGTCGTGCGCCACGGTGAGGCGTTCACCATTTCCGACCGGCTGACGGTCTGGGAAAACGGCAGGGCCATCTACCGGCCCACGGTGCATTACGCGTATTGCCCGGCCGACGTGGCCATAGTGTCGCTGAACGAACTGCGCGGTTACGACTACCAGCTTCCGAAGAACCAGCGCATTCTCAACGACGAAATCATCAGCGGTTCCGACATCCTTGGCGCGCTGTTGATGGGCCACGCCTACAATGCCTGGTGGACGGGCAGCGATCTCAGCATCGGCGAATCGCGCCGGCTGGTGCCGCACCAGAATGCCACCACCATGCAGGTCGCCATTTCGGTCATCGCGGCCGCGATGTGGATGATTGAGAACCCGGCCAAAGGCGTCTGCGTGCCGGACGACCTGCCGCACGAGTACATCTTGAAGATTTCCAGGCCGTATCTGGGCAAATGGATTTCCAAGCCGTCCGACTGGACGCCGTTGAAACACTACACCAACGCGTTCAACGGGCACAATAACCCGCAGATCGACCGGGACGATCCGTGGCAGTTCAAAAACTTCCTGATTACCGACGGAGACTGAGATGATTCCGCGCCGCACACTGAAGAAACTGGCCGAGCAGAACGGCACGCCGCTGTTCGTGGTGGATCACGACGAATTGCGCCGCAACTACGCCACGTTCAAAAAACATCTGCCGCGCATCCAGGCCTACTACGCCGTCAAGGCCAACCCCGATCCCGCCATCGTCAAGACGCTGTTCGAAACCGGCGCGAGCTTCGACGTGGCCTCCATGCCGGAATTCCGCATCGTTTATGAATACATCAAGGACATGCCGGACAAACAGCGGCAGGACTGGATCTGGGACAAGATCATTTACGCCAACCCGATCAAGGCCAACGAGACACTGCAGGAACTGAACCCTTACAAGCCGCTGGTCACCTACGATAATTACGAGGAAATCCGCAAAATCAAGAAACACGCCCCCCAGGCCGGTCTGGCGTTGCGGCTGAAGGTGCCCAACACCGGCGCCATGGTCGAGCTGTCATCCAAGTTCGGCGCCGCGCCCGGCGAAGCGGTGGATTTGATTCTCGCGGCGGACAAAGTGGGGCTGACCGTGGAAGGCATCAGCTTCCACGTCGGCAGCCAGACCACCAACTTCAAGAATTACGTCGCCGCCATTAATCTGGCCGCCAACATCTTCAAGGAAGCCAAAGACCACGGTTATACGAAGATGAACCTGCTCGACATCGGTGGCGGTTTCCCGGCGCCCTACGACAACACGGTGAAACCGTTCCGCGAACTGGCCAGCATCATCAACCGCGAGCTCAACCGGCTTTTCCCGAAAAATATCCAGATTCTTGCCGAGCCGGGCCGGTTTCTTTGCGCCACCGCCGCCACTGCGGTCTCCAAGATCATCGGCAAGGCCATGCGCGACGGCAAACTCTGTTACTACATCAACGACGGCGTTTATCACACCTTCTCCGGCGTCATTTTCGACCATTGCCATTACCACCTGAAGTCGTTCAAGCGCGGCCCGACCCAGATCTGCTCGGTGTTCGGCCCCACGTGCGACGCGCTCGACGTGGTTTCGATGGCGGAGGAACTGCCGGGCGACCTACAGTTGGGCGACCTGCTTTACAGCGAACAAATCGGCGCCTACAGCCACGCATCCTCGACCTGGTTCAACGGCTTCCCGCCCGCGAACGTCGTGCATGTGAACCAGTAAAGGCTTGAATCGTCCTCGTTGCCTGCCGCGGCGTAGCGCAGCGAAGACGGGTCGTCCTCGTCCTCGAATTCATTCAACGCAAAGACACGAAGATGCAAAACTCCGCCGCGAAAGCAAAGGGCTGTAGGCCCGAAAGACAATAGCCCAAGGCAACGCCCTGGGTAGTCGTTCCATAAAACCACCCAGGCGAGACGCCTGTCCTACGGTATCCGTGTCATCCGCGTCATCAGCGGTTTATTTTGTGCTTTTTGCGCCTCTTCCTGCCTTCGTTGGACTACGGCGCGACAAGTTGCGGCAGAAATTTAGCGTGTTCCCCGCCTTCGCCCGCTACGGCGCGACAAGCGCGTGTTTCGCGGTTGCTGTCCCGGCGCGTGAGGATCAGCCTTCGCCAGGCTACGGCCCGACAGGCACTCGCCCCACCAAAACGGACGTTTCAGCGATGTGTAACTGCAGCCGCGCCAACTTTCCGTTGTGGACGCCGTCAGGGCGTTTGCACCCTGTAAAATCGCAAGGATGAATTATTTGTGGCCGTGAAGCGATACGAACTGCCCGGGATGTTCGTCGTGAACGTCGCGGTCGTGTTCGTGGTCCACGATGTGTTCAACTGCGTGGTTTGCAGGAGGTGGAACGTGCTGGCCGTACCGCTGATCGTGAAGTTGAGCAACACCTGGTTGTTGGCCAACACGGGCTGGCCCAAAACGATGACGGGATTGGGATTGGTGATGGCGGTCACCAGTTTGAACGGTCCCCAACCCGGCGGGAATTGCGTGAACAACACCGGCGCGGCGGCGAGGGTGTAATTGCCGGCCTGCGTGGGCGTGAAGGTGAAATTAGTCGTCCCGGTGGAATTGGTGACCATGCCGACGACCTGCTGGACATTCGTCACCACGATGTTTTCCAGGCACCAGCCAACCATGGGATCGATTTGCGGATAATAACTGCCGCTGGTGAAGGAGTAGTTGAAGCGCAACAGCGTCAATTGACCGACAAAATTAGACAATGACAGCGAGCGATTTGTGAATACGGTGTCGGTCTGCCCGTTGTTGCCAACCTCGACGAAAAGGTCCTGCCAGTTGGCCCCGCCGTCAGTGGATGCCTGCACGTGCCCGGATTCGTCGGTCGTTGCATAACCCAGAAAACTCTTGAACGAAAACGTCGTATTGGTCGCCGGCAAGAGCACTTCGTTGAGCTGCAAATATTGCGAGACGGGATTGATGTGGCAAAGATGAAAACACCTGCCGGAGCCGGTCGGCGGATTGGTGATGACCGGATAAATCGGCGGCGGTGTGATTGTGAAATTCGTCAGGCCGTTGGTGGCATTGTCCGTGAGATTTCCGTTGGTGGTTTGTGCCGTGAGCCACTGGTAACCGGTGGTGTTGGGGTTGGCGCCCGGCACGCAGGCGTAGGGGTTGCCGGTGTTGAGATAGGGCGTGTTCGTGCCGACGACGACGGTGGCGACATAATCCGTTCCCGGCACCGCAGGATCAAACAACGTCACGTTGCAGGTGAAGCCGACCTTGCTGCCACCGGGCGCGACGATGTTGGTTACGGTGACGCTATAGACCGTGTCCGTGCCGCTGAACGGAAAAGTTGTCCCCTCGCTGGTCGCGTCCAAGCCCATCGGCACCCAGACGACCGAGTCTTCACCGACACCGGTTTGGTAAGGCTGAATGGCCACGGCCACGCTCACGCCGTTGCTCGTCATGCTGACCGTTGCCGCACTGAAGTCCGCATTCGACAGCGCGAATGACCATTGGGGAAACACGAGCTGGTAGGGCACGAAACCGGCCGGCGGCCAGGAGACGAAAGGCTGGCTCGTGGCCGGGCGCGGACCAAAAAGGTTGGCGTCGAAAACCCAGGTCGCATTCGCTGACTCGTAACTGCCTTCCGCAGGTACGTCGCCCGCAGCCATCACCTGGGTTTGCGGATAGAGAATCCAGCGCCGGTGGCCGACGGCGGTGTTGTTCGCGCCGAAATCCCAGATGTAACCCGTGATGGCGTCCGGGCCATCGGAGCCGAGGGCGAGATTTGAGTTGTCCGCGGCGTTGGTGCCGGAAACACTGAAGCAGCTCCACGTAGGCGGTATGCCGATATGCTGAAGCGTGTCGTTGGCTGACATGATGAGTGCTGCGGCCTGGTCTTGCGTGGACTCATTCGAAGAAAAGGTAACTGTAGCCGGAATGCCACCCATGGCGCGGAACCAATTGATGCGGCGCAACGTCGCGTTTTGAAAGGCGGTGGAATTGGTGCCCGGAACGCAGTTGGTCGTGTCCGCCGTGGAATTCATGGCGATGCCCTCGGAGGAGGTGTACACCGCATTGTAAAATTCACGCACCTGCTCGCGGGAACCCGTATTGACGTTAAAACTGCCGGTGACATCCAAGGGTCGCGGCCCGCCGCCCGGCAAACCCGAAACATCCTTTGGCGCCTTTGGCGCGTCGCCCAAATTCGGCGGTGGTAACGAACGGGTAACCGGCGTTGTTTGTGAAAGGCCAAGGAACGGCAACAGGGCTGTCGAAACGACGGCCGTGACAAGCCCCGGGATTTTTGCAGATGGCATGAAGTTCATTCGGACTTGGCGCAGTTCTAAACGCAAACCTTTAACAAAGCTTCAGCAGAATTTATACCAAAGCTGGAAGGTCAAAAACAGATTTGTCTGGCAGCATCGAAGTTGCGGCCCACCGGGAGTCCCGCTCCGCCAACGGCAAAGACAGCATTAACTTGAATTCCAGATTGGTTCGCGTCATGCTCACCGTCCTCAACGGGTGAAATATGAAGCCGAATGACTTTTCCGATGCGCGGGTGCTCGTCACCGGCGGCGCGGGCTTTATCGGCAGCGCGCTGGTCTGGGCGCTGAACCGCCGCGGCTGCGAACGTATCGTCGTCTGCGACCGCCTCGGCACGGACGAAAGGTGGCGCAATCTCACGCCGCTGCGCTTCGCCGATTACGTCGAGGCCGACGATCTGCTCCCACGGTTGCAAAGCGGCGCATTGGGCAAATTTGACCTCGTGCTGCACATGGGGGCCTGCTCATCCACGACCGAGACCAACGCCAGTTTTCTCATCCGCAACAATTACGAATTCACCAGGGACCTCGCCACTTGGGCGCTCGGGCAAAAAACGCGGTTTGTCTATGCGTCATCCGCCGCAACTTATGGCGACGGCTCGGCAGGCATGGACGACGATGACAGCAAACTGGACGAGTTACGTCCGTTGAACATGTACGGTTACTCGAAACAACTTTTTGACCTGCACGCCAAACGCGCCGGGTTTTTAAATCAAACGGTCGGTTTGAAATACTTCAATGTTTTTGGCCCAAACGAGGACCACAAAGGCGACATGCGGTCGCTCGTCCACAAATCCACGGCGCAGGTGCAGGCCGGGGGCGTCATCCGGCTGTACAAAAGTTACCGCTCCGATTTTCGCGACGGTGAACAAAAGCGCGATTTTCTTTACGTGAAAGACGCCGTGGCGATGACCTTGCATCTGGCCGCCAGCAAAAAGGCCGGCGGCCTTTTCAACATCGGCTGCGGCCAGGCGCGGACCTGGCTGGACCTGGCGCGTGCCGTTTTCGTTGCGTTGAAACGCAAGCCGAAGATTGAATTCATCGAGATGCCGGAAGCCATCCGCGACAAATACCAGTATTTCACCCAGGCGAATCTGTCCCGCCTGCGCGCCGCCGGTTATACCGCACCCGTTCCATTGCTGGAAGACTCCGTGAGCGATTACGTCCGCAATTATCTCTTGCCGGCCAGGCGGCTTGATCCGGCGGTGGGCTAGCGCGGTGTAGTGTCGAGCCTGTGGCTCGACTCATTCGATGAAATCCCGGCTCGCGCGGATCGCCGCAGTGCGGGACAAGCTGCTCGCCCCACCCCAATAATTTAGTTCGGCGCACAGCGCCGACTCTAGAACCAATTTTTCATCGCCATGTAACTTGCCAGCAGCCGGGTTTTATTGTCATTTTAAGCGGGAATGAAATTGAAAATTTGCATCCATTGCCTGCTGGCCGCCTTCGCCCTGACGGCGGCGCAGGCGGCCGCTTCGCTGGAGAATTTCGACGCAACGACTAAAGTTGTTGGCCGCAGCACCAACGGCTTCGAGACCCCGGTCAATCAACTGGTCACGCCTGCCGGCACCCTCATCGAACTCCCTGGTATGAGACCGCTGGCGCTGGCGCTGAGTCCCGATGGCAAACTGCTCGTGACCGCCGGTCTGACGCACGAAGTGGTTGTAGTTGATCCGGCAACCGGAAAAATCCTGCAGCATGTTTCCTTCCCGTCGGACCAGACGCAGGAACCAGCCCCGGTCTCCCCCGCAATCCTTTCGCCGGACGAAAAAGCACAGGTCAGTTTCACCGGTCTCGTCTTTTCGCCGGACGGCTCGCGAATTTATCTTTCCAACGTCAACGGCGACATCAAGGTTTTCGGCGTCCAGCCGGATCACCAGGTCGTTCCGCTGTTTTCCATTCCGCTGCCGCCGGCCAAGGCGCCGTCGCGCAAGTCGGAAATTCCCGCTGGTATTGCGGTTTCACCGGATGGCAAAAAAATCTACGTTGCATTGAACCTTTCCAACCGCCTGGCCGAATTGGACGCCGCGACCGGCCGCGTGTTGCGAATTTGGGACGTGGGCGTGGCGCCTTACGACGTCGCGCTCGCCGGCCGCAAAATTTACGTCAGCAATTGGGGTGGCCGCCGGCCCGAGGCCGACAGTGTCACCGGTCCCGCCGGACAGGGCACACAGGTGCGTGTGGATTCCCGCTCCATCGCCAGCGAAGGCGCGGTGTCGGTGATTGACCTTGCGGAAGCAGGTGGGGCGAGCGTCCCCGCGAGCCGCGACAACACCGGCTCGTCAGCAGCCTCGCCCCACCCAATCCAGGAAATTGTGACCGGCTTGCATGCCGGCGCGCTCGCGTTGTCGCCGAACGGACGCTGGCTGGTTGTCGCCAACACGGGCGATGACACCTTGAGCGTCATTGATACCCGCAAGGACCAAATCGTCGAAACGGTTTGCGCGCGGCAAAATCCGGGCGATTTGTTTGGCGCGCAGCCCAACGCACTCGCGTTTAACAAATCCGGGGAAAAACTTTTTGTTTGCAACGGCACGCAAAACGCCGTCGCCGTTTTCCAGTTCAAACCGGGCGAATCGAAATTGCTCGGCCTGATCCCCGCCGGCTGGTTTCCCGGCGCAATTGCCTTCGATGCACGGCGGAAGGAAATTTGCGTGGCGAACATCAAAAGCATCGGCGCGAAAATGGAAAAGCCGCGAACAGGATTCGGCCATGGTTCGGGCTTCAACACCAAACAATACGCCGGCTCGCTCTCGCTAGTGCCTGTTCCCCCGGCAAAAGAACTGGCGGCGCTTACGCAAACCGCGCTGGCCAATCTGCGTTATCCGCTGCTCGCGCAGGCGAAATTGCCGCCGCGCGAAAACCGGCCCGCCCAGCCCGTGCCGGAACGCGTCGGCGAACCCAGCGTCTTCCAGCACGTCATTTACATCATCAAGGAAAATCGCAGTTACGACCAGGTGCTCGGCGACGTGAAAACGGGCAACGGCAATGCTGATCTGTGCATTTTCGGCGAGCGCGTCACGCCAAATCAGCACAAGCTCGTCCACGATTTTGTGCTGCTGGACAACACCTATTGCTGCAGCATCTTGAGCGCGGACGGCCACAACTGGTCCGACAGCGCCATCGCGACCGATTACTTGGAGCGCGAGTTCGCCGGCTGGCCGCGCAGCTATCCGAGCGGCGGCGACGGCGAGAACACCCGCGACGCGCTGGCCTATTCACCCGCGGGTTTCATCTGGAACAACGCGCTCGCGCATGGCAAAACGCTGCGCGATTACGGCGAATTCGCCACCGCCGTTACGCGCTGGAAAAATTCCGCGCGCAAGGACAAACCGCATTTCCCCGATTGTTACCGTGAATTCCTCAACGGCACGAACGACCTGGCCATCGGGTGTGAACCGGACATCGAATCGTTGCGGCCTTATCTCGCGACGAACACGGTTGGCTGGGATCTGGATGTGCCGGACGTTTTTCGCGCCGCGCAATTCATCAAGGAACTGAAACAATTTGAGGCCGCCGGCAACTTCCCCAACTTCGTCATCATCTGGCTGCCGAATGATCATACCAGCGGCGTGAAATTCGGTTCACCGACACCCGCCGCGCAAGTGGCGGACAATGACCTGGCGTTCGGCCAGATTGTCGAAGCCGTCAGCCACAGCCGGTTCTGGACGAACACGTGCCTCTTTGCCATCGAGGATGATCCGCAAAGCGGGTGGGACCATGTGAGCGGCTACCGCACGACGGCTTACGTCGTCAGTGCCCGCACAAAACGCGGCGCGGTGGTCAGCACGCAATACAATCAGACCAGCCTGTTGCGCACGATGGAACTCCTGCTCGGTCTGCCGCCGATGAATCAGATGGATGCGACAGCCACACCGATGTTTGACTGTTTCACCGAAACGCCGGATTTCACACCGTTCGACGCCGTGACCAACAATGTGCCGCTCGACGAGATGAATCTGCTGCCCAAACTCATTTCCGACCCGCTCTTGCGCAAAGACGCCTATGTCTCGGCGCGCCTGCCGCTCGACAAGGAGGACCAGTGTCCGGAGGATTTATTCAACCATATCCTCTGGCGTGCGACAAAAGGTTCGCAAAGCCCTTATCCGGACTGGGCGGTGAAAGCGGTGGAAGACAACGATTGACCGACGTCGCGCCAGCAACCGCTGTGAGTGGAAATTGCCTCCCATCGGGCAATTCCTTGCCCCTCAAAAAAAATCTGACTTTTCTTGTAACTTTGGCTGGCTTTTGCCTAAGTAGTGGATAAGACCTTGTCTAAAAATATGGAACCCATGCCGCCTGCGCTTGAGTCGCCGCCAGCACCCGCAACGTCACTGGCCGGACGCCTGATCAATGTCTTTGCTGCGCCGGGGGATGTTTTCGGCGAAGTCAAAACCGCCGCGCCATCGGTGGCCAACTGGCTCGTGCCGGCACTCCTGTTCATGGTCCTGAGCTGGTTGAGTGCCGGTCTGATTTTTTCCCAGCCAGCCATCCGCCAGCAGATCAGTGAATTGGCAACCAAAGCCATTGACCGGCAGGTTGAAAAGGGGAAAATATCCGGCGCGCAGGCCGACCAGGCCCGGGCGGCGGCGGAAAAATTTGGCAGTGTCGGTTACGAAATCGGAGCCGCTGTCGCACCGGTTTTTGCGGCGTTTGCCTCGCCCTTTTTTGGGGGGCTGATTCTCTGGCTGGTCGGCGTTTTTGCCTTGAAGGGGCCTTTCTCCTATATGAAAGCCGTGGAAGTCGCCGGCCTGTCCAACATGATTCTGGCTCTAAGTGTCATTGTTAAAACCCTGCTCGTTCTGATCACCGGCAATTTGTTTGCCTCGTCCAGCCTGGCGCTCCTGGTCAAGGATTTTGACCCGCAGAATTCCGTCCATTCGCTGCTGGCCATGGTGGATGTGATGGTTTTGTGGCTGCTGATGGTTCGTTCCATCGGTCTGGCCAGATTGAGCGGCGCTTCCGTCGGGAAAGCGGCGGCATGGATTTTCGCGATTTGGATCGTCTTCACTGGCGCGATGATTGGATTTGGCGCAGCAATACGGGCGGCGTTTGGCGGCTGACTCCGGCAGCATTTACCGATGGCCCCAGATCAAACGAAACAAAACCCCGAAAGGCCTGTCTTAATACATAACGATCATGGCAAATCCCAAGAAACGCAGGAAAATCATCATTTTTTCGATCATCGGTGTGGTCCTTTTGGCGCTGACGCTGGTGGCCGTCTTCAAGAAAAAGCAGCCGGTCATCACGGTCCAGACGGAAAAAGTCATCCGCACCAACATCATCGAGACGGTCGTGGCCAACGGCAAAATTTATCCCGTCGTGCAGGTCCACATCAGCCCGGAGGTGAGCGGCGAAATCATCGAATTGCCGGTCAAGGAAGGCCAGCGGGTCAAAAGGGGTGATTTGCTGGTGAAGATCAACCCGGACATTTACATCGCCGCGGTCAATCTGGCCAAGGCCAGTTACGAAGCCTCGCTCGCCGCCAAAGCCTCGGCGGAATCGAGTCTGGAAAAGGCCCAGGCGGACTACGACCGCAACCAGGAATTATTCCACCAGAAGCTGCTCTCGGAATCGGATTTCATCGGTTTCAAATCCGCCCGTGACGTGGCCAAGGCGCAACTCGACAGCGCCAATGACCAGGTCAACGTCGCCAAGGCCAACGTGGACAACGCCGAGGAGCAACTCGAGCGAACCACCATCGTTTCGCCGCTGGACGGCACCGTCAGCAAATTGAATTCGCAGCTCGGCGAACGCGTCCTGGGCACGGTCCAAAATGCCGGCACGGACATCATGGTCGTCTCCGATTTGAACGCCATGGAAGCGCGGGTGGACGTCGGCGAAATGGACGTGGTGCTGATCCGGCCCGGACAAAATGTGTCGTTGGAAGTGGATTCATTCAAAGACCAGAAATTCAGCGGCACCGTCACGGACGTGGCCAGTTCTTCGGAAGGATTGAACTCCTTGTCCTCGGCCAGCTCCTCCTCCACGCAGGACGCGACCAAATTTGAGATCCGCATCCGGATCAACGAAAAGGAATCCTTCCGTCCCGGCATGTCCGTAACCGGTGAAATCGAGACGCGCTCCCGCACGAATGTGCTGGCCGTGCCCTTTGCCAGCGTCACAGCGCGGCCACCGAAACCATCGCCGAAACTGGCGGGCAAATCGCAAAAAACCAATTCGGTTTCGTCGGCAAGCAAGGCAACCAATATGGCCAAAGCCGGTAGCAGCGAAACAAACACCGCCCTGGTTGCCAGCAGCGGAACGAACACCGCCCTGGCTGGAAGCGGCGCAACGAACGTCGCCAAGGCCGGTAAAAAAACCGCTGAATCACAGAAGCTGGTGGACGTGGTGTTCGTAGTGGAAGGCGATCACGTGAAAATGGCGCCGGTCAAAACCGGCATCAGCGATGAGACGCATTGGGAAATCGTCGAAGGTTTGAAGGAGGGCGACGAAATTGTTTCCGGCGGATTCCGCGCCATCAGCCACGACCTCGACGACGGCAAAAAAATTCGCAAAGGCGCGGCAACCGGCGAAGAACCCAAGAGTTGATTGTGGCGCTGATCCGCCTTCAGAAAGTTTCGCGGCGTTACCAGATGGGCACGGAAACCGTTCACGCCCTGCGGGACGTGTCGCTCGAAATCCAGCGCGGCGAATACGTCGCCATCATGGGCCCGTCCGGCTCCGGCAAATCCACCCTGATGAACCTGATCGGCTGCCTCGACACGGCCACGTCCGGACAATATGAACTCAACGGCGTTCTGGTCAGCGAGATGAACGACAATCAACTGGCGGAAGTTCGCAACCGCGAAATCGGCTTTGTGTTTCAAACCTTCAATTTGCTGCCGCGCTCGAATGCGTTGCACAACGTGGAGTTGCCGCTGATTTACGCCGGCATACCCGCCGACGAGCGGCGGAAGATTGCGCTGGAAGCCATTTCCCAGGTCGGCCTGGCCGATCGCATGCACCATAAACCCAATGAGCTGTCCGGCGGCCAGCGCCAGCGCGTCGCCGTCGCCCGCGCCCTCGTCAACAAGCCGTCCATCCTGCTGGCCGACGAACCGACCGGCAATCTCGATTCCAAAACCGGCGCGGAAATCATGGCGCTGTTCGAGGACTTGGCGCGCGCAGGCAACACCATCATCCTGGTTACGCACGAGGAGGACATTGCCAGACAATCCCGCCGCATCATCCGCCTCCGCGACGGGTTGATTTCCAGCGACGAAAAGCTGGGCGACCCACCTGCGCCATGAACGCGCTGACCGAACTCAAGGAAGGCCTGACCATTTCCTGGGCGGCCATCCGCGCCAATAAAATGCGTTCCGTGCTCACCACGCTCGGCATCATCATCGGCATCGTCACCGTCACGCTCATGGGCACGGCCATCGAGGGATTGAACCGGTCTTTTCTGAACACCATTTCATTCATCGGCGCAGACGTGCTTTACGTTCAGACCACCGACTGGGCGCCGCATTCGCAGGAGGAATGGTTGAAAATGCGAAAACGGCGCCCGATCACACTGGAGCAGGCCGGTACGTTGGAAAAGGAACTGAAACAGGCCCAGGCGGTGGCTCCCGTCATCTATTCGGGGGAACGGATCCGTTACAACAAACGGAGTGCGAGCGGTGTCACCATCGTCGGGACCACGGAACAATATCTTTTCACCGGCGGCTTTTCCGTCGCCCAAGGACGGTTTCTTTCCGCGCTGGAGGTTGACGGCGGACGGCCGGTGTGTGTCATCGGCTCCATGGTCGCCACCAACCTGTTTCCGAAGGAATCGCCCCTGGGGAAAAAAATCAAAATTGACCAGCAGCCGTTTGAAATCATCGGCGTCCTCGAAAAGCAGGGCACTTTCCTCGACAGCAGCATTGACAACCAGGCGATCATTCCCATGCCGAAAATGCTCTCGGGCTATGTGAACAAACGTGATTTGGACCACATTCAGGTAAAAGTGGCGGCCGTGGCCGACTTGGACGAGGCGCGGGACGAATTGCACAGCGTGATGCGGAAAATCCGCCATCTCGCGCCGAGCGACCCGGACGATTTCGCCATCAACCAGCAGGACCAGATTCTGGCCATGGTGCATCGGGTGACCGGGGTCATTGCCACCGTCGGCCTGTTTATCACGGGCTTGTCTCTGTTCGTCGGCGGCATCGGCATCATGAACATTATGTTCGTGTCCGTGGCCGAACGGACGCGCGAAATCGGCATCCGCAAGGCCATCGGCGCCAAACGCCGGACCATCCTGCTGCAATTTCTAATCGAGGCCGCAGCGATTTGCATGATTGGCGGGCTGATTGGGCTTGGCATCGCCTGGCCGCTGACCCTGGTGGTGCAACGGTTTCTGCCGGCAACGATGTCGTTCACCATCGTCGGCATTGCCCTGCTGGTTTCGCTGGTCACCGGCCTGCTTTCCGGAATTTTCCCCGCCTGGCGCGCGGCGCGGATGGACCCGGTGGACGCATTGAGGAGCGAGTAGATAATGACGAAACCCGAAATCCGAATGCCGAAAGAATATCGAAATCCGAAACCCGAAGTGACATCCCACGGAACGTCCGCGCGTTTTGATTCGGAATTCGACCTTCGGACTTCTTTCGGATTTCGGGTTTCGGAATTCGGATTTGGCCCATGAGCAGCGTCACCCCCAAACATGGCCATGGCACCCTGCTGCTGGCCGAGGTCCGCGAGAGTTTCTCCATGGCCATGAATGCCGTGACGGCGCACAAGCTGCGCTCGGCGCTCACGTTGCTCGGGGTGTTGATCGGCGTGTTTTCCATCATCGTCGTGATGACGGCCATGCGCGTGTTGCAAAGCCGCGTCGAAGCCCAGATCAGCTCCCTGGGCAGCCAGACGTTCATGATTCGGAAATGGCCGGCGATTTTTTTCACCCTGCCGGAAGGCATAGAAAAAATCCGCCGCCGCAAGAACATCACGCTCCAGCAGGGCTTGCGGTTCCAGGAAAAGGTCACGCTGGCGCAGAGTGTCGGCATCCAGTCCTACTTTTGGGCGGGGGAAATCCAGACGGCCCACGCCAAGACCGCGCCCAACGTGCAAATGCTCGGGGAAACCCCCGGCGGCTTTTCCGCGCGCAACTGGACCTTGTCCGACGGGCGGATTCTGGCGGACACGGACGTGCAGGGCGTGCGCGATGTCTGCGTGCTGGGCAACACCCTGGCCACCAACCTTTTCCCGTCCGTCTCGCCCATCGGTGAACGGTTGAAAATTGACGGCATCAATTACACCGTCGTAGGCGTGCTGGAACCCCAGGGCAACTCGCTGGGTGGCGACCAGGATAATTTTGCCGTCATCCCCATCACCACCGGGCTGAACCGCTACGGCGGCAGTTGGTGGCGCAGTCTTCAGATTCTGGTGCAGGCGCGCGACGAGGCCAGCTACGACGCGTGCGTGGAGGAAGCCACGGGCATTTTGCGCGCCATCCGCAAAGTGCCGCCCGGGGAGGAGAATGATTTCGAGATCCTGTCCAACAATTCCATGATCACCCAGTTCAATTCCTTCACCCTGGCCGTGCGCATCGGCATGGCGGTGGTGAGTTCCATCGCCCTGCTCGCCGCCGGCATCGGCATCATGAACATCATGCTCGTCTCGGTCACCGAGCGGACGCGCGAGATCGGCATCCGCCGCGCCATCGGCGCCAAGAAGCGGAACATCATGACCCAATTCATCATGGAGGCCGTCGTGCTGTGCGAAATCGGCGGCGTCATCGGCGTGGTGCTGGGCATTCTCGGCGGCAACTGTCTCGCCTGGTACATGAGCGCCCCGCCCGCCGTTCCGATGGACTGGATTGTGCTCGGGCTGGCAATTTGCTCTGTGGTTGGAATTGTTTTCGGAACCTACCCGGCCTACAAGGCCGCGAACCTCGATCCGATTGAATCGTTAAGGTACGAATAAATTGGGACAAGAAGGGTTTGAACGCCCGCCCTCATCCCGGCCTTCTCCCCCGGGGAGAAGGAGAATCATTCGCTGCGTCTTTGGAAGATCATGCGACTGGATTAGCCGGACGATCCTCCGTCAACCGGAAATCTTGCGCCGGTATGTCCTCTCCTTGGGGAGAGGAAACAGGTGAGGGAGGTTGTAATACAAATCAAGAAATCTGACGGGCCAGGTTTTAAGGCGATCAGGTGTCGACAAAGATTCCGCTCCTCTCCCACACAGTAACGATTTGGCAATTACGCCCGTTCATTTCCTCCTCTGCACCTTCGCCGCGACTTTCAGACGCAGGCCCAATCAATCCTCCGCGAATAAATACTCCAAATCCGTCGTCGTAAGGCTGCGCACGAAATTTTTAAGTCGCAAGCATCACGCTCGATTTGATGCCCAAGTCCTCGCAGATCGCCTTCGTGATTGCGAATAAATTGCGCGCGGTGGGATTGCCATGACGACTCAACATGCGATGTAACGCCTTCTCGCCCAAGCCGGTCTGTCGCGACAATTCCTTGAAAGTGATGTTGGCGTGAACGAGATCGCGCAACATCGAAAGTCCTTCGTCGGTTTCTCCTTCCATCAGCGCGTTGACCGCCTCGGCATACAACGCTCGCGCAAACTCCGGATCACGTTTGATCCGGGCCAAAACTGTCTGCTTATATTCTCGCGTCAGTGCCATTCTCGACTTTCGTTTGCTTATATCTTTTCCACCGCTCAATCGCCACGGCGATATCAGTGGCTTGCCTTCGCTTTTACTTTGGTTTCGAAGTTGGCAAAGTCTCTTCTGGCTTTGGTTTCTGGACAACTATTCCCCACATCATCAGCGCGATGCCGACGGTGGTTAGAGCCCCGCCCAATTCGAGCATAAAATGTTTAAGTTCGGTCTTGCTCGAAAAATGTGCGATGAGAAAATGATCCAACTTCTCTTTTTGTTTTGGCGACCAGTCGTCAGTTGATTCGGAGTGCTGGGATTCGCCGGGGCGATTCATTAATGGAACCAAAATCAGGGGTATCCCGGGCATCAAAAACAACATGCCCGCCAGATACAAAGACAATCCCAGCACTAAATTTCGCGGTGGCTTGCGCGGGGGCAAGGGCTGGTTAAGTTCGATACGAAAGTTCAAGTTGTGCTGTTGCTGGAGCAGTTTCAATTCGGAAAGCAAGGCCGGACACTGGGTCCGTTTTTCCAGCACCAGCGAATTGCGACGCGGTAACTTTGTTTTTCTATCGCCGAAATATTCCACCGTCAATTTGCTGAATTGTGGTTCACCGGGAATTTCTTCAAACCAGAAGGCAACCAGCTTTGGCCAGCGAATGACCGGGCGTCCGCTGGCGTAAACGCTGATGCCATTATCGAGCACGTTGAGGAACCGGTTTGCTCCTTTTGAACTTCGCAACCGGATTTCATTCAAGATAAAAATAACGGCCAGTAGGCAGGCCGGCACCAAGAGCACCGGCCAGAGCCGCGAGAGTTCCAATTCACCTCTGGTTCACAACGTGAAGCCGACCGTTTCCGTCAGACAAATCGCGCTGAAGGCAAGCAATGGCAGATAGATCCGAATGTACTTCCAACGGCTGGCCCAAGTGAGTGGCACCGGATCAGCCACAAACCGGTCGAGGCTGGCTGGCTGCTCAAAGGTCATGCCCTGAGCATAAAGGATTTAATCCTCGGCGAACAGGTATTCCAAATCCGTCGTGGTAAGGCTGCGGGCGCTCAAGCGTATTCGTAAAGGGGAACGGAACTGGCCGGTTGCGCGCGTTTGAGCAACGTTTCCAGTTGGCGGATGGTTTTCGGCTGCAACAAGGTATCCCCGCACACGTTGCAAATTTCCGCCGGCACATGGTCAATGACCACCACACGACCGTCCTGTCGCACCGTGTGGGTGATAACACTTGGCTCGTATTCGCCCGGACAGCCTTTGATGCTGCATTTCATAGGTTTCGTTTCGTTGGCGTCAGCCATTTCGGCGGCTTCGGCTCATAAACCGTAATCACAATTAACACTGAATGTTCCGTTGTGCAAACAATATGGATGGGACGCTCATCCAACGCAACCCCGCCAAATAAAGCACAAGCCCCGCGCTTGTGTTCGGGATAATTTTCAAGGAGTTGGCCGCCAGTTAAACCATTCAGAACGTCATCGAGAGCAAAATTTTCAGCCGCCATTTCCTGATGGGCGTGAATCGTGAACCGAACTTGACCGGCGCGAATTTGTTCGATTATCCGCGCCTTGATGCTTGATGGCTGACCGTTGCTCACAACACGTTAATCCTCCGCAAACAAATATTCCAAATCCGTCGTGGTGAGGCTGCGGGCGAAGCCTTCCTCGCCCAGCACGTCGGCAATCGTCTGCGCCTTGCTCTGTTGCAGTTCCCAGATTTTTTCCTCAACCGTGCCGGGCGCGATGAGCCGGTAGGCGTTCACCGTCTGCGTCTGGCCGATGCGGTGCGAGCGATCAATCGCCTGCGCCTCCACCGCCGGGTTCCACCACGGATCGTAAAGCACCACATAACTGGCGTTGGTGAGATTTAAACCGGTTCCCGCCGCGCGCAGACTCAGCAAAAACACGCCGGGCTGCGTGTCGCTTTGGAACGCGTTGACCACCTGCTGCCGGTCCTTGGTCTGGCCGGTGAGGATGTGTGTGTTGATCTGCCGGTCGCGACATTCCTTTTCGAGCAAGAGCAACATCTGCACGAACTGGCTGAAGACCAGGACTTTTTGTCCCTCGGCCACCAGCGGATCGAGCAATTCAAACAGCGTCTCGGTCTTGCCGGACGCGGTGTCGCTGCCGACGAGCCGCGGATGGCAGCAGATCTGGCGCAACCGCGTAAGCGCGGCCAGCACGTGCATCTTGCTCTTGTTGAGGCCCTGTTCCGCGACGGTCTGCATGATCTGGTCGCGGCTGCGGCGCAGTTCGGCCAGGTAAAGCTTCCGCTGCTCGTCGCCAAGCGGACAATCGCGCCGTTGTTCGATGCGGTCGGGCAAATCCTTTGCGACATGCTTCTTCAGGCGGCGCAGCAACAACGGGCGCAGCCGGGCCGAGAGCCGTTTGCGCGCGATGCGCTGGGCGGATTCGGTTTTCTCGCCGCGCGTCTCCACCGTTGGGACGGCTTCGTCGCCGGCCTGGGAACGCGGTTCGTAAGTTTCGATAAATTGTTCCTGATTGCCGAGGTAGCCGGGCTGGATGAAATCCACGATGCTCCACAAATCCAGCAGCCGGTTTTCGAGCGGTGTGCCGGTGAGCGCCAGGCGATACTCGGATTTTAGCTGTTTGACCGATTGCGTGACCTGCGCGCCCGGATTTTTGATGAACTGCGCCTCGTCCAAAATCGCCGCGCGGAACGCGAATTTTTGCAACTCCTCCAAATCGCGCCGCAGCAACGCGTAATTCGTCACAATCAAATCGTGCTGCGGAATCTGTTTCCGCAAATTGTGCCGCGCCGCGCCGCTTTCGAGCACGAGCACCTTCAAACCCGGCGTGAACCGCTCCGCCTCGCGCCGCCAGTTGTGCAGCACGGACGCCGGACAGATGACGAGCGACGGCTTGGGATTTTTCGGGTTGCGCTCCTTGAGCCGCGCCAGCCACGCGAGCGCTTGCAGCGTTTTGCCCAGACCCATGTCATCGGCCAGAATGCCGCCGAGTTTGATTTGCGTGAGGTGGCAGAGAAAATCGAAGCCGTCCTTTTGATAGGGACGCAACTCGGCCTGCAATCCGGCGGGCAACGCAACGGAGGGAACGCCTTTGAAATCCCGCACCCGCGCGCGCAACGCCTTCGCTTCCGGCGAATCGGCAAAGCGCGTCAACTCGCTTTCGTCCAGATGCGCCACGTGCTCCATGCCGACTTTTTGCGGCACGGCGATGAGGCCGTCCACGCCCATCTCGGCCATCGCCTCGTGCGCGCCCTGCACGGCGCTGACATCGAGTTCCACCCAGCCGGAATTCGGCAGCTTGACGAAGCGGCTGGTGGCGGCGGCGAGCCGTTCGAGGTCCGCCTTGCTGAGTTTGAGACCCTCAGCCTCCCATTCGGCGGAAACGGCCAGCCAGTCAATGCCGCTGCCCTTGACGATGAGCCGCGGCTTGAGCTGGCGCGGTTGCAGGAACAGGCGGTGAAACGCCGGGTTGCCGAGAAATTCCGCTTCGCTGGGACGTTCCGCCCACACGGCCGCGAGCGTGCCGAGAAAATTTTCGTTCGCGTCGCCAATCCACAAACCGGGTTCGGGCGTGAACCAATCCAATTTGCGCAGCCATTGGATCGCGGGTTCGAGGTGCGGGTCGTCGAGAATTTCCGGTTTGTCGCCCGGACGCTTCTTCGCTTCGTTCGCGACCCATTCGTGGCCGTTCCAAAACCAGACGCTTTGGTCGCGGAGACTCCTGGCCAGCAACCGCAACCGCACCGTGTCGTCGAGCAGCTCGAAAACGAACTGCGGCCTGGCCGGATGCGCGATGCAAAGCTGCTCCCAATCCACGCCGTGATTCGACTGCGTCTTGCGCAGGTGCAACAGGAGCCGATGGCTCAGTTTGCGCACCGGCACGGACGGTTTGTGCGCGAGATATTTCAGCACCGGCGGCGGTGGCGCGTTGCGCAGCAGATAAAACGTGCCGTTGACCAGCGCGAGCGGCGGCTGACGGTTGAAAAATTTCGCGTCGGCAATGGAATGGTTTTCACCGCCGGGCAGTTCAATGCGGTGCGTGAACGACAGTTCCTTGTCGCCGTTGTCGAGGTGCGGTGTGAGCGCGGCAATCTGGCCGTGAAAATGGAGCGGCCGGCCATCGCATTCCAGGCGGGGCGAGTGCCCCCAGCGCGCGAGCCATTGGAGCAATTCGGCGTCGGACAAAACCAGCGTGTCCGCGTCCCGCAATGCGGAATTGCGGTTCGTGTCGGCAAGCCACTGGATGAACTCCCAATCGGCGGGTGAAAATAATTCCTGCTCGTGCGTGGCGCGAACAACGAGGTCAATCAGCTCCCGCAGCGTGCGCGCCTTTTCGCCGGTGCGCGGGCGCAACAAAAGAAATTGCACGGCCAGGCGGTAACGCGACGGTTCTTCGTCGTCCGGTTGCACGCGGCAGACGACGCGCAACGTGGCGCGCGGCGTGTCGAGCAGCGGCAATGCTGGCGGCGAGAGCCAGTTTTCGAGCTCCTGGACGAGATTTTGCTCCTTCTCAGTTTCCTCGGCCCGGGCAAAACGATCAAGGCTGGCATGCACCTGCAATTCCGGCGGCACGGAATGTTTGGCGCGGAGAAATAAAAACGCGAGTTCCTCCAGGCGCGCCTTGCCCTGGGCGTTCAGCAAGCGCGGCCACCAGTGCGTGTCGGGGAAATCGCGGCGCGAGAGCGACAGTTTTTCAAAATAATCCTCGAGCAACAGCCACGAACGCTGCGAATCGGGGCATGTCGCGAAACTTTTCAGAATGTCCTCGCGCCCGTTGACGGTTGCCTTCGAGTCCGAGAGTTCCCGGCGCAGATCAGCGAACGCGCCGTAGGTTTGCGACAGCACCTTGTGGTGCGCGTCGTATTTCGTCGTGCCCGTTCCGTTTCTGATTGAAATTTTCGACATCTGAAAAAACTTAGAGTAGTATTTCGTCATAAGCGCCAAGTCCGGTCAACTGGAAAGCAAAAGAAAATGTGTTGCGCGGTCGCTGGCGTGATTGACGCGAGCCTGGTTTTTGTTATAATCCGCCCTTTTATGAACCGGAATCCACAGGTGGCCGTGGTCGGCGCGACCGGCGCCGTCGGCATCGAAATGATTAAAACGCTGGAAAAGAGAAATTTTCCGGTGGGCAAACTGACCTTGCTCGCTTCGGCGCGTTCCGCCGGCAAAAAGCTCAAATTTCGCGGCACCGACATCACGGTCAAGGAACTCACCAAAGATTCCTTCAACGGCATTGACATCGCGCTGTTCAGCGCGGGCGGCGGCATTTCCAGGGAATTTGCGCCCATCGCGGCCAAGGCCGGCTGCGTGGTCGTGGACAACTCCAGCGCGTTCCGCATGGACGATTCCGTGCCGCTGGTGATTCCCGAAATCAACGCCGCCGACGTGAAGTGGCACAAGGGCATCATCGCCAATCCAAATTGCACCACGGCCATCACGCTCGTGGCGCTGTATCCGCTGCACCGGGCGTTCGGCGTAAAACGGATTTTCGCCTCAAGCTATCAGGCCGTTTCCGGCACCGGCGCGAAGGCGATTGAAGAATTGAAGCGGCAGGTGGAGGAAATCGTTGCCGGCAAGCCGGTGACGAAGGAGGTTTATCCGCACCAGATCGCCTTCAACGTGCTGCCGCACGTGGATTCATTTCTGCCGACGGGTTACACGAAGGAAGAAATGAAGATGGAAAACGAAGGCCGCAAAATCATGCATCACCCGGCGTTCCGCGCCAGCGTGACGTGTGTGCGCGTGCCGGTCTATCGTTCGCACTCCATTGCCGTGAGCGCGGAATTTGAAAAACCCGTGAGCGTGGAGGCCGCGCGGGCCGTTTTGAAAAAAGCGCCCGGACTCGACCTCGTGGACGAGCCGGAGAACAAAAAATATCCGATGCCACTGTTCACTTCCGAGCAATACAACTGCGAAGTCGGCCGCATCCGTCTGGATTGCGCATTGGACAACGGGTTGTGTTTCTGGGTGAGCGGCGATCAACTCCTCAAAGGCGCGGCGCTCAACGCGGTGCAAATTGCGGAAGAGTTGCTGAAGTAGCACTGTGGGACAGGCATCCTGCTTGTTCTCTGTATTCGCAGACAAAAGATGGAGACAGGCTGGAAGCCTGTCCCACGTTTTTACTGCTTGGCCGCTTCCTTGGTGAAAGCGCTGACGGAATTGATTTTCGCGGCTTTCGCGGCGTCCATGACTTTCACGATCTGTCCCCAAGGCGCCTTTTCGTCGGCGTTAATGGCGAGGGCGAGCTTGGGATTTTTTGCCAGTTCATCGCGCAGGCGGGCTTGCAATTGTTCCAGCTTCACGGCGTCGTTGTTTTGACCGACGCGCAAACTGCCCTTGTCATCAATGCTCACAACGAGCGGTGGGTTTTCGTTCGCGCCGGATTTCTTGGCCTGGGACGATTCGGGCAGCGCGAGCTTTAGCGCCGATTGCTGTTTGAACGTGGTTGTCACCATCAGGAAAATCAACAGCACAATGAGCACGTCCACCAGCGCGACGATGATGACCGCCGGCGCGCTCCGCCTTTTGTGAACGAGGAAACGCATGTCAAATGGGGTTTGGCGTCTAGGGTTTGGCGTCTGGGGCAGAGTGCGATCCGCGATCCGAGGCACGAGACCCCGGAACCGAGACGCCAGAGCCTGATTCGCGGTATTGCCGCCGGATGAAGTCGGCGCAGAGCGCCTCCATTTCGACGGCAAACACCTCGACTTTTTTGCTGAAATAACTCCAGGCGATGAGCGACGGAATGGCGATGAGCAGGCCCATCAACGTTGCGTTCAAAATCAGCGCGATGCCCTTGGCCAGCCGCGCCGCGTCGTTCAAGCCGGTCAGGCCGATGTCGCCGAACAGCGTCATCATGCCCGCGATGGTGCCGACCAGCCCGAGCAACGGCGCGATGCCGACGATGATTTCGAGCACGACCAGGCCGCGTTCGAGCCGGACGATTTCATGGCGCGCGGCGGTTTGCAGCGCGTCCACGTTGTCGGCTTTCGGCCAGTTGAGATGGTCGGCGGCGAGGAGCAGCAGGCGTCCGAGCGGCGACGGTTTTTGTTTGCACACGCGGCGCAGCTTGTCCGCGTCCTCGCGCGTTTCGCACGACGCGAGCGACGCGGTGATTTTCGGCGGCACGACTTTGCGCCAGCGCAACGCCAGTCCGCGTTCCACGATGAACGCCAATCCGACGACCGAAGTCAGTCCCAGCATGATGTAAACCGGTATTTCCATAAAAATTTCCCGTTATTCACCGCCACCCGCATCAGTAATAATAAAACGTGAACGTGATTTCGCGATAATTCTCGCCGATCATCCGCCGCATGTCGCCCGGCCACGGCGCGAACGGCGCCGGATCCGTCACCGCCTTTTGACAAACATAGCCCAGCACATCGCCGACGGTGTTTCCCAGAACCTTCATATCGGCAATGCTTCCGTCGTAATTCAAGTGAAATCGCAACATCACCTTGCCGGTGCGATCCATCGCGAATTGCCGGCTGTCCAGCAAATCATACCAACGTTGCGTCACCGCCTCAATGAATGCCGCGTCATACGCGCCAAACGGCGTCGCCTTCACGTCAAGCGACGACACCAGCGCCGGACGACGCGTCCCGCCCTCCTGCTTCATCTGCACGCCGGGCAAACGATGCGATTGCTGCTCGTGCGCCTGCTTGATGGTGCGCGGACGCGGTTGCTCCTGCTGCTGAGAGTTCTCCGGCTTGCCCAACGTCAAATCGCCCGGCCGGATCGCCGGTTGCAATTTTTGCTGCGGCGCGGAAGGTGCCGGTTGAAGTTTGTTAAAGTCCGGGCGCGGCACGTTCTCGGTTTTGGCGACCTCGGTTTGTTTGCCGTTCAATTGCGGAAGATCCTTGTCCCCCTTCGTCTGGCCGGCGGCGCGGGAATTTTGGCTGGAATAATACTTTGCGTTTGGGGGCGCTTCGGTCGTCGGTTGCGCCACCTCCACGAACGTCAGTTGTTCTTCGTTGTTTTGAGGCGGCGGCACCGGCACGACTTTCATGATGGCCAGACGGGGCAGCCACGTTGGCCAATGCAATCGCTGCCACCAGCCGAGTTGTTTGCCCGTTTCATAACCACCCCACGCGAACAAATGCACCATAAGCGACAACGCCAGTGCCAGGCCCAGCCGCCGCATTTCGGGGCTGCTGAGCCGCAAAGAATCAAATCGTGCGCCGACTCCCGTCATGTTTTGAAAGATTGCCTCAGGCAGGCGAGACCGGCAACTGTCTTTACCACGAGGCCAGGTTGATTTGTGTCAGATTCATTCCGGTACCGGCAGCAGCAGCAGCGCCAACAGCCCATCTTTCAACCATGGCCCCTGCGCCATTGATGGTTGTCTGCCTTCAGGTTTTTTCATGACCGTGGCCATCAGGTTGCGCCGTCGCACAGCGCCCGGCCATGGTATCGCGGATGGTCGCGGAAGCGCATGGAGGATTGCGAGACTTTGGCAGCTTGATCATTTTTCTTCTGCCGTTCGGCGCGGCTGCCCGATAATTTATTTGGCGGAACCTGACGGCTCCGCAGCGGGCGCGTTGCTGGAAACAGTTGCCGCGGCGGGCGCGTTCGTCGAAACCGTCATTGGGGGCACATTGGTTTCCCCCGGCAGGCCCAGTTGCGAGCGAATGACGGCGCGCATGGCGTAGGGTGCGCCTTGTTGCAGATCAAGCAATTGGTTGAGCACGGCGCGATTGAGGTCGGCGAATGGGGGCAGGCCGATGCGTTGCAGGTTGCTTTTCCGATCGGATACTTTCGCCTGGTAGTGCTCGTAAACCCTGGCCGCGAGCAGTTTGAATCCGGCATAACGGTCATCCTGCCCGATGGCCAGTTCATAATAGGAACGGGCGAGCAGGCCTTGCACCGCCGCCGTCGTGCGCTCCTGCGACGTGTCGCCGATGTCCTCCTGCACCCGCGCGACGGCGTATTGGTCGAGGGTGACGTTTCGCGGAAAAGAATTGGGATCGCCGTCAATAATGATTTTGTCGGGATATTTTTCGCCCAGGTAACGAAACCATTTCGCCGCATCGGCAATGTGATTGTCTTCGTAAAGAAAATAGATCGCGCTGCGCAGAAAATTCCGATGGGCGATGGCGATATGATCGCGGTTTTTTTCATCCTCCCGCATCATCGTTTCATAGGTGTCATTGACTTTGGGAATCAGGTCGAGGTTTGGACCAAGCTCATACGACTTGTTGAAGGGATTGGCGATGAACCGTCCGTGATAAAACGCTTGCTGCATGGACTGATAAATGATGCGGCGTACCGTGATCAAATCGTCCGCCTTCACCTTGCCGGGATTTTCCTTCGCCTTTTCCAGGCCGAGGGCGCCCCAGTAAATCGCGTGCGCGTCGGGCAGCCGCCAGTCGAGCGGACCGTATTGCGCGTTCAATTTTTCCGCGAAGGCCGGGTCAATTTTGTATTTTTCGCGGAGCAACACGGCGTTGGTGTTTTGCGGCTGGAGCAATTCAGGGAAATTCGTCCCGTTCGCGCCGAAGAACGGCATCATTTCCCTGGCCCACTGCTGCTTGTAATACAAATTCGCATCATCGAGGTTTTGACCCATTTTGTGCTGAAAGAACCAGGCCAGTTCGCGATGGATCAGGACATCGTTGGGATTGTAACGCAGGCCGTCGTCGCGCAGCAGTTCGATGCCCCGCTCCACCCAGCGCCAGCGATCGGCATAGACTCCCGGACTGTTCTCCTTGAACTTCACCGAAATGTTGTAGGCCATGTTCCACGCTTGAAACAGCCAGACCTGCGTGAAATGCGGTTCCAGGGCCGTGATCCAGTCCGCCAGTTGTGCCGCCTCGAAAAACTTGTCGTCCGTCTGCAAATCGTTGGCGCGAATCCAGAGATAATTGGAAATCAACCCGCGGAAACCGCCCAGCGCGACCGTCGTGAACGCCAGCAACGGCGGCGCCCCCGTCAACGCCGACGCGCGCGTCAATCCCAGCCGGGCGCGGTCGCGGTTCAACGACTGCTGCACCCGGCCGGAACCGGCCAGCAACACCGCCGCCAGCAGCAGCAAAAGGGCCTTTTTCAGCCGGGCGGTCATGGCCAAACCTCCAAATCCGAAGCTCGAAATCCGAAATCCGACCCGCTGCGACGGCGCGCCAGCGCGGCGAGAAGAAGGCCGAAGCCCGAAGCCCGAAAAACACAACCCGCCGGCCGCTTTGGCCCTTGGATTCCGGCCCCGGGTTTTCCTTCGGTATTCGGATTTCGGATTTCAGGTTTCATCACTGGTTTCCCTGCGCTGTCGCCAGTTCACGCCGGTTGAACAACAAGATGCCGATGCCGCCGATGAGGCCGCCGAGCAGCAAAACGATCTGCCCGAAGGCCGTGCCCAGTTCCGTCCACGAAATGCTGCGCCCGCTGCTCAACGCATCCACCGGCGAAAAAACTTTCACGAGATTGATGACCGTCAAAAAAGCCTTGAACAGCGGGATCAACACCATATCCAACGGCGAATGCCCCATGGCGCCGGTCTCCCCGTTGCCGCCCACGACCGTGCCCGCATCCACCGCCTCGGCCAGCGTGCCGCTGGAAAGCACCATCACCACCACCGCCAGGGAAAAAAACGCCGCGACGGGAAACGTCAGAAAGCTCGCGGCCATCAATCCTAACGCCGCCAGCAGCGCCATCCAGCAGAAAATGATTCCCAGACCGCGCGCAAAATTCAGGGTGAAGCCCCCTTCGGGATACAGCACTTCCATCCCATCGGCGAGCGGGAACAACAGCGACGTATCGTTCGGATTCACGAAATCAACCGTCAACACGCCCCGGTCGTCAAAAAGGTTCGCCGGAATTTGAAACTCGTGGAACGTGTCCGGCGCAAGGCTCATCGGCTCCAACCGCTGGCACGGTGTTTTCCCCGGCACGCCGACCTGCCACAAGGCGACGAACGTGCCGGACGGGCTTTTTTGCGCAGAGTTGAATTTCACGCGCAGTTGCAATGGTTTGTCATGCAGGAAATTTTTGGCGAATCCCAGATCAATCCGCCATTCGCGCGAATATCCCGGCGGCACGAGCTGGAAATCCGCCCGGACCAGCTCGCGGATTTGCCGGCGCACTTCCGGCACGTCCGCCTTGTCCACGGGACTGTTCTTCAAACGCGCCTGTAAAATCCGCTCGGTTTCCGCTTCAATGGCCGCCTCGTTGCTGGGTTCCTTTGCCGAACCACGCGCCACCAGCACCTGTTCGCGCAAAACAGTTTGTTCCGCCGCCGGCAATTTCGCCGCCCGCCATTGCAGCAATCCGTAAACGCCGGCGCCCGACAATGCCAGCAGCGCGGCGTTCAGCGACATGATGCCCAGCCATTTGCCCAGCCAGATTTGCCAGCGCGCGATGGGCTTCGTCGCCACGATCTGGATCTGGCACTCCTCGATGTCGCGCGCCATCGTGCCGCAGGCCAGCCAGAGGGTGGAAAGGCCGAGCAAGGCGGTGATGACACTCAACGTGTACGTCAGCAGAATCTGGGTGAACCCGCGCGCCGTGCCATCGTCCTTGATCAAAATCGGCAGGCCCACCACCGCCGCCAGCAACAACACCGCAATCACCAGGAACAACCGGAACCGAAAGGCGGCTTTCCAGGTCAACCAGGCGATGGCAAAAAGGCGTTGCACGAAAAATCAAAGCAGTCAATGGCCACGTGAACAAAAACCCGAAACCCGAAGCTCGAAATCCGAAAGAATGCCGAAGCCCGAATAAGCCAACTCCATCCCACCAGCAACCGGCCAACTCGCGGCGGTTTCGGATTTCGGTATTCGGACTTCTTTCGACATCCGGAATTCGGAATTCGGATTTGAAATCATTATTTCGGTTTACCCAGCAACGATGAGAGTTTCTCGTCCGCCTTTGACAAATCCACCGGCTTTTCATCCGCTGCGGGCTTCGGTTTGCCGGCCGACGGCGTTGATTCGGCGGCTTTTGTCAGCGCTTCCAGTTTTTTGTCGTCCACCTTCGGCACGGTGGCAACCGGCGCCGCCGGTTTTGGCCGGGCAACGGGCTGGGTGGCCTGTGGCAAAGCCAGTCGTTCAAGAATTTTCTCGGCCGGCGGTCTTTCTTCAATGCCGGCGCGCAGATAAGCCGCCACGCGCGCGCCGGAAGTCACGCCCGAAGTTTCCGGCGCGGCCTGGCGCGCTTTTTGCACCACGTCGAGAAAGTAGCTCTCCAGGTTCTGCGTTGGCGTATCAATCCTGACCTTGTCACCCGCCACGTCCCGGCGGATGATTTCCAGCACGCGCTCCATGGTTTCGCGCGGCAACGCAGGCGTGGTGATGCGAATTGTGTCCGGCGTGGCGAGCAAATCCTTGAGCATGCCCATCGCCTGGATTTTGCCGCCGTAATAAATCACCACGCGGTCGCACACATCTTCAACATCCGCCAGCAAATGGCTGCTCAAAATCACCGTCTTGCCGCGCCGCGCCAGTGCCAGGATCAAATCCTTCACTTCGCGGCAGCCAATGGGGTCGAGACCGGACGTCGGTTCATCGAGAATTACGAGATCCGGGTCGTTGATGAGCGCCTGGGCCAGCCCAATCCGGCGTTGCATGCCCTTGGAAAATTCGCCGACGGAGCGCAGGTGGACCTGGCTCAGGCCGACCATTTCGAGCAGTTGCCCGGCGCGGTTGTCGCGCTCGCCCTTGCCGAGATGAAAAAGATTTCCGAAAAAGTCGAGCGTCTCTCGCGAGTTGAGGTAGCGGTAAAGATACGATTCCTCCGGCAGATAACCGATGCGCGACTTGGTCTGCACATGCCGCGGCGAATGGCCGAAAACCTCGATGTGCCCCTTCGTCGGGTAAAGCAAACCGAGCAGCAGCTTGACCGTGGTGGATTTGCCGGAGCCATTTGGGCCAAGCAGACCGAACACTTCGCCGCGCCGCACGTCGAAATCCACATTGTCCACCGCGCGCGCCTTGGGCCGGTTCCAGAAATCCTTGAACACCTTGGTCAGGCCGCGGACGGAGACGACCACTTCTTCGGATTTACGATTGGCGACTGGCGATTGCGGATTTAATTCGGCAACGGGCATAGATCAGATGCAGACAGCGGCTGTTACGCCAGCTTGGGCGTCAATTGGCCGGGCGCTTCGGGGCGTGAACCGGACCCGGGTTTCGGCGCCGCCGGTTCGGGCTGGTAATGTTCCAGTTCCTCGCCCTTGCGCACCAGCCGCGCGCTGTTGAAAATCACAATCAGCGAACCGACAACGTGCAGAATGGAAGCGGCTATCGGGCCGATGTACCCCGACACGGTCACCATCCAGCCGACGATGATAAACGCGACACCAAACGAAAAATTCTGGTTGATAACCGCGCGGGTGCTGCGCGACAGTTTCACGAGGAACGGCAGCCGGCGCAGGTCGTTGTTCATCAGCGCAATCGTCGCGCTGTGGATGGCCACTTCGCTGCCCGCCGCGCCCATCGCAATGCCGATGTCGCCCGCCGCCAGCGCCGGGGCGTCGTTCACGCCGTCGCCGACCACCGCCACGCGGTAACCCTTCGCCTTCATGCCGCGCACAAATTCCACCTTGTTCTGCGGCAGACATTCGCCCCGGGCCTCTTCGCAGCCGATTTCCGCCGCCACGCGGGTCGCCACCGCCTGCCGGTCGCCGCTGACCATCGCCACCCGGCGCACGCCGGCTTCCTTCAACTCGGCGAGGGATTCCTTCGCCTCGGCCCGGGTCTGGTCCTGCAGGCCGATCCAGCCGATGCATTGGCCGTCGCGCGCCACAAAAATCAGGCTCCAGCCCTCGGTTTCGTTCAGGTCAACCGATTTCTCGAACTGGCTGTCCACGCCGTTGTCCTTGAGCCACTGTGCGCGGCCGACAAGGATTTTGGCTCCGCCCACCTCGGCCTTCACACCCCGGCCGGCGGTCTCGGCAAAGTTCTGCGGCTCGGCCAGCGGCACACCGGCTTCGCCGGCAATCTGCGCGAGCGCCTTGGCCGTGGGATGGTTGCTGTATTTTTCCGCCGAGGCCGCGCATCGCAGCAGTTCCGCCGGTTTGATTTCGCCCAGCGGCACCAGCCGGCTCACGGCCAGTTCGCCGGTGGTGAGCGTGCCGGTCTTGTCGAAGACGAAGGCGTTGATTCTGGCCGCGGTCTCGATGTCGGCAACGTTCTTGATCAAAATACCGAGCCGGGCGGCGGCGGACAGCGCGGCAACCATCGCGGTGGGCGTCGCCAGGATGAACGCGCACGGGCAGGAAATGACAAACATGCCAATCACGCGGTTCAAGTCATGCGTGAACGCCCAGACCAGCGCGCCGATGACCAGCACGAGCGGCGTGTAAAAGCCCATGTATTGGTCCACAATCTTCATGATCGGGAGTTTGGTTTTCTCGGCGGCCAGAATCAGTTCGCGCACGCGGCCCAGCGTCGTGTCTTCGCCGGCGCGGCTGACCCTGATTTCCAGGACCCCGGTCAGGTTTTGTGTGCCGGCAAAAACTTCATCGCCGGACTTTTTGTCCACCGGCAGCGATTCGCCGGTGATGGTGGCCTGGTTGAACGAACCTTGCCCGCTGACGATGGTGCCGTCCGCCGCAACGTTGTCGCCGGGACGGATGCGAATCACGTCGCCGATGGCGAGTTCGCTCGCGGTGATTTCCTCTTCGCTGCCGTCCTTTTTGATGCGCCGCGCCTTGGTCGGCGTAAGTTTGATGAGCGATTCGATGGAAGCGCGCGCGCCTTCGGCGGTGCGGGTTTCGATGATTTCGCCGGTAAGCATGAAAAACGCGACCACCCCGGCGACCTTGTAATTGCTGGAAGCGAACGCGGCGAGCACGGCGATGGCGACGAGTTCGTTGATGCTCAATCGGCCGACGCGCAAATCCTTGACGGCCGTGACGACGATGGGGTAGCCGAGAATGATCGCGCCGATGAACGCGCTGGCACTGGCGACGGTGCCGCCCTGTGCAAACAGCCAGTCCACGATGAAGGCGTTAAGGACGAAGACGACGCCCAGCACTGCCTGCCACAAATGCACGACGGAATGTTCGTGGTCGTGGCCGCAGCCGCATTCCGGCCCGTGCTCGTGTTGAGTCAAAAGCGACGTGACTTGCATAACTAAAGAGTGACGGTTGACCGGTGACGGGTGACGAGAGCCAAAATGGTTCGCATATCAAAAATCATTTTTCGCATTCTTTGCCTGAAGGTCGTTTTCATTTAACCCTCACGGATTGGGCGCCGCCGTTTTCGGCTGCGGCGGCTCACGATTCAACATTAACCGGAGTTCGCGCGGTTTGCCATCGGCGCGCCCGGGCAAAAAGATTTTGTCCTGCACATTGGTCAGGATCGGCCCCATCATCTGCACCAGGGTTTGCTGCGCGAACAGGCCCGGATTGCTTTCGTATTTCGGCAGTAAATCGCTGAAGCGCTTCGCCTCGGCGGTGATGGATTCCACGAAACGCGCGCGGTCGGCGGCCGCGGCGTTGGTGATGGACGCAGCCTGCGCCCCGGACTGGCTCAAGACCTGGTTTTCGTAACTGTGCGCTTCGTTGAGCAGTTTGTTGCGATTTTCCCGCGCGCTCGTGACCCGGCTGAAAACGTCCTTCAATTGCCGCGGCGGAACGCTCTGGACCTCGCACTGGTCAATGACAATGCCGAGTTGTTCCTGCTCGGTCAAATCGCTGACGCGCTGAAGCACGGCATCCCGGAATCCGGCCACATCGCGCGTGAGGACGTCGTCCACGTTGAAGTGCGCAGCGGTGTAAAGCAGCGCGTTGTTCAGCACGTTTTGCATGGTGTTGGACGCGGACACGAAATCGAACACGAAGTGAATCGGGTTTTCGATGTGATAGTAAAGCATCGCGCGGGTGTGAATGATGTTGCGGTCCGCCGTGATCGCGTAGCCGTCCACCGCCGGATTCAGCGAAGCGCCGGCCGGCAATTCCTCGCCGCTCAATTCCTGTTCCGGCGTGGTCGCATACCAGCCAACGGTGGAATTGACTTTTTGAATTTCCGTGATCGGAATTTTGACCACTTCATCAATCGGATAAGGATACGACCAATGCCATCCCGAATTGAGCAAAACCTTTCCGGCTTCGCCGACGGGCCTGCCGAAACGCAAAATCACCGCCTTTTCCGACGGACCGACGGTAAAAAAGCCGGAACTGAAAAAGGCCAGCACCATCAGCAGCATCACGACTTTGACAATCGCGAAACTGCTGTGCAACGCCTCGGCCAGCGCCTGCGAACCGGCGTCGTCCGGGGTTACCGGCGCGGGCGCGGGAGGCTCGTGCGTGTGATCGGGTTCGTGATCGCGGCTCATATTTACCGGCTCGGCGCGTTGGTCGGCAGATGTTGGAACAAATCAAACGGTGGCGTGCGCTCGTCGAAAATCAAAGTCGCGCGCTGGTTGAGCGACTGTTGCAGCGCACTGATGCGCAGCAGGAAATTCGCCAGTTCGGGATTTTGTTGAAAGACCGGCAGCACCCTGGCGGCCGCGGCTTCACCCTCGCCGCGAATGCGCGTGGCCGCAGCATCGGCGTTCGCAATGGTTTCGGCGGCCTGCCGATCGGCGGCGGATTTGATTTTTTGCGCCTCGGCCTCGCCTTCGTATTGGAATTGACTGATGAGAATTTGACGCTCGGAGGTCATGCGCTGAAACACGGTTTCCGTCACATTCTCCGGCAAGCCGAGTTTCTTGATGCCAAGAAATGCGATTTCGATGCCGCAATTGTTCGTTTGCAACTGCGATTGGACGGCCTGCTCGATTTCACTTTCGATGGCGTCAAACTTCAATTGTTTCGCGTCGGCGTTCACGAAATCGGCCAGCGGATGCCTGCCGACCACGGCGCTTTTGGCGCTGCGCAACATGCTTTCGAGCATGTTTTGGGCGGCCACGGTCGAACCGCCGGCGAATTTGGGGAAGAACGCCTTGGCGTCGGAAATCTTCCAGCCCACATAAACCATCACGAGCAGGTTGTTGTTATCAGCCGTGAGATTCTGGCTGAACCGGTCCTCGAAATTCTGGACGCGTTGATCAAATTTATAGACCTTCTCCACCGGCCAGGGCCATTTGCCGTACGCGCCCGGCTCGGTGAGGTTGCGTGTCGGCTTGCCAAACGTGGTGACGACGGCAACCTCGGATCGGCGAACTTGAAAAACAAACAGCAGCAGCGCGAAAATCACAATCAGCACTGCGCCGATAACGATGGTCATTAGGTTACGTTTCATGGCGATGAATTGTTGGGAGATGATGGCACGTTCAAATTCAAAAGGTCTTCGCGGATTTTGTCTTCCAGATCGAAAATCATCACGTCCTGCGTGTTCGTAACGAGCAAAATGTATTTGCGCGCTCCGGCCGTGGCGTCGGCGAATGCCCGGAAATACGCGCGCTGCCGGTAAACCGATGGCGCGGCCTCAAATGCTGGAATCTGGTTGGTGAACAACGCGGCGTGCGCAAACGCCGAAACCGTGAGCCGCTGCCGCGTCGCATCGGCCACGTTCGTCGTCGTGAACGCCTGCGCTCCGGCCAATGCATTGGTGCGAATGGCCATGGCCTGGGCATCAAGAATTTTGGCCAGCTTCGTCTGCTCCGCCCCGACAACTTTTTCGTAATCACCCGCGACTTTCACCGGCGGATGAATGTCCTGCAACCCGACGAAAATGATCTTTGCGCCGAGGTGATACTCATCCACTACGGCCTGGATTTGTGAACGTAATTCCTGCGCCGCCTCCAGGCGCGTGTGGGACATCACGTCGTTCAAATCCACGCCGGCGAGATAATGAACAACTTCGCGGGTCGCCAAATCCTGGAGCAGATTCGCCGGTTCGGCGTTGGTGTAAGCCCAGGCGAGGACGTTCGTGATTTGAAATTGAACGGGAATGCTGACGGTGATGAGGCTCACCGGCGGCGCCTTGAGCGTGTCATTGGTGTCGGCGTTTTCGTTTTTAATCGCGACCGGCTCGCGGTTGCCGACGAGGAAATTTTCCTCCTTGGTGTGGCTCACACTCCACAAGATCGTTTTTGCCTGCTCGCTTTGCGCGTCCGGCGTGAAACCGACGTCGAAAATCTGGATTTGATCCGTGTGATAGAGATAAATTCTGTCCGCCGGCCACGGTAATTTCAGGTGCGCGCCCGGCTCCAGCACCCCGACCGGCCGGCCGAACCGCTCGAGCACCGCCTGTTCGCCCGCGTCAATGAACACGACGCCGGTGGACAAAAACAGCACCGCCAGTTGCGCCAGCAGCAGCACGGGCAGATTTTGTTGGAGCAACTGGAAAAACCAGGTGTCCGAAACTTTGAAACCAAATTGATAATCCAGCGCCTGTGCCGCCGTCGTGAACAAACTCTCCGGTTGCGCGAGCAGGCCGACGAGCCGGCTGTCGTAAATGGGCCGGGCGATTTTGCCTTTCAGGCGCGGCCGGTAAATTTCCAGCAACAGCGTGAGGAGCATTTCCGCCGCCATCAAACCGAGCAGCAGGCACAAGGCGCGGGCAACGTAAAAATCCACCCTCGGAAATTCCGCCCGGGTCCCGGCAATGCCGAGCGCGGTCACGAAGCAGATATACGCGCCGGCCAGCAGAAAGCTCGCGCTGGGCCGCAGCAACCGGTGATTTTCCAGCCGTGCAATGGTCACGGAAAACCGTCCGAGCAAAAACAACAACAGCGCCAAAATTCCGAACAACGACAGTGACTTCATGGCGCGGTCGGACACAATGCCGTTGTCCGCTTTGGAAATCCAGCGCCAGAGCAGCCAGGCGGCGCCCGCTTCGAGCAGGAACAGCAGCACGCCCAAACCCGGCACAAAAAACTTTTCGAATTGCGCGCGCGCGCGTTGCGCCGGAAAAATCTCCGCGTCCTTCGCTGCAAACAGTGTCGTTTCGCCCCGGGCGCGGGCCAGTTCCTCGAACTCCAGTTTTTCCAGCCGTTCGTTTTCCTCGAGCCGCATCTGGAACCAGCCGGCGAACGCCACGAGCACGCCGAGGCCGAGGAAGATCGCGCACGCCTGACCCGCCAGCGAGTGCACGTAGCTGGTCACGACAAATGCGGCGATGAAGATCATCACCGCCGCGACCAGGTTCACCAGACCGTTTTTTTGAACGTTGCGTTCCATGCTTAACTCAATTCCCGTTCCTCAAACAGGGCCATGCCCACGGCCAGCGCCGCGCCCGCGTAAGCGACCGCATAGGCGAAGGCCTTGCCGACATAACCCCAGTGGAACGTGCTTTTGCCCATGTCCAGGGCGTCCGCAAGCCAGAAAAACTGCCAGTTTGGAACGATGATGTAAAGCGTTGAAGCCCACCATTTGCCCGCCTCCGCGCGGGTGCCAAAAAAATAATCCGACATCAGACCGGCCAAAAAGAACGCCGAGCAAATCGCCAGCGTGGGAATCGTGTCCAGCCGCGTTGAGCACGCCAGTGCCAGCGCCGCCAGGATCCACAGCGCGAACAAAATCAGGATCCCGGCCGGCACCAGCCGCCAGTCCACGTGTGCCTGCACCCCCAGGGTCTGCATTTGCCGGATGAATTGGAAAACCAAAAACGCCGCGAGGGTCGCCGTCACCACCAGCGCCAGGATCGCGTCGCTCACAAACGGCCGTCGCAGGAAAAAATTGCTGAAGCCCGCCAGCGCGTAAGCCACCACCACTCCGGCCGCAAAAATGCCAAGCGCGGGCAGATTGGTCCTGCCGTAGGCGTCGAACGACATCCAGTTGGCGAGCAGCACGCCGATGAGGTTGACGTAGGACAACAGCGTCAGTGCGGCGGCGAGTCCGGTGTATTTGGCCAGGAAAAATTGTGCGCGGCCGACCGGTTTCGACAGCACCGCCAGCGCCGTGCCCGCGCGGATTTCGTGCGCCAGCGATGCCGACGCGCTCAACACCGCGCCGAGCAGCCCCGACAGCAGCATCACCGCCAGCGCGCTGGTGGAGACCAGCTTCGGTTCGTCACCCAGTGCAAAGTAATACGGCACGGCCAGAAAAATTTCAAAAAGCACCGACACCGTCATCAGCAACAGAAAAACCGGCTGCCGGATCAATTCCATGAAGGCATTGGTGGCGATGGTTAAAAATTGTCGCATATCGAATATCGGCCGAAAGGTTAATTCCCCGGCGGCTGATTGCCAACGGTTAATCCATCCGATACGAGGGCCATAATTGAGTTTTCAGGGAAATGGAGCGTCCGGCGGGCGATTTTGTTCAAAATGAAAATCAAGCCATCGCACGAGCGATGGAATTCCACCAAACGTCATGAAGTTCGGCCAACGGCGCGCTGAATTCCCCGGCGGCGGTTTTAATCGTCAACTGGTCGCCGCCCACCCTGCCAATCTGCGCGGCGGGCACCCCCATCAACTTCGCGCGCTCGACCACCTTCACCGCGGCAAGAGGTTTGCACGTGATGACCACGCGGCTTTGCGTCTCGCCAAAAAGCAGGGCATCGAGGCGTAGAGTAGCGCAGCCGTCCCGGCTGCTGCTGGTTTGCTCACTGTTGTTTGATTCAGGCAGGCGGGACGCCTGCGCTACGTTGTTAAGTGCGGTCAAATCCACCGTAGCCCCCATCAGCCGCGGCGTCTCTCTCGCCACAAGCTGGCTGATGCAACTTTCCGCAAGACAAACCGCCAAACAGCCTTCGCTGCAATCATGCGCGCTCTTTACCAGGTCGCTTTGAATCAATCCGAGCAGCGTCGTATGCAGGGTCTTGGCGGTTTCCAAATCGCAGCGCGGCGGCGTGCCGTTTTTTTGACCGTGAACCACCTGCAAATACGCCGAGCCGCCAAGACCGAGTAATGGATCGTCCTGGTCCACCGCGTCGCCCAGCAAGATGATCGCGTCGCCTTCGTCCTTGAACCACTGCGTCGTGACGTGCTCCGGTTTTTCGATGATACCGACGACGGCGACGGTTGGCGTCGGATCAATCGGACCGGCCGGGCTTTGGTTGTAGAGCGAGCAATTGCCGCCGGTGACGGGCGCGTTGAACGCCTGGCACGCGTCGGCCAGGCCGCGCACGGATTCCTTCATCTGCCAGAACAACTCCGGCTTGAGCGGACTGGGCATGTTCAAATTGTCGGTCGTGCCCAGCGGCACCGCGCCGGAACAGGCCAGATTGCGGCACGCCTCAGCCATCGCCACCTTCGCCCCTTCGTAGGGATCGAGATAAACGTATGCTCCGTTGCAATCCACGGTCAGGGCGATGAGTTTTTCGGGCACGGCAGGGACGCGCTGCTGCGCGTCCTGGCCGGGCGGCAGCCCGGCCCTGCCAACTTCCGGCAACGAATCGCCCTTGATGCGCAGCACCGCCGCGTCGCTGCCCGGGCAGACCACGGACCCGTCGCGCACCATGTGATCATATTGGCGATAAACCCAATTTTTTGAGGCAATCGTCGGCCACGCCAGAAGTTTCAGGAGATTGGCTTTGGCGTCCTGGGTGTCGGAAATTCCATCCAGCCGGAATGCACGGACCGCTTTAAAATACTCCGGCTCGCGCGATTCGCGCTGATAAACCGGCGA
>Ga0074044_10000396_pt1 | contig 43352 bp, 35 predicted proteins | sample BogForMeECP23OM1_FD_94443 | JGI IMG/M metagenome (GOLD analysis project Ga0074044, IMG submission 94443) | Bog forest soil microbial communities from Calvert Island, British Columbia, Canada - Bog Forest MetaG ECP23OM1 | ecosystem: Environmental > Terrestrial > Soil > Wetlands ...
CTGATTTAGCGGCGCCGATGTGCTCGGGCTGAAACTTGTCGAACCCTGGTATGCCGCCGTGATCGGGTATGAGCCTGCCGCCAGCAACGAATACGAAAACGATGCACTCCCGTTTGCCAGCGTCGCGCTACCGAGTTGGGTTGAGCCGTTATAGAAAATGACCGTTCCCTGTGGCTTTCCCGAAGACGCGCTCACTGCAGCCGCGAACGTAACCGCCTGCCCATATACGGATGGGTTCGGCAAGGCGGCCAGTGTCGTGGTCGTAGACGTGTGGGGTCCGGTGTTGTTCAGCAGCACGCCCACATTGCCGGAGTCACCGTTCGACAGGATCAGATCGGGCAAGCCGTCCCCGTTCACATCCGCCAACGCCACGCATGATGGACTTGCTCCACCCGAGCCATAGACCACCGCTGCCTGGAAAGTGCCGTCGCCATTGCCGAGCAGTACCCCCACCGCGCCGTTGTTGCCGTAACCACCGTCGGCAACCGCCAGGTCGGGCTGGCCGTCCCCGTTTACGTCCGCCACCGCCACCCAACTGGCTGCCGGGTTCCCGGACCCGTAGCATGCTGCTGGCTGGAAGGTGCCGTCCCCGTTGCCCAGCAGTACGCATACCGAGCCTCCGCCTTCGCGCGCTAACACCAGGTCGGGTTTGCTGTCCCCGTTCACATCCGCGATCGCGACCGAAATGGCGTCATTACCCATCGGGTAAAAGACGGGCAACTGGAGCGTGCCGTCGCCATTGCCCAGCATCACGGCTACGTCGCCCGCCCATTGCTGCGCCACAGCCACGTCCGGTTTGCCGTCCCCGTTTAAGTCTGCTACCGCGACCGAAACGCTGTCTCCGGGGTAGACGCTGTAGACTACTGCTGGCTGGAAGGTGCCGTCGCCATTACCCATGAGCACGCTTACCGTACCATTGAATTCCCCTCCCGCGTAGTTTCCTACCACCAGGTCCAGCTTGCCATTGCCACTCAAATCCCCTACTGCCACTGAAAAAGTAACGCCGGCGCCCGCGTCATAGGGCACGGCGGTCTGAAAGGTGCCGTCGCCATTGCCCAATAGCACGGCCACGGTGCCGTCTCCGTTGACGCAATTGCTCGTCCAGTTCGTCACCAGCAAGTCAGGCTTGCCGTCACCATTCACGTCCGCGACTGCCACCGAACTGGCGCTGCAGCCACCCGAGCCGTAGGTCACCGGTGGCTGAAAGGTTCCGTCGCCATTTCCGAGGAGCACGCCCACTGTGTTGGACCCCGAGTTCGCCACCAGAACGTCGGGATTGCCATCACCATTCACGTCCGCGACTGCCACCGAAATCGGACCGCCCCCGCCCGAGGAGTAGGTCACCGCTGGTTGGAAGAGCGGTTGGTCTCCGTCCAGCGGGCGCGCGCGGTGGCGTTTCGTATCCGTGCGGCTGACAGGAGGACTGCCGTCGCCGGTCCATCGGAACAGAGGGCGCTCCGCTTGTGCTAGCGCTGAGGTCCCCGCCGGAGCTAACACGGCGTTTGGCTTCCCAGTCGTCTGCCCTTCACCAGACGTTTGCGCCAGCACGGCGGCCGCGATCATGAGAACCAGAACTGCGATGAAGGGAACAACGACACTGCGAGAATAATTACGATTGAGCTTGCGCGTCATAGGAGACCTCCTTCTCGGACGGAAGCAGGGACCGTCAGCCGAGGTCGGCCATTCCATTACGAGCGGTATGACCTCGACCTACCGGGCCCAAAAGACAATCAACATCGGCAGACCGATGCTCATAGGGACCCACGTTCAGCTCTCGCCTCAAGGGGTGTGCAGACGAGGTGGGACCAGCTCTTCGGGGAGGTGGGACGAATTCATACCAACACCAACGAGCGTGTTTTGTCAGTGAAGTTGGTCACGTTCTGATGTGACCGCCAAGAGCCAACGGGCAAGGCCCGACCAGTCGCAGCTGACATCGCCGCCGGTATCCAACTCGCCACCCTAAGCCGTTTCCCGCATTGCCGGAACCCCCGCTTCTTGTCATAATTATCAAGCTCTGGCCATGTAACGGTGCTAGCGGGTGAGTCTCGCCCCGGGCAACGCCGTCGCTGCCACATGACATTTCTTTCGAAGCTTTTTACGCCCACCAAGAACCGGCGACTGAACGAGCTTGTCGGATTCCTGTTGTGCGTCTCCGCCCTTCTCCTTTTCCTCGCGCTGGCGTCTTATTCGCCGCTAGACCCTTCGCTGAACAGCGCGTCCATCCTTACTGGATCGCGCGCCGCCCGCAACTGGATCGGCATCTTTGGAGCTTATCTTTCCGACCTTATCCTCCAATTCTGGGGCGTGGGATCGTTTCTTCTGCCTATCTTTATGGCCATGGTGGGCATGCGCTGGTTCCGCTCGCGAGCGGTGCAGACTCCGATCGCGAAAACTCTCGGCGGAATCTGGCTGCTGTTGTTCGTGCCCGCGCTGCTTGCCATTCTGCCCGGGCACCTGCACTGGATGAGCGCGATTCCGATCGAAGGCCTGACTGGACGCATCGTTGGCGATTTCTTAATCCATTACCTCAATGTCGCCGGCGCATACATTGTCTGCACCACTGTTCTTGCGGTTGCGCTCTATCTGACCACCGCTTTTTCGTTTTCAGCGATTGAACTGTGGGCGCCTACGCGCTTTGCTTTTGTGCTGGCGCTTCGAGATCGCTTCCGCGACTGGCAGGACGCGCGCGGACGCAAGCGCCAACAGAAGGAACTCGAAAAGCGGCGCGCGGATAAACCCACAATCACCACGCAACTCGTGCCCGCGCGGCCTGCGGTCGTGCGCTCCGAAGTGCCGCGCCAGGAAGCTCGCGGCGATCATTCGGACATCGAACAGCATGTCGTCGCACAGCAAATCGAACAGGAAATTCCGGGAGTGCAATCGGCAACTCCGGCTCCGCGCAACGGCATCGAACGCATGCTGGCCGAGGAAGGCGCTGCGGCGGCGCCACAGCCGGCGCACGCTGGCGATATCGAGGTCACCGACCGCGCCGACGCGGAGCGCAAGGCGAAAACGATTCTTCCGAAAATCGCGGGCAGTTATAAACTCCCGCCGTCCAGCCTGCTGCACCGTCCCGACGAGCAACAGTCGGTTCACGAAGATGAACTCAAACTCATAGCGCAGGTTTTGACCGCGAAGTATGCGGAGTTCGATGTGCTCGGCCAGGTCACTCAAATCAACCCCGGGCCAGTCGTAACCACTTTCGAATTCAAGCCGGAAGCGGGCATTAAGTACAGCCGCATTATCGGGCTCACCGACGATCTTTGTTTAGCGCTGCGTGCGGAAAGTATCCTCGTCGAACGCATGCCCGGCAAGAGCACAGTTGGCGTCCAGGTGCCGAACCGCGAACGCGAGATCATCTGGCTGCGCGAAAACATTGAGTCGCAGGAGTTCCTCGGCTCGAAATCGAAGCTCACGATCGCCATGGGCAAGGACATCAACGGACGCATTGCCGCCGCCGATCTAGCCGGCATGCCTCACCTGCTGATCGCCGGCTCGACGGGCACGGGCAAGAGCGTGGCCATCAACGCCATGATCATGTCGATTCTCTATAAGTCGACACCAGACGAAGTAAGGCTGGTGCTAGTCGATCCGAAGCGGCTTGAACTGGGCAATTATGAAGGCGTTCCGCATCTCTACACGCCGATCATTACCGAACCCAAACTTGCCGCCAACGCCTTGCGCAACGCGGTCCGAGAAATGGAGCGGCGCCTCAAACTGCTGGCTGCGCGCGGCGTCCGCAACATCGACAGTTACAACCGTCTATTCGACGACACGCCTAGCCTGTTCAGCGAGCAATCCGGTTCGGACGACGGCCCGATTCCCAAGATTGTCATCATCATCGACGAGTTAGCCGACTTGATGATGCTCGACGGCCACAACGTGGAAGAATCCATCACGCGACTCGCTCAGATGGCGCGCGCGGTAGGCATTCACTTGGTGCTGGCTACGCAGCGCCCATCGGTCGATGTGATCACCGGACTGATCAAGGCAAACTTCCCGGCGCGCGTGTCGTTCCGAGTTGCGACCAAAGTCGACTCGCGCACGATTCTAGACGCCAACGGAGCCGAATCTCTTCTGGGACGCGGCGACATGCTCTACTTGCCCTCAGGATCGGCGCGCGTGCATCGCCTGCATGCTCCGTACGTAACCGAAAAAGAAATCGCGGCGGTGGTGGAATTCTGGAAAGCGCAAGGCCAGGCGCAGTATCAAGAAAAATTCCTGGAGACCCCGAAAGAAGATCGCGAGATGTCATCGGTCGAGGGCGAAGATTCTGGAGAAATTTCTCCCGACGACAACGATCCGCTGTTCAACGACGCCGTGCGCCTGGTAATCGAATTCGGAAAAGCCTCCACTTCCCTTCTGCAACGCCGCTTGCGCATTGGCTACGGGCGCGCTGCTCATCTTATTGACCTCATGGAACGCGATGGCATAGTAGGCGCAGCCGATGGCCCCAAGCCCCGCGAAGTGCTAAAGCGCCCCGACTGGATCTCGGAGATTGAAGAGTCGATGCGGTAGATTTTTCAGTTATAAGCGGGGTGCCGGGTGCGCCGGGGTGCGCCACTTCTCGCGCTTTTCGAGAAGTGGCCTCTGCTGGACACCCAGAGTAGTTGTACCTCCGCGATTGCGGGCCGCGGTGGGCAACCACGAGAACAACCAGCTTTGAAAGGGTGCGGCTTCAGCCGCACCGTAACTAGCGCAAAATCAATGCGGCTTCACAGGCTGCGGAAAAACTCGGTCTTGCGCTTGTTTTTGGGTGGCGCTGCGCTTCAGCGCTGCGGTAAGTGCACTGTTTTGAGTGCGGCTTTAGCCGCCGAGGTAACGCCTTCTGCTTGGGAGCTAGTTTTTCCGCAGCCTGTTTAGCCGCTGAGGAACCGCACCACTACCAGAACCGGCCTCTCCTTGCCTGTAACTACAAAAGAGTCACCATTGATAAGGAAACCGACGTGAGCAGAAAATCTGTCGTTATTAAGAAAGCCAGCGACTTGCCGCGAATTGACCGCATGTAAAGATGCCGATATCGACTATTCAGACATCCCCCGGCTCGACAAGACGTTTTTCAAGAAGGCAACGCTGGCTTGGCCTCCCGAGAAAAAACAATTGACGATTCGTCTCGATGCGGACGTACTCAATTGGCTCAAAGGCCACAGCAAGGGCTACCAGACGCGCATCAACCGCATTCTGCGTGGTGATGGAGAGTCAACCGCCACGGTCGGCGCATTCGTAGAATCAGCGGCGCGAAAGGCCACTTCTCGAAGAGCGCGCGGGGTGGCTCACCCCCAGTTATTTCGGTCTGTAACGAGACAACCCGAGCTATACTTTCCCCGTTAAGGTGGCGCGCTCCCCACGTCAGAAAGGTGTGATTTATGCCGGACGTTGCGTTAGATAGAGACGCCCTGTATTACCCATACATCCGCATGCCAGACGTAAACTGGTTGAAGGCTACCCTACTGTGTTTCCCGAGGGTGAAGCGCATTGTGCCTTCGGACTTCCTTCCTGAGGACTCGAAGGAAGTCCGAGAATTCACCCAACTGCAGGGTACGCGCGGTCCGCTGCTGTCGCGAGCGAATCTCTTTTCCGGTACTGTCACTCAAGCACAAAAAGAATTGGCTCAGAAGATCGAATCGCATTCCGATTTGATCGTGCGGAAATACTCGAAAACTCGGACTGAGCAAGAATTGGGCTTGAAGGCAGGGTCGTTTTTGATCCACAGCAACAAGATCCTTCCTGAGCTTGCCGACTGCCTCCGAAACAAAGGACTGGCTTGGGAGCCGGCGGATACCTCGCTATCGGAACCTTACATGTGGCTTTCGGTTCATCCCAAGCTGGGCGGTGCCATCATGGGCACGCTGGCCGTAGCCATTGCGAAATCCGAAGGTCTTAATATCGTGACTCCATCCGATGCCTCGCACAACGGCTTGGTTCATAGTACCGATGAGGATGCCTTCGCCGGCCTCATGGGGGACATAATCCCGCGCGCTCCGCAGAGGGGCGACCTCGTTGATCAGTTGTCTGAGGTGGTGATGACAACCACTTTTGATTTTAGCCGTTTGACTCCCCAAAATATTGCCGACTTGATCAACGATGGGAAGGACCTACGAGAATTCAAGAATGCCCTCTTGCCCATTGTTGCAACCATTCCGGACATCACGGACGAAGCGGAGCGCCAGCGGCGGCTGGAAGCGGCGGCAGAAGAGGTGAGAAAGCAATGGGCCAAGTATCGGCGGTCACTCCCGGGATTCGCCGTCGATGCCTTAGTCGAAGCGAGCGACTTCAAGTTTCCCGAAATTGCGTCATCATTCATCACAGGAGCCACCACGCTTCCTTTGCTGGGAACCGGAGTTGGAATAGGGGTTGCGTTGACAGTCTACGCTGCGACAAAAGTGATCAGAAAGTATCGCGAGAACACAAATGGCCCATATCGGTTTCTGAGTCGAATTCATAAGGTTGGCGCGACCCTGAGCGCTCCCCTTTCCGCACCGAAGAAGCCTGGCAGATAAGTCGCGTTTGCGGGCGCAAGTTGTGTGGACCATATCAACGTTGGGCCAATCACACGGACTTCCTGGTGGGCACCCGGCCATCGCAAGCATTTGAACTCACGAGGGTGCGGCGTCCAACACTCTTGAGCGGGCCGCTATCGGCAGGACGCTAAGCCAGCCCGGCGTGAATCCCAAGCCCCTCTGCGGCTTTGCGGAGGGACTTGTCTCTCGTCCACAGAAGCGTGGACGGATTGATAAAGACTGAGGCTATCAGCTGTGCGTCGGTCAGTCCGATGCCGAGGCTATACAAACGGCGAGCCTCAATCATTCTCCGCACTTCGCTCAGTTGCGCCACTTGCACCTGCGGCAAAAGGTCCAGCAGCGCCAGCGTCTTGGTGCGCTCCTGTAGGGAGCCCAGAGCAAGCTCGGCAATGATAGCCGGATGGATCACAATTTGCCCTTCGTTCAGAAGCTTCCGCATTTGTTCGTTTCCTGAACGAAAGTGGTCGATCCAAATCGAGGTATCGGCGAGAATCAATTCGTCTTCGTCTCTGGCCTGCGGCGAGGAATGTTCCTCAGCTTCGGCATGGTGCCTTCAAGCGACGCCAATCGGCGAGCGCTCTCCCGCTCAATGAGGGCCTTCAGCGCCTCCCGAATCAGCGCTGTTTTTTCTGCCACCCCCGTGAACTCCTGGGCGATGCGTACGAGATCGTCATCCAGCGCAACCGTTGTCCTCATGGCACTGATTATAGCATCAGATGATGTCAATCGTTGTGCCTCCGAAGATGCAGCGCTAAAGAATGTGGCGGAGCTGTGTTGGCGGGGCCACTTCTCGCAAAGCGCGAGAAGTGGCGCACCCGGCGCGGAGAGAGAACGGATGGAGTCGCGGGGGATAAGAAGTCAAACCCCCGCCCAGTGTCTGCATAAAACGCAGACACAAGGACGGGGCACCCTGCTTTTTATTTTATTGGCCGCCGGCGGCTGCGGCTTGCTGCTTGGCATCCGCTTCGGCTTGGTCGGCTGCTTGTTGCTGGTCTTGCAGCGTTTTTTCAGCGGTTGTATCTGGGGCCGGAGGCGGCACAGCCGACGCAACCGTGCCTGTGTCTGGCGCGCTTGGCATTCCGTTGGTGCCTTGCTTTTTCGCCAGTTCGCCCATGCCGTTGTTCAGTTGTTCCGCGAAGTGGTTTTGCATTTCCTGTAAATCGTCCACTTTCACGGCTACAGTTTGCCCGGCGGCACAGTCGGACTTCTTGCTTGCCGAGACGCTGGCGTTGACCGTGTTGTCAGAGTCGGGAGTGTCGGTCAAGCGGGTGAGGACGTCACCTCCGGTTAGACCGCATTCCTGGCCGTTCGCCACGACGGTGAGATTGTTGTCGACGACAAAAGTCCGCCGGGCCGGATCAAGCGCCGGAGGAACTTCGTCGGCTGCGGGAGCTGACGACGCTGGCGCCGCGGCTTGGCCGCCGGAGTTACTATCCTGTTGCGCCTGCGCTTGTTGCGCGGCCAACTGCGCGCTCACTTCGTCGGCAATCGCCTGTTTGACCTCGGGAGTCATTCCTATCGTGGTCGAACTCGGCGCAGAGGATGGAGGATATCCACCATCGTCTCCGTAGCTCGGCGCTGCGTCGGCAGCTGCCTCTTGACGGGCTGCATAGGCCGACTGCAACTCGGCTGCAATCAGATAATCGGTGAGCCAGAACGCCGGCCCGGCATAGTAGGGATAAGGCGCGAACCAGCCGCCGTAGAAGCCATACCACGGCGCTCCTCCCCAACCCCATAGCCCCAGCCCCCAGGCAAGGTGGATGCCCCAGGGATGGTAGCCCCAGCCATAGAATCCGGGGTGATACCAGAAACCGGGATGGTAGCCGTAGTACATGTGGCCGTGCCAGTTGTAGCCGCGATAGACGCCGGTGTAGTAGTGGCCGCCGCTGAAGTAGGTACGCGAATAGTAAGCGTGACCGCCAAAATTGCGGTAGGGACGCTGCACATATCCGCCATGCCGGCCGATGTTCACGACGCGCGCTCCGTTGTGCATACCGACCACCGTGCGCCCGCCGTGCAGACCATTGCTAATGTGCATGCCGCCGCGGTTGATCGATCGAATCTGTCCATTGGAGCGGACGCTCGCCGAACCACCACCTCGCAGCGAAACGTTCCTGGTTCCTGCTGGCGTATGTCCGGATCCGCCCGGGCGCCCGCCGTGCGCCTCGCGTCCACCCTGGGCTCCGCGGCTACCCTGAACTGCATGGCCGCCTTCCGCCGCATGTCCGCCCTGCGCCCCGCGTCCACCCTGAGCTGCATGCCCGCCTTCCGCCGCGTGTCCGCCTTGCGCCCCGTGCCCGCCCTGGGCTGCATGGCCGCCTTCCGCCGCGTGTCCGCCTTGCGCCCCGCGCCCACCCTCGGCTGCATGGCCGCCTTCCGCCGCGTGTCCGCCTTGCGCACCGTGCCCGCCCTGGGCTGCATGGCCGCCTTCCGTCGCGTGTCCGCCTTGCGCACCGTGCCCGCCCTGGGCTCCATGGCCGCCTTCCGCCGCGTGTCCGCCTTGCGCCGCGTCCACCCGACGCCTGATGCCCGCCTGACGCTTGGTGGCCGCCCCCGTGTTGGGCTGAGGCGTGAGATGCAGGCTTTGAGCCGCCGGACTTGTGCTCCGACTGTTTCGTCGGTCCAGCAGCCGAAGCAACTGCGGTTAGGCTGAGAAGAACCAGCAATATGGACCATTTCGGCAGGACGCATGTTCTCAGGTTAGTCAGATTCATCGCCACTCCTCCGGAAGATACGCAACTGTTCCTGGTAACCCACCGGCGGGAAATAAGTTTCGTCCAGACCGCAGTCTGGTGCGGTGGGAGATTTTTGTCCATGACATTTTTGTCCATGACAACGACTGCCCATGGTAAATGTGGAAGCATGAAATTCCACACAGAATACCTGACTCTGCACACGAAAACCAAGCGCGCTTACGTCCACCTGACTCCGCAGGTTGAGAGTGCTCTTAAGAAGTCTGGAATCAAGGACGGGATGATTCTAGTCTCCGCCATGCACATTACCGCGGGGGTTTACGTCAATGACAACGAAAGCGGGCTGATCAAGGATATCGACGTCTGGCTCGAAACCCTGGCTCCTTTCCGCGAGAATTACCTGCATCACCAGACGGGCGAGGACAATGGAGATGCTCACCTTAAATCTTTGATCATTCACCACGAAGTCATCGTGCCGGTCACCAACGGGAAACTGGACTTCGGACCGTGGCAGCAGATTTTCTATGCCGAGTTCGACGGGCAGCGCGACAAACGGGTCATCATTAAGGTAATGGGAGAATAGGGGACTTGGGTTATCCTCGTACCCCAAGGCATTCTCACCAAGGAGAGCCCGACAACATGAGCGACGAACTGAGCGAACTGCACGAACACGCCGAACACGCGCGGGAACATCCCGATCTCGCACCGGTCACTCTTACCATGGCAGTTCTGGCGGTGCTGGTGGCTACGGTGTCGCTGCTTGGCCATCGCACGCATACCGAAGAAATCATTCTGCAGAACCAGGTGACCGACAAGTGGGCTTACTTCCAGGCTAAGAATATCCGCCTGCACACCGACGAATTGTTCGCTGATCTGGCTGGAGTGGTGACGTCCAAAGATGCCGAAGGCACGGCTAAGTTTGAGGAGAAAGTTCGCGCCGAAGTTGCGGCTTATAAAGAGGACAAGAAGAAACTCGAAGCCGAAGGACATGAACTCGAGGCGGAATTCGCGCTCACCAACCGCAAAGCCAACCGCTTCGATCTCGGCGAAGTCTTCCTGGAGATCGCGCTGGTGGTCACCTCGATCACTTTGCTTTCGGGCCGGCGAATATTCTGGCACCTTGGGCTGCTGCTGGCGACGGCCGGGGTTCTGGTCGCTGCATCGACCTGGATGATGCACTAAAGGGTTGGGAGCCATTTCCTGTGAGGCCGAAGCATAAGGTTCCGAAAACAATTGGCAGGTTCGGCGATGAACAACAAAATACAGAGATCCTTCGCTTCGCTCAGGATGGCAGGGCTAACTTTTGGCAGAAAGTTGTGGGGCACCGACACCAGTTTGTGACCAATGCGTTGTGATCTGGATCACGACTTAGATGTTCGATAACTGCGACGGTATTCCGTCAGGGACGACTGCTCTTCGTCAGCCGCATGCAGTTGGGGATGTTGCACATCACAATCATCCATTCGGTAACTGCCTGTAAGTACAGATGAAGCCCATCTAATCTTTCGGAATAAGGTTTCGGCCTTTTGCGTGCATATATTCGCAACGCTCTCTGGCCGAAACTCCACAGAAGAGAAGACAGGACTCCAGCCCATGCTACAAAAGTGTGCCAATCCCAGTTGCACGGTTCCCTTCCGTTCTTTGCGAGAAGGGAAATTATTTCTGGCAGAAACCCTGCCCAACCCCAGCGACGCTTTCGATGGGAATCGGCGGAAGCTACGGCGGCGCGAACATTTCTGGCTGTGCGACGCCTGCTCCGCTCACTTCACGCTGCGCTTTGACCCCGCGGTCGGAATGCTGACTGTGCCCATCAGTGAGCGGGCGAGTCCCCGTTTTCTCACTCGAGCCACCGCCAACGCATGCTGACGTTCAAGGGGATCGCCATGGATTACGCTCTCATAAAACGTCTGCCTTGCTCGGTTTGCGGCATCGATACGTTTCGCCGCGCAGGCTGGTTCCTGGTGGTCGAGAACCGCTGGCTCGACCGGCTCAAGATCCTGTCCTGGCATTCGTCGCTGGCCACGCAGAAAGACATCAAAAGCGTGTGCTGCCGCGAACATCTCAAAACCCTGATTGCCCACTGGCTATCCCAGGCCAATCTGCGCATACCTCCGGCGCGGTACCGGGCGATGCCGGTGGGCAGTGATCCCCACCAAAGTGATCTCGATTTGGGCGCGAACGGGGTGGGACGACTGGTCGGCGAATTAGCGGTTCATCGCGAGTCTTTTTCGCGCGTCTGGTCGGGCTCGGCCGCTGCCCTCGAATGCATTCTCGACGCCCTCATCACGGTTGGTACGGAAAACAAACGCCAGACCCTGGAATGCCAGATTTTCGATCTGCCCCCTGAATCCGCGCACGGAGTTTCCCTCCAATAAAAAGGCGCTGGCAGAGTCTAGCTCTGCCAGCGCTCCTTCCACACTCGCCAGTCTTTCTCCATCGCGTCGGCCATGGCTTGCGCGGCTCCGACCAGCCAGTTCCCTTTTCTTCCACGCAGGTCTTTCAGGATGGAACCGCGCTTTTCCTCGGTACCCGCATGGATATTCGCCGTCTCCCGTCCCATCGCCTCCAGCAGGCGGCACTCTCCACGGTTATTGGCGAGCGCGTCGAGTTCAATGCGCGAGCAATGCGGTGAGAGGCGGCGCACGATCCAGTGCCCGCGCATTTGAACATAAGGGTCGGGACAGCGGACCGAGCGCCGCAGAATCGCGCCGTATAAAATCTCGGAGGGCACGCGCTTGGGATCGACGCACTGCAGCGCGGTGGGCAGTAGCGCTTTCGCTTCCCGCGCTACTCGGCCGCCATTCCATTCTGCGACTCCTACGAGGCGGTTGCGGCCGAGGCTTCCGAGGCCGGCCCGTCGCCGCGCGAGGCGGTAGCGCATACCGTGCTGCGGCAGCATGTGCTCGATCGCCTCGATGGCACTCTCCGGAATTTCGCCTTTCGCGGTCGGGTTCGCATCCATCTTCTTCCAGAAGATGACTGGGTCGCGCAGCTTGCTCTCGGCGATGGCCCGGAGCCAGGCATGACTTTCCTCGAGCACAAACGGAAGGCCGCCATCTTTCATGACGCTCTCGTATCCCTCGACGATTGCCTCGGCGGCGTCTTTGGGCTTCATGGTGAGATGCTCGGCGCGAGCGGCGAGCAGCGCGCTGGTTGCCAGGCGCACCAGATCCATAGTGTAGGGGTAGACGAAGGCTTCATCGAAATCGTTGACTCCCCAGACAAGGCGGCCGTCGGTGTCTTGCCAAGTGCCGAAGTTTTCCACGTGGAGATCGCCCACGGACAAGAGACGGGGAACGCGGTCCAGATCGGCGCAGACCTCGGGCCAAACTTGCACCCAGCGATAGAAGGTGGCGCGAAAAAACGGGAAAACAGCTGCAGCCATCTGCTCGTATTTGAATTGCAAATCGGGCTCGACAACGCGGATGTGCTGGCGCAGCCACTCTTCATACCTTCTGGTTGCTTTGACAATGTTCATAGTGGATAGCAACGATAGGGAGGACGCAAGATCCTGTCAAGGAGCAATCAGCGAAATCGCGGGGCGAGAGTCACCCGCGGTTGCCGTCGAATATCTGCGAACTCACTCGCGGGTTAATTCGCCCTCGGTCTTGCCGGCTAGCGTGACGAACCTTATTACACCTTGGGCGTCTTCGAAGATGAGGCCGGTGGCTCCGTTGTTGACTACGGCGCTTACCAGATGACCATACGATCTGGGGATGCCGCCGCGGGTTGGAATGGTGTCATAGCGGGCTAACTCCCCCTCTTTCATGCCGGTGATGCTGACAAAACGGATCACGCCTTCGGCATCCTCAAAAACCAGGCCGGTGCCGATGTTGTCGGCGATGGCGGCCACCATCCGGCCGTAGGATTTGGGGACGACGCCTTTTGTGGGAGCGTAGGATTTTTCGTCGGCGCTGGGCGCGGGAGTTCCGGCGTGGGCCATGGTTGTGCGAGACCCGGCGAGGAAGCCGGCGATTAATAAAAGTCCGCTTCCGAAAATTATCAGTACTTGTTTAGGCATAGTGGTTGTCCTCTCGATGATTTGCAGTGAGTAGCAGAAAGTGTGACCGCAGCGGCAAAACAGTTTGCTGAAAATCTCGATTTTGGTCTCGATTTTGGGTGGCGCAGCGGTTAACCGCTGCGATAAACGCCCTATTTTCAGTGCCGGCTTTAGCCGCTGCGGGAACGGCGCGACGAACGATCTAGTTTTTCAGCAAACTGTAAAAGCCGCACTCAAAACGATGTGCTTATCGCAGCGGTTAACCGCTGCGCCACCCAAAAGCAAAGACAAAATCGAGTTTTTCCGTTATTCCCGCTCAAAGCAAAAGCGGCGGTGGACGCTTCGCACTCTGCTTAGGGCTCGACCAGAATTTTGTGCATCATGCCTAGATCCTCGTGCAACAGGATGTGACAGTGAAAGACAAACGTGCCGGCTATGGTCGGATCGCGGAAATCCATGCGGACTTTCACGCTGTGATAGGGAGTGCCCGGCCCCGACCAATACGGGATTTCGATGGTGTCTCGCATGCCGTCATCGCCGGCCGGTTTTCCATCCACTTCCAGAACCTTAAAGTGGATTTGATGGATGTGGAAAGCGTGGGTCTCGAGCGCGCGGTTTTCGATCGTCCAATCCTCAACGGCTCCGACTTTGGTGGTAATGGCCGGCTTCTCATCGGCCTCGAAGACTCTCTGCTTCTGTCCGTCGACCGTGACGTAAAACTGGATGGGACCATTGGTGCCGCCGAATTCCTCGGAGAAGTAGAGCTTGCGCTCGGCGGTTACCGCTTGATGAGCGAGATCGGAGAACTTGAGGGCCGCCGTAGAAGCCGAAGGGGATGCGGGTTTGGGCGCGGGTGCTGGCGTGGGCGCTTTTGCAGTGTGCAAGGATTGATTATTGTCGGTGAGTTCGATGTCAGCCAGGGTACCCGCGACATCCGGATTTCCGGTAGGGCCGGTGGAATACGCCTGGGTGTAGAAAACCGCGCTCGACCCAGATGGCGGAGCTTGTACGATGAACTCAGCTCGTCCGGCTGGGGGGATTAGAATCTCTTTCTCTTCTCTGGTCTTTGCGAGCGGATAGCCGTCGAGCGCAATGATCTCCAGTTTCTCGGGCTTGTTATTGACCACCACCTCTAACTCCAGGAAGTCCTGAATTGAGGCGTTGACCACTCGCCAGAATTGTTGCTCACCGGGCTGCATTTGAATGAGGGGTGGGACCTTTTCATTCTGATCCACCACATAGTTGATGGACAATTCGTAGGGTCCGGGAATCCAGGGCACGAGGTACTGCTGGCGAATCACGAAAATGCGTTCGGTAAGCCCCTGAACCTCGGGCCGATACTTCTCCATGCCCTCGACTACGATGGCTCCGGCGGCGCCTCCGTTCACTTGAAATTCGGTGAAGCCGTGGACATGGGGATGGTACCAATACAATCCGGGCGGCTCGGTGGTGGGAATCTGCATGCTGTACTTAAACCCCGGAGAACCAGGCTGAATCAGGGTATCGATGACATCGTCCTGATGACATATTGGAGGAACATTCAAGCCGTGGAAGTGGACGTTCGTGGCATCGAGGCTTGGGTTGCCGCCGTCGCCGCAGGTTTCACCTTGCGCGGCTGGCATCTTCATGGTCATTTTTTTCGCATTTTGATCGTCATCCTTGATGCGATTGAAGATTTCGAGATTCAGGGTGTCTCCGGGATTGACGCGCAAGGTTGGGGCTTCTTCAATTTGACCGGACGCGTCGTACTTGTAGCAGTAGTGGGTGTAGCCATCCTGATCGACGGAATGCGCGAGTGTGAATCTGGCGGTAAGAACACCATTCTGCGAGGAAATGGCATAGGGATCGTTGACCACGCTGCCCTCCGCGGGACGCGGGGGACAGTCGGACGCAGCCCAACTCAGAACCGAGCATCCGCAGAATACGATTGCCAGCCAGCAGCGCGAGCGCATAGGAAAGTCCTTCCTGAATTTTACAGTCAAATCCCCGACGCTAGAAAGAACGCGGGGGGAAAGTACCGATGGAGAGCAACCCCGCACTGCCGGGATCGGAGAACGGCGACTGCGGCACTTCATGCAGCGAGCATTTCCCGCCTGACGAGTTGAGTGCCACCAGGGCGATGGCAGAGGGGTTACCGAACTCGGCTACATAGACTCCGCCGCCGTTACCAGATTGGCTGATTAAGCCGAGAGCGCCGAGATACTGCCAGTTCGCAGACTCGCCTTTGACCAGGGCAGCAGTGCAACCCTGGGAAAGCGTGCCCGTCGATTTATTAAAAAACATTGCGCCAACGCTGGCTCCCTGCGTGTTCACCACGTAGAGGATGGTTTCGTCGGGACTCAGCATGATGTTGTTTGAGCTGATGCTGGATTTGGAGGAGTACACCACGGTTGGCGCCAACTGGCCGGAGGAAATGTCCGACACTTCCACTACGACGGAGGTGGAGGTATCGCCGAAAATAGCGTAGTGTCCATCGGCGGTGATGTCGATGCCGTTGGGATAGGTGGCGTCGTTGGAGCTTAGCGTCGCGGTGGAGTATTGTTCGTCACCGTTGGATACAGGAGTGCCGGTGGAAGTGTCGAAGGATTGGATGGAACCGTCGGTGAAGGTAGTGACCATCATGTTGCCATGGATGGCCATGCCGTTGATCATGCCGCCGGCGAGTCCGCTCACGGAGACATCATTGACAAAGCTCAGACTGCACCCGCTCAGGACCTGGAATGTACCGATCGTGTTCGACGAGGTGAAGCTGGCATACAAATACTGGCTGTTGACCGCCAAGCCAATCCCGTTGGCCGCGCCGTTGTCGGTGGGAGATCCGGAGGCGCTGCCGCCGATGGTCAGGGTGCTGACGGAGATCCCAGTGATGTCTCCCGTAGAGGATACTGAGGCGTATACGCATTGCTGGTTACCGCTGTCGAGAACGGCGAGCCGGTTAGTTCCGAAGAAACCTGCCGCGTTGCCAAAACCACCAATCTGAAATTGTTGCAGCAGGGTCAGCTGGCCGTTTGGGCCCACGGCAAAAAAGCTGACGCCAGGATCGTCATTGGTTACGACATACTGCGTTGCAGCCGTGGCGAGTCCGGTGACGGCCAGAACGCCCGCCAGTAGCGCAAACACGCGCAACCACGAGGATTGCGACCAGTTCATCATAATTAGATTCCTTCAGGTGGGGGCCCCACTCGCGGAAGTAGATCACAGATCTGGCGACAGTTCAACCGGTACTATCTTTGAAAAGCAAGTGCTCGTGGTGCAAATAGTTGCTGCAAACTGGTAATTCGATTCCACTCACGCGCGGCCCTGTCGTCCTCTGTAACCCCTGTGTTGAGGCACTTTTCAGGCATACGGCGGTTTCGGCGGCATGCCCTTGAGTACCTCATCACTCGTTCCAAGCAAGCTGATTTCCTTCCGCGCTACGTTTCTGGCCGAATCCTGCGTGGAATTATTTATGAAACACGTATTAGGGCTCGACCAGAATTTTGTGCATCATGCCTAGATCCTCATGCAGCAGGATGTGACAGTGAAACACAAATGTTCCGGCTATCGTCGGATCGCGGAAATCCATGCGGACCTTCACGCTGTGATAGGGATGGCCTGGGCCCGACCAGTAGGGAATTTCGATCGTATCTCGCAGGTCGTTATCGGCAACTGGTTTTCCATCGACCTCCAGCATTTGAAAGTGAATTTGATGGATGTGGAAGGCGTGGGTTTCGAGGGCGCGGTTTTCGATCGTCCAATCTTCCACCGCTCCTACTTTGGTAGTGATGGCCGGTTTCTCATCGGCCTCGAAGACCCTCTGCTTTTGTCCGTCGACCGTAATGTAAAACTGGATGGGACCATTGGTGCCGCCGAATTCCTCGGAGAAATACAGCTTGCGCTCGGCCGTTACTGCGGCATGAGCCAGGTCGGAAAACTTGAGCGCGGCGGCCGAAGCCGAAGCTGAGGCGGGCGCGGGCGGGGGCACGGGCGCTTTTGCCGTGTGCGAGCTTTCGCTGCCGCCGACCTGGATATTGGCAAGGGGTTCGGCGACATCCGGGTTTCCGGTGGGGCCGGTGGAATAGGCCTGGGTGTAGAAAACGGCGCTTGCTCCGGCAGGCGGAGCGTGCACGATGAACTCAGCTCGTCCGGCCGGCGGAATAAGAATTTCCTTCACGTCTCTGGTCTCCGCCAGAGGATAGCCGTCGAGCGCGACCAGTTCCAGTTTCTGCGGCGTGTCCTCTTGCAGCACCTGTAGCTCCAGGAAGTCCTGCAGCGATGCATTGGCGACTCGCCAGAACTCCTTATCACCCGGCTGCATTTCAATAATGGGTCGAAGGAACTCAGTCGACGCTACCTGATAGTTAATGGTCAGCTCGTAAGCTCCGGGAACCCAGGGGACAAGGAACTGCTGGCGAATAACGAAAATGCGTTCCGTAAGCCCCTTCACCTCGGGCCGATATTTTTCCATACCCTCGACCACGATGGCTCCGGCCGCGCCCCCATTCACTTGAAATTCGGTGAAGCCGTGGACATGGGGATGGTACCAATAAAGCCCGGGCGGCTCGGTCGTGGGAATCTGCAGGCTGTACTGAAATCCCGGTGAGCCGGGCTGAATCAGCGTATTGATGACATCGTCCTGATGGCATATTGGAGGAACATTCAAGCCATGGAAATGGACATTAGTGGAATCGATGGTCGCGTCACCGCTATCGCCGCAAGCCTTGCCGGGTGCGCTTGACATGTTCATCTTCATCTTCATCTTTTTTGCGTCTGTATCGTCATCCTTAATGCGGTCGAGGATCTCAAGATTCAGCGTATCCCCGGGATTGAGGCGCAAGGTTGGGGCTTCGACAGTGTGATCGGATGTTTTGTACTTGTAGCAGTAGTGGGTATAACCGTCCTGATCCACCGAGTGCGCCATGATAAATTCGGCGGAAAGAGCGCCGTTTTGCGAGGAAATGGAGAAGGGATTCTTGACCACGGTGCCAGCCGCGGGACGATCCGGACAGTCGGACGCCGCAAAGCTCAGGACAGAACATCCGCAGAACATGATTACCAGCAACCACAGTGAGCGCGAACGCATCGGCTGCTCCTCCCTATTTCCAAGATCAGCTACCCCACTATCACAAACTACGAAATCACGTGTGGTTTGGCAACGACCGACGGTCACTGGTGTCCAGTCCACTTCTCAAATCTGCTGCCAGCAACCGATGGAACAACTGTTCGCCCGCTTCCCTACGTGCCGAAAGCCGCCCTGACCGATAGGCGCGAGACTTCAAGCCGCGCTGCACGGCTTCACAAATTCCGAGATCCTCATCCTGCACTCGATTGCCCACGGCCACGCTTTGCTCGTTGTAAGCTCGCGCCGACTCGCTTATGTCGCTGAAATAGAAATCGAAAATCACGCGGCAATGGTCGACATCAATGGGAATCACCAGGTTGGTATCCAGATATCCTTCGTAACAATTGAACATGAAATTTGGATGGAGCCAGAAATACCAGGCGCGGTCACCTCTCCGGGTCGTGCTGGTCGCCGCATCGGCATCGTTATCTGAACTCACCATTGGACTTGACTGCAGGCAATAACGGTCTTCATTTTCGATCGTGTATTCTTTATAATCCAACACTGCACTAAGTCCTTTGTGTAAGTGCGGAACGTGGTATCCGCCATCAAGGTAGTTATCGACGAATACTTTCCAGTTACAATGAATGTCGTAGCTCTTGGTTGTAAAGTATTGCAGCTTACATAGTCCGAGCGGGGCGGCGCGCTTCACTAATCCGCCAAGAAACTCGGTTAACGGAGCGGCGGCATCGTCCAGATTCACGAAAACAAACTTTTCCCACGTGTTTACCTTCACCGGGACTAAACCGTTATCTTTACGTTCAAAGTTCTTGACCCCGTCGAACTCCGGCACCCCTTTGAGCGCGCCATCCAGACCGTAATTCCATCCGTGATAGGGGCAATGCAATAGGGAGGCTTGTCCGCAGGGTTCCGTTACCACGGCCGCTGCATGATGTCGGCATACGTTATAGAATGCGCGCAGGACGCCATCGTTTCCGCGCACGGCCACAAGCGGTTCTCCAGCCACGGTAGCGGTTACGAACTGTCCCGGCTTCTCCAGTTGATCCACTCGCCCCATGACCTGCCAGGTGCGCGAGAAAACCGTCTGCTGCTCCAGATCTGCGATGCGCGAATCGACATACCAAGACGCGGGAATTGTCGACGCTTCCGCTAATGGCGCTTTCTCGTCGTAACTCGCGACTATCTCGTCTACACTCCGACTCATTGCGGCTCTCACGCTTTCTTTCCGGCTACCTGCATTTTCTCCGACCCAATGGCTCGCCTTAGCAATTCCACAAACTGTTCAATGCGCGCTTCCTTCTCCTCTGGAAATGGTCCTGACTTCCGGAATAGTCCCGGATCTAACTCGGCAGTGAGCAGCGCATCCTGAAATCGGTCCATTGTCCACTCCAGGATCGAGCCGATCATGTCCGCATCCAGATCGGTTCGTAACTCGCCTCGACTTACTCCGAAAGTTACAAACTCACGCCATCCGTAAGGGTCTTCCTCTACCAGGAATCGATTGATCTCGCGGCGCAGGGCCAGATCCGTCCCATAATTGCCGATCAGATAGATTCGGTACGACGACCAGTTGTCGCGGACCATATTCTCGGTGCATCCGAGCCAATAGCGCAGGAGTTCAAAAAAACCGCGCTCCCGCGCCGCTGCCGGAGCTTGCATGTACTTTGGGAAGGACTGGACGGCTTTTTTGTAAGCCTCGAAAAACAACCCATCCTTGCTTTTGAAGTGCTGGAACACCGAGCCCTTGGCAATACCTAACTGCGCCGCGACGTCTTCGACGCGGGCCGCGCTGTATCCGCGTTCGGCAAAATGGCGGATGGCCACCTCGACAATGCGCGCCCGTTTCGCTTCCGAGCGCGGACGAGGCCTGCCACCCCGCCTCATCTGCGTCGGTTTCGCGAGACTGCTGGTGATTCCTTCCATGGCCCAGGCTCCCCCAAATCTATTGACCGCCGGTCAAGGCACGATACAGCACTGGGAAAGGAGTTTTCAATGGCTCTTTTCGGGCGGGTGGCGATTTTTGAACTGCGGATTGGTCGTTGGTTTTGACCGATGGTCAGGGGATCGAGTTGGCCGTTCTGGCGCGATCCCGGGCACGTTATAATCGGCGCTGGTCGCGTGGAGCAACTCTACACAGGGGGATTTCCGATGTCCGAAACTGTTCAGCAATATACGCAACGGATCCTAGCCCACGCACACGGACAGGACCCGATCAAAGTTCAAAGCGCGACGCCGAAGAAGCTGGCTCGCCTGATTGAAGGCATTTCTACGGCTAAGCTGCGCAAGCGTCCTGCGCCTGAGAAATGGTCGGTCGCCGAAATCCTGGCTCACCTTGCCGACGTTGAAATTGTCTATGGCTGGCGCATGCGCTCGATTCTCGGAGCTCCCGGAACGCCCGTGCAAGCTTACGATCAGAACGCGTGGGTGATTTCCGGACATTACGAAAAACGCGACCCTCGCAAATCGATTGAACTGCAGCGCACGGTGCGCGAAGCCAATCTGGCGCTGCTGAAATCGCTTTCTCCGGAGCAGTGGAAGCACTTCGGCCACCATGCCGAGCGCGGGCAGGAATCGATCGAGCATATCGTGCGCATGGTCGCGGGACACGATCTCAACCATATTCGGCAAATTGAGGCAATTTTGAAAACGGCCAAATGAGTAGTCGTCAACCGTAGCCGGAAGTTACGGCTCCGCTACTTGCTGTAGCGGTTGCGTCGAGGGCGCGACCACAGGCTTTTTCGCGGGCGTGGTGGTGATCGCAATCACGCTGACAAGCACTAGCAGGGTTCCGAGCAGGGTTCTCGGACCGATCGTCTCGCCTCCGAGGAAATATCCGACGATCACGGCCACTACCGGGTTGACATAGGCGTAGGTGCCAACCTTGGTCGGCGATTCGTGATGGATGAGCCAGACGTAGGCGGTGAAGCCGACGATGGAGCCGGCTACGATCAGGTAGACAAGCGCGTACCAGGCGCCGCTTGAAACGGCTTGAATTCGAAATCCTTGGAACTCGCCGAGGATGGCCGCGGTCAGCGCCAGCAGGATTCCTCCCGCTAGCATCTGGGCTCCGGAGCTCATGACTTTTGACGCGGGCAGGGGCAGCTTGCGCGTGAGGGCCGAGGCGATGGACCAACTTATGGCGGCGATTATTAGCGCGATGGCTCCGGCACGATCGATGGGCGCTTCACCCAAACTCTGGCTTAGGGTTCGGCTCACCAGAACAGCGACACCGCCGATGCCTACCAAAAGAGCGAGAGAGAGGCGGAGTGTGAGGCGTTGCGTGCGCAAGAAGATGATCTCCGAAAGCGCCATGAAGACTGGGATGGTTGCAAGCATGACGGCGGCGATACCCGAGGGCACACGTTGTTCGGCCCAGAACAACAGGCCGTAATCGATGACAAAGATGCACATCGCGAGGAGCGAAGCTGAAAGCCACTCGCGGCGGGATGGAGAGGGCGTACCCTTCAGGCGCATCCATGCGAAGAGCACGACTCCGGCGACGAAGAAGCGCATGCTGGCTAGAACCAGCGGCGGGACCTCGCGCACACCTACGCGAATGGCCAGGAAGGTCGAGCCCCAGACAAAGTAGATGATGGAGAAGGCCAGGAGGGTCTTCCATGCGGGAGGACGAGGCGATGGCTCCATGCGAAATAGATCACCGGCTGGGGCGCGGGGACGCAGAGTTTTTCCGATTGATGATCTCTCTGGCTGGAGTCTTGCTCGTTGCCCCGCACCGTGGTTGGGCCGAGCTGCGCTCGACTGGGCGGACGAATGCGTCCGCCCCTACGCATACAAAACCTAACGCCTCACTCCTCATTGTTACGAGCTGCCTATCCATATACCTACGGCGAACACCAACACTCCTCCTACAACTACCTGAAACGCTGCCGACAGGAGTGGAGTATCCATGTAGCGGTTTCTGATCCACGCGATAGTCGCCAATTCCAGAGCAACGACGATCACCGCGGCTACGAACGCCACATGAAAATCTTTAATTAAGAACGGAAGCGTGTGCCCGATTCCGCCGGCCGTCGTCATCAATCCCGTCACCGCACCGCGAAGGACGGGACGCCCGCGACCGGTCATCGATCCGTCATCTGACAGCGCCTCGGCAAACGCCATCGAAATTCCCGCACCAACTGAGGCGGCGAGGCCGACCAGGAATGCATCGTTGCTGCTCTTGGTGGCAAACGCCGCGGCAAAGACCGGCGCCAACGTCGACACCGATCCATCCATCAGGCCGGCGAGGCCGGGCTGCACAATCTGCAATACAAACAGACGGCGCTGGGCTTCGTCCTCCGATTTCTTAACCGCCTGCGGAATACTCTCCTGCATCGCCTCGGCGGCCACCTGGTGTTTGCGTTCGACCTCTTCCAGATCGCCGAGCAGCTTGCGGATCCCGGCATCGGTCACGTGCGTCATTGCCTTCTGATAAAACTGGCGCGTCTCCAGTTCCATGATCTCGGCTTGCTTGCGCACGTTTTCGATTTTCAAGGGACGCGCCAGCCACATCGGTTTGCGTTGCACAAAGCCTTTCACATCCTGCCGCCGGACCAGCGGAATATGGTCGCCGAAGCGCTCCCTGTAGGTTGCGATCAGCGATGTCCGATGACCCGATTCCTCGGCTCCCATGTCATCGAACAGTTTCGCCGTTGCCGGATAGGTTTCGCGCAGACCATCGGCGAAATCCGCATACACGCGGGCGTCTTCTTCTTCGAGTGAAATCGCGAGGGCCAGGATCTCGCGCTCCGACAAATCTTTAAAGTTCCGCGCCATGGAGACAAGTTTACCGATTCTGAGTTCGGTTTCAATAACTGGGCTTGATCCAGCCTGAGACCCGGCAACTTTTGCCTTGGTCACCCGTGCAGGGTTTGCCGATCGCAACCGTGCACTGATGTTTTTGCGGCGCGTCACGGTACGGAAATCGCCGCAAAATGCACAACTGTCGCGGCGCACGCTTGCCAGGGGCGAATGGAATCGAGCGTGCAATGACGCCACTGGGTCCACTTGGAACCTCGCCGGCGGTCAGCATCACTAACTCCGGTGGCGGATTCCAGCGGAACGTTTCTACAACTTTACGTGGAGGTACATCGATGTCCATCTGCGGGATTCAAAGCAGCGTTACCAATCCATATCAACCGGCCGTTAATTCGGTGCAGCAGCAAGTGCAGCAACTCGCCCAGGATCTGCAGTCGGGCAATCTGTCGGCCGCACAGTCCGACTTTGCCACCCTGCAACAGGCCTTTTCGCAGTCGACGGCCACCCCCGGCACGGCTTCGAACGGCACTTCCGCGGCTACGACGAACGCTTTCGAACAAGCGTTCCAACAAGTGGGATCCGATCTCAAGTCGGGCAATGTTGCGGCCGCGCAGAAGGATTTCAACACCGTGCAGCATGATCTCCACAGATGGCACGATCCTTTGAGAGACGGCTTCAATCCCCAAGGAAGCGGCGGCTGGAACGCAGCCCCCGACGGCAAAACTTCCCCGATCCAGGACCTCAACGGGGTGGGCCAAGGTGTTGCTTCCAGCAACCTCACGGGCGCGCAACAGGCCTACACTACTCTGCAGCAGGAATTGCAACAGTTCGCGCTCGGCAGCGGAGCGGTGAGCGCAGAGTCCCTCGTGTCGCTCGACGTATGAGCAGTCGCGGAAAACTTCCGCGCTGAAAATAAAAAACAGCCATCTGCCGTCAGCTAACCGCCGTGGGGAGGGACTTCCCCTGGCGCTAGCCCGATGGCTGGTGGCTGATCACCGATCACCGATAAAAGATGGCTTCTAGTGTTCCGCCCGAATCGCCTCGATGGCTTCGTGCAGTTCACGTTCCGCTTCATGCAGATGATGCTCCGCCTTGGCGCCATGGCCGGCCATATCGTAGTGGTTGGCTTCGCGGGCGTGGTCCAGTTCGTGGATAGCTTCCTGCACGTGGCCATGAACCGCTTCCAGATCGTGCCAGTCATGCACTCGATCGGCGACCGCGATTCCGGCAACAAACGATAGACACACAGAAAGCACGACGGCAACAATGCTTTTCTTCATAATTTTCCTCTCCCGGTTGTGAACACAAGTTTGTGAACACAAGTTTGTGGATTCAGTTCTTCCCGGCACGCTGGAATATCCGTTATTCTCCCCGGCCACAAACCTCCTGTCAAAAGGAAACGAGGGCGGTCTAGTGTAACGGAAGGTTCTAGCCTCGCGTGACCTGGATCACAGCCTTATGGCCGCCACTTTCGGTACATTGAAGTAGGCATGAGCGGATTTTCCATTCTCACCAACCGCAAACGCGCCGTGGTCGCGCTGGTGCATTCCATCGTGTTCCTGCTGATTGCGGTGCGGCAAATGGTTGCGGCCAATCCGGTGCCCGGCATCTGGGTCGCGTCCACGGTATCGCGTGGCACCTGGATACTCTGCGGAATCTTTGCCGTCGTCTCTTCTATTCTTCTGTGGCTGCTTGTGATTTCCCGCGGATGGATGGAGAAATTCTATTTCGCATTCTGCACCATCAGCGCCACCTCGGGCCTGCTTCGAACCGCGGCCGGCGATCAGACATTTCACGCCGGGCTTTACATTCGCGTAGTCATGCTGGTCAGCGCGGTTCTGGTGGGACTGGTGATCGTGCGCGAGCACTCGCGGGCGCGCGTACAAGCGGAATACGCCGAAGAAAATTTGTAACGGTTGCTCCCCTACGAATAGGAGCCGAGCTTCCCTCGGCTGGGCAGGTGAAAGCCATCACGCCGGAGGCAGGCGTGCTGGGTACCCCGTCCTGTCCCTACGTGAGCATTTAACGTTCCCGTGAAGAGTCGAGGTATATCGGCACCCACGTCTCGAAAAGCGCGAGACGTGGGGCACCGTTTCTCCTGAGCAGTTCGTTCTTGAAGAATCCTACATGGGTGAATCGGAATTGAAAGTATCGGAGACGGCCTTCCAGCTTCCATCGGCCTGCTTGGTGTAGACCGTCAGATATTTTCCCTTGTCGGTCATGGGCTTCTTGGTCTTTGGATTGGTCATAGTCATGGTGTAGGTGCCCTCGGAATAGACCATGTCACCACCCTTGGAGGCCATCGCCCGCGTGGACTGGAAAGTCAGCGAGAAATTGGGATCGGCAAGAATTGGCACGATGGCCGCTCGAATGGCCGCCTTCCCATTCAGGATTGGGCCGCCGGGGTAGAGTCCGGAGCCATCTTCGGCAAAATAGCTCGCCCACTTGTCGGGGTCCTTGGTCGCGGCGTCTTTAACCCAGGCTGCCTCGACGTCTTTCACCGCTTGCACATCGGCGGCGCGCGTGTCAGGCGGTGGAGTGGGGGGAGTGGGGGCATTCGAGCAGGCGACAGTGAGTGCGACGAGCGCCAGGCATACGATCAGCGAAGTGTTACGCAGCATATTCTCTCTCCTTTGGAAATGAAAACCGATCAGTATAGTCGAACTCTGCGCCCCAATGGGTCATTCGGGAGGCAGGGCGTCATTCCCGTGAAGAGTCGAGGTAGTGTCGGCACCCACGTCTCGAACAGCGCGAGACGTGGGGTACCCGACAGGTTTCGCCGCCCACGGTTTATGCTGCGGCTTGTTGCTGAAAGGCGGGGACAAAGTCATCGGCAACGAAGGTTTCGAACGAGGTCGGCGTGGTGTTGTGGGAAGTGCGGGGTTCGAGCGCCCGCATGTGTCCCCGATTGAGGGCGCCAGCCATCTCGAGGATTAGTCCAACGAAATTGTCTGACATCCCCATCTGTACCATGGCGGCACGAAGCTGATCTACGGGCGCCTGGATGTATCCAAGAGCGGGTTTGCCGATGGCTTTGCCGATTATGGCCGCAGCCTCGGTGTAATCGAGATCGCGCTGTCCCTGCAACTCGCGGGTCTGCTTGCCACGGAAACCCAGGCGCAACAGGGCATCCGCGGCAGCCTCACCGATGTCGCGGGTGGCAATCATGGGAAGTTTGAGGTCAGGGGAAACCGGTCCTATGGCAGAGCCGGTCATGCGAATTGCGCCGACCTGAGGCAGCGTGTTCTCCATAAAATAGCCGGCGCGCAGATGGAGCACGTTCGGACCATCGATCTGGTTGAGTTTCTGTTCGAGGGTGTGAAGGCCGACCACGGGACCGGTACCAGATTCTTTGTCAGCTCCGAAACTGCTCAGTGAAACGATGTGGGTGACACCCGCGGTTTTTACCGCCGCGGCGATGGCGTCGCTGACGGTCTCCTGATAACCGCGAAAGTCGTTGCTGGTGGGGTTGGGTGGAATCATGACGTAGGCTGCGTCTGCTTTGCGAAAGGCCTTGGTCAGGGAATCTGCATTGCTTACATCGCCAATGAAAGCCTCCGCGCCGTGGGCCGCGAGAGGTTGTAAATGAGCCGCGTTTCTGCCGACGACGCGAACCTTCTCCCCGTGGGCCAGTAGGTTCTTCGCCACGATGTGACCAGTGTTGCCGCTTGCTCCAAGAACGACGTACATAGCTACCTCCATTCCCCGATTGGATGCAGCAGGTTGGGCTTGGGCTCCACGCCAGCTTCTCTAATTTCGGCAACGGCGCAATTGGGTACACGGAAGATCATAACCGCCGCGGACCGCTTCATTCCCTGTGTTAGTGTGTTGTGGATTCTCAATTGCTTAGTGTGTATAACGTGTGTACAATGTCAGAAAGTCTGAGAGAACATGCAGAGCCGGGAGGTCATCAAGCGGCTACGGAGAGACGGCTGGTATGAAGTGAATCAGGTTGGGAGTCACAAGCAATTCAAACATCCAACGAAACCGGGAAGGGTGACGGTTCCACATCCGGACCGGGACATACCGATAGGCACTCTCAGGAGCATCGAGAAGCAGGCGGGGATCAGGCTGAAATGAATTCCCGGAACCAGGAGTATGGGAGCGAGGTCATGGAATATATCGCTTATCTTCATAAGGACCGGGGTTCGGATTACGGCGTGAGTTTTCCCGATTTTCCGGGTTGCATCACGGCTGGAAAGACCCTCGATGAAGCGAGCCGGATGGCGGCGGAGGCCTTGGCGCTCCACATCCGGGGCATGATCGAGGATGGAGACGCAGTGCCGGAGCCATCGAAGCTCGACGATGTCGCGAAGGATGCGTCCAAGCACGGCGCGATCGCCTTCATGGTGAGCGTAGACGCTCCCGATGCCACGGTGCGGGTGAACATTACGGCGCGGGAAAGCCAGATTGAAAAAATCGATGAACTGGCGGAGGCGGCCGGGATGACACGATCGGGGTATATGGTGCGGGCGGCGATTGGCGGCGGCGAAAAGAAGCGGACCGTGCGCACGAAATAGCGCGTTACCCCACCCTGTGGGCTTTTGGGGGCTTTCGAGATTCGCCTCAAGGCAACGGTCGGATCGATTGCCACACCAGGCTAAGGAACTCCTCTGGCGACTCCAATGTCCCTACAAATATCCTGCCCGGCTTTTCAACTTGCTGATACAGGCGATGATCAACGTGGCCGATACCACGATGAGATTCCAGTAACTCCCTAACCTCACCAACTGTGGCCTCTTTGATTTCCAAACGTTGTTCTCACTTTGGAGCGCTCTGTGTACCCTGCCCGCTCACACCACAAAATACTTCGCCGCTGGATGATGCACCACGATTGCCGAGGTGCTCTGCTCCGGTTCCAGCAGGAAGCCTGAGGTCAAGCGCACGCCTACGTTTTCTTCCGGCTTTAGCAACGTGAAGAGTTTGGTCTGGTCCTCCAGATTTGGGCAGGCGGGGTAGCCGAAGGAATAGCGCGAGCCACGATACTTCTGATGGAAGAGATCGCGAATGTGCGGTGAGTCCTCGGCGGCTATGCCTAACTCTTCTCGCATCTTCTTATGATGGAATTCGGCTAGCGCCTCGGCTGTCTCGACGCTTAAACCGTGGAGATAGAGATAGCGGGTGTATTCTCCGCCCTCGAACAGACGCTGCGTTTCTATGGATGCCTTCGGACCGATTGTGACCAGGGAGAGGCCCAGGACATCCATTCTGCCCGAGGATGGCGCGGCGAAGAAATCGGAGATACAGAGACGACGGCCCTCTTTTTGGCGCGGGAAGGTGAAGCGGAGGATCTCTTTTGCTTGCGTGGGGGCGGACGCATTCGTCCGCCCCTCGGGCGCTGGCGCCTGCTGCCGAGCTTCGCTCGGCTGGGACGGACGAATGCGTCCGCCCCCACGTGAACCGTCTTCACGCAAACCGGGCTCGTACACTACTACGTCGTTGCCATCACCTTGGGCTGGGAAATATCCGTAGACTACTTTGGGCTCGAACCAGCCGGCGGCTAGCACATCTTCTTCCAGCTTCTTTTTGATCGGACGGTACTTCTCTTCCACTAGCCGGGCGTAGTCTTCTTGCGACGCCGTCTTTAATTGCCACTGATTTTTGAACAGAGCAGTGTCGTTGATGTATTGGAAAATTTCTGACAGATCGTAATTTTTTACGACGCGCACGCCCCAGAATGGAGGCACGGGAATATTGGGCGCATCGGTTACTACTGCGCTGCGCTCGGCGAATACTGGGCCGGTCTCTTCGTCTACGGCAACGGCTTTTGCATATTCTTTTACGGTTCGGCCATCTTTCAGACGCGCTTCTTTCTTGCCGTCTTCCGACGCTAAATCTTCCATTACGTGCAGGCCCGCGAATGCGTCTTCTCCGTAGAAAACGGCGTTTGAATATTCCCGGCGCAGATCGTCTTCTACATACTTGCGGGTCAGGGCGGCGCCTCCGCAGATGACCGGGTAATCCAGTTTCTGGCGTTCCAGTTCCTGGATCACGTACTTCATTTCGAGCGTCGACTTCACCAGCAATCCGCTCAGACCGATGGCATCTGCTTTGTGCTCTTGCGCGGAGTGAATGATGACGTCGCCGGGCTGCTTGATGCCCAGGTTCACCACCTTGAATCCGTTGTTCGAGAGGATGATGTCGACTAGATTCTTCCCTATGTCGTGGACGTCACCCTTCACCGTGGCTAGCACGATGGTGCCTTTCTGCTGCGCGCCGGTTCTCTTCTCCATCTTCGGTTCCAGATAGGCTACGGCGGCTTTCATGACTCCCGCGGAATCGAGCACCGAGGGCAACTGCATTTTGCGCGCTCCGAAGAGGTCGCCTACCGTCTTCATGCCGTCGAGCAGCACCGTGTTGATCAGGTCGAGCGGCTTGTACTCGACCAGGGCTTCGTCCAACAATTCTTCCAGGCTGCGCTTGGTTTGGCCATCGCCTACCGATTTTTCGCCGTTGATGATGGCATACTTTAGCTTGTCTTCGATGGAGAGTGTTGCCACGTGCGCTGTGGTCTGCGCCTGCGCTTTGCCTTTCACGCCGGCGAAATGCTGCATGTAAACCTGCAGCGGATCGCCATTCGAGCGATCCTGGTAAATCAGCTTGCGCGCCAGTTCCACTTCTTCCGAGGGAATTTTGTACAGCGGATATATCTTCGTGTAGTTGACAATGGCAACGTCGAGACCGTTTTCTACTGCCTCGTGTAGAAATACGGAGTTGAGAACGCGGCGTGGATAGGCATCGAGGCCGAAGCTGATGTTGCTGACGCCCAGCACCGTCTTCACTTCGGGCAGTTCTTCGCGGATGCGCTTGACCGCCTTCAAAGTTTCGATGCCCGCGGAACGGTATTCTTCCTGGCCGGTCGAAATCGGGAGAGTCAGCGCGTCGAAGAGCAAATCCACCGGGCGGATGCCGTACTTTTTTGTTGCCAGGTCGAAGATGCGATGCGCGATCGCAACTTTCCTGTCCGCGGTCAGCGCCATGCCTTCTTCGTCGATGGTCAGCGCAATCACTCCGGCGCCGTAGCGCTTGGCCATGGGCAAGACTTTTGACGTGCGCTTCTCGCCGTCTTCCAGATTGATGGAGTTGATGATGGCTTTACCGGGAATGCGCTTCAGCGCCTCTTCCACTACGTCGGCTTCGGTGCTGTCGATCAGCACGGGCGCGGGGACGCGGGTCGCGATTTTATCCAGGACGGCGGAGATGTATCCCTTCTCGTCCTCGCCGACGATGGCGCAGCAGAGGTCGAGCATGTGCGAGCCTTCGTTGGCCAGCTTTTTTGCGAGCGTCAAAATGTCGTCGTACTTTTTCGCCTGCACCAGTTTGCGGAAATGATCGACGCGCGTGGTCGTGTTCATTTCTTCGGCTACGATCAGAGGCTTGGGTTCCAGATCGAGCGGGACGGACGTATAGGCGCTGGAGGCTGCACCTACCGGCTTCACATCGCGCTTTGCCGGTTCGACTCCGGAGACTGCGTCCACGACGGCTTTCAGATGTTCGGGAGTGGTGCCGCAACATCCGCCTACGATGCGGACACCGTAATCTTTTACAAAATGTCTGTGATACTCCGCCAAATCTTTGGGCGAGAGTTTGTACACGGCGTGTCCGCCTACGTTCTGCGGCAGGCCGGCGTTGGGCAAAACCGAAATGATCTTGGTGGAGTTCAAGCCCAGATAGCGGACCGACTCATTCATTTCCGCCGGGCCGGTGGCACAGTTCAGACCGATGATGTCGATGTCGTAAGGCTCTAGCGCCGTGAGCGCTGCCCCGATTTCAGTACCGAGAAGCATGGTTCCGGATTCTTGCAGTGTTACTTGAACTTGCACGGGCAAGAGCTTGCCCGCTTTGCGCATTGCCTCGATCACCGCGACAGTGGCGATCTTGGCCTGCAGCAAATCCTGGCAAGTTTCGATGAGCATCACATCGACGCCGCCTTCAATCAGAGCCGACGCCTGCTCTTCGTAGGACGCCAGCATTGCGTCCCAACCGATGTGTCCTAGCGAGGGCAATTTCGTGGTCGGGCCCATCGATCCGGCGACGAACTTTGGTTTGTCTTTGGTCGAGAATTGCTGCGCTACCTCCCGCGCCAGTTGCGCCGCTTTCAGGTTGATTTCGCGAACCTTGTCGCGCAGGCCGAACTCGGCCAGCACGAGGCCGGTTCCGCCGAAGGTATTCGTTTCCACGATGTCGCAGCCCACGCGGAAAAAGTCGGCGTGAATGTCGCGAATGATGTCGGGACGGCTCAGCACCAGAACTTCGCTGCAGTTCTCCTTGCCCCAGAAATCGTCGAGGGTAGGGTTGCGGCTCTGGATGTTGGTGCCCATGGCGCCGTCGTAAACGACGACGCGTTCTTGCACGAGTTGGAGAAAGTTGGACATCGGTTGTGAGTCGTTGGTCGTTAGCTGGTCGTTAGTCGTTGGTCGTTAGTCGTTAGTCGTTCGCATGTCGTCTCTGCTTTCAGAGGTCGCTCTACGGCACCCCTCCCTTGTAGTCCATCAAATCGGCGGCCTTTCGTAAAGACGCGAACGACCAACGACCGACGACCGACGACCACCGACTTCTTTCTATACGACAACGCCGGTCCCGCGGGACCGGCGCTTGGTGGAAAACTCTTGAACTTTGCTAGCTCCCTTTTACGCCGCCCGAATCCAGTTCCGATTTTGCGAACACCTGATTGGCTCCCATATGCGCCGCGGCCGGCGCCAGCATTTGTTCTTTGCGGTAAATCAGATTGCTCGCGTTGAACGTCGCCAGCTCAAATCCGTGGCCGTGGGTAATGGCGTCGGTCGGACACGCCTCCACGCAATAGCCGCAAAATATGCATCGATTGTAATCGATGTTGTAGACGCGGGCGTAGCGCTCGGCGCCTGAGACTCTCTTTTCTTCCGTGTTCTCCGCAGCTTCTATGTAGATGCAATTCGATGGACAGGCGGCGGCGCAGAGGAAACAGGCGACACATTTTTCCAGTCCGTTTTCGTCGCGCTGCAGCACGTGCATGCCGCGAAAACGCTCTTCAAACTGTGCGCCTTTCAGCGGGCCGGGACCATCAGGATAATTCTCCACAATCGTGGGCTGAAACATTTCCCGCAGGGTAATGCTCATGCCCTGCACTATAGCTCCGACATTTTTGATCACGGACATACGTTGTCATTATAACGGATGTCGCCTTTATTCTTCTGTCTTGGAACCCTGGAGTTGCGGCAGAATGTGGCTTTCGATTGTTTTGTACAAAGGGATGATAGTGTTCTCGACTTTGGCGCTGGTCATGGTGATGAGCCTATACCTGGCATCCTCACTGTGATCCTTCAAACTCCTGTACTCGGAGCTTATGGGGCGCAGGTACCATTTTTCCTTGACGTAGCCGCGTCGATGTTCGTGGAGTTCTGGGTTGAGGCCGTCTTTTTCCCACAGCAGAGCGTCTACAAGATGAAGGGCAGCATAGAAATATGCCGTTACAACCCAGTCTAAATATGGTGTGGTTTTGAGGTCGAACGATTCTGCAAAGCAGACGTTCTGTTTGGCTCTAGCGCTGTGTTCCGATGTAGTTGGCACTATGCAAAGTTGCGCTGAAAGATTGGACTTGCACTCGACAAAAAATCCTCAATCCTCCGGCCGGCAGGAACAGCGATAATGTGAAAATCAAAAAGCTGCTTAGGAAACAATCCAGAAATCTGATCCTCAAACCGATAGACGTCGGCGCGGGCGGCTTCATCGCAGCCATCTTGCAGGCGGACCCATACGGTAAGCGCATTATCGGTAGCAAGGACGTGTACTGAATCTACAGCTGGCAACGCCTTCAATCCTCTCGCCAGTGTATCCGTGATCGAATCGAGCGGCGGGAACGCTAATGCTGCGGCCATTGCCTTCTTCTCATCAGGTGCCATACCACTATACTCCGTTTTCAAAATAGCGCGAGCAAATGACGGACGTAACCGCGGTGCCCCCTTCGATGCTGATCTCGGCCTTGGCTACCAAGGATGGGGAGACTTTCGAGGACGTGGAAATCTCTTTCCGATCGTTGAAACTCTAGAGTGCGTCTCCTTCTTTCGAGCGCAAACCTGGCGTTTCAAGCTATGGCCTCTCATGCGCTTCGGTCTCTTCTTTTCGTCCTCTGCCTGATCCTCTGGGCTGGAGCTGTCTACCGCGCAGCCGCGCAGGAGCCGGGCAACGCTCATCTTTCTACTTCGTCTACCTCTCGTCGCGAAAACGGCAGCGGTGATCGCATCTATCGGCGCGACCCTTCACATTTCGACTGGAACCGGCGCGGACGGACTGTGCCTGGGGAGTCGGCGGCGCGGCTGCGGTTTCGGGCTTTCCAGCAGAAGATGGCGATGCGTGCGGCGCGGACGCCCACTCATTCGCAAGGAACGCGAATGAGTGGGGCACCCATGGAATCCTCGTCCTCCACACACCCACCCAAGCAGAGCTTGGATGGGGCATCCGCTTCGTCCTCAACAGGGTGGGTGCCGCTTGGCCCCGCTCCGCTGGCTTCCGATGCTACTGGCGACGGAGGTCAGAATTACAACTGGGTCTCGGGGCGGGCTACTTCGGTGCTGATCGATCCTGCGGACACGAGTGGAAATACGGTGCTGCTCGGCGGCGCGTTTGGCGGGCTTTGGAAGTCTACGAACGCGGGCAGCCTGAATCCCGATCCCAATCCCGGTCCTGCTTCAGTTGTCTGGGAACCTTTGATTGACGATCAGCCGACGCTGGCGGTGGGCGCGATTGCTTTGCGGCCGGGCAACAGCAATACCATTGTGGTTGGCACCGGGGAGACGAACAATTCGTCCGATTCTTACTATGGGCTGGGAATTCTGCTTTCGACGAATGGGGGTTCCACGTGGACGCAAATCACGGGGATCGGACAGCCTGCGGATGAGTCGTTTCTCGGCATCGGATTCAGCAAGATTGCATTCAGCACGGCGAATCCTAATCTGGTGGTGGCGGCCACGGCGGGGGACAATGGCTTGTGCCTGGGCCTCGAAGGCGCGACTGGAGGTAACAGCGGCCCGTGTCTTGGCCCGCAGGAAGATGGAAATTCGACGGTGCTCGGGCTCTACTACTCGCTGAATGCTGGAGCGACCTGGAGCCGCGCAACCCTTACGGACGGCTCGGTTTCCGCCTCGGCCACGGCGGTGATTTACAACGCCGCGAACGCGACGTTCTACGCTTCCATCCGGCGGCACGGGCTTTATTATTCGACGGACGGAGAGAACTTCACACCGTTGACCACGCAGCCGAGTGCAGGTCTTGCGTCCGCGAACTGTCCGGCGAGTTCGAACGCGATTAGTTGCCTGATTTATCGCGGCGAGTTCGCCGTGGTGCCGGGACGCAACGAGATGTATGTGTGGGTAGTCGATGTGCAAGGCGACGGCTTGGATGGAAATCCGGTGCCCGCCGACGAGGGCATCTGGCAATCGCTGAACGGCGGAACTAGCTGGACGCAGATTCCAGATAACGGAATTACCAACTGCGGAGACGACGCGTTTGGTCCGGGCAATAGCGGCTGCGGCGTGGAAGAGGGCTGGTACAACCTGGCGTTGTCCGCGGTTCCCGATCCTCCGCCTCCAAATTCAACCGGAACGGACATTTACGCGGGCGCCGTCAATCTTTACAAGTGCACGCTGGAACCCGCCGCGAGTACCACTTGCACCCAAGGTGACTGGATCAACTTAACTCACGTCTATGGCTGCGACCCGTTGGGTGCGCCGGCGCACGTGCACCCGGACCAGCACGGAATTGCGTTCACGGTGACACCCAGTAACGAGTCCCCCGGTTACTTTGCCCATGACGGGGGAATCAGCCGCACATTGGATGGCTATTCCGGGCTTCAAACGGGCAGCTGCTCGGGGACAAACCAGTTTGACAGCTTGAGTCAAACCCTGGGCTCGATGACGGAATTTGTTTCCGTTTCGGTGCACCCGACCAATACCGCTATTCTTCTGGGAGGATCGCAGAACAACGGCTCCCCTAGCACCGGCACCGCAGGCAGCAGCACAACCTGGCAGAATGCGCTGGGCGGGGATGGCGGATTCACGGCGATCAATCCCATCACTCCGGACGAGTGGTTTGCGGCGAATCCGTACGTCACGATTAGGAAGTGTGAGTCGGGATCGGAGTGTAACGACTCCACATTTTTCCAGGTTGTCGGCTCCAATGATCTCGGCGGAGACCAGGGAGCTCACGATACTCCCTATATTCTGGACCCGCAGAATAGCAGTGAAATGCTGGTGGGAACGTGCCGGGTGTGGTTGATCAGCACGAGCGGGGCGGATCCTGTGCAATTGAGCAATGATTTCGAGACGCTCGGGACCGGAGTGTGTACGGGGGATGAAATCAACCTGGTGACCGCGCTCGCGGCGGGCGGGCCGCTAAGCGGCAACGGCAATTCGGAAACGGTGTATGCGGTCACGAACGGATATGGGCCGCTGAGCGGGTCTCCGGGAGGCGAAGTGTGGGCTACGACCGACGCGGGCTTCACGTTGATGACGAATGTGACGGGGCCCGTGAATCCGAACGGGTACGCGATTTCGTCCGTGGCGATGGATGCGTCGGTTGAGTCGGGCAACACAGCGTATGTCGGGATCATGGGATTCAGCACGGCGGAGTATCCGACGTCGCACGTCTGGCAGACTACGAATGCGGGCGCGAGTTGGACGGACTGGAGCGGAACGGGCGTGACGGCACTGCCGGACGCTCCCGTCAACGCGTTGCTGGTGGACTCCTCGGTCACTCCTTCTCAGATCTATGCCGGCACCGACGTGGGCGTTTTTATGAGCTTGGCGAGTTCTCCTGGTTGGAGTGAAGTTGGTCCAACGCCCGGAGTGGGTGTGTCGGGGTTTCTGCCCAATGCTCCGGTGACGGCACTCCAGATTTTTAATTATGCGGGCATAAAAACGCTGGTGGCATCGACGTATGGGCGGGGGATTTGGTACTACGCGCTCTCTCCCGACTACACGAATATGATTTCGAATTCGCCGCAAACCATTTTTCCGACGCAAACGGCTGTGTTTGAGGGCACGCTGACGTCGCAGGACGGATACGACAGTCCCGTAAATTTGCGCTGCACGGGCGCGGCGCCGGCCACCTGCACGTTAGATCCGGAGCAGATAACGCCGACCGCGACCTACAACTTGATAGCTGGCGGAAGTATAGGCAATTACACCTTCAACGCGCACGCAGTGGGGACCGACCAATACGCCATTACGCGCGATGCGCCGGTAACGCTGCATGTCGTGGACTTCAACTTGACCGCGCCCAATCCGAGTTCGCTGACGGTGGAGCAGGGCGGAACATCGCAAGCCAGCACGTTTCAGGTAACGGCGGCAGGAAGTTTTGCAGGGACCGTCACGCTGAGTTGCCCGGCGGGACTGCCGACCGGCGCGGCGTGCGTGTTCTCGCCGTCGAGTTCGGTGAGTCCGACGTCTTCGTCACCGGTAACGGTTACGCTGACGGTCACCGCGGCGGCGGGAACTCCGGTGGGAGGGCCCGCATCTGTGACCCTCTCAGCGATGACCGCGGGCGCTCCGGCGGCTAAGACGCAGACGTTCAGCCTGACGGTAACCGCGCCAACGGGCGGAGACTTCACCTGGATGCCCACGGGCAGCACTACGGAGACGGTGTCGGCGGGACAGAGCGCTGGCTATACATTTTCGGCCGCTCCGGCGAGCGGGACGTTTAGCGCCGCGGTGAGTTTTACCTGCTCGGGACTGCCGGCATTCACGTCCTGTACTTTCGGGCCGGAGTCGATCGTGGCGGGGGCGGGTACAACCTCGGTGGCGTTGACGGTTCAGACTACGGCTCCGAGTCAAGTGAAGAAGGCCGCCCTACGCGGAAATTCGACGGGCAATGGCCTTGGTTACCCCTTCGGTTGTTTGGGGCTGGTTGGGATCTTGGCGCTTGGCAGGCGGGGCAAGCCGCATCTCCACGCATGGTTCGCCATAATCGGCCTGGGGATGATTTTGATGCTGCTGACTTCTTGCGGCGCGGTCGCCGGGGGGGGCGGTGGTGGTGGCGGTGGAACTCCGGTAGGAACGTCGCAGGTTACGGTGACGGCTACGGAGGTGGGCGGAACGACGCATGAAGATGTGGTGACACTGATCGTGCAGTAGGTGCCACAAATTCGTAGCGGGTGAATTGCAATTTGTAAGCGAGGGCGCGGTATCCCGTCTCGTGAAGTTTGAGACTCGGGGATCCGCGCTTTTTTCTTTTGCCGCGTTCTTGCGTCACATCTTCTTGTTCTTGCGTCACGGCACTGGGCATACCGGCTGAGATAGGATCATCTGCGGTGAGACTGCCGTGCTGCTGCGCACGGCTTGGACGGGCGAGACCCGCCCGTCTCTCCACCGGCACAGCTTATGACTTACGACATCGCTGTGATTGGCGGCGGGATTGTTGGGCTTTCGTTTGCCATGCAGGTGAGCGAGCAGTTTCCGCGGCTGCGGGTGGTGGTTTTGGAGAAAGAAGCGGGACTGGCTCGGCACCAGACCGGACACAACAGCGGGGTCATCCACAGCGGAGTTTATTACAAGGCGGGATCGCTGAAGGCGCGGCTGTGCGTGGCCGGAGCGCGGGAGATGGTCGAGTTCTGCGCGCGGCATGGGATTCCGCATGAAGTTTGCGGCAAGTTGATTGTGGCGACCAACGCGGAGGAGACGGCACGGCTGGATGTGCTGCTGGCACAGGGCCAGGCAAACGGGTTGAACGGTCTGCGGTTGCTGGGCCGCGACGAGATGCTGGAGATTGAGCCGCATGTGGGCGGAGTGCGCGCTCTGCATGTGCCGTGCACCGGAATCACGGATTATTCGGCGGTGACGGCTAAGTATGCGGAGATCGCAGCGGGGTGCGGAACGGAGGTGAAGACCGACGCTGGAGTTATAGGATTCAATACTTCGGGTCGCGAAGTGGTGGTACGAACCCGGGCGGGAGATTTCTCGGCGCGCTATGTGGTGAATTGCGCGGGGCTGCATAGCGATCGCGTCGCGCGTATGGCGGGAGACGATCCGCAGATGATGCTGGTGCCGTTTCGCGGGGAATATTACGATCTGGCGGCGGCGCGGCAGTCGTTGGTGCGGGCGCTGATTTATCCGGTGCCTGATCCGCGGTATCCATTTCTGGGAGTGCATTTCACGCGGCGGATTCAGGGAAATGTGGATGCCGGGCCGAACGCAGTGCTGGCGTTCCGGCGCGAGGGATATCGCTGGCGCGATTTCGATTTGGGCGAGACCATGGAAGTGTTTCTGGATCCGGGATTTCGGACGATGGCTCGACACCACTGGAAAAATGGGCTGGGGGAATTTCGACGGTCGCTGCGGAAGCGGGAGTTTGTGCGCTCTTGCCAGCGGCTGGTGCCTGAGGTGCGGATGGAAGACATGACACCGGGCGGCTCGGGAGTGCGGGCGCAAGCGGTGGGCGCGGATGGCGCGCTGGTGGATGATTTCCGGTTTGTGGGGCGGGAGCGGTTTTTGCATGTGCTGAATGTGCCGTCTCCTGCGGCCACGGCTTCGTTGCCGATTGGGCGCGAGATTCTGAAGATGGTTCCGGCGGAGATTGTAGGGTCATTTGCAAAAGCTTAACCACTAAGGGCACCAAGTCACACTAAGGAAAGACCACGAAGGAAGGACTCAAGGGGCACGCAACACTTCACGTGCTCGTGGTTCTCGCACGTGGTTTATTCTGGATCCTCTTATTTATAGCTGATTGGGAGAACGTACATGGCGCAGAGTTTGAGTTCGAAAAAGAAAGTGGCGGTTTTGGGCGCGGGAAAGATGGGAACGATTCTGCTGCAGTCTCTGTTGCGGGATGGGCTGCTGTCGCCGTCACAAACCTGGGCTACAGTGGCACATCCGGAGCGGGCGCGGGTGCTCAAGGAAAAGTTGAAAGTGCACGCTGGAACTGACAACTCGGAGGCAGTGAAGGATGCGGACATTATTTTTCTCTGCGTGAAGCCGCAGGTGGTCGCCGAGGTAGTGCGGGAAATTCGGGCACACCTGAATGGGAAACAGCTGGTGATTTCGCTGGCAGCATCGGTTCCTACCGACATGATTGAGCGGGCGCTGGAGAAGGAAGTTCCGGTGGTGCGAGCCATGCCGAACACTCCGTGCGTGCTGGGCGCGGGCATGACAGCGCTGTGCAAGGGGAAGTTCGCGACTCGGCAGCATCTGGAAATGGCTACGAAGTTTTTCGATGCGATGGGACGGACGGTGATCGTCGACGAAAAACATATGGACGCGGTCACGGGATTGTCGGCGAGCGGTCCAGCGTATATCTACATCATTTTGGAATCGCTGGCGGAGGCGGGCGTGAAGGTGGGGCTGCCGCGCGACATCGCGACGCTGCTGGCGGCGCAGACAACCATGGGCGCGGCGCGTGTGGTGCTCGAGACCGGGGATCATCCAGCGCTGCTGAAGGACGCTGTGACTACTCCGGCGGGATGCACGATTGACGGCATCATGGAATTAGAAGAAGGCAAACTGCGCGTGACTTTGATCAAGGCTGTGGTCAAGGCCGTGCAGCGGGCCAAAGAGTTGGCGTTTTCGTAGGGCAGATGCGGGGTTGAATAGCGATCACGCCCAACTACACTTTGACGGAATCCCTGCGTTCGGTGCGAAGGTATTTGACGGCGGCGGTGCGTTCCAGTTTGTCCCATGCAAATGGCCGGCCCTGGATGGCTCGCTTCAGGGTGCGGAAAAGAACGACCGAAAAAACCTGGCGATAGGCAAACCGCTGCAACCATACCTGGCTTAGTAGCCAGGCATCTTCGCGGGCTTCGGGCTGGCGGCGCTCTAGCGCGAAGGCCAGGGCCGAAGCGAGGAAATCAATCCCCAGAAACGCGAAAAAGAAAATCAGCATCCGCTGGAAGCTCGCGGGATCGGTGGATTCAGGATGGAAGTGCTTCTGGATGAAATACCAGATGACGCCGACCACAAACATCACGTCAATGAAGGGCGAAACCAGCGGAAGCAGAATCTGAAAGATGAGAATGTTGGGCAGAGCGACGAATCCCAAGGCTCCTTTGCGCGCGAACACGCCTTTATGCTTGAAAACGGACTGCAGGATTCCGAACGACCAGCGGAAGCGCTGGCGCATGAGCGCGTTGGCGCTGGTTGGAGCCTCGGTAAAGGCGAGCGCCATATCTTCGTATTCCACGCGATAGCCGCTGCGCAACAGCGCCATGGTCAGATCGGCATCTTCGGCGACAGTATCGATGTGGTAGCCCCCGGCTTCGCGAACCAGTTCGGTGCGCCACGCTCCGATCGCACCGGGAACCACGCTCACCGCGCCCATGGTGTTGAGCGCGCGGCGCTCGAAATTCTGGCTGGTGATGTATTCGAGCGCCTGCCAACGGGTCCACAGGTTCACGCGGTTCCCAACTTTGGCATTGCCGGCCACGGCGGCCACTTTCGGATTGAGAAAATGCGGCACCATGCGGGCGATGGCATCGGGAGCAATAATCGTATCGGCGTCGATGCCGACGAAGATTTCCGCCGCGCCGATATGTTCGAGTCCAAAGTTCAACGCTTCGGCTTTGCCGCCATTGGGCTTGGTGAGAATCAAGACGCGGCCGGCGGCTTCTTCGGCGGCGAAGGCGCGGCGGGCGATTTCCAAAGTACGATCCTTGGATCCATCGTCGATCACAATGACTCGCAGATTGGGATAGTCGGAATCGAGCGCTCCCTGGATGGTGCGCTCGATGACTTTTTCCTCGTTATACGCGGGGATTAGTACTGCGACTTGCGGGCGGTAGGCGGCAATCTGCTCGGGCGTTCCATATACATGCGAGCGCAGGCGGTCATAAATAGCGAGGACGCCAACGGAAATCAGGCGTCCGGTCATCAGAATGTCACCCAGAAAAAAAATGATCGTGATGCCCGCCATGGTCGCACCGAAGAGGCCAAAGCCGATCCAATTCAAAAGCGCGGACCAGTATTCGCTGGTGGGAAGCGGCGGCATGACATCCGCTTTGGTTTTGCCCATCAACTCGTAGACGGGGACGAAATCAAATCCGCGGGCGCGGACGCCGTCGATGATCAGCGGAAGCGCCAGCACGGTTCTTTCCCGGTTCCCGCCTCCATCGTGCATGAGAATGATGTTGCCGCATTGCGTATCGTTCGGCTGGCAGGGCGGCAGATGGTTGAGCACACGCGCAGCAATTTGCTCCGGCGTCAGCGGAGGATCGTCGGTCCAGTCGCGCGTGTCGATCTTGTTGCCGATCGTCACATAGCCGAGGCTTTGCGTGACTTCGAGCGGCTTCACCTCGTCTTCCGTATCGGGCTCGGCATCGACGGAGTACGGAGGACGAAACAGAGCGCTGCGAATGCCCAATTGGCTGGCAAATAATTGTTCGGTCAGGTTCAGCTCTACTCTCATGTAGCTGGCGCCAATCGAGCTGATATCGGGATGGGTGAAAGTATGGTTCCCAATCTCATGGCCTTCCCGGTAAATCCGCTTGGTCAAACTGCCAAACTTCTCTGCCTGAATACCAATCAAGAAGAATGTTCCCGGAACATGTTCGCGTTTGAGCACATCGAGAATCTTCGGCGTCCATTGCGGATCGGGACCGTCGTCGAAGGTGAGGGCGAGATGGTTCTTGCTGGCGCCATAACGCGCTACGCGATAGGGCTCGGGCAGACTCTTGAAATCTTCGCCGTCGATAAGTCCGGTTTTTTTGTCGATGGTCAACTCGCGCACGCCATTGGTAGGCCGCGCTTCGATATGCAGGATCTCTCCGCTGCCCTCCATGTCAACGTCCTGGCCGGGTGGAACGTCTTTCAATCGATCGGATGCATTGGCTTCTCCGGGCATATCCCAGACCCGCCACAGGGAACGGTCCTCCGATCCCAGCCGCCACAAGGCGAAGGTCTGGATGCCCACCGTCTGGGCGGCACGCATCTCGTTCAGCGCCGTCACCGCATCCAGAAACCATACGTGGTGCCGGAAGTGATCGTCGTCTTCGTAGCTGAAGTGCGGGTTCAGCGCGTCGCCGTCAAAATCAACATCTTCTTCGGAATCGCGCGCCCCGATCCAAGCCTCCTGTACAGAAACGCTCTTGTCGGCCTCGCCCGGCGGAAGCTTGCCTTTTTCCGGCCGATCGACCCAGTCGTAACCGTAGTTGCCGATAGCGCAGATGAGCTTCTGTTTCGGAATATCTTCGATGGCGGAATCAAGATTGTCCACGAACCAATCCTGCGAAGCAACGGGACCGGGCGTTCCACCGGGAAAGTGCTCGTCGTAGTTCATGATGACGACACCGTCGGCGGCCGCGGAGATGGCCTTGTAATCAAAATCTTCGTTGCGCACCTGAACGCTGACGTACAGCTTCATCCCCTTGGCGTGCAAGTCGGATGCCAGCTCGTTCAGCAGATCCACGTATCCCGGCTGGCCTCGCTTGGGGAAGGATTCGAAGTCGATCATCAATCCGCGATAATGATCGGTGGCGAGAAAAAGCGCGATCTCGCGGCGAAACCTGGCACGGGCCTCCGGATTGTTCAGAAAATCGGCGACGGCGGGAACAAAATCGGTGCCGTCAAAATTCTGCACCACCGGAAACACTTCCATGTCCGTGGCTTCCGCCTTCAAAAACGGCATCACCCTGTCATCCACGGGATGAACTTTATTCCCCTGAATCACGTCAAACATGGCGTTGGTTTCCGAATCCACGGCTTGCAAATGGCCGTCAGGACTGAGCACCTGCAGCCAGGTGGGGAAGAGCAAGTCGATCTGACGCGCGTATTCACGCAACGAAGAGAAGCTGGCCGCATCCCAGGCAACGTAGAATGCCGCCCGCACCCCTTGCTCGGAATTCAGCGTGAGTTGCGAAGGAGCTTTGTGGACCTGGTGGCGATGTCCGGCGCGCGCCAGAGTGGCGAGGCGGCGCTTCTCGCGCGCTTTCGTCTTTTCGTCTTCTATCAGAGGATGGTAAGGGCGCTTTTCCGTGAGCCAGGCAAGGTCTGGCAAAGGCTCGCTACGCAGGGCGCTGTAGATAAAAAAGATCACCAGCAAGGAAAAGGCCAAGGCCGCCGCGTCAACAAAACGGCGAATGCGGCGCCAGCGTGCTTGCAAGGGATCGTAAAAAACCTGTTTCGCCATCTCGTTGTGGTGTATTCATCCTAAGGTGCGAGGGGCAGGGGGTCAAACCGGATTGTACGGGTCGTTCGCCTTCGTCGTTCGCTCAGCCCCGTTCGCTGTTCGTCAGACGCTGTTCGCTGGTCTTCAATCTCGGCGATCCGCCAATGACGAGTAACGCGCCTTGGACGTTCGCGGCAAATCCTCTGATTCACGATATATTCCCAACGTGCTCACTTTGGTCCGCGAACATCGCA
>Ga0074044_10000397_pt1 | contig 43328 bp, 39 predicted proteins | sample BogForMeECP23OM1_FD_94443 | JGI IMG/M metagenome (GOLD analysis project Ga0074044, IMG submission 94443) | Bog forest soil microbial communities from Calvert Island, British Columbia, Canada - Bog Forest MetaG ECP23OM1 | ecosystem: Environmental > Terrestrial > Soil > Wetlands ...
ACGAGGCCGAAATACGGTTCGGTGGCAGGTGTGCCGGACGGGTCGCGGCCGATGAGCCAGAAATGCGCGTCGCCCACCGGCACGGCTTCGCAGGAAAACTGGGTGTTGTTGGGCACCGCGCCATTCGTGGCAAAATTCGCGAGCACATAACCGACGTAACGCGCCGCGCCTTCGATGGCCTGTTCCGCCGCGATGCCGGTGGCGCGGTTGTCCGAGGCGCGGAGTTCAAAGGTCATGGAATTTGCGAAATAAAGCGCGATGGCGACCAGCCCGATGGAAATCCAAAGCACAAGAATGAGCACCGATGCACCTTCGCTGCGCTTCGGCGCCACAAGGGTGCCTTTACGCCGGTCTTTCGACAACAAATTGGGAAGGTGCAGTTTCATTTCAAGTGTTCGTGCGCGATTGCGAATCTATCGGCACCAGGATTTGAATCGGCTGCGGGCGCGTGTTGTCGCTGTTGTTTCCCGCCATCTGAATGAGGACCCGGACGGCGACCGGCAGGTTGGTGTCGGCCGTGGTGGTGTCGGTGGTGTCCCAGGTATCGAGCCATTGCGTGCCGTCGAAACATGAAAACTTGATGCTTTCAACGCCGCTCAACAGCGGCTGATCCTGGACGTCCAGCGTGGTCGAGCTTAACAAATTGCGCGTGATGCTGCGGACAAGGTCCCTGCCGGCGGCGATGCGGGTGGCGGGGTCTTTCAATTCGTAAGTGACCCGCTGGATGTCACCCCACGGTTCGTTGTCATGCAGCGCGCCGGTGGCGGTGAATATTTCGACGGATACGGGCTGGCTGAGGCCGAGGCTGGTCACATTGCCGGCCTTGAAATCGCCGGTCAAAACGCCGTTGGTCTCTGGCGGCATGGCGCATTGCAGGTCACGGCGCAGGATGGTGAGCGCCTGGTCCAGGGGCGTGGCGTCATCCACCGCGGCCTGGGTGACTTCGCGCAGATGCAGGGCGCTGAAAAGCACGGCGTTGATGGCCACCAGCACAATGGCGGCGACGCCCACCGCCAGGATCATCTCGATGAGCGTAAACGCGCGCACAGAAGGTCGAGGGTCGAGGGTCGAGCCGTCTCCGCTTCGCTTCGCCGTGCCAAGGGGTCGAGGGCAAAAAAGCTCCCGCGCGACGCGCGTTGGCCTTCGACTCTCGACTCTCGACCCTCGACCAGAATGGTTGTTTAAATTGGTTTTCATTGCTGTGAACCCGTCGTCGTGGTCAGCGTTTGAGGATTGGCCAGCGTACACAGTTTTACGGAAAAATCACGGCCCTGGGCGGAATACTTCACTTCCGCGGTGAGCAGTTCCATGGCGTCCACCGGCCAGTCCTGGCTGGTCAACGTCCAGCGGAATTCCTGCGCGCCTTCGGTGACCGTTCCGTTTTGCGTGCCGGTGTTCCAGTTGGTCATCACGATGCTTTCGTTTAAAATCCGGTCCGCCACGCGCGCTGCGGCGCCTTTGCGCGCGGCGACCTCGCCGGCGAGGCTGGCCACGTGCAGCGCCTCCACGGCCGCCGGGATGACAATGGCCAGGAACAGCAGCGCCGCCAGCACCTCGGCCAGCGTGAACGCTGATTCGTGGCAGACGTAGCGCCGGTTTCCAAACCGGCTGTGTCGCCGACTTCCAAGTCGGCAAAGGCCGAACGTGTCGGGATCCGCGGATTTGAAAATCCGCGATACAGCAGACTTGGAAGTCTGCGCCACAATGGCGACGCACGCTTTTTCGCGCGCGCTTCCACCTGACAGATGGTTATTTGTCAGTGTCCCGAATTTCATAACCCATGTGGTTGTTCGCTTCGATCAGCCAGAGCGCATTGCCTCTGGCGTCCGTGAGGCGCAACGTTTGCGGACTGCTTTCATCAATGGTGCCGTCTGCCAGAAAGCGGATGGCCGGCAGGTTCTGGAACGTCGTCAAGGCGGTTGCCCCGACATTCAGGACCGCAATCTGCACATTTTCGTCAACCGTCAGATTTTCCGCCTTCGGGTCGCCGCCCGACGGGGGCGTTTCCGCAGTAAGCCCGTAGGCGCCCTGTTTTTCGTCCACCCAGAGCATCATCGGCAGGCCTTCCGAGACCGCGCGGCTCTGGCCGGCGTGCATCAACGCGAAGAGCCGGCGCGCTTCGGAATCCAACGCGCGGCCGCGGATGAAATTCGACATGGCTGGCGCCACGAGCGAGGTGATGACCACCAACAGCGCCAGGACGAGCAACAGTTCGACCAGCGTGAAAGCGTGAGCGGAAAGTCGAGGGTCGAGGGTCGAGCCGTCTCCGCTTTGCTTTGCCGCGCCAAGGGGTCGAGGGCAGGAAATTCCCCTCGCGCCGTGTTTCGGCGCTCGGCGCTCGGCGCTCGACTCTCGACCAAACAATTTCATTTATTTGGTTGTCCAGTTGCCAATGTCATCTTCCGTTCCTTCCTTGCCATCCGGCCCGGCGGACAGCAGGTCATAGGAATTCTGGTTGTGTTTGCCGGGATAGTAATAAATGTAGTTGTTGTACCAGGGGTCTTGCGGGAATTTGTCCAGATATGGTCCGTGCCAGTTTTTGGCATTGTTGGGTTGCTGGAGCAGGTCCTGCAGGCTCTTGGGATAATAACCGTTGTCCACCTCGAACGCATCGAGCGCGGTCTTGATGGATGAAAGGTCGGCGTGTACGGCCGTCAACCGCGCCTGTTCGCTGCGGCCCACCATTTTGGGAATCACAATGGCCGCCAGGATGCCGATGATGGTCATGACCAGCAGCATTTCGACGAGGGTGAATCCATTTTCGATTTTCGATTTTCGATTTTCGATTGAGGAATTCCGGCGCGTGGCATTGTTTCGGAAATCAATCGGCAATCGGCAATCGGCAATCGGCAATTTGTTTTTGATGGCAGTTTGGATTTTCATGGTTGGTCAGAGGTTTAATTTCATTTGATGTAATCCTGCAACGAGAACACCGGCAGCAACATGCCGATGAAAATGATGCCGATGAAACCGGCGATGAGAAACAGCATCAGCGGTTCGGCAAAGGCCACCGCCGTTTTCAGGTGCCGGTCCAGGTCCGCCTCGGTCACGGTCGCAATGCGGACGAGTTCCGCGTCGAGCTTGCCGCTTTCCTCGGCCACGGAAACCATTTCGAGAACGGAGCCGGGGAAGAGATCCTTGCAATCCGCCAGGCTCTGGCCGAGCCGACCGCCCTGCTGGACGCGCTCGATGGATTGCGAGACGGCGTCCACGAGAATCTGGTTGCCGATGGATTTGCGGGCGACATTCAGGCCGTGCACGAGCGGCACGCCCGCGCCGAGCAGGGTGCCCAGCATCCGGCAGAACCGCGCCATGGCAAATTGTGCGGTCAATGGGCCAATGACGGGCGATTGCAAAACCAGGTTTTCCCAGACCCGGCGTCCCTTTTCGGAGGCGAACCAGGCACGCACGAGAAAGCCGCCGACCACCAGGGCCGTTGCCACAAAGAATCCGTAGGAACGGACGGCGTGGCTGATGCCGATGATCATTTGGGTGATCAATGGCAGCGAACCATGCACACTGGCGAACATCTTTTGGAATTTCGGGATGAAGAAAACCAGCAACACCGTGAGCACGACCAGCGCCAGCGCCAGCAGGATGCACGGATAAACCATCGCCGTCGTCACCTTCGATTTCAAATCCTTTTCCCGCGCCTGGAAATCGGCGATTTGTGCCAGCACCACGTCGAGGAATCCGCCCGCCTCGCCGGCTTCCACCATCGCGGTATAAACGCGCGGAAAGGTCTCCGGCGACTTCGCCATCGCGTTGGCCAGCGACATGCCGTCAATGACCAGGTCGTGGACTTCCTTCCACTTGGCCTGGGCGGCGGGCGAGGAGGCTTCCTTGTAAAGAATAACCAGCGCGCGGCTCAGGGGCACGCCCGCCGCGAGCAGGCTGGAGAGCAGGCGCGTGAAATTTTCCAGGTCCTTCCCGGAAACTTTTTTCGATTCGAACTTGAGGGAAAGGTTTCCGAATGACGCCGGCAACGGGGAGCCGTTTTTCGCCACTGCCGTCACGGCCCTTTCGGCCAGGCTGACCGGTCGGAGGCCGAGCGTCTCCACCTGCCGCAACGCGTCGGGCCGGCCCGGGGCGTCAAGCTGCCCCTCGGCCATGGTGCCGTCGCTCTGCAAGGCTCTGTAGGAAAACGTGGGCATGGTTCAAAAGTCCGAAATCCGAAATCCGAAATCCGAACAAATTTTGAAAACCGAAATCCCAATCAAAAATTCGCGCGACGCCCGTTTCGCCGGCATTCGGGCTTCGGAACTCGGGTTTCCTTCGGATTTCGGATTTCGGATTTCGGATTTCATCGTCTCATCGTGCCACGGCGATGCTGGCCGGAGATGGCGCCGGCGCCGCGGCGTCCTGCGTTTCGTTTTTGGTCGTCCGCTCCACCTCCTTGGCGGTGGTCACGCTCAAAACTTCCTCGACGGTGGTGATGCCCTGCCGGACCAACCGCCAGCCATCTTCGGCCAGCGTTTTCATGCCGGCGCGCCGGGCGGCGTCGCGGATCTGGTCGCTCGAGGCGTTTTTCAAAACCAACTGGCGGATTTCACTGTCGCTGTCCATCCACTCGAAAATCGCGTGGCGGCCATGGAAGCCGGTGTTGCGGCACTCGCGGCAGCCGATGGATTTGTAAATGGTGACCTGGGCGGGAATACCCAGCCGCGCCTTGAAAGCCTGGGCGGTCGGCGAGTTGTCGATCTGTTTGCAATGCTTGCAAAGCACGCGTACCAGACGTTGCGCGAGCACGGCTTCGAGCGATGATGCGACGAGATATGGTTCGACACCCATGTCCACGAGGCGGGTGACGGCGCCCGGGGCGTCGTTGGTGTGCAGGGTGGAGAAAACCAGGTGGCCGGTGAGGGAGGCCTGGACGGCGATTTGCGCGGTTTCCTGGTCGCGGATTTCGCCGATGAGAATCACATCCGGGTCATGGCGCAAAATCGAGCGCAGTCCGCGCGCGAAGGTGAGGCCGGACTTTTCGTTGACCTGAATCTGGTTGACGCCCTTGAGCTGGTATTCGACCGGGTCTTCAACGGTGATGATTTTGCGGACGGAATCGTTGATTTCGTTGAGGGCGGTGTAAAGCGTCGAGGTTTTGCCACTGCCGGTGGGGCCGGTGACAAGGATGATGCCGTGCGGCAGTTGGAGCACGCGCCGGAAGCAGTCGAGTTCGCGCCGGTCCATGTCCAGCTCGCCCATGCCGCGCAGCGTGGCGTTTTGCCGGAGCAAACGCATGACCACGGCCTCGCCGTGCAGCATCGGAATCACCGAAACCCGGATGTCCACCTCGGCATCGTCGAGACGGATTCGAATGCGGCCGTCCTGCGGCAGGCGTTTTTCGGCGATGTTGAGATGGCTCAAGATTTTGACGCGCGACACGATGGCCGGCTGGAAACGCTTGAGTTGTGCGGGCACGGAAACATCCTGCAGCACGCCGTCAATGCGGTAGCGGATGCGGAATTCGTCCTCGAACGGTTCGAGATGAATATCCGACGCGCGCAGCTCGATGGCGTCCTTCAAAACCTGGTTGACGAAGCGGATGATCGAGGCTTCGTCCTCCTCGGCTTCGTCGAGATTGGTGTCCTCGGCATTATCGTCAACGACCTGGAATCCCTTTTCCTCGTCGAGCGTGCCAATCGTGTCCGCGCCGACGCCGAGGCGTTTTTTAATTTCGCGCTGGATGGCTTCGCTGGCGGCCAGCACCGGTTTGAGGTTCAAGCCGGTCATGGTTTTCAGCGCGTCGAGGCCCTGGGTGGCAAAGAGACGGCTGGTGGCGACTTCGACGGTGCCGTTGATCCGCTTGAGCGGAAGGAGTTCCTCCTTCAGCAAAATGCGGGCGGGAAACAGGGAAAGAAGCTGACGGTCCGGGTCAACGTCGTCCAGCGTTGTGTAAGCGAGGCCGTATTCCTGCGCCAGCCAGCGAAGGATGTCTTCCTCGTTCTTGACGGGGGATTTCGCGCGAACCAAAGACGCCGAGTCAGTCGAAGACAGTTGCCGGGCCGCGACCATGCGATCCAGCAACTGTTTCAACGTGACGTCTTGAGCGGGAGTTTCACTCATATTGTGAACATCAGCTTCTCTTTTGGATTTGTTACTCCACCAATCCGAGCAAAGCGGCCTGGGCTTCCTGTTTGACCGTGAGCACCTTGCGAAGGTTTTCCTGCGCTTGCACCAGCTTGGCTTGTTTGTCTTTTTGCGAAGCGTGGTATTTTGCCAGCGCCGCCTTTACCTGCGCGGTGGGCGCGTTGTCATCAATGGCCTTTTGCAAGGCTTCGGCTTCCGGACTGGGGGTGCCGCCAAAGCCACCACGGCGTCCGCCGTTGTTGTTTGCGTTGGCGTTATTGTTATTGCCACCGCGGTTGCCGCGACCAAACAGCCGGCCCATGCCGCCACCCATGGTATCGCGTCGTGCGTCCATCACTTTTTGAACCAGCGGTTGGATCGCATTCCAGTCGGTGTCGTTGGTGAAGCCGAGTTGTTCCCGGACGTTGTCCATTATGCGCGCCGGGTCAAAGTTGCCGCCGCCGCGGCCGCCTCCACCATTTCCGCCGCCGCCACCGTTTTGGGCGGAAACATTGCCGGCACCCAAAAACAGGGCGGCGGCGACTCCGCATATTGCTAACAATTGGTTTATTTTCATCGAACGTTCTCCTATCACAGTTGGATTGTTGTTTTAATATTTTCGCTTCGTTACGGGACGACACACACATGCTGCCCGTCAGTTGCGAACCCACCTCCATGCAATAAACATACCAGCGCAGAAAAAGGCGGTTTACTTGGGAAACGGAAGAACGGACTGCGCAATTGCTGCTCAACTCCTTCCCGCGCCGCGCAGATTTTGCGCACGCTTCTCTGCGGGTGGCTGGTGATTGTCCGCCGGCTTGTTCTCCATATTCTTGACCTTTTAGTGATGGTGTTGCGTGTGCGAATGACGGCTATTTGGTTTTCGTCGCCTTGAGATTCAGTCCGCCTTGATGGAGGATCAGATCGGTTGCCCGGCCCTGGCTGTCCTTGACGAAGGTGATTTGTGCATCGACAACCTTGTAGAAAAACCCGGTCTCGGATTCGGGCAGGATTTCCAGAAAGCTTTGACCGGTAAGGCGGGCCATCAGCCGGTCGCCGTCGCGACGAATCGTGAAAACCCTGTTCGTTGCGAGTTGGTACTCGCCTACATAGGCGTCGTAAAACTTGGGATCCAACTTGACGGCCTGCCGTTCTTTGGGAGGTTCATCGGAGATTTTCCTCCACGTCCGTTCGAGGCCGTCTTGGTGCAGCACCAGACTTTGCACCTTGCCGCCGGCGTCTGTGTTGAAGGTGATTTGGGCGTTGACCCGTTTGTAGAAAAAGTTGGTCCCGGATTCCGGAAAGATTTCGTTGTAATCCTGGCCTGTGATCTGGGCCATCAACCTGCTGCCATCCCGTCGCAGATTGAAGAAGATGCCCGGCGCCCCTTCAAATTCATATTGCCCAACATAGCGATCAAGGATCTCCGTTTCCAGATGAATTGCAACGCGCTCCTTCGCCGGCTCGAAGTGCGCCAGTGGATGCCTGGGCTCAAGCAGGTGAAAGCCAATGTCGTCAATGAAGTGAGCCGAGTTGGACAGCACGACCACGCCCCGCCGCTTCTTCTGATCGAAGCCGATGAAGGAATGGTATCCTCCCGTTCCACCGTTATGCCAAATCACCTCCGTTCCAAATTGGTTGCTGACGTGCCAGCACAGACCGATCTGCGTATCAGGCATGGCAGGCGAACTGGCCTCATGCCGCGGCGCCTGTGCCAGTTGCATGGCCGGCCAGAGGTCTGACTTGGCCAGCCCGAGATTCGCCGCAACGAATTTCAGCATGTCGTTCGCTGTGGAGCGTAATGCGCCTGCCCCTGCGAGCGTGGGCATGTCCCAGTTCGGCACCGGTTCTCCTGCCGCATTGTAGCCGGTGGCCAGTCGCGCCCTGAGTTCAGGCGTAAGTGTGATCAGCGTGTTGGTCATGCCCAGAGGCTGACAGATGCGCTGGAGCACCAAGGTTTCGTAATTGGTGCCGGCCTTCAGCACGAGGATATGCCCCAGCAATCCGACTCCCAGGTTTGAGTACTCGTAAGTCGCGCCGATGTCGCGCGGCAGGGTGTAGCCGGAAAGGAATGCAAACATCTGCTCGACCGTGTAATCGGCGTAGGGATTGTTCTCATCTTTGGGTGCAAGGTTGTCCGGCAGCCGCGGGAGGCCGGAGGTGTGTGTGGCCAGGTCGAGCAAGGTGATTTGCCGGCCTTTTCGGGCGGGGACTTTCACCGAGGGCGGCAGATATTTTGAAATCGGGTCGTCCAATTTCATCTCGCCGCGCTCAACTGCGTCTGCCAGGAGGAGTCCGGTGAAGACTTTCGTGGCAGAACCGATTTCAAAAACCGTGTCCCCGTCAACCGTGCGGTCATTGTCGCGGCTCACTTTTCCGTAACGAATGATCCTTGGCCCTTTTTCGTCCACAATGCCGATGACGATCCCCACGCTTTGTTTGCCGATGTCAATGCGCTCGCGCAGGATGGCCTCGATTTCCGAGTCAGAGGGCAGGGCTTCCGCCGCGCGCAGAAAGCGTGCCGCGCCCAGAAATAGAATGACAATAATCGAGCTGCGTATCAGCCAATTCATGGTATTAATTCTCCAGTGGTTGGTTATTTTGGATCGCGCGCAGGCCGGCGGCCCGACGATCCAGATGTTCTTTTTCATGGTTTGAATTTGCTTTGTGAACACATGGTGCTGATGGGTTTAATGTGAATTCTCATTGAGACTGGTCAGCAGTGTTTTGAGTTCCTGCCGGCGCGGTTCCAAAGTTTTCCGCACGGCGAACTGGTTCAACCAATAAACACCCCAGCAAACCAACCCGCAGAACAACGCGCAACCCGTCATGAAGATGATTACGTCCAGCCCAGTATGACGTGTTTGCCAGACGACAGAACCGATTAAAGCAGCAAAGCCAACCAGGAACGGCAGCAAATACCACCAAAAGACATTTTTCAGCAGCCGAATCTGATGGTTGACCTGGATCAGCGACGCTTCGATGCAGGAGCGGAGCGGATCATTCGTGACGGGCTGTTTCTTGCGCTGAAGCCAGCGATCCGCCAGCATGAAAATAGCCACACCCAGGCAGGCGAAGGACAGCAGATACAAAGACCATTCCCGGTCACGGATGGCCCAATGCAAAAACAGCCAGGTCAGGAAAGCTGCCACGACCACTTCCCGCACATCGCGCCAGAATATCATCACCCGAAATTGCTGCTGGTTGCGCCGGACTTCGTTCAACAGCACGTCCGTGTTGATTGTCACTTTCGCGCCGGGGTCCTGCGATTGCCACGCCTTTTGCAATGCTTCAAAGTTCATCGGTTGCTCCTTCCAGTAAATCCGCCAGTTGTTTGCGGATGCGATTCAGTTTCACGCCAATATAATTTTCGGAAATGCCAAGCACCTCGGCCATTTCCTGATAACTCAGGCCATCGAGGTGCATGAGGGCCAGCGAAGCGTCCACCTTGGGCAACTGGCGGATGGCGGCGTAAAGCCGGGCCACAATTTCCTTTTCCGGCAGCGAATCCACATGGCTCGGCTGCACTTGGGGCGATGTGTCAAACTTCAAAAATGTTTCATGCCCCTTTCGCCGCCGCTGCTCTCCGCGTCGCCAGGCCAGCGCGGTGTTGAACGCCACGCGATAAATCCAGGTGGTTTCTTTTGCCTCGCCGCGAAAGGACGGGATGGATGACCAGATTTGCAGCAGGATATCCTGAAACAAATCGTCCTGGTCTTGCGGCGCAGTGGCACAGCCACGGACCACTTTCAACATCAGTCCCAGATGCTCATCCAGCCATCGCCGGAATGTGGTTTCCTGTTCCTGGGCGGTCATTGCATGGGTCTGCATTCAGTTAAATAGTGACCGAACCCCGCCCTTTCTTACAAAGAAAATGCACTTTTGACTTACGTCACCGGGCATTATTGCCCGCAGCATCAACTCTTGGCCTTTCTCCAAAGTCTCCCTGCCGTGACCAACGCTTGCGCATCCGCGTCTGCGCGTTCGTCACGGCGTCCCTGGGCTTCCGCTGGCCGTCCTGCCGCGTTATCGTTCGCAGCAGGACGGTCAGACCGAAGCCTGTTCAACACCCGTGAGCACAAAATCGCAGCAGCTCCTGAGAAACAAGCGGTGTAAGTCATTGGGATGCAATCAAGCGATGGTCGTCTCCGTCCCCGTGCGGAATGTGGTTCGTCAGTCGGATACGATTTTCTGTCACCTCTCGTCCCTTTTCTAGCCCTTATAGGGTGATATGATGACAATCGAAGCGATGCACACGATGGAAACCAACGATGCCGATCTGGTGGCCGAAAGCCGGGACGGAAGCCGGGATGCCTTCCGGCAGATTGTTGAGCGGTATCAAAACTTGATCTGTTCCCTGGCGTATAGTGCCACTGGCAATGTGAGTCAGAGCGAGGACGTGGCCCAGGAAACGTTCCTTACCGCGTGGACAGACCTCCGGTCTTTACGCGAACCGGACAAACTCCGTGCGTGGTTGTGCGGCATCGTCCGCAACCGGATCTATAAGAGCCTGCAGCGGGAGGGACGCGAGCCGGTACATGACGCGATGCCCCTGGAAGACGTTCACGACTCGCCGGCGCGCGAGGCCCTGCCGTCGGAGCAAGCCATCAGCCGGGAGGAAGAGGCGATTCTGTGGCGGTCGCTGGAGAGAATCCCCGAAATCTACCGCGAACCGTTCATCCTGTTTTATCGCGAACACCAATCCATCGAGTACGTGGCGGATGCATTGGAATTGTCCGAAGACGCCGTGAAGCAACGGCTGTCGCGCGGTCGCAAACTATTGCAGGAGGAAGTGCAGGCTTTCGTGGAAAACACTTTGCGCCGGACGGCGCCGGGGGAGGCATTTTCGGGCGCGGTGCTTGCGGCGTTGCCGTTGACAACAGGCTCGGCAGCAACAGCAGGTATGGGCGCGGGAGCGAAAGGCACGGCGGCGGCAAAGTCAGGTTTTCTGGCAGCGTGGCTGGCGCCGTTGGCCCCCTTTATCGGAATTTTTGCCGGCATCACGGCAAATTGGCTGATTGTTCGGGCAGCTCCGACCGCTCGCGAACGCCGGGGGCTGAAGTTTGCGTTCATCGCTCTTTGGGTTTTCGTGCTGGCTTGGTGCGTGCCCGGGCAATTTGCGGTGCGGACTTTGGGCCAACATTGGGAGTGGAGTGACCGGACGTTTATTGCCGTGATGGCGGGCTTTTGGTGGTTCTCCACCATCATCACCGCCACGTGGATCATAGTGATGTTTCGGCAGATCCTGGCCATTCGCCAGCAAAGCGAGGAAGAAGCCGGGATTCCCCAGACCGCCGGAACGCCACTGAAATTGGGGACACGCATTGCCGTGGTTACCGGCTTATATCTATCGTGTTTTTTGTGGCTGATTTTTCTGGCGTGGCAGGCGCATGACCAGGTGTGGGCCGGAATCATTACCGGAACGATGGTGGTGCTGGGCGTTTGGCATTTCTTTCAGTTCCGGGGCCGGACTGGAACGGCGGCAATGCGGGCGGGTTTCGGGCGTCTGACTTTGGCTTGGGGAGTGATTCTGGTGGTGCTGAATCTGCGATTGGACGTGTGGCTGGCGGCCAGGCGTGAAGCGAGCCTTGCCGAAATACACCGCCTGTTGCCTCCGTGGCTCATTCCAGTGCTCACACTGGCGCTGATGACTTGGATTGGAATTTTATTGGCCATAACAAAACCAAAACGCTCCGCTTCCCGGCACGAAGGGGGCGAAAATGGTCGCGGAAACAACGTGAAAGGGCTTCTTTTGTTGATGCTCCTTGCGGGATGTTTTCCAACGTTCATCTATCCGACAATGGGGCAGAGCCAGACGCTGTTGGCCGAGAAACCGACGCAGGCAGATGCCGCGATACCGGATCAGTTTCGCCCGCTGTACCAGGATCTGGATGAAACTCTCCGCCAAGACAGACAGACCTATCCTTTCAAGAAAGGGAATGCCCGCCCCCTGGTCGCTCCCAACCTCTTAATGGCATCGAGCATGTTCGGTCCTGCCGCGTCCGATTCACAACGCTGGAAGGACCTGCTCGCCACACTCGACGCTTACAAAACCATGAAAATGGACGCGGTGTTTGTTCAGATTCTGGCTCCGGATCTGACCTTCGGCGACCCAGGTCCTCTCATCGACTTCTATCAGCGCCTTGCCAGGGAAATCCACTCGCGCAACATGAAGCTATACGTGGAACATTTTGTCAACGTGCCGTTCAAACCCAACATACCGTCCAGCCCGCACGCCCACAAAGGTCCGCACGCCCTTAAAGACTTGCAGGATGATCCACAGGGGAGGCAGGACTTTCTGAAAATCATGGAGCAGGAAGACGCTCTGATTTACCGGGAAATCAAACCCGATTACCTGACCCTCATCAACGAACCGGAAACAGCGATAAACCGGATGCTGCATCTCACTTTTTCGGCGGACGAGCTGGCGAATTGGGTTGGGGAAGTCACCGCGCATCTCAAGAGTACCGGCGCCAGTCCAAACACTCTCTTGGGTGCTGGAGCGGTAACTTGGGAGCCGGAGGAGTTTGTCCTCAAGTTCGCGAAACAGACGAACCTGGATTACGTGGACATTCACATGTATTCCATTGGTTTGAAGTTGCAGGGCAAAGACCAGGTGGCGAAGTTGGCAACCCTGGTTCGGAAGATCCGTGAAGCAAGACCGAATATGAGGATCACGATCGGTGAAACGTGGCTCTTGAAGCTCGGCGCAGGGGATATGGGGCCGAAGGTGACGACGTACCAGGAAATTTTTCAACGAAACAATTTCAGCTTCTGGAGCCCGCTGGATGAGCAATTCCTTGCCCTTCTGATGGGAATCGCTCAAAAGGAAAACATCTCCGTCGTTGCTCCATTTTTCAGCCAGTACTTTTTTACCTACTATACGTTCGGGGACGCGGAGTCCGGCAAACTGCCTCCGGGCGTTGGCAGCAGCCTCTCTGTCACTTGGAACAAGGCCCTCGAATCAATTCGCAACCATCAGCTCTCGCCAACCGGCAAGGCGCTGGGTGCGATGCTTGATGAAGATGGAAAGTGACGACGAAGTGCTAAGCCTGGACCGAAGAAAGAGAATACGGCGCATGCCGCCTAACTTAGGGACACACAATGTTTGAAGAACAGGATTCAGTAAATTTACTGCACTTTTACTGCACACATTCATAAGTCGTTGATTATAAATGGAGCGGGTGAAGGGAATCGAACCATCATCTCGTTTCCGCAATGCGAACTATAGCAAAATAAAGCAATAATGACAGGGTAAAACACGATTGACATGGGTGAACGTTAGCAGTAAAATTAGCAGCACTATGGCAAGCATACATCGTCGCCCTGATTCTCAATACTGGCACGCGGCTTATTTTGGGCCGGATGGCCGAAGGATTCTCCGCAGCACCAAACAACAAGACCGCCAATCCGCCTTGGCCGTGGCGATGGAATACGAGCGGGCCTCCAAACTCGCCCGGCGCGGGGAACTGGTGGAAGCCCAGGCCCGCGAAGTCTTGAAGGACATAATGAAGCGGGCGGACATGGGCGAAACATTGCAAACCGTGTCCATCAAATCCCATTTCGACAATTGGCTGGCCAGCAAGAAGGATCGGAAGTCAGAAGGCACGGGGGAACGCTACGGCGTGGCTGTGGAAGATTTCCTAAAGACGCTGGGCAAGCTACCAAGTCCAAGAGCTTACGTTCGATTGCCTGATGGCGATGAAGTCGGCGCTTGCTGCGAATGGAGAGTTAAAACTTACGCGCGAGGACGCAACAGCGGTGGCGCAACTTGTGCGGGCATGGGAATCGGCACAAGAGCGTGTCAGAATCAACCGTGGCCGGCCACTGCCGGGAACCCTCCGGCCAAGGGCAAAAGGAAAAGTTTATCGGCCAGTCGAGCCACTGAACCCTCCGTTACCAACTTCGCGGAGTTGTTGTTCGGCGCGTTGCGCGTGCCGGATGTCGCGCACGGTTTTCTTGTCCGCCCCACCTTGTTTCCACGGTTTGCACAAGCCGCACGCGGACGATTTGCGCGCCTTAATCCGCCGTTGCGTGAGTTTCGTTTTCACGGCTTCACCTTCAATTTTTCGGCGGCGGCGAGCTTGCGCTGATTGGCGTCAAAGGTCAGAAATTCTCTCGCGCCCAGGTGCAATGCGGTGGCAACGTGGAGCACGTCAAATGCCCGGTGCCCACCGGCAATGGTATGGCGTTTGGAAATGGTTTCGGCCAGCCGGTGAACGTCCGGCCAGTCGGCAGTCACCACCACCACCGCGCCGGTGTCCAAATCGGTTTGCAGATCGGCCAGCGCGCGGTCGCAATCGGCCTGCGGGTAGCCTTTGGCCTTGTCCCGCGCATGAAGCCAGACTTGAAAACGGACGCTCTGGCGAAATTCGTAAAGCAGCAGCCCGGAGACGTGCAACGCTTCCGGCATGGTCTTGAAATACGCCGCCGCCTGCGGCGAATTGTCCTGCCGCCGGTAGAACGCGCAAAGAAACGACGTGTCCGGGAAGGCAATCATCCTTCTTCGCCTTCCAATTCCGCCGCGCGCATGGCGGCGACTTCCTTGGTGGAGAAAACGCGGTTGCCCCAGGTTTTTTTCAATCGCGCCATGATGTCGGGCTTGACGAGCTTGGGCGCATTGACGGGCGCGGGCGGCACGAGGCGGGCAAACAATTTCCCCGCCTTGGTGATTTCCACCGGCTCGCCTTCATCAATCCACGCGGCAACGCGGGGAAAGCGGTTTCGCAAATCTCTGACGGTTGCTGTTTTCATCGTGAGACAAATATGTATCACGCTATCGGCAATGTCAACTGTGTTTGATAATGTCCGGCAGCCGGAAATTGAAATCAGCCAAGGGACGGGATTTTTTTGACGGCAGCGCGGAGATTGTCCATTTCGTGATGCGTGTATTTGCGATGCTCGCCTTCGGTCTTGTGGCCGGTGAGTTTCATCCGCAATTCAGACGACACGTTTTGATTGGCGAGCGCGGATGTGAAGCTGTGGCGCAAGGCATGGAATGAGCGGCGGGAAAACATCTGATTGCCCGCGCCCTTCACCGTCTGCGAATCCACGCCCGCCTTCCGCATGATGTGTTTGAAGGTTTCGGAAAGCCCGTGCCGGCCACCGGGCCGTAAATTCGCCATGTGCGGCAGGATGAAGATTTCCGGCTTGTCTGTCCCCGCCAGCTTGTTCAATCGCGCCAGCAAATCAGGGTGAAGCGGGGTGGTCACTTTCGCGCCAGTCTTTGTTTGCGTGTAAGTCAGGGTTTCTTCGGTCAAGTCCACGCCTTCCCATTGCATCCGGCAGCAATCGGAAAGCCGCGCCCCGGTGAAATAGCCCAGCGCCACATCCGTCGGATCGTAAGCGTTGGGGCTGGTTGGACAGTGGGGCAAGACTTCCCGCAGTTGCCTCCGAAAACGCTTCTGATGCAGAAAGTGCGACCACACAATCATGCCTCCATGCGCCGTCAACCGCTGGTCGGTGAACGAAATCCGGATGGACGAAGTCGCGTCTTTGGTGTCAATTGGCAGGCGCACCGTTTGGTCCGCCTCCCGTCGAGGTTCGGGAACTTGATTTGGTTTCATCACCCCAAGCCCGCCAAACGGTGCTCATCCTTTCAAGCTGAATCGTTCCGGCTAAGGCGAGCCATGTCTTGCCGATGCCCTTCGGCCCGAAGATAAATCCCAAATCGCCTTTTGCTTGAACCAGTCACCAATAATCGGTTCCCGTGGTGGCACTGTGAGTTGAGCCAACCCATTCGCCGGGCAGGTCGCCTTGTCAAAATGCGCCAGCCATTCCGTTTTCAAGTCGGCGGGTGTGGTGGACATTTCTGTTCCCGGCACGTCGTCACGGATTCCGGGTTCTTCAAGCAATGTGTTCATGTTTCACCTCCAATGATTTGAAATTGAGATAAAAAACTGTCTGCCGTTGGTCGTTGATGCGCGTGCCGTCCGGCATCCGCACGAATTGGCTGCGTGTCCATGTCGCCCGATCCGCGCCAAGCGAGACGGCGTAACGGAAAAACTTTTCAACCTTCACGTCAGGCTGGCCTTGAACGTAGAACCAACCATGCAAACTCTTGCCGCCACTGTGAACGGCGCACACCAGCGGCGCGAACGTGCCGAGATGCAGGATCAAATCTAACTTGAATCGCGGCGTTTCCGTGCCCTTCCATTTCTTGTCCGCCTTTACCCGTCCCAACCGGCGAACATCGGCGGCATAAAACGCCTCGTAATTTTGTCGTGCCCATTTGCGCATTGCCGGCGGCGCGCTCAAACCTTTTTCTTTATTTTCCAAAAGCCATCGCCGGCCACGCACGGTCTGCAAGATGGAAGCCAGGTATTTCCGCGTAAAAAGCTCTGCCGTCTTTTTGTCGCCTCGTCTTACTGCGGCGAGTATTTTCAAATGCCGGTCGTGATTGGAAATTTTACCGCCATCCCGCGCCACCTGTGCCAAGACGTTCAACGCTTTCCGCTGGCTCGCCGCCGCCTCAAAGGTTTTGCGGAAACTGTCAGGCCAGTGATTTTTCTTAACCCACTTGGCAACGGCGGATGGCCAGTGGGAAATCGAAATGCAGGGCGTGGATGTTTACAACCCGGTGGACAATACCATCCTGCCTACCAACGCCGACAAAGTGGCGGCGTGGTTCCTCGACACGGATTATGACGGGCGGACGTTCTGCATCACGCAGGCGTTCTTCCCGGACAAAAGCGCATGGGAAAAACTGGCCAAGGCGCTCAAAGGCACGGTGGACGACGGGCGTTTCGAGGCGTTGAGTGGCACGGTGTCGCTGCCATTCCCCATCGGCAAACACAAGCGCGCCGCCGTGAAGGTGCCTTGCTGCTCGCCGGGGACTTCACTTTGAATCGTCATTTTCAAATCAATCAGGATAGGAAAAGTCGAAATTCATTTTGTTCCAAAAACGAACAAAGCGGCGGCGGCAATGTGGGAAAATGCTGCCATGAACAGCGAGCAAAAAGATTTGTCGTGTGCCAGTCCGCCGCACACGACCACCGCGCCGTCCCGCGCCGCACAGTTTATCTGCGAACGGGACGGCAATTTGCCGATATGGGTGCGAGCGCCAAAGCGCGGGCATGAGTTTTATTCCGGCTGTTCACGCCCGAAGCTCTACAAATGGGCGGCCAAGGGCTTCATTCGTTCTGTCTCCATCCGTGAACCCGGACGGATCAAGGGCGTCCGGCTTTTCCATCTCGCCAGCATCCTTGCGTTCATCGAACGATGCGAAGCCAGTGCCCAAAATTATGCTGCCCGCGAGCCTACGCGCCCCACCTACCGCGCTGGAAACAGGGGATTGACACCTTCCCGCGCATCCGCGCCGAAAAGCCTTAAAATCAAGTCCTGACATCCACAAACATAGCTGGACATGTTAGCAGTTAGTGTTAGCAGTAGCGTATTTATGAAAACCTAAAAACTCACAAAACCATTGATTTCATTGCTACAATTTGAGATTGGAGCGGGTGAAGGGAATCGAACCCTCATCTCAGGCTTGGGAAGCCCGCATTCTACCACTGAACCACACCCGCCTACGCGGCCAAGCCGCTACGGCGCGGCAAGCCCGCCTTAATACTAACAACTAACATCAGCTTCAGCCTGTCGGGTCGTAGCCCATAGGCGAAGACCGACGCGGCAAGCCCGCCTTGCTGGGCGTAAATTGACGCGGCCAGCCGCATTGAATCTCATTGTTTCTACCAGACCGCCCGGCGGCTGGCAACTGCTTTGAGGAAGTGTAGGGGGCAGTTTGATGATGGATGACTGGACGAATGAGGCGCAAATCTCCGGCAAAACCCCAAGCCCTAAACCATAATGACCAAAGAAGGCTCAGATGACCAAATGATCAATGCGCCGACCGAACTCCTCATTCGAGCTTGGGGATTCTTTCGTCATTATGATTTAGGAATTAGTCATTCCGCAGGCCCGTCATGGCTCGATAACGAGCTGTTTGATGGCGTCGCGCAGGCGGTCCTCAATCACCAACTGGCGTTCGGCGGACACCACCTTGCCACCGCCGAGTTCGTGCATGTAAAAAGTATCAATGGCCGCGCCGCGTTCGGTGACGATGCGCGCGGCGGAAATGTCCAGCGCGAGTTCGGTGAACGTTTGCGAAATCACATAAAGCAGGCCGAGGCGGTCCTCGGTTTCGATCTCAACCAGCGTGCGCGTGTCGGAGGCCCCGTTGTCGAAATAAATTTGCGTCGCCAGGCGCTCGCCGGCGTAGGCCGAATAGGCCGGCTGGCGGTTGATTTCGCGCGCGATGAGCGCCGACAGGTTGATGTCTTCGTTATTCAAAACCTTTTCGAGCAACGCGGTGAATTTGTCCTGGCGCTCGCGCGGCGCGAGGTTGCCGGTTTTGGCGTCGTTGACGAAAAATTTGTCGAGCGCGACGCCATCGCTGCGCGTAAAAATTTGCGCACTGAGAATGTTCAGCCCGACGGCACTGAACGAGCCGGCGATTTTGCTGAACAGCCCGGCGCGATCCCAGGTGCAAACCTTGACAAGATTGTAACCGCGGTCGGGTTCATCCTGCCAGGCCGTCGCGGGCGACAACACGCGGTCGTCCTCCAGAATTTGCCGGCGCATGAAGCGGTGCGTCAGTTCGAGGTCGTCGTCAATGTCCTTCGCCGTGTGAATCTCAAAATAACGCTGTGGCAGCGCGGCGAAATGCGCGTTGAGTTCCTCGTTGCTGATTGATTTCGGCGCCAGTTCGCGGACTTCCTGCAGCAGCGACTCGCGTTGTATCCGCGAAGCGCGGACGAATTCCGTGCCGCCGGTGAGCAGCGCCATCGCGCGGTCGTGCAGTTGCCAGAGCAGCAAATCCTTGAAGCCGTTCCAAAGCTTGTCGCTTGTGCCTTGGGAATCGGCGAACGTCAGCAGCGTGAGCAGATCCAGCGTCTCGGGCGTCTGGATTTGCCGGGCGAAATGGCGGATGACGGCGGGATCGTCGAGGTCACGCCGCTGGGACACGCCGGCCATGAGCAAATGATTTTCGATGATGGTGTGCAGCAGGCGGGACGCCGGGCCGTCCAGCCGCAACCGTTTCGCGGCGCGCATGGCCATCTCCGCGCTGACTTCCGCGTGGAGGCCTTTTTTGTGGTGTTCGGACTTGCCGACGTCGTGCAGCAGCAGCGCGAGGTAAAGCAGGCCGGGGCGGTCGAGGCTTTGAAACGCGGGCACGTAGTGTTTATACGGCTCGTCCTGCGCCTCCCAAATCCGGTCGAGTTGTTCGAGGCAGACCAGCGTGTGTTCGTCGGCGGCGTATTGATGATAAAACTCGTGTTGCACCAGGCAGGTGAGCCGGCCGAATTCAGGAATGTATTTGCCGAGCAAATTCACCTCATGCATGGCGCGCAACACCGGTGCGACGCTGCCGCGGCGTTCGAGGATGGTCAGAAACGTCTCGCGCACGTGCGCGTCGTTCAAAAAATCGCGGTCCACCAGCGAAAGCTGGTTCCGGATGAGTTGCGCGAGGTCGGGATGCAACTGCAACCGGTGTTGTTGCGCGTGGAGGAATACGCGCATCAAACGGCGCGGCTGGTCGCGGAAAACGCGGCTGGATGCGGCGCGGATTTCGCCGGCCCCGAACAAAAAACCATCCACCGGCTCCGCCGACCGGTCCCGTTTGGGCAGCCAGGCGCGCAGCGAGGTCAGCCGGTTCTGCGCTGGCGCGAGCAGGGCCATGCGCTGTTCCAGCGTGCGCGTGATGAGAAAAATATTCCGCATGTGCGTGTAGAGGTCGCGCATGAATTTTTCGATGCGCACGCTCGGCGACCGCTCGCCGTAGCCGAGGCCGAGCGCCACGGCGGGCTGCAAATTTTTGCCCAGCGCATCGAGCGGGCGGTTGACATGGTAGTGCAATTCAGTCCGCACGCGCAGCAGGAAGTCGTAGGCGGCTTCAAGCTGCTTGCGCTCGGCTTCGGCGACGAACTCGCGTTCCTGCAATTCCTTCAGCGAGCGCGCGCGATACTTGAAGAACGCCATCCACAGCACATTTTGGAAATCGCGCAGACCGCCGCAGCCGTTTTTGATGTTCGGTTCCTGCATGCAGGCCGAGTTGCCGAACTTGCCGTGACGCCCCGTCTGGTCTTCGAGCCGCGCGGCAATGTATTTTCCCTCATAACCGTCAACACATCTGGCCACGATCGCCTTTTCAAATTTTTTGAACAACGCCTCGTCGCCCGCAATCAACCGCGCCTCGATGAGCGAGGTTTTCGATTGCATGTCGGTGTTGGCGACCTTGACGCAATCGTCAATGCTCCGCACCGAGTGGCCGACCTTCAGGCCGGTGTCCCACAGCGGATACAGCACACCGTCAATCAGCTTGGACAAATGCGGCAGCGGTTTGCCCGCCGCGACCTGGCCGTCGTGCAAAAACATGAAGTCAATGTCGCTATGCGGGTTCAATTCCGCGCGGCCGTAACCGCCGATGGCGACGAGCGCGAGCGGTGGAAACTCCTTTTGCGCCTGCGGCGACAGGCTGTTTTTCGCTTCCGCCCAAAGGTGCCGCAACAGCGCGTCAAGGATCGCCGCGCGTGCCTGGCAGATTTCACGCCCACCCACGCCGGCGCGATGCTGCAGTTTGAGCCGGTGCGTCTCGACCTTGAGGAAGCCTTTGTAGCGCGCGAGCCGTTCCGCCGGGTTGCTGTTCGGCGGTGACGGCAGACGCGCCCTGGCGTCGGCTTCAATTTTTTTGATTAAATCCTGCACGGACGGAATGATTGAGTTTCAAGTTACAAGTTTCAAGTTTTCAGAACCAAAAACTTCAAATTGAAGGCCCGACAGGAATCCTTGTCGTGCGGACGGCATTGATTAGACTTTGCCCGCGATGCCGGTTCAACCCGATCCCGATGCCGTCCTGATGCTGCGCGTCAAACGCGGCGACCGGGCGGCGTTCGCCGAACTGGTGGAAAAATACAAGCAGCCGGTGATGAATTTCGTTTATCGCTCGCTGCGCGACGAGATTGAGGCCGAGGACCTGGCGCAAAACGTTTTTCTGCAGGTGTATAAATCCCGCAGCCGGTACAAACAAACCGCGAAATTTTCCACCTGGCTGTTCACCATCGCGCGCAATCTCTGCCTGAATGAACTCCGCCGGCGCTCGCGTCATCCCGCCGAATCCATCGAGGAAACCCAGGCCGAAAACGAGGACCAACCACAACGGCAATACGAGGATAAATCGCAGATGGCCCCGCCGGAAAAGCTGTTGCAGGGGGAACTCGCGCAGAAAATCGAGGAAGCGCTGGCCGGACTGCCGGAAAACCAGCGCAGCGCCATTTTGCTCTGCCGGCAGGAGGATTTGAGCTACGAGGAAATTGCCGACGTTTTGGACTGCTCGCTTTCGGCCACGAAATCGCTCATCCATCGCGGCCGCGAAACGCTCAAGGAAAAACTCAAACGCTACTTGAGCACGGGCGACTGGGCGGAATGAGTTTTGGAGTGCGGCGACATGTCGCCGCTTTCCCACGACGCGACAGGTCGCGTCATTCCAAAGCGCGGACATGTCCGCGCACTCCAAAGTTGCCGCCCGTGTTACCTCAAGTTAAGAACGTAAATTCCGGAGGGCGGAGCTCTGCGCCGCTCTGACTGGCCTGAAATATGGGGGCTCGTGGAACTCGCCCCTCCGAATCAACGCGGATTGTTTTTGTGCCTTTTGCGCTTCTTTGTGGCTATGCTGGTTGCAGGTCCCGTTCCAAGACATGAAGCGCGGGTTCACATTGGTTGAACTGCTGGTGGTGATTGCCATCATCGCCATTCTCGCGGCGCTGCTTTTGCCGGTGCTAAGCCGGGCCAGGTCGTCCGCCAGACGAATCGCGTGCGTCAACAACGTCCGGCAAATCAATCTGGCCGTTCATCTGTATGCGGACGAACACGGTGACGCCATCGCCAATTACACCAACGGCATTGACCTTGATTACAAGGAAAACATTTTGCCGTATGTGGGACAATCGACGAATTCATCGCCCGACAACACGGTGTTTGCGTGTCCGGCCGACGATTTCGATTTGTCCGGCCCGATGGGCTCGTGGTTTTTTGATCCGTCCAGCGGCCGGGGCTTTTGCCATCAGGCGTGGACGCATTTTTCCAGCTACGGATTCAACGGCCTCGGCACGAACGACGAGCCGCATCTGGCGCAAAAACCGTTCGCCTCGGTGCGCGAGCCGTCCCGGACGGTCTTGATTGCGGAAATCTCCGGCGCCATCGGTGTCAGCGCCCACGACCGCCTGCGGCCGCTGCAATTCCAAGATGCCCGCAACGTCTTGAGCTTTGTGGACGGCCACGTCAGCTACCTCAAAATCTATTGGGACGGAGTGCAAGGCATGGACGGTTTTCCCATTTTTTACGAACCGCCCGCCGGCTACGACTACAAATGGTCGGGGAATTGAATGCGCCAGTTTCGGAGGGCGGAGCGCTGCGACGCCCTGACGGCGCTCCGGAGCGCGAGTTGTCTCAACTCGCAGCGTGGGGATGGGATGGACGGCGAAAATTATCAGGCGATGTTTGTTTGCGGACATGCTGCGGCTTGGGACAAGCCGCGCTCCGAAAGGGCGGGCGGCCCGCTGGCAGTCGTAGCGGCGGTCGGCAGATGCCGCATTGCTTCGGGAAAAATGATGAGTGCGGCTTTCTGCCGAAAGCCGCTACACCCAGTTGGAAATGAAAATCTGTCAAGAGTCGCCGATCCCGCAGTGCGGGACGACCGGGACATCGCGCAAAAGGGTTGAAGAAAAGTTAAACTGTTTTGCGCTTCGGGAGCATTTCGGACACAATTCCGTCAAACGAGTATGAATAAACTCAAATTCTTTTTTACCACCGTGTTGCTCGCTGTTACGCTAGATAAATGCTGCGCCGAGTCAATTGAGGAACAATATCTAAATTACAGCGCTGTCTTAATCGAAATAGGTCCGTATTCAGGCACGGGGTTTTTGCTTCGGAGCACCAATGATTATATCTATTTAGTCACAGCTAAACACGTCCTCTACAATTTGCAGACAACAAATACGACACCTCCACTTTGGGATGGAAATCTAAAACTCACCACTTATTTGTGGGAAAGCAAAACCCCAGAGGTTTTTACTATAAACTTGGCCGTTTTGAATGCGATGCACGAGATCCGGTACGACCCAACCCGCGATATTGCCGTTGTTAGATTAACGCCTGAACCCGCTACGAATAATTATATTTATTATTGGCCGAGGCCAATTTTGTCTCTGAGCCAAACTACAAATAACATCATGGTTGTTGTACCGGTTTCTCAAACAAAGAAATACGCCCAAGTTGCGCCCGGAACAGATGTCTATCTTTATGGCTATCCACGCTCACTGTATTTTCCCCAGCATGAGCAGTTTGATCCCAATCTTCCGCTTATGAGAAAAGGGACGATTGCTGGGAAAAATCCAAAACGCGGCACTGTAATTCTGGATTGCCCAGTGTATCACGGCAACAGTGGCGGGCCCGTAGTTGCGAGGGAAACGGTCAATGTGACGACGACAATTTATTCCATAATTGGAATAGCGACAGAATTCGTTCCTTCTTTTGAGTCTTTGGAAATCAGACAAATCGGCAACACAAATTCTTTGGCACTGAACTATCCGCTCAATTCGGGATATTCAATTGTAGAACCCATTGACCCAATACTTGATCTCCTTTGGAAGTAAGAATCGTTATTTCAAAAACGATAACGCCGTAATTATTGTGCAATATTTCCGCTAGGCCAGTTCATCGATCCCGCTTCAAAAGAAATTCCGCCAGGGCTTCGAGGGCGACGGCGCGGCCTTTGAAAGCTTTTAATGCGGCGAAGGCTTTGGCCGTCAGTTGTTCCGCAATCTTCCGCGATTTTTCCAGGCCCACAATCGCCGGGTAGGTCGCCTTTTGCTCGGCCACGTCCTTGCCCGCCGTCTTGCCAAGCTGCTCGCTCGTCTGCGTCACGTCCAGGATGTCGTCGATCACCTGGAACGCCAGCCCGACATGATAACCGAAATCCGTGAGCGCCTGGAGCTGTGCCGCGGTGCAATTGGCGCTCATGCCGCCCAGTCGCACGGAACAGCACAGCAGCGCGGAGGTTTTGCGCTCGTGGATGTATTTCAATTCCGCGACGGAAAGTTTTTTGCCTTCGCCTTCGAGATCCGCCACCTGACCGGCAACGAGTTGCAGCGAGCCGGAAGCCTTCGCGATTTCCAGAATTAAATCGCGATGCGGATAGCGCGGCCAGCCTTTGGCTTGCGCGGCGATTTCAAACGCCTGCGTCAGCAGCGCGTCGCCCGCCAGCACGGCGATGCCTTCGCCGAACACCTTGTGGTTGGTCGGTTTGCCGCGGCGGAAATCGTCGTTGTCCATCGCCGGCAGGTCGTCGTGAATGAGCGAGTAGGTGTGGATGCACTCGACGGCGCACGCCAGCGGCAGGGCGTCGGCTTCGCGTCCGCCGCAGGCCGCCGCCGCCGCGAGGCAGAGCGCGGGGCGCATGCGTTTGCCGCCGGCAAAAAGCGAATAGCGCATGGCTTTGTGGATGGTTGCGGGCCGGGTTTTGTCGCTGGGCAGGAATTTATCAAGCGCGGCGTTGACGCTTTTGGTGCGCGTGGCCAGAAATTGCTGCAAATCGAATCGGGTCTTCGCGGACATGACGGTTTGTTTTAGAAAACGCCCCCAACCGGCGCAAGTTTTAAGGGGATTTTATTTGCGGCGGTGGTTTGTGAGCGCCGGTGAAATCAATGGCGACGGTCACAGACCGCCGCTACAACCCGATAATGCCCGCTTCCGATCAAGCGGGCGGGGACATATCGCTTTTCAAAACCACGAAAAAATTGCAGCCCTGGCCGGGAGCGCTTTTCACTCCAATGTGTCCGCCATGTGACACAGCGATTTCCCTGGCGATGGACAATCCCAGTCCGGCCCCGGACTGGGGCTGGCCGGGCACACGGAAAAAACGGTCAAAAATCCGGCTGTGATATTCTTCCGGAATGCCGGGTCCCTGGTCGGTGACGTTGAATTCAACGGCATTATCTTTAACCAGCCTGGCCCCCAGAATAATCTCGCCGTTTTCGGGCGAATGCTTGATGGCATTGGAGATGAGGTTGGTGAAAACGTGATTGATGCGCTGCCGATCCACCGGGACGGCGGGCAAATCCGGTTCAATCATGAAGTTCACATTCAAACTCTTGGCTGAAAATTTGCCGGCCATTTCCTTCATTACGCCGGTCAGCAACTCGCCCGGGGCAACCGGCTCTTTGCGCAAGCCGTCGTTTCCTTCCTCCAACCGGGCGAGATCGAGCAGATCGTTCAAAATCCGCAACAACCGTTCCGTGTCGTTCCGGGCCGCCTGGAGCAATTCATCCTGCTTGGGCGTAAGCGCCCCGACGGTTTTTTCGAGCAAAATGTGCAGCACCATCCGCACGCTGGTCAGCGGACTTTTTATTTCGTGGCCGATCGTTGTGACGAGATCGGTCTTGGTGGCATCCAGCAGGCGGAAGCGGGTGACGTCGTACAAAACCACCGCCACCCCGAACAGGGCGTCCTCCTTGTTTCGCATGGCCAGGACGCGCGGCAAATAAAACTTGTCCACGTCGTTGATCCGATAGGTGATGACTTCGTTGAAGCTGTCGGGGAGAAAATTTTCGCCGCTGGCGAGAGTATTCCGGGCGATGGCCTGCAGCCGGTCGGGCAATTGATCGTCCAGGTGGAGGCCGGAGGCCAGACCCTCCGCCGCCGGGTTTTTCAATTCGATGCGTCCTTCCTTGTCCAAAACAAAAATCGGGTCCGGAAACGAAGCGAGCGTCGCTTCCATCGTGCGATGGAGGCGGACGATTTTCTCCGTGGTGCTTTGGCGGTATTCCTGAAGTTGGGCCGCCATTTTGTTGAACGCCTGGGCCAGTTCACCCAGTTCGTCCGGTGTCGTAACCGGCACGGGTTGATCCAGCCGGCCTTCGCCCAGTTCGCGGGTCGCCCGGGTCAACAATTGAATCGGCTCCAAAATCGAGCAGCCAAGTTGATAACCGGCAAAGGTGGAAATCAGCAGCGCGACAACCATGCCGAAGATCATCAGATGCGTGACCTCCTGGGTTTTTTCCCGAAGGTTCTGGCTGGTCGCCAGCATGGCCTTGTGGTTTAGATCGTGAATTTTCCCCAGCAGCAAGTTTATCGTTTGCCCGCCCGGCACAACGTCCTGTTCATACGCCTGACGCTGCTTTTCCGGGCTGTCGAGGGAACTGATGGTGTCAACCGCCTTCAGGAAAACCTGGTAATTGGTCGCCACCTGCTGGGTCAGGGCCATTTCCCCGGGCAACGTGCCGGCCTTGAGCAGCAAGTCGAGGTTGGTCTCAAAATGTTTCCGGTATTCCAGCAAGGCATTTTTGTCGCTGACGCGTGGTCCGGCGATCACCCACGACAACTCCCGGTCCATTCCCGCCAGGGCCAGACTCATGGCCGATGCTGAGGTGAAACTCTGGTAACTGTTCGTCATGGAGGCGTCCACGATGTTGGCCAGGCGGGCAAAGAGCACGATGGCATAAGCGCCGACGGCCAGCAGAATGACCACGAACGGCGTCAGGTAAAGGAACAATCGGGTGCGCAACATGGTGCGGGAACAGGTTATCCGTCCTGAACGTGCGGGGCACGGGATATTTCTTTCTTCTTGCGAGGCAGCGTGTCCCGGGTGATGCCCAAAATCCTTGCGGCTTCGAGCACAACGACCGTGATTCGACGGATGTTTTCCTCGTCATCAATAATCAGTATTCGCATCGGGCTACCTGCCTTTTGGCCTTTTAGGCTGTATAACAGCCATGATAATGGACTGGCACGTAAAAAGCGAGAGGGTTTCTTCCGCCAAACACCCGGTCGCCGAACTGAATTGGTTTGGTGTCCCGTCCCGCCTTGCGGAACGGGACGTGTGGCACATCCAAAGATTTCCGCGTGGCGGACCATGCGGGAATTTGCTCAAATCAACCGCGTTCGATTTCATGAAACAACCGGGCAATGCAAAATTTGATGCCGCGGCGTTGCGGCAATTCGGCGAGGCGCTCCTCGTTGGTTCCGGACTCGCAGAAGACCGTGCCCGCGATGTGGCGGAAGTGTTGCTGGAGGGCGACCTGCTCGGGCACACCACCCACGGCTTCGCCCTGCTGCCCGCCTACCTCGAGGCGCTCAAGGATGACACGATGGAAAAACGCGGCGAGCCGATGGTCGTGGCGGACCATGGCGCGGCGCTCACATGGGACGGGCGTTACCTGCCCGGTCCGTGGCTGGTGCGGCACGCCATCCACATCGCCCGCGAACGTCTGGCCGAACATCCGGTCGTGACCGTCGTCATTCGTCACAGCCATCACATCGGCTGTCTTCAAGCTTACCTCAAACCGGTCACCGAAGCGGGTTGTTTCATTTTGTTGACGTGCTCCGATCCGCAATCCCGCACCGTCACGCCGCACGGCGGCGCAGCGCCGCGTTACAGTCCCAACCCGCTCGCCGTCGGCATTCCAACCGGCGGCGAACCAGTCCTCATTGACATCAGCACGGCCTCAACCGCGAACGCCCTTTGTCAACGGCTGGCGGCGGCGGGCGAACGGTTGCCCGGGCCGTGGCTCGTGGACCGCGCAGGACAACCGACGGACGACCCGCAGGTGCTCTTCAACAATCGCGGCGGAGCCATCCTGCCGCTGGGCGGAACGGATTTGGGTTACAAAGGTTTTGCCTTGGGACTCTTCGTTGAAGCGCTCACCAACGCCCTCGGCGGTCATGGCCGCGCCACCGGCGAAACGCGCTGGGGTGCCTCGGTGTTCCTGCAGCTCATCAATCCGGAACAATTCGGCGGACGCGAAGCCTTTCTGCGCGAGACCGGTTTCTTTGCCCAATTCTGCGCGGAAACCCCCGTGCCCGCGGGCAAACCGCCCGTGCGCCTCCCTGGCCATGCCGCGCTCGCGCGCCGCGCCGACCAACTTGCCCGTGGCGTCCAACTGCATCCCACCATTCTGCCGGCGTTGATTCCGTGGGCGGAATCCTTGAAGGTGAAGCCACCGTTGGCTTTTAGTCCAACATGACTTGAGTGGTCAAAAAAACCTTGTTCTTCCACGCGTGCAGTTGTGAACTGCCCTAGAAAAACTCAAACTCAAGTGGCACAACACCTGGTTCAAACTGCGATGGTCGAAGCGGGCTACGAAGTGCGGACTGCCATCATGCGGCTTTATTTCAGTTTCCGTGGTGGAGACCGCCCGAAGAACGCGGAACGAGAATTCCCCGAAGTCTGCGTCACACCCAAGGGCGCTTACGAACCCTGGATGCTTTTTCGAAAGCCCATCGGGGCGAAAACAGTCGCTGAGAATCTTCGCCAGTGGAAGACCGGCGGCCTTCGCCGGCTTTCGGTGGACAAGCCTTTGCCCGATTCGATTCCAAGCGGGCGCACGCCCGACCGCGAGGAAGCCATTTCCAACCACCCGTGCCTCAAACCCCAACATTTCATGCGCGTCATCGTCCGTGCATTGCTTCCGCTTGGAGAAGGCACGGTACTCGACCCATTCATGGGGTCTGGTTCGACCATCGCTGCTGCCAAAGCTGTTGGCTATGATTCCGTGGGCGTTGAGTTGGACGGCGAATATTTTAAGTTGGCCGAACATTCCATCCCGCGGCTCGCGGCGTTATATCCCGACTTCACCGGCCAGGAGCTTCAAATGAATGGCGAGTACGGCTCGGTCGAGCGTGAGGACGAGCAGCAGTTGGCAATGGTTCTCGCGGAGAAACCGGCGGCTTACAAATCGAAACCTCCTTTGAAAATTCGTCGCAATGGTTCTCGTCACTGACATATTTCGGGTTGGCTAACGCGGGTTTGGCTTTCGCAGTTTTACAAAAATCCGTGTGCATCCGCGTATAGCGGCGTGGCCGCCACGCGGCTTTACGCCGTGTTTATCCGTGGTTAAACTATCCGCACGATTTATGGAATACGAAGCGGTCATCGGCCTGGAAACCCACGTCCAGCTCAAAACAAAATCGAAGATGTGGTGCGGTTGCGCCAACGCGTTTGGCTCACCGCCGAACACCAACGTCTGCCCCGTCTGCCTTGGCCTGCCCGGCGTGCTGCCCGTGCCCAACGACGAAGCGCTGCGCCTGACGGTGCTCACCGGTTTCCTGCTCAATTGCGAGATCCCCCGCTTCGCCAAATTCGACCGGAAAAGTTATTTCTATCCGGACATGCCGAAGAATTACCAGATCACGCAATACGACAAGCCGTCCACGGTCAACGGCCACGTCGAGTTCGAATTCAACGGCGGCCTGGCGCGCGTGCGCATCACCCGCGCGCACCTGGAGGAGGACGTGGGCAAGAGCACGCATTTCGAGCGCAACAGCGGCGTGGACTTCAACCGCGCCGGCGTGCCGCTCATGGAAATCGTTTCCGAGCCGGACCTCACCAGCGCCGACATGGCCTACGAATACCTCAACGCGCTCAAAGACATTTTGATTTACGGCGGCGTGAGCGATTGCGACATGGAAAAGGGCATGGTGCGATGCGACGTGAACGTGAGCGTGCGGCCCCGGGGCGCCAAGGAACTCGGCGCGAAGATTGAAATCAAAAACATGAACAGCTTTTCCGGCGTGCGCCGGGCGCTGGAATACGAAATCCCGCGCCAGATTGAAGTGCTGATGAAAGGCGGCACGCTGATTCAATCCACGCGGCGCTGGGACGACGTGGCGGGCATCACCGAGGAGATGCGCACCAAGGAACACGCGCACGATTACCGGTATTTCCCCGACCCCGACCTGATGCCCCAGGCGCCGACGGACGCGTGGCTGGCCGAAGTGAAAGCGCGCGTGGTGGAACTGCCGCTCGCGCGCAAGCAGCGGTTCATGCGTGATTATCAATTGCCCGCCTCCGACGCCCAAACGTTCGTGTGGGACGTCCCGCTGGGAAATGATTTTGAGCAGGAAATTAAAAAAATCCCTGATGAAATCAAAGGCGAGCAACGAACAAAGAAAATCAAATCAGTTGCAAATTGGTTTATTAATAATTTGCGAGCAGAAATCGCCAAAAAAACAGAAAAACAACCTCTCGTGGAAATAAGAGATCAAATTGGTGGCGTAAAGCCCTTTCCAATTGGGGCTATTGTTGAGTTGGTTAATTTGATCGACAACAACACCGCCAATATTTCAACGGCGCAGCAGGTTATTTTCCCTCTGATGTTTGAAACCGGCAAATCGCCCGCGGTGATTGTCCAGGAAAAAGGCCTGGCGCAGGTCAGTGATACCGGCGCGATTGAAAAATTCTGCGACGAGGCGATTGCCGTGAACCCTGGCCCGGCGGCCGACTTCAAATCCGGCAAAGCCGCCGCGCTGAATTTCCTCAAAGGCCAGGTGATGAAGTTGAGCAAGGGCAAGGCGAATCCCGCCTTGGTCGGAGAAATTCTGGAGCGGAAGCTGAGGTAGCACCCGCCTCCGGCGGGTTCAATGCGGCGTCCCGCCGCATTGCACGGCAAATGGACAAGGTTTCTTTGTCGCAGTCATCACCAGCCAGCTGGCAACACGGTGTGTCCGCTTGTTTCGGGCGTGACGCCCGAAACCACCCGCGGGACGCGGGCGCGACATTATTTTTCATCCGCCTTCTTCAATTCCACGGCATAGACCTGGTTGGCGCCGCTCGTGTTCGAACGGAAGATGAGCCATTTCATGTCGGGCGAAAACATCGCGTTGGGTTCCAGCGCATAATCGTGCTTGCTCATGTTGACGAGCCGCTCGGAACGGAACACGCCGGTCTGGATCAGATTTTTTGTGTCAATGTTGCCTTCCGACTTGTCGGAGATGAGTTCGGGGCGAAAAAGATAAAGCCATTTTCCGTTGTCGGCGTGGGCGACCATTTTGTCGTCGCCGCCGTCACCCGAGAAAAGCGCGTTGTCGGGTGACACATTGAAATGCACCGACCATTCGTCGCGTTGCAAATGATACCACGTTCGTGCGCCGCTGGAAATTTCGCAGCCGGCGACCCAGAAATCCTCGCCCCGGGGCGTTTGCAGGTCGTACCAGATGGTCTTGCCGTCGGCACTCCAGAATTCGTGGCCGGCGATTTCCATCGTAATCTTCCGTTGGTGAATCAGTTTCAAATCCGACCCGTCGGAGCGGATGGCCCAGATGCGGTCCACTTTGTGCCACGGCCCTTCGTGGCAGAACATGAGCAGATTCGGGTCCGTCGGTGAAAATTGCAGGTGGCCGAGCCAGTCGTTGCAGCGATTGAACTTTTTCGTTTTGCCGGTCGTGATGTTGTAGAAAAAAAGTTCCATCGGATAACGTTTGGCCAGCCGTTCCTCCATCATCTGGCCTTTCCGGCCGCGATAGGCATCGGCAGTCTGGATGTCGTTTCGCCGGTTTGGGCCGCCGTCAAAGAAATCCCGGTTCGTTCCCCAGTCCGTGCGCTCGGTAACGGTGCCCGCCAGCAACGTTTCATCGGCGTTGACCGTCGCCACCTGTTCGCCCCGTGGCAACGTGACGATTTTGCGCGTGACCTTGGTGACGGGATCAACGGCGAAAACCGTGCGGTTCGTCGTGCCATAATAAATCTGCCCGGTTTTGCGGCCGACCATGATGACGTGCGCCCGGCCGGCAACAATATTTTCGACCTTGCGCGTCTGGAGATTGATCATCGCAATCCCGTCCGGCGTGGTGATGACCATCTTTCGTCCGTCCGGCGTGAAGGGGTTCAGGTTGAAGTAAAGGCTTTCACTGCCGGGCTCGCGCGAAAGCTGGATGACGCGGTGGCCGGTGGCCGGGTCAATCCATTCGGCCGGCGGGTTGGTCGTCGTGTCCGCCCGTGCGCACAGGGCAAGCATGCAAACGCCAGGCGTCAAAATGGAGTAAAGTCGTTTTAGAAAAGGCATGTTCAAAGTTGTTTGTGAGTTCATTTCTCCCATTTTGGACGCGGGAAAGCAATCCAAGGTTAAGCCTGAAAACCTTGCATCGGGCGGCAGTTCCTTGAGAAATCGCGACGCGTTTCACCCGAACGTGTCGCCGTTCCAACCCCAGTTGCCGGCGGGGACGTCGATGAAGTTCAGGTAAATGCGGTCCGGCGGCACGCCGAGGGATTCTTTCAACAAGCTGCCAATTTTCTGCGCGAGCTGTTGATTCACGTTACCGCCCAGGCCGCCGATGCTGCGGATGTCCACGAAGGCGGCGGGACCCGGTTTGCCGGACATGAGGATGGCCGCCGGGCTGACGACGACCATGACGTATTGTTCCGGTTTGCCAATCGTCCCGGCCACGATTTTGGAGAGGGATGCGAGCAACGCCTGCTTCTTGTCATCAGCGAGCGCGACGGTGGTTTCAAGTTTTAACAATGGCATAATGGTTTTTGGTTCAGGTTCGGTGTTGTAATCCGGTGTTCAGTCTAAACCCGCTCCAGGTGCTTTTTCAATCCGCAGTTGTTGCGGCGTTTTTGGATCCATTGGCGGCGTCACAGACCGCCGCTCCAGGTCGCCGTTTTGTCGCATCCTCGATGTGCATAATCGTTGACACCCTCAACTTCAAAAAAATCCAGGTTTCATCCAGGTTCCATCCGGGGTTAAAATGTGGCCGTGACAGATGGGACAAAAAATTGGCGCGGCCTGATTTTGGTCGTGGCTTGGTTGTTGATCGGCGGCCAATCCACTTTTGCGCGGCCCGAGCCGGCGACGTGGCAGCCGCGGCCCATGAAGCGCCCGCCCGCCGGCACGAATTCGGCCAAATGGCACAGCGTCAGAGTCACCCCGCGGCCCGGGTTGCCCAAAATACACACCTGCAACAAGTTTAACCCGGTCTGGTGGTTTAAAAACAGTGATGAGCCGGTCCCGCCGAAATGGTACCAGCCGGATGACGGGCATCGGGTGCTGAAATGGCACTGTCGCAATCCGTTCCACAACTTTGATAATTACGTCATCGGGGTTGCCGACAAGGAATTCGTGCGGAGCGGCAAATACCCGGAGCGAAATTCCAGTCCGCACGGCGGCTGGGACTTTGCGGTGGCCCGGCGCAAATTGGTTTTGCTTCCGTTCATTTCCTGGCAGCGGGGCAGTTTTAACTTTTACTGCGGCTGGCGCGAACACGGCAATTTCGGAATAAAGTTCAACTTTTCGCCTCCACCCGGCAAGGGCACCAACGAAGTCTGCCAACCCAGGCCGCCGCCCAAAACCGGTTCATAACATCCCGGCGGACTGGATTTGGGCGTTGGCGTGCAATTTGGTGTTTCATCCAGGTTCAATCCGCGCCTTCGCTTCGGGCTTCCGCCTGCATTGCATTTCGGCGTGACGAGTCGGCGGTGGCTGTGGCTAAATACGGCGCGTGAACACGATTGGCATCGTTCCCGCCCGTTACGCTTCGACGCGGTTTCCCGGCAAACCGCTTGCGCTCATCGCCGGCAAGCCGCTGATTCAGCACGTCGTCGAGCAATGCCAGAAGGCCAGGTCGCTGAGCGAAGTCATCGTGGCGACGGACGACACACGGATCTGGGAAGTGGCACAGAATTTCTGTCGCGCGGAAATGACGCGACCGGATCATCCGAGCGGTTCCGATCGCATCGCCGAAGTCGCCGGGCGTTGCACCTGCGACGCGGTGGTGAACATCCAGGGCGACGAACCGTTGATTGACCCGGCGGTGATTGACGCTGTTGCCGGCGCACTCGCACGCGACGAAATGTCCACCGCTGCCACGCGCATCAAAAACCCCGAAGAACTCGATAATCCGAACGTCGTAAAAATCGTTGTCAATGCCGCCGGTCGCGCGTTATATTTTTCCCGGCGCACGATTCCGCATCTGCGCGAGGCCGCCAGTCGTTCAGCGAGCGAACGGTTGGCGGCATTTGCTTTTTTGAAGCACCTCGGCATTTACGGCTACCGGCGCGAGACGCTGCTGCGGCTGGTGAAATTTCCGGTGTCGCCGCTCGAAAACGCGGAGAAACTGGAGCAGTTGCGCGCGCTGGAAAATGGCATTCAAATCGCGGTCGTGAAAGTGGATTACGACAGTGTGGGCGTGGATGGGCCGAAAGACGTGGCGCGGGTGGAGATGCTGCTCCGCAGCAAATGACGAATGACGAAGTGCTAATGACTAAAGAATGAGCAAGCCTGAATGATCAATGTCGCGGGGCATTCTGAAATTTGTTATTTGTCATTATTTCGTCATTGGGGTTTGGTAATCAGTCATTTTTTATGAAGTACATTTTTGTCACAGGCGGGGTGGTGAGTTCGCTGGGCAAGGGGTTGACGGCGGCGTCGCTCGGCACGCTGCTCGAAAATCGCGGGCTGAAAGTCGCGCTCCAGAAGTTCGATCCCTACCTCAACGTGGACCCCGGCACGATGAGCCCGTTTCAACACGGCGAGGTTTATGTGCTCGATGACGGCGCGGAGACAGACTTGGATCTCGGCCATTACGAGCGGTTCACCAACGTCAAGTTGACCCGGCTCAACAATCTCACCAGCGGCCAGGTTTATCAGACCGTGCTCAACAACGAGCGTGAGGGCAAATACCTGGGCAAGACCGTGCAGGTCATCCCGCACGTCACCGACGAAATCAAAAACCGCATCCATCTGCTGGCCGAACAGACCAAAGCCGACGTCATCATCACCGAAATCGGCGGCACGACCGGCGACATCGAGGGTCTGCCGTTCCTGGAGGCCATCCGCGAATTCGCGCTGGAAGCCGGCCACGGCAATGTCGTGTTTGTTCATGTCACCTACGTGCCGTTCATCAAGGCGGCGGGCGAGTTGAAAACCAAACCCACGCAGCAGTCGGTTGCCAAGCTGCGGGAAATCGGCATCGCGCCGCACCTCATCGTCTGCCGTTGTGAAAAGCCGCTGGAAAAGGATTTGCGCCAGAAAATTTCCATGTTCTGCAACGTGCCGGTAGAGGCGGTGATCGAGGAGCAGGACGTGGAACATTCGATTTACGAGGTGCCGCTCATGCTCCAGCGCGAGCGCGCCGACGAACTGGTCTGCGGGCTGTTGCGCCTCGATGTGCCGCCTGCCAACATGACGCACTGGCAGGAAATCATCCGCAAAATCATCGCGCCGCAGCACCGCGTCCGCATCGGCGTGGTCGGCAAATACATCGGCCTGCAGGACGCCTACAAGTCCGTGTATGAGGCGATCAGCCACGGCGGCATCGGCAACGATTGCGGCGTGGAAATCGTGCGCGTGGATTCGGAGGAGATTGAAAGGGAAGGCGCTGCCAAGGTTTTGAAAGGCTTGGGTGGCGTTCTTGTGCCCGGCGGATTCGGCGAACGCGGCATCGAAGGCAAAATCATGGCCGTGCAATACGCGCGGGAAAACAAAATCCCCTATCTTGGCCTCTGCCTCGGAATGCAGATTGCCACCATCGAATTTGCGCGGAACGTTTTGAAATTGGAAAAGGCGCACTCGACCGAGTTTGACCCGGCCACGCCGCATCCGGTCATCGCCATGCTGGACGAGCAGCGCAAAATTACGAAGAAAGGCGGCACGATGCGTTTGGGCGCGCAGCCGTGCCAGTTGAAACTCGGCACGAAGGCGGCGGAACTTTACGGCTCATTCGTGGTGAACGAGCGGCACCGGCACCGTTATGAATTCAACAACGCCAACCGCGAAAAATTCGAGAAGGCCGGGTTCGTGTTCAGCGGCCTGTCGCCCGACGGCAAACTCGTCGAGGTGATCGAGCTCAAAGACCATCCGTATTTCATCGCCAGCCAGTTTCATCCGGAATTTTTGAGCAAGCCGCACCAGCCGCATCCGCTGTTCAGGGGATTCATCGCCGCCGCGCACGAGCGAATGCACCAAAAGCCGCTGTGACGAAAATGATGAAGGCAGAATGAAGAAGGATGAAACCATTTGCAGCGCCGTAGGCGCGAAATTTTTGCAGCCCGAACAAATAAAATATTTCCGGCTCCGTCAGCGATCTTTCCCCGGCTCGATTTTTTTCACTTGCTCAACGACGAGCATTTCTATCGGACGCCGGTCTGAAACCAGTTCCAAGCCCAGTTGTTCTTGAACGGCTTTTTTCAAAACTTCGGGATTCGGTTTGCCAGGCGATTCCCGTTTCCATTCGAGTGAAACGTCGTAGCCAAAACGATTTGTCAATCCCGTTTCATCTACCACTGGCGTTTCCAACTCATCTTCCAAAAACGAAGCGATGGATTGAACTGAAACACCAACGCCGCCCATTGAACCGGAACCGGAATGCCAAGACATGGCTTTGGTTGGCGATGCGGTCAATCCCGGCGTATTGGTTTCTTTGACCTTCAGAACGAATGCGTTCACTTGATTCGTTTCCCATTTGGCTGTCAGACCGAATGTTAATTTTACTGCTTCTTGCATGAGCGCGGCGGGATCCGCGTCCGAGTCGCGTGGCTGGATGATACTAAAATCGAAATGACCGGCCGGCAGCGGCGCATTGGTAATAATGCGGTCGTGATGCGTGTCGAAAATTATCGGCAGCGCCCACTCGACGGAGAAACCGGTAGCGGTCATTCTGCCGTTGCCTCGACCCCAACCCACTGCATTGGTGTAACTGGAAGGCCGGATCAAAACTTGAAACAACGGCGGCACTTCTTTTTCCTTTTCCGCCGGAACCGTTGCGCCGCCGCCCGTCGCCAGTGAAATTTTTCCCCCGGCCAGCAAATCGTTGATATGTTTTTCTGTCAGGTCTGTCGGATAAGTAATCGCGGCGATTTTTCCATCCTTGTCCAAAACAACCGTATGCGGAATGGCTGTGACCGCGTAAGCTTTGTTCATGGCATTGTTGGTGTCCAAGGCGACCCAGGCTTCGATGGGTCTTTTCGCCAGAAATTTTTCAATGGTCGCTTCATCCTCCGCCGTGATGGCGATGAATTGCACGGGCTTGCCTTTGTATTTTTCCGACAGTTCATTCAAATGCGGAATCGCAGCGACACATGGACCGCACCACGTCGCCCAGAATTCCAAAATGACCACCTTGCCGCGAAGCGAGTCGGTGTCCATTTTTGCGCCCGGCGGCGCTTGAAGCAATTTTGTCGCCTGCAACAACGGCGGTTTCTCCCCGACTTTTGGGCTGGCGGCTTGAGCGGAAACATAAAGCGCCACGGATAACAGTGTTGTCCAAATGGATTTGCGGGAATGATTCATAGTGTGATTTTATATTGAAAAACCGTGCCGATTAAAAAGTTTCGCGCACAAATTGCAAAAATTCCGAGCATTTGCCATCCTATTGGCGAGTGACTTATTCCGAAGCCATCCAATTTCTTTACGGCCTGCGTTTGTTCGGCGCGAAGTTCGGGCTGGAAAATACGTTCCAGCTCGCGGCGCTGGCGGGCAACCCGCAGGACCGGCTCCGGTTCATCCATGTCGCGGGCACCAACGGCAAAGGCTCAACCTGTGCGATGCTGGAAAGCATTTACCGTGCGGCTGGGTTGCGCACCGGACTGTTTACGTCGCCGCATCTCGTTTCATTTCGTGAGCGGATTCAGGTCAATCGCCAGTTGATTCCGGAGGCTGCGGTGATTCGGCTGGTCGGGGAAATGCAGCCGATGTTCAAACAATTTCCGCCGGGCCATCATCCTACGTTTTTTGAAGTCGTTACGGTCATGGCGTTGAAATTCTTCGCTGAACAGAAATGTGATTTGGTGATTTGGGAAACTGGATTGGGCGGGCGGCTGGATGCCACAAACATTGTCACGCCGCTGGCCGGCGTCATCACGAACATCGCCTTGGAGCACCAGCAATGGCTGGGAGACACGCTCGAAAAAATCGCCGCCGAAAAAGCGGGCATCATCAAACCGGGCGTGCCCATCATCACGGCGGCGGAGGAGCCGGAGGCGCTGGCGGTGATTGAAAAAATGGCGCGCGAGAAAAATGCGCCGCTGACGATCGTAGGACAGGCTTCCAGCCTGTCTCCATCTTGGGGCAAAACGAAATCAGAGACAGGCAAGATGCCTGTCCTGCCTTTGCTCGGTGAACATCAACGGTTAAATGCCGCGCTGGCTTTGGCGGTGGTGGAAACGCTGCAAAAAACGATTCCGGTGTCGGCTGAAAAAATCCACGCCGGCCTGGAAACCGTGCAATGGCCGGGGCGGCTGCAATTGATTCAAAGGCCGAATGGCCAAAAAATCCTGCTGGATGGCGCGCACAACGTCGCCGGAGCAAGGGTTCTGCGGGCAGCGCTGTCCAGTTGGAGTTCAAACTTCAGCTTGTCAGATGGCACGCTGAAGCGTGGACTCCAACCGGCCGCGCCGACGACCAGCGCTGCCAGAAAATTCACCTTTATTCTGGGAGTGCTGCAGGACAAGGATTGGCGGCACATCTGCGAAACGCTCGCACCGCTGGCTGTGCGGATACTGACGGTTCCGGTCTCCAGCGAACGCACGGCTGACGCGCGCGAACTGGCCGCCGTCTGCCGCACAGTAAATTCGACAGCAGAAATTGTCGCCTATGATTCCTTGCGCGAGGCGCTGGGAAAAATTGTCAGCGACGATTTCGTGGTTGTCACCGGCTCGCTTTACCTGGTGGGCGAGGCGCTGGAATCCTTCGGGCTTTCACCGGCAACCAGCGATGAGCGCGCATTGAATGAATGGGGCGCGTGTCCACAGCCGCTTTCCACAACCGGATAGGACGAGGTCAGGCGCAAAACCGCTGCATCAACCGTTTGTGATGGAACCAACTGCATTATGGGCGTGAATCAGCAGTTCAGGTCGGAGTCAAAAATTCCGCGAAGAGGGCAGGTTGATGTAACGGCACTTGAAAATCTGCACATCTTATACTTGCAGGATATTACAGGGCCGATTTGACGCGACAGCCCACGGGCGATAGACTCGGCTTCGTGGTTCCCTGAGTGCGGGCTTCATGAATTTTTTGATGAAAATCTGGAATTCTTCCCTCGGGAAGAAATACATCATGGGCATCAGCGGCTTCGTGCTGGTGTTCTTCATCACTGCGCACATGATGGGAAACTTCCAGATATTCCTCGGCCCCTATTGGATCAACACCTACGGCCAGTTTCTGCACGAACGCCACGAAATCCTCTGGCCTGCGCGCATCGTCCTGTTCACACTGGTCGTGCTGCACATCTGGTCGGCGTTCAAGTTGCGGGCCGAGAACCAGGCCGCCCGGCCCGTGGGCTACGCCGGCGACCCGGCACCCCTGGCCGCAAGCTATGCCTCGCGCACGATCATGATGAGCGGCATCATCATCGCGGCCTTCGTCATTTTCCACCTGCTCCACTACGCGCTCGGGGTGCGCGCGGTCAACCTGACGGGCATTGATTTCAGCGCGCTGCGCGATTCCGAAGGCCGTCCGGACATCTATCTGATGTTGCTGCTCGGTTTCAGCAAATGGCCGGTCGCCGTCTTCTACATCATTGCCGTGGGGCTGCTCTGCCTGCATCTGAGCCACGGCATGCGCGCGATGTTCCAATCGGTCGGCTGGAAATGGACGTTCGGGGGCGTTTCCAAGCTTCCCGACCGGATTGCCCGGTGGTTTGCCGTGGTGATTTTCATCATCTACACGTCGGTGCCGGTCGCCGTGATGTGTGGTTTTGGCAGGGCTTACCGTGAGACCGCCGTCCAGCACCTCACGGCGAGCGCGGTCGCCGGAAAGGAGGCTGCCCGGTAACATGAATCTCGACGCCAAAATTCCTCCCGGCCCGCTCGCGCAAAAGTGGGACCGCTACAAGGGCGACATGAAGCTGGTCAACCCCGCCAACAAGCGGAAGTTTGACGTGATTGTGGTCGGCACAGGGCTTTCCGGCGCCGCCGCTGCTGCTACGCTGGCCGAGCTTGGTTACCAGGTGAAGGCGTTCTGTTTTCAGGACACCCCGCGCCGGGCGCATTCCATCGCCGCGCAGGGCGGCATCAACGCGGCGAAGAATTATCAGAATGACGGCGACTCCGTCTTTCGCCTGTTTTACGACACCATCAAGGGCGGCGACTTTCGCGCGCGCGAGGCGAACGTCTTCCGGCTCGCTCAGGTGAGCGCCAACATTATTGACCAGTGCGTGGCGCAGGGCGTGCCGTTCGCCCGCGAATACGGCGGCACGCTGACGAATCGTTCGTTCGGCGGTGCACAGGTGTCCCGCACGTTTTACGCGCGTGGTCAGACCGGCCAGCAACTCCTGCTCGGCGCCTACCAGGCGATGTGCCGCCAGATCAGCCTGGGCAACATCCGTATGTTCCCCCGCACCGAAATGCTCGAACTCGTGGTTGTAAACGGCGCCGCCCGGGGCGTCGTGGTCCGCAACCTGGTCACCGGCGAAATTTCCCTGCATTCGGCCGATGCCGTGGTGCTGGCGACCGGCGGTTACGCCAACGTTTTTTTCCTCTCCACGAACGCCATCGGCTGCAATGTCACCGCGACGTACCGCGCCTACAAGCAGGGCGCGTTTTTCGCCAATCCGTGCTACACGCAAGTTCATCCCACGTGCATCCCCGTCAGTGGCGACCATCAGGCCAAGCTCACCCTCATGTCCGAGTCGCTGCGCAATGATGGCCGGGTCTGGGTGCCGAAGCGCAAAGAGGATTGCGGCAAGGGGCCGGAGGCGGTTCCCGAGGCGGATCGCGACTACTATCTGGAGCGGAAGTATCCGAGCTATGGCAACCTTGCGCCGCGCGACATTGCTTCGCGCGCAGCGAAGGAGGTTTGCGATGCCGGGCGCGGGGTCGGCCCCGGCGGGCGGGGTGTTTATCTTGATTTTTCGAATGCCATCCAACGGCTGGGGGAAAACGCCATTCGCGACCGTTATGGCAACCTGTTTGACATGTACGAACGGATCACCGGTGAAAACGCCTACCGGCAGCCGATGCGCATTTACCCGGCCGTGCATTACACGATGGGCGGCGCCTGGGTGGATTATGGTTTGATGAGCACATTGCCGGGCTTGTTCATCATCGGCGAGGCGAATTTCTCCGACCACGGCGCCAACCGGCTCGGGGCCAGCGGGCTGATGCAGGGATTGGCCGACGGCTACTTCATTTTGCCTTACACGATCGGACATTATTTTGCCTCGGCGAAGCCGGAAAAAATCCCGGTGAGCCATGCCGAATTCAAAAAGGCGGAGGAAGGTGTGCGCCAGTTCACGCGGCGGCTTTTGTCCATCAACGGCCAACGCAGCGCGACGAGCTTCCACAAGGAACTCGGCCGGCTGATGTGGGAAAACTGCGGCATGGCGCGCACCCGTCAGAGCCTGGAGACCAACCTCAAACGCATCCCGGAACTGCGTGAAGAATTCTGGAAAAACGTCAAGGTGACGGGCTCGGGCGAAGAGTTGAATCAGAACCTCGAGCACGCCGGCCGCGTGGCGGACTTCCTTGAATTTGCCGAATTATTGTGTCTGGACGCGCTGCACCGCGAGGAATCCTGCGGCGGCCATTTCCGCGTGGAGCATCAAACCGAGGACGGCGAGGCCAAACGCGACGACACGAACTTTGCCTATGTCGGCGCATGGGAATTCAAAGGCGCGGACCAGAAACCGGAGTTGCACAAGGAACCGTTGGTGTACGAGGAAGTTCACATGGCGACGCGTAGTTACAAATGAACCTCACCCTTAAAATCTGGCGGCAGAAGAACGCGGCGTCACCCGGACGCTTCGAGACGCACGAGGCGCACGATGTCAGCCCGGACATGTCGTTCCTCGAAATGCTCGACATGGTCAACGAGCGCCTCATCGCCGGAGGCCAGGAACCGTTTGTGTTCGACAGCGATTGCCGCGAAGGCATCTGCGGCACCTGTTCGCTGGTCATCAACGGCATCCCCCACGGCGGCCACAAAGGCACCACCGTCTGCCAGTTGCACATGCGCCATTTCCAGGACGGCCAGACCATCACCATCGAACCGTGGCGCGCGCGGGCGTTTCCGACGGTGAAAGACCTGATCGTGGACCGCACCGCATTCGATCGCATCATGCTGGCCGGTGGTTTCATTTCGGTGAACACCGGCAATGCTCCCGAAGCCAACGCGCTGCCGGTGTCGAAGGAAATTGCCGACCTGGCAATGGATGCGGCCGCGTGCATCGGCTGCGGCGCGTGCGTGGCCGTGTGTAAAAACGCCAGCGCGATGCTTTTTGTTGCGGCAAAGGTTTCCCACCTCAATTACCTCCCCCAAGGCCAGGCCGAAAAGGATCGCCGGGTCAAAAACATGGTGTTGCAAATGGACCGGGAAGGATTCGGCAACTGCACCGTCACCGGATCGTGCGAAGCTGTTTGCCCGAAGGAAATCAGCCTCGACTTCATCGCCAAAATGAACCGCGACTATGCTGTGGCTCTGGTCAAGGGTGAACTCAAACCGAACAATGGCGGCGGAGTGGGTTAGCGGCCTGTAAAAAAGCTTTCCTTTGGAGCCGCCGAGGCAACGAGGCTCACTATTTCAGATTTTCGATATGCTACGACCCGGCAGGCGTCGGCGGCTGCTTCTTTAACCCGAACTCCGAAAATATATTCACGGCGTTTCACTCTGCACAACCACAGACAGCGATTCCACCATCCAGGCCGGTGAGGAAGTGGATTGCATGGCTTTTTTTAACACTCAAAATGATCTCCCAGCGTTTTCCGTCGCAGCAGACAACACAAACATTCACATATCTTACGATGCGGTCGTTGGCACTAATGCAAGTGTATCCATTGATAGCGAGGATGTGCCGATAACCAGTTTCAGCAATTTCAGCTTCAATGTTTGTTGGCACGCTTAATCTTGCGTCCCGGCACCATCTTGCCATATCAGATTTGTACGCGGCGGGCATCACTGCACGGTATGCGACTGAGCGGCCACGTCTGTTTTCTCGCGCCGGATTATGAAACCATGTTGGCTTGCATTCTTCACAAGTTGGATCCGGTCGGCGGCGTTGGACCGAAAGCGGGGAAAAGCTCAAGCCCAGGGACGGGAAAAATCAAAGTCCGGCCTGTAGTGACCCTCTTTTTAACTGTCACACTGCGCCGGTTTCCTTAATCATGTGTTCAATCCCATGAGTCGAAGATCGAAGAAAAAAGCCCCTGCCGTGCGTTCAAGCGCGCCCGTTTCTCCGGCCGGTGAAATGCCGGGAGGAGCCGACTCCCACCCGCCGGAATCCGAAGGCCGTCCGGCTGGTTTGCATGACCGCTGGACGGTTCCCGGCGTCTGCCTTTTTCTGGCGGTGATCACGTTTGCCGTTTTCGGGCAGACGGTTCATTACGGGTTCGTCAATTACGACGACAACCGGTATGTGTATGAGAACCCTGTCGTCCAAAGGGGTCTGACCTGGGAGGGATTTCGCTGGGCGCTGACTTATGGCCAAATCGGCCACTGGCACCCGCTGACCTGGCTCTCCCACATGCTCGACTGCCAGTTATACGGGTTGCAGGCGGGCGGCCA
>Ga0074044_10000398_pt1 | contig 43296 bp, 36 predicted proteins | sample BogForMeECP23OM1_FD_94443 | JGI IMG/M metagenome (GOLD analysis project Ga0074044, IMG submission 94443) | Bog forest soil microbial communities from Calvert Island, British Columbia, Canada - Bog Forest MetaG ECP23OM1 | ecosystem: Environmental > Terrestrial > Soil > Wetlands ...
CCGAGCAATCCGCGCACGGTACGGCGGAATGGGTCGCCCGTGGTCTGCCGGTCGTGTTCGGCTACGAGCCGGCACTCGCACGCTTCACCCCGGACGGCAAACTCGTTCTGTACGTCGGCATTCAGAATCACGGGCAGGGACTGGAAACGACACTCGCTCAGGTCGCCCATCAGGAACTCGGAGTTCCCGTTTCGGAGGTCGTCGTGCGTCACGGCGACAGCTCGATGTGTCCCTACGGAATGGGCACGTTCGCTTCGCGAAGCATGACCATGGCCGGCGGCGCGGTGTCGGTCGCATGCCGCGAACTCGCCGGAAAGATCAAGCGGGTTGGCGCGCACCTCCTTCAGGCGCCGGTCGATCTCGTCACGCTCGGCGGCGGTGCCGTCTCCTTCGGACAGAAAGAGGTCAGGTTGCGCGAAATAGCGGACGCCGCTTTTCTGCATCCCGAGCGCTTGCCAGTGGGCGAGGCGCCGGGGCTCGAATCCTATGCGGTGTATCAACCGGAGCTGAGCACCGGAGCGTTCTCCTACGCCAGCCATGCCTGTGTGGTCGCGGTAGATCCCGGGATCGGCGCCATCGAGCTGCTCGACTATGTGGTATGCCACGACTGCGGCACCATGGTAAATCCGCTGATCGTCGAGGGGCAGGTCGTCGGCGGCGTTGCGCAAGGAATCGGAACGGCGTTGTACGAGGAGATCTGCTACGATTCCAATGGCCAGCCGCTTGCCTCGACGTTCCTCGATTACATGCTCCCCGGGGCTGCTGAGGTGCCGGACGTTCGTGTCCTGCACATCGAGACGCCATCGCCCCACACGCGTCTCGGCATCAAGGGAATGGGAGAAGGGGGCGCCATCGCACCGCCGGCAGCGGTGGTGAACGCCATCAACGATGCGCTGTGTCGCCTTGGCGCAGAAATTTTGCAGACCCCCGTGAAGCCTGAACGCGTCCTCGCGGCGATCGCGCAGGCGCAGAATGCGGCACGATCATGAAACCGGCGGCATTCTCCTATCACCGGGCTGCCTCGGTCGACGATGCGGTGAACGTTCTTGCATCGGCCGGCGGAATGGCGCGAGCGCTGGCCGGCGGCCAGTCGCTCATGCCGATGCTCAACCTACGGCTTGCTCCGCTCGACACCCTCGTCGACCTCGGTTATCTCGCCGAACTCCGGCAATGCGCCGAGCAGGCGAATTCCGTGCGCTATGGGACACTCGTCACCCACGCAGCATTTGAGGATCGGCGCGTTCCCGATGCGTCGAACGGCCTCATGCCGCACGTCGCGACGCGCATCGCCTACCGGGCAGTGCGCAACCGCGGCACCATCGGGGGCTCGATCGCCTTGGCCGACCCCGCCGCCGACTGGCTCCCCACATTGATTGCACTGCGCGCCGAAATCACGCTTGCAGGTCCGCGCGGCCGCCGCGTGATCGCCATTCCCGACTTCGTGGTGGGTGCCTACACCACTGCGCTCCAGGACGACGAACTCATCGAGGCGATCACCGTGCCTCGCCGAAGCAAGTCGGAAAAGTGGGGATATTACAAGGTCGCGCCCAAAGCCGGAGAGTATGCAAAGTCGTTGGCGATTGTCCTTCTCGATGCGCCGGGCGGCTCCGCCGGTGTGATTCTCGGCGCGGTCGACGGGGCGCCGCTCCTGCTGCCTACGACTGCGCTCGCCGCGCTGGACGGAGCGGACGAGGAGGCGCTCGCCAGAGCGGCGCGGGCCGAGCTCATGGCGAGCGGACGCAACTTCTCAGGCATCAAATTGACACTGCACACGACAACCGTCGTCCGTGCCATCATGGACGCGCGGGCAAAATGAAAGTTTCGGTGGCCTTGACCGTCAACCGCGAAACCATTGAGGCGTCGGTCGAGCCGCGCACCAATCTTGCCGATCTGCTGCGCGAGCAGTTGCGTCTGACCGCGACGCATCTCGGATGCGAGCAGGGTGTCTGCGGCGCCTGCACGGTCCTGATCAACGGCGAACCGGCGCGTTCCTGCCTGGTGCTGGCGGCATCGCTCGACGGCGCCGACATATGCACGCTCGAAGGCATGGCCGATGATCCGATCATGCAAGTCATCAAGCGCGCATTCCATCAGGAGCACGGCTTGCAGTGCGGCTTTTGCACCCCCGGAATGCTGATTTCGAGCTGGGATATCCTCAAGCGCAATCCCAAGCGGGACGCCCGAGAGATTCGCATGGAGATGAGCGGAAATCTGTGTCGGTGCACCGGATATCAAGGCATCGTTCGTTCGATCGTGAGGGCCGGCAAGGAATTGTCGTCCGGAGTGAGCGCCATCGGAGTAATCTGAAGCTGTACGTGAGGCGAACTCTCTCAGGGGATGTAGACATGAGGCTCGAAAAGAGTTTTGATCTCAACGAGAGACGCGAGGTCGTCTGGGACGCTCTCTGCGACGTTCGGCTCGTTGCCGAATGTCTCCCGGGGGCGACGATTATCGACGAATTGGATAAGGACCGTTATCGCGGTCGTTTCTCCGTCAAGATCGGGCCGCTCGCCGCCTCGTTCGATGGTGAGCTGCGCGTCGAGCACGACCCGGAACATTGGACCGCGGTGGTGAGCGGGAAGGGAGCTGATGCGCGGTCGAGCTCGCGGGCTTCTGGACGCAAGAGCTATCGCTTGGTCGGCGGCAGCACCGGACCCACGCGTGTCGAAGTGGCCTCGGAGATCGACCTCGCCGGCGCGCTCGCCCAATTCGGCAAAGCGGCTCTGCTGCAGGAGGTCGCTAATCGGATCACCGGCGATTTCGTCGGCAATTTCGAACGCCATCTCGCGCAGCATGAGGCGGCTCGCGCCGTCGAGCAGGGATCGACAGCCCCGGCGTCCGCGGCGGGTGCCGCGGCTGCGGGATCGCTCGATCTGGGAAGGCTGATCTGGACGATTCTGCAGAAGCGTGTCCTTGCATTCATGGCGCGGCTATTCGGGCGGTGATCCCGCTGCAGCGCTGCCGGTCGTGGGGACGAATTTGGTTCTAGGAGTGAAACTGAAAGCGAAAGGGAGGCTGAAATGTTGCTGAGAACGATCCTGATCGGCGCCGCGAGCGCGATGCTGATCAGCGCTGCACAGGCGCAAGCCCCAACGGTAAAGATCGGGCTGATCCAGCCATTGACCGGGTCCGTCGCAGACGATGGCACAGCCGACGTCAACGGCGAGAAGCTCGCGGTCGAGGAGCGCAATACGCGCGGCGGCGTGTTAGGCAGGCAGATTGAACTTGCGATCGAGGATGGCCAGTGCAAACCGGCCATTTCCGTCAATGCCGCCGAAAAGCTCATCCAGCGCGACAAAGTGGTCGCCCTGTCAGGGGCGTTCTGCAGCTCAGCGACTCTCGCCGTGATGCCGGTCGCCGAGAACAACAAGTTGCCACTGATCACCGGCGTCTCGTCCAATCCGCAACTGACGGAAAAAGGCAATCACTGGTTTTTCCGCGCCGACGAGAATGACGCGTTGCTGGCAAAGGCGTTCGCTAAGATTCTGACGCAGCAGATGCACCTGAAGAAGGTCGCCTACGTCGCAGTGAACGACGATTTTGGCCGCGGCGCTGTGGATCAGTTCGAAAAAGCAATGACCGAGCTCGGTGCCACGACAGCAATGAAAGAATATTTCGAGCATGGCACAACGGATTTCTACACGTTGCTTGCCAAGCTCAAGGCATCCGGCGCCGACGGTGTTTTTATGGCGACCGAAACCCAGGATGGGTCCATCTTCGTCAAGCAGAAGGCGGAGTTTGGCCTCGACTTGAAGGTGTTCGGCGTCGGCTCTTGGGCGACCGACGATTTCATCACGCTCGCCGGGAGCGCGTCTGAAGGTATTTACGCCGCCGTGCCTTATGCCTACACCATGACGACGCCGGAGAACAAAGCTTTCGTCGAAACCTATAAGGCCCGCTACAAGGGGTCCCCCGGCGAATACTCGGTGGCTGGCTACAACGTCATCAATATTCTGGTCGATGCGATCGCCCGCGCGGGATCTACCGAGGGAGAGAAGATTCGCGAGGCGCTTACGAAGACGGATTTCGTAGGCCCAAATGGCCGGTTCGAGTTCGACGGAAAAGGCCAGGCCTATGGCTTCTCCGTCGTGTTGGTGCAGATAACGAAAGGGATTCCGATGGTCGCGGCGTCCGCGACAATCGAACCTTGATCGAGTCTTATGCGGGGGACCGGCGCGGATTCGCCGGTCCCCCATCCAAACCGTGGCAAGCCGAACATAGCCGGCGGACGGTGTGATGGATTTGCTCCTTCAACTGCTGGCGAATGGACTGGTGAACGGCACATTTTACGCGCTGTCGGCATTGGGGCTGACGCTCGTGTTCGGCCTGATGCGGGTCGTCAACTTTGCCCACGGCGAGATGTACGTCATCGGCGGCTTGCTAGGGTGGGCCCTCACCGGGGTCGTCGGTCTCGACTTTTTCACCTCGCTCGCCGTCGTGGTGTTCGGGATGGGCGTAGCCGGATGGCTGATCGACCGGGTGCTGGTCTCGCGCGTCCGCGATCAGGACGAAGAGGTGGGTCTGCTGCTCATGATCGGGCTCTCCATCTTCCTTGCCAATTCCGCATTGCTGGTGTTCGGCACGACACCGCGCCGAGTTCTCTCGCCGTTCCCGACCAAACCGTTTTTTCTCGGGCCGGTGGTGGTCACGCAGTCCCGGCTGTTCGTGGTCGCGCTGTGCGCCGCTCTGATCGTCGCAGCTCACCTTCTGATTCAGAAAACGGCGCTGGGGCAGGCGATGCGCGCGACATTTCAGGACGCCATGGCGGCGCGGCTGGCGGGGATTCGCACCGAAGGAATCTACGGGTTTACGTTCGGCCTGGGGACGGCGCTCGCCGGCGCTGCCGGAACCTTGCTCGGCTCAATCTACGTCGCCGAACCGACCAATGGCGGTCTCATCAGCCTCAAGGCGTTCGTCGTGGTCATCCTCGGCGGCCTTGGCAGCTTCGCCGGCGCCATCACCGGGGGCCTGATTCTCGGTGTGACTGAAGCGTTGTGGGGAGGCTTCGTCTCCACCAACTCTGTCGATGCCATCGGCTTCGCGTTGGTGATTGTCATGCTTCTGGTTCGGCCTTACGGCCTTTTTTCCAAACGTGGCGAACGCCCGTAATGCGCTTACAACGCAATTTAATACTTGCCGCGTTTGCACTTGGCGTCGTTCTGCCGCTGTTGCTTCGTGACGAATACCTCATGCATATCGGCGTGCTGATCATGTTTTCGATCATGCTCGCTACGAGCTTTAATCTCATCGTCGGCTATGTCGGCGAGTTTCCACTCGGCCAAACTGCTTTTTTCGGGATCGGCGCTTATACGGCGGCGCTGCTCTCGCTCAAGTTCGGCGCCCCGGCCTATGTGACGATCCCGGCCGGAGGGATATTGGGCGGCGTATTCGGGCTGCTGATCGGCAGCATCACGCTGCGTTTGCGCGGCCCGTTCTTCGTCATCGTCACATTATGCTTCGCCGAGGTGCTCCAGCTGATCGCCAATAACTGGATCGCGCTCACCAATGGACCCATGGGCCTGTCAGGCGTGCCAAAACCGCAATGGATCGAAAGTCAGGATGTGCTCGGTCAAAAAACCTCATTTTACTATATCGGCCTGTTGATGGCCGCCGTGACCCTCCATCTCGCCTATCGCTTCGTTAATTCCAATGTCGGCCGCGCCGCGATCGCCATGCGGGAAAACCGTCTGGTGGCTCAATCGGTGGGCATCTGGCCGTTCTATTTCGGGCTGCTGACGTTTATCATCGCCGCAATCCTGTGCGGCTTCGCCGGCGCATTCTACGCCCACTACATCTCGTTCGTGGGACCGGAGGTCTTCGACTTTTCCGTCATGGCTTCGATGATCATCATGGTTCTTGTCGGTGGCAAGGGCACGCTGATCGGACCCGTGTTCGGCGCTATCCTCGTCGTGCTTCTTGAGGAGTATCTACGCGATTTCAAGGAGTTGCGTCTCTCCATCTTTGGCCTCGTGGTCGTCGCGATCGTTATCTTTCTGCCGCGCGGATTGATGGGCTTTGTTCGCCGACAGAAACTCTACAAACCGAAGTAAAGCGATGATGCTGGATGTCGTAGCAATCTCCAAGAACTTCGACGGAGTCGCGGCGGTCTCCGACGTCAGCTTTGCAGTGCAAAGCGGAGAGATCGTGGCCCTCATCGGACCGAACGGCGCCGGCAAGACCACGTGTTTCAACATCGTCACCGGATATATCAAGCCAAGCGCCGGGCGGGTTTTTCTCGACGGCACCGAGGTGACCGGCCGGCCTCCCCATGTCATGGCCCGGCTCGGGGTGGTGCGGACGTTCCAGAAGACCAGCATCTTCAAGAATCTCTCGGTTTTCGAAAACGTGTTGGTCGGGCATCACCTGCAAGGCACGACGTCGATCTGGCGCACGTTTTTACCTGGCAAGACTGAGCGTGAAAGCGAACGGCAACTCGGCGAAAGCGCGCACGCTATCGTCGAGCTCGTGGGCCTCGGGCACCGGATGGACACCGACGCCGCGTCCCTGTCGTGCGGGGAATTGCGTCTGCTCGAAGTGGCGATCGCTCTGGGCGCAAAGCCGCGTCTGTTGCTGCTCGACGAGCCTGCCGCCGGCCTCAATACTCAGGAGGCCGTGCAGCTTGCAGGCGTCCTGCGGCGTTTGCTAGGCACCAACATCCAGGCTCTGCTGATGGTCGAGCACAACATGAGCATGGTCATGAGCGTCTCGCATCGGATCGTTGTGATGAACTGCGGCAAAAAGCTCGCCGAGGGCCCGCCCGAACAAATCCGCGCCCATCCGCAGGTGATCGAGGCCTATCTCGGCAAGGCCGCATAGCTATGAGTGCGCCCCTGCTCGAGCTGCGCAATGTCGAAGCCGGCTACGGCAAGGTGAAGGCGCTGCACGGGGTGAACCTGCAGGTCGGCGCTGGCGAGCTGGTGGCTCTGATTGGGGCCAACGGCGCCGGTAAGACGACGACGCTGCGCACTATTTCCGGTCTGGTCACGCTCTTCGTGGGCGAGATCCTGCTCGATGGCATAGACATCTCGCGGTGGCCGCCGCACGAGATCGTGCGGGCCGGGGTTGCGCATTGCCCGGAAGAGCGACACGTCTGGCCGGCCATGACGGTCGAGGAGAACCTACGAGTTGGCGGCTATGTGTGTACACGCGGCGAAATAAAACGCCGGATCGAGGACATGTTTGAGCGCTTTCCCCGCCTCAAGGAACGCATGCGACAATTGGCCGGGACGTTATCGGGCGGCGAGCAGCAGATGCTCGCCATTGCACGCGCGCTCATGTCGCAGCCGCGGCTGCTTCTGCTCGACGAGCCAAACCTCGGTCTCAGCCCGCTGCTGATCGAGCAGGTGCTGCTGGCGGTCACGCAATTGCGCGACAAGGGCGTCACGATTCTTCTGGTCGAGCAAGACGTGCGTAACGCGCTTGCGGTGGCGAGCCGCGCCTACGTATTTGAAACCGGCAACGTGGTGGCGGAAGACACGGCCGAAGGACTCCTCAGAAATCCCGCATTACTGCGCGCCTATCTCGGCGGCTGAGCAAATTTCCGATCAAGAAGCCTTCGACCTGGCGCGGCGTCCAGAACGCCGTATCCTGAGATTTGCTGGCGGCCACGATCGCAAGCGACCGCAGTGCGGCCGCGCCGGACCGCCGCGCAAGCGATACGTCAGCAATCGAGGATAAACCGGACTCGTCGCCGACGGCCTTAAAGAGCGCCGCTGATCACAGGCAGCAGCACGTAAGAATCATGCGCAGGACCGCCGTAAATGGTATGGACGCCGCCAAAGATCTGCGGCGGACGATCGCGCTGGTCATTATGGAGGGAGAAGCCAGAGCCTTTGTAAGGGCCGGGCTCATCGGCGCGCTCGAAATCCTTGCCCTGGATGGTCAAGGCCAACCGGCACCCTACCCTCAGCGCAATGCTCGTGGGCCAGACTTCGACATCGACCGGATAGATCTGGTCCGGAATGAGTTTCTGCACTTCGTCGTGGCTGTGGACAGGCCGATACTCCGTCGTGCGCACCGGATCGAGCTTGCGATGCGACACGCGCAGCCAGCCTTGCGAGAGCGGGCATTTAGGATCGATGGCGCTGATGAACGTGATCTCCTTATTCTGCGCGTCGAACGCGCGCAACGTCACGAACAGGTCCATATCTTCCGTCGACGACGAAACCCAAAGTCTAACTTTTACCGGACCGGCAATTTCAACGTCTTCCGCAAGCGGCGGGGTCAAGAACGTGACACCATCGCTCAGCGCATCATAGCGGTCGCTCGCTTGCGCCGCCGGCTGCGACTTCAACGCGTGTCCTGCTGCATCGAGATGCAGCTTGGTCCATTTTGTGTCGCGCAGCGGCCATTGCGTATCGGTCAGCAGGCGCTTGACCGCTTCGCCTGGCGCCCGCAACTCCACGCTGATTTTTGGCGCATTTTCCCAGCCGTTTTCGATCCCCTTCAGATAGCGATCGAAAAACTTTCGCTGGATCGCCACGTTTTTCGGATCGATGAAAGTGATGAAGTACGAGCCGGCTTGAATCATGAGCCACTTATGGCGCGACCGCACCTGCTCGAAGCCCGCAACGGTTCCGCGCAGATGCAGGCCGAGGCCGCCCCAGTTCGCAACCACGAAAATGGGATATTCGATTTTGCTCAGGTCCGGGATGCGCTCGCGGTACCAATCATCCAGCAACGGATGATCCAAGACATTCTTGATGTAATCGGCCCGATTGGCCGCAAGCTCCGCCGGCGACAGGCTCGCCGGCCCGGTGTTGCGTTCTCCGGTCACGATGTCGACAAAAGGACTTTCAGGATTGCCGTGCTGATTGCGCAGAACGCTTCGCGGCCACCAGCGGCCGAGAAACCCGCTGGCGAAAATTCCATCCGACCGCGTGCGGTCTCGATAGAAGTCGTAGGTCCCCTGCCACGGCAGCAAGGCGGCCAGATGCGGCGGGCGCATGGCCGCCACCATCCACTGTCCCGCGGCGAAATAAGAGATGCCGATCAGACCGATCTTGCCGGCACTCCAAGGTTGGACGCCCGCCCATTCAATCGCGTCGTAGAAGTCGCGAAACTCGGCCGGCGAGTTGACATCCAGCTTGCCGGGAGATTTGCCCGCACCTCGCGAGTCGACCTTGACAAGGATATAACCGTGCGGAACCCACATTTCCGGATCCGGAGTCTCGAAGACCAGATACTTGCAGGAAGACGCCTTGAGGATTTCCGGGTACCGGTCATTCAGATGATCCCACGCTTCCGGCATGAACTGGCTGAGATGGACGTCCTTGCCATAGGGCCCGAAGGTCATCAGAACCGGAAATTGCCCGCTGTCGTCGGGCCTGAACACATTCGCGCGCAGCACCGCGCCGTCCCGCATTGGCACGGCGACGTCCTTGTCCAGAATCATCCGGAAGCGAGCTTGCTGGTCCGGTTTAGGCACACCATTGTCCGAGGTCATGGCAAATCCTGTGTCGGAGCTGAAGGTATACAGCCAAGCCTTGCTCCGTTAAAGGACGACCCCAGCCGCATAGATTGAACGCAGCATAATGAGCACTTCATCGTTCGGCGCGAGCCCAAAGCGGAAAGAAGATCCGGACCTGTTGACGGGTCGCGGACGTTTCGTCGACGACATTGTGTTGCCCGGCATGTATGCAGCGGCATTCGTACGCAGCCCGCTCGCGCACGCCCGCATCAAGTCCATCGACGCCAGCTCTGCATTGGCGAGGCCCGGCGTTCATGCGGTGCTGACCTATCACGACCTTCCTGCCGCGCTGCGGCAACGGCGGCTGCCGCTTTTTGTGCCGCATCCGACACTGACGCCGCGGATGCAATATGCGTTAGTGAAAGAAGAAGCCTGCTATGTCGGAGAGGCGGTTGCCGTTGTCGTGGCGGACAACCGGTACATTGCTGAAGATGCGCTTGCGCTGGTCAAGGTCGAATACGATCCGTTACCCGCTGTTTCCGATTGCAAGGCCGGTGCGGCTGTCGGCTCGCCACGCGCTCATCTCGATCTTGAATCCAATATCGTCTCGCGCATGATCAGCAGCGTCGGCGATATTGACGCGGCCTTCCGCAACGCCAAACATATTTTTCACGAAGAAATATTCCAGCATCGCGGCGGCGCATTCTTCATGGAATGCCGCGGCGCCATTGCCAGCTACGAAGCAGCCGAGGGCGCGCTGCTGATGTATGTCTCCTCGCAAGGTTCCCACCGCATCAAGCGCGGGCTGCTGGATCTGTTTGATTTGAGCGATACGCAACTGCGTGTCGTGACACCGGACGTCGGCGGCGGTTTCGGCCCGAAAGGATCGCTTTACGCCGAATATCCCGTCATTGCTGCCTGCGCGATGAAGCTGCGTCATCCGATCAAATGGATTGAAGATCGGCGCGAGAATTTCGTCGCGACGCACCAAGAGCGCGATCAATATTGGGACGTCGAAATTGCGGTTGACGACGGGGCGCTTATTCGGGGCTTGCGCGGGACACTGACCCACGACAACGGCGCCTATACGCCCTGGGGAATCGTTCTGCCGTGGATATCGGTCGCAACGGTACCCGGCCCGTATGTCTTGCCCGCTTATCATATGGAATTGCGTTCGACGTTGACCAACAAGGTCATGGCAACTCCGGTGCGCGGTGCCGGCCGACCGGAAGGCGTCGTCGTGATGGAACGCCTGATGGATCGGATCGCCCGCGAATTTAATCTCGATCCGGCCGAAGTCCGGCGGCGAAATTTCATCCAGCCATCGCAGATGCCATATAATGTCGGCGTCATATTCCGCGACGGACGGCTGGTTGTTTACGACAGCGGAGACTATCCGGCGTGTCAGGATGCGGCCCTGAAAGCGATCGGCTATGCCGACTTCCGGCAGCGGCAAGCAGAAGCAAGACGCCAAGGTCGTTATATCGGTATCGGAATTGGCAATGCAGTAGAAGGGACCGGCCTTGGCCCTTACGAGGGAGCCGCTGTAAAGGTTGCCACGAACGGCCGAATTACGGTCAGCACCGGCGCGACACCGCAGGGACAGTCCCACAAGACGACGCTGGCGCAAATCGCTGCCGATCAGTTCGGCGTACCGATTGATGCAATCCGCGTCGAAACCGGCGATACGTCCAAGATTTCACAGGGAATTGGAACCTTCGCAGCGCGAACGGCGGTCAATGCCGGCTCCTCAGTTCACGCGGCTGCCCAAAAGGTTGCCCAAAAGGCCAAAGCCATCGCGGCCAAGTTACTCGACGTGCACCCGGAAGACCTTGAGCTCCGTGACGGTTATGTGCAGCTCGCCGCTATCCCCGGGGGCTCCGGTGTCATATCGGACAATGCGCGACAGATACGAAAAAGCCTCGCAGAGCTGGCGGTGATTGCGGCTGGGATGCCGGGCTTTGCCATGCAAGATGGCGCCGAGCCAGGGCTTGAATGCACCGCATACTTTACGGCGACACAATCCACCTACGCCAATGGCACTGCAGTCGCCGAAGTGGAGGTGGACATTGAGACCGGCCGGGTCACCATTCTGCGTCTGGTTTTGGCACATGATTGCGGCAGGCTGATCAATCCCATGGTGGTCGACGGCCAAGTGATGGGCGGCGTTGCCCATGCAATTGGCAACGCGCTCTATGAGCGCATGATATATGACGATCAGGCGCAGCCGCTGTCGACAAACTTTGGCGAATATCTATTGCCACTGGCTGCCGACGTCCCGCGCGTTGAGATCATACATCTGGAAACGCCCAGCCCTCTCAACCCGTTGGGAATTAAGGGTGCTGGTGAATCGGGAACAATCCCGACCATCGCCCCGATTATCGCCGCAGTGGAAGATGCTCTCTCGCCGTTCGGCGTGAAAATCTCGGAAGCCCCGATAACGCCGCAACGGATCGTAGAACTTCTGGGCCACGCGGCTGCTGGACGAACACGCTGACTTCAGTCCATATTCAGTCAACCCGGCGAGCTATATCGAACGACTGGTCGGTCGACGCCGCTCCCTATTTGACGGCGACCCTCTGTGTCACCCGCGATCCGGAAAGTGGCATCCAGAAAAAGTGGTATCCAGAACATGGGCACCTAAACATAGGCACCTAAACATGGGCACCTACCGCGCCGCGCTCACGGCAACCGATCGGCTGGCGGTGCGCATGGTGGCGCGGCCCGGCGGCGTTGCAGGTCACCAAGCGAAATAGGGTTTTTCGGGGGAGGACCAAAATGGCAAGTATCGAGCAAGCTGCCGCGCCGCGCGTGGGCAAAGTCTTCGATGTCGGGATCAACGAGAAGCTGCCCTTCGGGCAGTACGCCATTCTCGCGTTCCAGAACATTTTCGGCATGACCGGCATGTTCGTGTTTCCCGGCATTTTCGGCCGCGCGTTCAACATGCCGGTCGAGCAGATCGCCTATCTTTACGGGATGATCTTCCTGATGTCCGGTCTCATCACCGTATTTCAGGGCGTCGCATTCCTTCGATTGCCGATCGTGCAAGGGCCTTATGTCGGAAGTTTCATCGGCCTGCTCGTGCTGGGCCATATCCCCGGCATTGGGCTCGACGTGGCCTTCGGTTCGTTCTTCGTCGCCTCGATCGTTTGGGCGTTGCTTGCAATACCGATCCGCGGCCTGAGCTTCCTCGCCTTGTTCGGGCGGTTCTTCCAGACGCCGCTCATCAGCGGCGTGATGGTGATCCTGCTCACGATGCAGATCGCGGGGGTCTCGTTACCGAACTGGATCGGCAACCCGCAGACGCCGGGCTTTCCTTCGATCAATCTGCTGGCCGGGTTCGTCGCCGTCGTCATCTTCATTCTGATGACCTTGTGGGGAGGCACCTGGTTCCGCCGCTCGGCCATTCTGGCCGGCCTGATCGTCGGCACGGCCTGTTATGCGGGCTTTCTGCCGATCTCCTTCGAGCCGGTGGTGACGGCGCCGTGGCTGGTCGTGCCGCGCATCTTCCCGTTCGGCTTCGGGGTGCGGTTCGATGCGGTCGTGATCTTCCTTTTCGTTCTCATTCCCTCGAGTATCAGTTCGATGGCGCTCTATCAGGTCGTCGCCAATTGGGGAGATGAGAAGATCACGCCGCTGCGTATGTCGGAAGGCTGCTTTACCGCTGCGGTGGGTGCCATCATGGCCGCGACGGTCGGAACTTTCAGCACCACGGTCTATCCCGATAATATGGGCATGCTCCGTTCCACCCGCGTCGGCAGCCGGTATGGCACTGTGGCGGCTGGAATCCTGCTCGTCGTACTCGGCAGCTGCGTCAAGTTCGACATGCTGCTGGTGCTGGTGCCGACGGTTGTGCTGGCCGGCATCGCCACCGTCTTGTTTGGCATCATCATGGTCCATGGCGTTCATCTACTGACGGCGATCGATTGGCACGACCGCAATCTCATCATTGCCGGCGCGGCGCTGATGGTGGGGCTGGGAGGTCTTTTTGTGGAGCCGGAGACTGCCAAGGCGCTGCCGTTGACCATTCAGCTCATGCTGAAACAGTCAGCGGTGACCGGCGGTGTTACGCTGCTGGTGCTTTACTGGCTGCTCGGTGACAAGCCTCAGCCGCAAACAAGCGAACCCAAGGTTGTGGCCGAACAGTCGGCCTAGGGCCTGTACCCGCGACGACATGACGATCATCACAGGTCATGACAGCCCTGGCGACTTGCCTGTATGCTCGGTCCAATGCCGGGACGAAAAATCATTCGGGGTGATGTCATGAGCAGTCGTGATTTAAGGCGCGTGCCGATGTCCCGTCGGCACTTTGTCAAAACATCCGCGCTGGCCGCGGCAGCCCTGGCGTTGCCGGCAGCGGCTTTCCGCGCGCGCGCCGCGGGGCCGCTCAAGCAAGTAACCATGACGCTCGATTGGGTCTTTCAAGGTCCGAACGACGGCTTCATGATCGCGCAGGACAAGGGTTTTTACCGCGAGGCCGGGCTCGACGTCGCCATCACCTCCGGGAAGGGCTCAACCAGCACGGCGCAATTGGTCGCCAGCAAGGCGGCGCAATTCGGCTTCTCCGACGGCTATGTCGTCGGCAACGGCGTCGCCAAGGGCATGGGCCTGAAAAGCGTCGGCAGCATTTACCGGCGCAATCCGGCCGCCGTGGTGGTGCTCGCCGATTCCGACATCAACATGCCGAAGGATCTCGAAGGCAAGAGCATTGCGATTACGGCCGGCAGCGCGCAATTCCAGCAATGGCCCGCTTTCGTCAAGGGCGCCGGCATCGACGGCTCCAAGATCGAAGTCGTCAACGTCGATCCGGCCGGTGTCGGCGTGGCGCTGATCAACAACAAGGTTCCGGCGATCGCGGGCTTCGCGCAGGGCTATGTGCCGTCGATCGAAATCCGCGGCAAGAAAGCGACGCGCATCTTCTGGTATGCCGACTACGGCGTCACCGTGGTCAGCAACGGAATCATCGTTCACCAGGACCTGCTCAACAGCGATCCCGAGCTGGTGCGCGCCTTCGTCGCGCCGACGATCAAGGGCTTCCTCTACGGGCGCAAGAATCCGGAAGAGGCGGTTGCGATCATCAAGAAATTTCTCGAAACCGTCGATCCGGCAATCACCCGGCGCGAGATGGAGCTGTCGTGGAAGACCTGGGTGACTCCCAACACCAAGGGCAAACCGCTCGGCTGGGCATCCGACGTCGATTGGATCGAGACCGTCAAAGTGCTCAAGCAGTATGGCGGTATCACCGGTCCGCTCGACGCGAACGCGCTCTACACCAACGAGTTCGTGCCGACCGGAGCCGAATTCGTGCCGCCGCAAGAGGCCTGAGCGGCCTGAACAGCGTGAGCACCGCCGCAGACGACGTTGAGGCCTATCTGCGCGTCGAGAATCTGTCCAAGATCTACGCGACGCGCGACGGGCACGTGCGCGCGCTCGACGAGATTTCCTTTACCCAGCGGCGCGGCGAATTCCTCTGCCACGTCGGGCCGAGCGGATGCGGCAAGAGCACGCTGTTGATGATCGCCGCCGGTTTGATTGCGCCGACCAGCGGTGCGGTCCGGGCCGGCGGCCGCGGCGTCAATCGGCCGCGCACCGACATCGGCATTGTTTTTCAGAATCCGGTCTTGCTCGAATGGCGTACCGCGCTCGGCAACATCATGCTGCAGGCCGAAGCGCGCAAGATGGAGCGCAAGGATGCGCAAAGCCGCGCCCGCAAACTTCTGGCCGCTGTCGGGCTCGGCGGTTTCGAGGACAAATACCCGCATGAGCTGTCGGGCGGCATGCGGCAGCGGGTCTCGATCTGCCGGGCGCTCATTCACAATCCCGATCATTTGCTGATGGACGAGCCATTCGGCGCGCTCGACGCCTTGACCCGCGACCAGCTCGTTTTCGATCTGCAGGCGCTGGTGAGCGAGCAGCGCATGACGGTGCTGTTCATTACCCACAGCATTACCGAGGCCGTGTTCCTGTCCGATCGCGTCATCGTCATGACGCCGCGGCCCGGACGCATCGACCGCATCATCGACATCAAGCTGCCGCGGCCGCGGACGCTGGCGATACGCGCGACGCCGGAATTCGCCGAATACAGCCGGCAGATTTTGGACCTGTTCCTGGCGCGCGGCGTGCTGCGCGAACATTGAAGGAAATGACGAAGATGAGTGAGACCGTCAATTCGCCCGCATCAGCCGGGCCAAAAAATCCGGCGGCCAACGACGCGACCGAGGCGCGGAGCCACATGCGGCGTAGCGCGCGCGAGCGGCGCGACCGGATAGCGGCGCTGGCCTATCCGATCGGCATGATGGCGGCGCTGGTCGTCATTTGGGAGGCGGCGGCGCGACTTTTCCTGATTCCGCCGTTTCTGCTACCGGCGCCTAGCGCGATCGCGCAGGCGATGGGCGCCAATACCGCGGTGCTGCTCAAGAACAGCGTAGGGACGACGCTGGAAATCGTCCTCGGCTTTGCGCTGAGCGTTGCCGTCGGCGTGCCGCTCGCGCTCGCAATTTTTCTATGGAAGCCTTTCGCGCGCGCCGTCTATCCGGTGCTGGTTTCCTCGCAGGCGGTGCCGAAAGTCGCGATCGCACCATTGTTCCTCGTCTGGTTCGGCTTCGGTCTGCTGCCGAAGGTGCTGATCGCTTTCCTTATCGCGTTCTTTCCCGTCGTCATCAACACCGCGGTCGGGCTCGCCGCGATCGAACGCGAGAAGATCTACCTTGCGCAGTCGATGGGGTTCGGCCCCGCGGCGACGTTCTTCAAGATCCAATTGCCGAACGCGCTGCCGTCGATCTTCGCCGGTCTCAAAATTTCCATCACGCTTGCCGTGGTCGGCGCCGTCGTCGGCGAGTTCGTCGGCGGTCAGGGCGGCCTCGGTTATCTCCTGCTCATCGCCAACGGCAACATGGATACGGCGTTGCTGTTCGCCGGCATCGTGGCGTTGACGGTTTTGGGCGTCGTATTGTTTGCCCTGATCGGCCTCGTCGAGCGGTTGGTGCTGCCGCCGCATGCCGTCGAACACACCTCGTTCGCGCGCGAATCGATGTGAGGGCCGCGCCGCGTACGATCGAATGGCGATCGTCCCGCGATGGCCCGCGACCAAATTCCAAGAGTTCATTCGGGCTTGGTGAACTTCTATTCCGCCGCAATAATTCCCTGCTTGTTGGCGCAAGGGATATCGTGATAGCTGCAAAATCAGGCCAGCGGATATCTTCCAGAGTTCGGGAGCATCTTTGCAGGCGTGGGTTGTCGGACAATGCACATGACGCAGTTGCTAAAATGCCGAGAAGCTTAAATCAGTTCAGCTGGCTTCGCCCAACCGATTCATCGCCGTGCTTGTCAAAGCCCGCGTTGCGTGCGACGGGGAGCGCATGAGTGCTGAAGTCGCAATCGGAAGCGGTGATGGCGCGCGGCTTTTCGCGCATCCGCTGCGCGCGGCCATCCTCGGCGAGGCGCATGCGCGGCCGTTCACGCCGATCGAGACGCCGTGCCGCGTGCTGCATTTCGCCTTTGACACTGCCGGCGACCGCGCGCAGGCCGACCGCACGGCCCTCACCAATTTTGCCGAGCGGCGCGGGCTTGCCGCGCTCAAGCCCACCGACAAGCAGTATCGCGTCGTGCTCAGCGGCACCGTGCTGCGCTGGGAGCAGCATTCCGAATTCACCACCTATACCTGGGAGCTGCCGTCCGCGCAGCTTGCAGCAGACGCATCGCCGTTTTATCCGCCGGCCTCCGCGCTGGCGGCGCCGATGGCGGGCCTGCCGCAGCCCGGCCCCGTCCTGGTCGCTCTCGATCTGCACCTGCTCGCCAACGACGACGGCCGGCTGTTGCCCGAACGGCTGTTCGACCGCAACAGTCTGGCGGTGGCGGAAAATTCCGACGGCAAAGCCCTGTTCGCCTCCGACTTCCAGATCGAACCGGCGGGCTTCGTGCGCATCCTGGTGATCGATCGCGGGCTCGGCGCGGAGCGGGCTGGGGCGCTGGTCCAGCGCATCATCGAGCTGGAAACCTATCGTACGCTCGCACTGCTCGGCCTGCCTGAGGCGCAGCGGCTGTTCCCCTCGATCAGCCGCATCGAGCGGCGGCTCGCGGAGGTCACTGAGGAAATGCGGCGCACCGCCGGGCTCGTCGACAACCACCGCCTGCTCGACGAGTTGATCGCGCTCGCCGCCGAGCTGGAAGCCGGCGCCGCCGCGAGCCTATTTCGCTTCGGCGCCAGCCGCGCCTACAACGAGATCGTGCAGCTCCGCCTGCAAACCATCGGCGAGCGCAAAGTCGGCGGCTTTCCGACCTGGTCTTCGTTCCTGGCGCGGCGCATGGCTCCGGCCATGCGCACCTGCATCACAACCGAGGAACGGCAGGAGAACCTCTCGCGCAAGCTCTCGCGCACCGCCAACCTGTTGCGCACGCGCGTGGACGTGGAGGTGGAGCAGCAGAACCGCAATCTGCTCAAATCCATGAATGAGCGCACGCGGCTGCAATTGCGGCTGCAGACGACGGTGGAAGGGCTCTCAGTCGCCGCCATCAGCTATTACGTCGTCGGTCTGTTTGGCTATCTGGTAAAAGCCGCGTACGACGCGGGCCTGCTGCGCATCGAGCCGTCCTATGTCACCGCCGCCTCCGTGCCAGTCGTGGTGCTGGGAATCTGGTGGGTGGTGCGACGTATCCGCCGTAAGCATATCGCCGGAACGGAGTGATATAACGCAAGCGGTTCCAAGCGTTGCAACGCTTGCGGGCCCGACCGTTGGGAGACTGCCGGGCCGCAAGCCGGCAATGCAAGATCAAAAGCGGCGCAATGGCGTGCATGCGGCTTTCAAAGTCCGACCAGCTTTGTTATACGCGACCCGCGCACGCGAGCAGGTGTCGTCGTTCCCCGGTAGCTCAGCGGTAGAGCAACCGGCTGTTAACCGGTTGGTCGCTGGTTCGAATCCGGCCCGGGGAGCCAACTTTTTCTTAGCGATTGCAAAGGCTTAGCCACGACACCGGATCGTGCTCGAACTTGTCTCCGACACATTGCACGCCGTGCCGCCGGTGTTGTCGGCGACGTGGGGGGCTTGGCGTCAGGAATCGCCGCCACGGCGGTTGAAAATGCAGCCAAGCTCCGCTCAAACCCGGGCGGCAATAGGTGAGGCACGACTTTCCGCCCTTGCATCTCAGCTCTCGCCGGCGCGCTGTCGGCTTCGGCGCATTTGACGACCTGAACTGAGGCGATGGATGTTGCAGTTCGCCCCTCGCAATCAGACTGTTGTTCGCGGCAAGCCGCATCCAGGGAGCAGCAGATGACGCAAATGACCGGCGGCGAGGCGATCGTGGCAGAGCTGCGGCGGCACGCGGTCGACGTCGTGTTTGGTCTGCCGGGAGCGCAGATCTACGGGCTGTTCGACGCTCTGTATAGCGAACGCACGCACCTTCGCGTCATCGGCGCCCGCCACGAACAGGGTTGTGCCTACATGGCGCTTGGCTATGCGCGCTCGACCGGGCGTCCTGGAGTCTATTCTGTCGTGCCAGGGCCCGGCATGTTGAATACCGCGGCGGCCTTGCTGACAGCCTACGGCTGCAATGCCCCGGTGCTGTGTCTGACCGGCCAGGTGCCGAGCGCCTTCTTCGGTCGCGGACGAGGCCATCTGCATGAGATGCCCGATCAACTTGGGACCATGCGCGGCGTGGTGAAATGGGCGGAGCGCATCGAGCATCCCGCGATGGCCGCCAGCGCCGTCGCCCAGGCGTTTCAGCACATGCGGTCGGGCCGGCCCGGCCCCGCGGCGCTGGAAATGTTCTGGGATCAGTTCACCGACAAAGCCGAGGTCGAACTCCTCGACCCGCTGCCACTGTTGCCGCTGCCTGCGGTCGATCTCGATCGTATCGAGCGCGCCGCCTCGCTGATCCACCAAGCGCGCGCGCCGATGATCCTGGTCGGTGGCGGTGCGGTCGACGCCGGCCCGGAGGTGCTCGAACTCGCCGAAATGCTGCAAGCGCCGGTGGTGGCGCTGCGCAACGGCCGCGGCGTGGTGAGCGAGGCGAATGACCTGGCGCTCAACATTGCTTCCGGCTTCCATCTTTGGCAGACAACGGACCTGCTGATCGCAATCGGCACTCGTCTCGAAATCGTCGAGTGGCGCTGGGGCTATCGGCCCGAAGGCCTCAAGAGCATCCGCATCGATATCGATCCGGCGGAGGTGCGCCGCTATCGCTGCGACGTGAACCTCGTCGCCGACTCCTCGGCGGCAACCCGCGCCCTGATCGACAGCACGCGCAAGCGCGGCACGGCTTCGTCGGGGCGGCTCGATTTGATCTGCGCCGCCAAAGCAAAGACGGCGACCGAGGTCGCTGCGGTCCAGCCGCAGATCGGCTATCTGCAGGCGATCCGCGCCGTATTGCCGGATGACGGCTTCTTCGTCGACGATTTGTCTCAGGTCGGCTTTACCTCGTGGTTCGGCTTTCCGGTCTATCGGACGCGCAGTTACATCTCTTCAGGCTACCAAGGCACGCTCGGCAGCGGCTTCGGAACTGCGCTCGGCGTCAAGGTCGGCAATCCCGACAAACCAGTTGTGTCGGTCTGCGGCGATGGCGGCTTCATGTTCGCGGTGCAGGAGCTGGCGACAGCGGTGCAATTCGGCATTGGCGTCGTGGTGGTTGTGTTCAACAACGCCTCGTTCGCCAATGTACGACGCGATCAGGAGCAGAGCTTCGCCGGCCACGTCATCGGTGCCGATCTGGTCAACCCCGATTTCGTGAAGCTGGCAGACGCCTTCGGTGCGCAGGGTAGCCGGGTGTCGTCGCCGGCCGAGTTCAAGCCAGTACTCGAGCAGGCACTCGCCCGGTCCGCGCCGTGCCTGATCGAAGTGCGATTGGAGCGTGGCACGGAAGCGAACCCGTGGCCGTTCATCAATCCGAAGCGTGCATAGCGAACACGCCAAACCGACGCGTCGACATCCTATCGGTTCGAACATTCATCGAAGTCATGGCTAGAACGCGCAAATCGATTTGACGCGCTAGCACATCCGTCTTAGCCTTCCAGCAATCGTCAATGGGGCACCGCGCCGCAAGCGAGATAACTTTGTTGAAGACATCGGCGGATTCTATCGCGACCGCTTCGGCAGCTGGGCAATCTCTCACGCTTGAGCGCATTAAACATCGTTACGGTTCTGCGCTGGCAGTCGACGATGTCACGCTCAACATCGCGGCCGGCGAGTTGATCGCGTTGCTCGGCCCGTCGGGTTGCGGCAAAACCACTCTGCTGCGGATCATTGCCGGCTTCGTCGCGCAGAGCGAAGGCCGCATCCTGCTCGGCGACAAGCCGATCGACGACCTGCCCGCCAACCGCCGCGCGGTCGGGATCGTGTTCCAGAACTACGCTCTGTTTCCCCACATGAACGCGGCGCAGAACATCGCCTATGGGCTGGCGGCCCGCGGCGAGCCGCGCGCGCGGGAAAAGGCACGCGTCGCCGAAATGCTGGCTTTGGTGAAGATGGAGGAGTTCGCCGACCGCTTTCCGCGACAGCTCTCCGGCGGGCAGCAGCAGCGCGTTGCGATCGCTCGCGCGCTCGCGGTGCGGCCGAGCCTCCTGCTGCTCGATGAGCCGTTCGGAGCGCTCGACAAGAACCTGCGCCTCGATATGCAGATCGAAGTCAAACGCATCCAGCGCCGCGCCGGCACCACCACCATCTTGGTCACCCATGACCAGGAAGAGGCTTTATCGATGGCCGACCGCGTCGCGGTTCTCAATCGCGGGCGCCTCGAGCAGTTCGCCGCTCCATCCGAGATCTACGACCATCCGCGCTCGCTGTTCGTCAACACCTTCGTCGGCACTGCCAACGTGCTGCGCGGCAAGCTCGCCGCGGCGGGGTCGCCGGCGACGATAGTCTTGGACAGCGGCGAGCAGCTGCGCACGCGCGCCCCGAGCGGGTTCGGCGCTATCGGCGAGCGCGTCGTCGCCTGCGTGCGGCCCGAGCATCTGCGCTTCGCCAACGACGCGCTTGGCATCGCCGGCACCGTCGAAATGAGCCTGCCGCTCGGCTCCACGATCGTGCACGAGATGCGGACGCCGTCGGGATTGTCCTTGAAGGTATCCGAGCGGCGCTCGACCAGCGGCGAACCGCCGACGCCCGGCGCGGTCGTGACAGTGCAGCCGATTGCGCCCGAACTGGTCAACGTCTTCCGTGACACGTCGGACCAATGCTGACAAGCTGAGCCCGTCATTGAGGCGAATGAAGCAGCGAATGAAATGGAGGAAATCATGTCGATCACCCGCAGAGAGCTGATGCTATCGACGCTTGCCGTCGGAGCTATGCAGGCATTCCCGCAACTGAGCGAGGCCCAGGCCCGACGCTTTGTGGCCAATTGCCTGACCGGAAGCTGGGAAGTCGCCTTCCGCGACAATGTCGTGCCGGTGTTTCGCCGCGATAACAACAACGCCGACGTCGCGCTTGAGCCGATGATCGGCGTCGAGCAACTGGCCAAGATTTCCGCGTCCAAGGCCAATCCGCCGCTTGACGTTGCCATTCTCGACTCGGGCCCCTCGCTCGTGGCCATCGCGCAGGATCTGGTCGCGCCGTATCCGGTCGAGCGGAGCAAGCACTATGCCAACATTGTCCCGGAGGCGAAGTCGCCCATGGGGATTGCGCCGTTCTTCCAGATCATCGGCATTGCCTACAACACAGATCGCATCACAACGCCGCCGACCTCCTGGGACGACCTCTGGAAGCCGGAATACAAGGGTCGCGTCGGCATCACCAATTTGAACTCCTCGCTCGGCCTCGGCTTCATGGTCGACATCGCCCGCAAGCACGGCGGTTCGGACAGTAACATCGAGGAGGCGTTCAAGCGGCTCGACGAGCTCAAGCCCAATATCGGCGCGGTCGCCACCAATCCCAGCCAGGCGGCGGCCCTGTTCCAGCAGGGCCAGATCGACATCGCTCCCGCAATCTTCAACGAGATCATGCTGCTCAAGGGTCACGACGTCCCGGTCGATTTCGTGCTGCCGAAGGACCGCGGCGTCGGCTACACGAGCACGATGCACATCGTCAAGAATTCGCCCTATGCCGAGCTTGCGTTCCAATACATCGAGACCAGCCTCTCCCCCGAGGTGCAGACCAAGATGATGCAAAACCCGTACCTGGTTGTTCCGACCAACAGCAACGTGACGCTCACGGGCGAGATCGCGAAACTATTCGGCAGCACCGAGCAGCTCAAGGAGAAGCTGACCTTCCTCGACTGGAACGCCATCAATCCCAAGCGCGGGGACTGGGCTGACCGCTTCAACCGCGAGGTCAAGATCTGAGCCTTTCGTCTTCCGTCGCCATTGTCCCTTCCCTTCGAGATGGGGAGGGACGTTCCGGTCGGTCGGTTCCAAAGTCGCGCATGCGGCATGCTCTATCCGGGTTTGCTGAGGTTTCAGGCCGTCCTCTCGGCCGGGAGAACCGCGCATGAGCGCCCGAGTCGTCCACAATGTCGGCTACGATCTCAAGCTCGCCTTGCCATTGGCGGGCTTCTTCCTAATCTTCTTCATCACGCCGCTGATCCTGCTGATTTTCATCAGCCTGCATGCCGATCCGGAGCTGAAGCGCTTCGGTTTCGACCAGTTCCGCAAGTTCCTGATCGATCCCTATTCGTTGAAGGTACTCGGCCAGACGCTGGTGATCGGCGCCGAAACCACGGTTTTGTGCCTGCTGCTCGGCTATCCGCTCGCTTGGCTGTTCGTGCGCAGCCCCGGTTGGCTGCGCAGCGTCCTCATCCTCGTCATCCTGCTGCCGCTTCTCACCAGCGTGGTGGTGCGTACCTTTGCCTGGATCGTGATCCTCGGCCGACTCGGAATCGTGAATTCCGCCTTGATGACGCTCGGCGTCATCAATACGCCGCTGCGGTTGCTCTACAGCGAGGGCGGTTTGGTGTTCGCGCTGGCCCAAGTGCATATGCCGCTGATGGTGCTGCCACTGATCACGGCCCTGTCGCGCCTCGACCCGAACCTCGCCGACGCCTCCGCCGCGCTCGGTGCCGGCGCTTGGCGCACCTTCCTGCGCATCACGATGCCGCTGACGCTTGCCGGCATCATTGCCGGCTGTCTGCTCACCTATTGCATGTCGCTCACTGCCTTCATCACACAGACCCTGGTCGGCGGCGGGCAGATGCTGCTGATGCCGGGCTACATCTATCAGCAGGTGGCGGCAACGCAGGACTGGCCGTTCGCCGCGGCAATCTCGGTGATCTTCCTGGTCGCGGTGCTGGCGGCGGTGACGGTTTTCAATCTGCTCGGGCGCCTGGCGCAAGGCGTGGAGCACGGCTGAGGAGAACGCGATGCGCCGCCGTGCCGATTTCGGGGCTGTTTCGCTCCATCTGACACTTGGCGTGCTAGCCGCGGCCTGCCTCGTGCTGCTGATCTTGCCGACGGTGGTGGTGATCATGGTCTCATTTACGTCCGGCTTTTCATTGCGCTTCCCGCCACCGGGCTATTCGTTGCGCTGGTATGTCGGGCTGGTCGATGCCTGGCAGCTGCAATTCGCGGCGTTGAACAGCCTCAAGGTGGCCGCCTGGACCACCTTTCTATCGGTGGTGCTGGGCGTCGCCGCGGCGCTCGGCATCGCGCGCTCGCGGCAGCTGAGTGCTAACGTGCTCGACTCGCTGTTCATGTCGCCGCTGATCCTTCCCGGTCTGGCCTTCGGCCTCGCCGCCCTGATCTTTTTCTCCGTGATCGGCTGGCCGGTCTCGCTGCTGACGCTGGTGATTGGGCACACGATCGTCTGCGTTCCCTTCGTGGTGCGCACGACCATAGCGGCGCTGGCGCAGCTCGATCCGGCGCTGGCGGAGAGCTCGGCCTCGCTCGGAGCCTCCCGATGGTACACCTTCCGTCGGGTGACGCTGCCGTTGATCGGGTCCGGCATCCTCGCCGGCGCCTTCTTGGCGTTCATGTCGTCGTTCGACAACATCCCGGTCTCGCTGTTCCTGCGCAGTGCCGGAACCGACATGCTGCCGATCCGCATGTGGCAGGATCTGGAGAGCCTGCTCGACGTCCGCATCGCGGCGGTGTCGGGGGTGATGATCGTGGCAACGCTGGGGCTGATGATCATCATGGAACGCATCGCCGGCCTTTCCAGGCGACTGCGGTGAGGCTCATGCAACCGAGCAATTATCGTCGCGCCTCGCCGCAAGCCCTGGCGGCAACGCTTGATATGCTGAGGAATCGCTTCGGCGACCGTCTCACCGAGAACGCCTCAATTCGTGCCCAGCATTCCAATACGCTGTCGCGGGTTCCGAGCGAACCGCCGGACGCCGTAATCTATCCGCAAACCACCGCCGAGATCGCGACCATCGTTCAGATCTGCGCTGCCAATCGCGTGCCGATAATTCCGTTCGGCACCGGCACCTCGTTCGAAGGGCATACCAACGCGCCGTTTGGCGGCCTGTCGATCGATACCTCGCGCATGAAGCGGATCATCGCGATCAACGCCGAAGATCTCGATTGCGTCGTCGAGGCCGGCGTTACCCGCCGGGAACTCAATGATGATATCCGCCACCAGGGTCTGTTCTTTCCAGTCGATCCCGGCGCCGACGCTTCGCTCGGCGGCATGACGAGCACGCGCGCGTCGGGCACCAACGCGGTGCGCTACGGCACCATGAAGGACAACATACTGGCGCTGACCGTGGTGTTGCCCAACGGCGACATCGTCAAGACCGGCGGCCGGGCGCGGAAATCCTCGGCAGGCTACGATCTGACCCGACTGTTCGTCGGCGCTGAGGGTACGCTCGGCGTGGTCACCGAAATCACGCTCCGGCTGCACGGCATTCCTGAGCAGATCAGCAGCGGGATTTGTGCGTTCCCGACTATTCGCGCCGCGTGCGATGCGGTCGTCTGTATCATTCAGTCCGGCGTGCCGATCGCCCGCATCGAGTTTTTCGACGAGGTGCAGGTCAAGGCCTGCAACGCCTACTCCAAACTGGATCTACCGGAGGTGCCGATTCTGTTCGTAGAATTCCACGGCGGTCCGGCCGCGGTCACCGAGGCAATTGAACGTTTCGGCGAGGTCGCTCGTCAATTCGACGGTGACCAGTTCGGCTGGGCCACAAAGTCGGAGGACCGCAATCGGCTGTGGACGGCGCGGCATAATGCGTATTGGGCCGCCAGCGCGCTACGGCCCGCTGCCAAGGGCATTCCGACCGACGTCTGCGTCCCTATTTCACGATTGGCCGACTGTGTGACCGAGACCAAAGCGGACATTGCGACGACCGGGCTGATCGCACCGATCATCGGCCATGTCGGCGACGGCAATTTTCATGTCTTGCCGCTGATCGATCCCGCAGACCCTGTCGAACTCGCGTGCGGTTTCGCCCTCGTCGACCGCATGGTGGCGCGGGCCATCGCGATGCAAGGCACCTGCACAGGCGAGCACGGCGTCGGACAATCGAATAGAAAGTATTTGCCGCTCGAACATGGCGATGCCGGCATCGCCCTGATGCGCACGATCAAGCAGGGGTTGGATCCGCTCGGGATCATGAATCCCGGTAAGATTTTCTTCTGATCATCCTGGCCTGATTGAGCCATCGCGATCGCGCAAAAATTGCATTGCCATCACTACACAATCATCTCTGGGGACATGGACCACGCTGTTTCAGTCGCGCCGCATCACATGCACTCCATCGCACCCGTAACCGCCGCTTTGGCCTGCAGGCCGTTATTTACCCATTGGTAACCATGCACGAGCACCATCGTGGCTCACCTTCTCCGAGGCACGAATCATGGCCTACCTGCTACCACGCGCCGTCATTGTGCTCATCGCATGGGGCACGACTTGCCTCATCATGAGCATCTGGACCAACGTCGATCCGCTCGTCTTTTACATTGCCGGGGGCGTCTGGGCGTTCGTCGGCCTTATATGCTTCGGCTATCTCCACAAGCTGCGACGCGAATCCGCACCGCGGCCGCTCTCTGAACACCGGTCGTAGCCCGACCTGCGCAGCCGGCAGCGCCCCGCCGAAGCGGGTCAGGCTTCGCCGCCGCCCGCGCGGTTCCAGCCGCGGGCGCGGTCGCCGTAGATTTCGAAGCCGGTCGGCGTCACCACAACCGTATCTTCGAGCTTGATGAAGCCGCGACGCGGATGCTGCAGCGTGGTCTCGACGGAGACCACCATTGCGGCTTCGAGCGGCCGTGCGGCGTCATAGGCATCGTAGGGAACCGGGCCGGAATTGGTGAGCCGCGGCGCTTCGTGGCTGACCAGCCCCATGCCGTGAGCAAGAAAATGAGTGTGATTGTGCAGCTTTGATTTGTGCAGCACGGCATTGGCCGCTTCATAAATCTCGCCGCCTATGGCACCCGCGCGGATCGGTTGCATCGACGCCTGCTCGATGGCTTCGACCTCGGCCAAGAGGTCAACGAGTTCGGCATCCGGCTCGCCGATGATCCCCATGCGCGCGAGGTCGCCGATATAGCCGTGGTAATTACCGCCGGAATCGAGCGACAGCACTTCGCCGTTCTGCCAACGCTGGTCCGATGGTGCGCGGTTGAGGCTGGATCCCGCCGCGATCAAACAATAATCGAACGTCAATCCTCGAGACGTCTCCTCACGGCGTAGCGCCTCGGTAAGCTCGGCCTTCGTGGCGCCGGCGCCGTGGCTGTGGATCACCGCCAGCATCGAGTCGATCACGGCATCCGAGGCGATCCGCAGTTTCTCCAGTTCCTCCGGAGTTTTGCGGGCGCGCAGACGCTCGAGCACGAAAAGCGCATCTTTGAGCTCACTGTCCGGAAATGCTTTGCGCAGCGTGGCCGCGGAATCGGCGGGCAGGAAGGCGAGCTCGACGCCGATGCGTCGCGGTTTCGGCAACAGCCGGCGCAGATAATCGACGGCCTTTTCTATCACATCGACCGAGCCGGAGCTTTTGGCATTGATCTCGGAGACCCAGAACGGCTTCACCTCGTTCTGATAATTCTCCATGCGGTGGCCGAAGAAGCCGGCCTTTTGCGGCGCGCCTTTGGCATAGACGAAAACCGGCAGATAGCGGCTCAATCCCATCGCATCCATGGATTCGAAGAAGAATGCGCGGTGGCCACCGAGCAAGTACTGAACATTGTGCTTAGACGTCGCGAGCAGAACATCGATCCCCGCTTCGTCCATCAGCCGGTCGAGCCGCTCGGTGTCGAACGGGGCCGTATTTTGTCGCTTGCTGACGTCGAGCATGATCGATCTCCTCGTGGCCAAGGTTCCGCTCTGCGCCTACCCTATCAAATCCGACAAGGCGGATGAACCCGTTCGGATCGTGCCAGGCCGCACCGGCGGCATTGCTTTCCCGATCGCCATCGTCCAGTTAGTGTCCCCTGCCTGAGCTTCGCGGATTGACGCATCCGCGCTCCGGCCGAATTGTCCATACAATTCAGGATTGTACGATGCGTCGGATATGCAAAATTTACGGAGTCGGCTGCGTCGTTTATGCGGCTGCTATATAAGATGAATGTCTTTTCATCTTCCAGTAAGATATTCGCGAGGCTATAAGGTAAAAAAGAGTATAAGCTGTAAGCCATTATGAGCGACACAGCGACCCGCAGGAGCGCGCTTTAGAGGGAAGCCCGTGGAAACGAGCCGGAGCGGTACGGGTCGATTGAGCCGTCGCATCGTCCTGATCACTGCCTGTTGTGCGATCTTTGCGGTTGTCGGCATGGTCTATTGGTACTGGTCGCAGGGTCCCGACACGGCCCATGCGGCTCGCACAGCCCGCGCCGCGGTACCGGTCAGCGTCGCCACCGCCTCCCGTCAGGACGTGCCGATCTACCTCACCGGCCTTGGCACGGTGCAGGCCCTTTTCACTGTAGGTATCCACGCCCAGGTCGACGGCAAGCTGCAAGACGTGTTCTTCAAGGAGGGCCAGCGCGTCCAGAAGGGCGACGTGCTGGCCAAGATCGATCCGCGCCTGTATCAGGCCGCGCTTGATCAGGCCAAGGCAAGGAAAGCGCAAGACGACGCAGCGCTGATCGCCGCCGAGAAGGACCTCGTTCGCGCCAATACACTGGTACTTAAGAATTTCGAGACCCAACAGGTCGTCGATCAGCAACAAGCGAAGGTCGATCAGACCAAGGCCGCGATCGACGCCGACGCCGCCGCCATCGAGACCGCTCAGACCCAGCTCGATTACACCGACATCGTGGCGCCGAGCGACGGGCGTATGGGCGTGCGCATGGTCGATCCGGGCAACATCGTGCATGCCAGCGACCAGGGCTCGATCGCGATCCTGACCCAGACGCAGCCGACCGCCGTGCTCTTCACCCTGCCGGCGCAAACGCTCGACGACGTGCGTGACGCGATGGCGCGCGGCGCCGTCGAGGTCGCCGCCTATGATCGCGACAACGTTCGCCTCTTAAGCAAGGGCGCGCTAGCGACGATCGACAACCTGATCGATCAGGCAACCGCCACTTATCGCCTCAAGGCGATGTTCACCAATGCGGACGAGAAATTGTGGCCGGGCGAGTTCGTCAATGCCCGCCTCCACCTTGAGACTCGCAAGGACGTCGTGGTCATACCGCGCTTTGCCGTTCAACGCGGACCACAAGGGCTGTTCACCTGGGTGGTGAAGCAGGACAACACGGTCGAACCGCGTTCGATAGAAACCAGCACGACAACGGGCGATCGCACCATCGTCACTTCGGGCGTCAATGACGGCGAGCGGGTGGTCACGGACGGCCAATACAAGCTGCAGACCAACGCGCCTGTCACCATCACCCCACCGCGGAGCACCGCGACGCAGGGGGATGCGTCGTGAACATCTCGGAACCCTTCATTCGGCGACCGGTCGCGACCACGCTGCTGATGGCGGCCTTGGCGTTCGTCGGCATTGTCTCGTTCCCGTTTCTGCCGGTTGCGCCGCTGCCGCAGGTCGACTTCCCGACCATCCAGATCACCACGACTTGGACGGGAGCGAGCGCCGAGACAATGGCGACTTCGGTCGCCGCACCGCTCGAGCAGCAGTTCGGCCAGATTGCCGGCATCGCGCAAATGACGTCGCAGAGCTCGCTCGGTGCCGCCACGATCGTCATCCAGTTCGAGCTCGACCGCAACATCGATTCCGCCGCCCAGGATGTGCAGGCGGCCATCACGGTCGCCACCAAGACATTGCCGCAGTCGCTGACGACGCCGCCGGCCTACAAGAAGGTCAATCCGGCGGACACGCCGATTCTCCTGCTCTCGGTGCATTCCGACACCGTGCCGCTGATCACGGTCGACGAATACGCCAATGTCTTTCTGGCGCAGCAGATTTCACAGGTATCCGGCGTAGCTCAGGTCTCGGTGTTTGGCGACCGCACGCCGTCGATCCGTGTTCAGGTCGATCCAGCCAAGCTCGCCGCAAACGGCATCACGCTCGAAGACATCCGCGGCACGCTCGTAAGTTCAACGACCAACTCCGCCAAGGGCGTGATCAATACCGACAAGATCAGCTTTACGATCGCCGCCAACGATCAGATCACCGAGGCTAACCAGTATAATGACGTCGTGCTTGCCTACCGCAACGGCGCCCCGATCAGGGTGCGCGACGTCGGACAGGCTGTCGCCGAAGCGGTCGACCGGACCGTCGCGGGCTATCAGAACAACAAGGACGGCGTCATCCTTGCCGTATTCAAGCAGCCCGGCGCCAACGTCATCGACACCGTCGACCAGATCAAAGCAGAGTTGCCCCAGCTCACGGCGCGCATCCCGCCGGCGGTCAAGGCCGAAATCATTCTCGACCGCACCAAGACGATCCGCGCCTCCGTAGCCGACGTCGAGTTTACCCTGGTTCTCACCATCTGCCTGGTGGTGATGGTGATCCTTTTGTTCCTGCGCAATTTCTGGGCGACGCTCATTCCGAGCGTGACCGTCCCGCTGGCGCTCGCCGGCTCGTTCGCGGCGATGTACCTGATGCATTTCAGCCTCGACAATTTGTCGCTCATGGCGCTCACCATCTCCGTCGGTTTCGTCGTCGACGACGCCATCGTGGTGGTGGAGAACATTTACCGCCACGTCGAGCATGGCGAGGCGCCCTTCACGGCGGCGCTCAAAGGCTCTCGCGAGATCGGTTTCACGGTGGTGACGATCTCCTGCTCGCTCATCGCGGTCTTCATACCGCTGCTGCTCATGAGCGGCATCATCGGCCGGCTGTTCCGCGAATTTGCACTCACGGTCACGGCCTCCATCGCGGTTTCGGCGCTCGTGGCGCTGACGCTGGCGCCGATGATGTGCTCGCGCTTCATGAAGCGCGAGCCGGAGACGCACGGCCGTGTCTATCGCGTGATCGAGAGCGGCTTCACCGCCATGATTTCGTTCTATCGGCGCACGCTCGACATCGTGCTGCGCCACCAGGCGATCACGCTTGGCGTGTTCTTTGCCACCATGGCGCTCACGGTGGTCATGGCGATCTTGATTCCGAAGGGCTTTTTCCCGATCCAGGATACTGGCCTGATCTCCGGCTTCGCCGAGGCGGCGCAGGAGACGGCGCCTGAAGAAACGATGCGCCTGATGCGCGCGCTGGGCGAGGTCATCCTGCGGGATCCCGACGTCGACGGTTTCGGCTCGCAGACTGGCAGCACCGGCAGCGCGCAATCCGCGAACACCGGCCGCTACTTCATCGTGCTCAAGCCGCGCGACGAACGCAAGCTCAACGCATCGCAGATCATCGACCGCCTGCGGCCGCAGCTCGCCAAAGTGCAGGGCGCGAGCCTCTTCATGCAACCGACGCAGGACATCAATGTCGGCGCACGCATCGCCCGCGGCAGCTTTCAGTACACGTTGCAGGATACGAATATCGCCGAGCTGGACGAATGGTCGCAAAAGCTGCTGGACAAGCTGCGCACGTTGCCGCAACTCGCCGACGTCACCAGCGATCTCCTGGCCAATGCGCCAAGGCTTCAAATCACCATCAACCGCGACCAAGCCTCCCGTTTCGGCATTTCCGCACAGGCGATCGACGACACGCTGAACGACGCCTTCGGTCAGCGCCAGATCACGCAATATTTCACCCAGCTCAAGACGTACTTTGTGATCCTGGAAATCCTGCCCGAGCTGCAGAAGGACCTCTCCACGCTCGATCGCCTCTACGTCAAGTCGCCGCTGACCGGCGGTGCGGTGCCGCTCTCGGCGCTCGTCAATGTCGATAGCAACGGCGTCGGACCGCTTTTGATTTCCCATCAAGGGCAATTCCCGGCCGTGACCATCACGTTCAACCTGGTCCCCGGCATAGCGCTCGGGCAGGCCGTCGAAGCCGTCAACGATGCTTCGCGCGAGGTCGGCATGCCGGCCGCGATCATCCCGACCTTCCAGGGCAACGCGCAGGCGTTCCAGACCTCGCTCAGGAGCGAGCCGGCCCTGATCGTGGCGGCGCTTATCGTCGTCTACATCATTCTCGGCGTGCTCTATGAAAGCTTCATTCACCCGCTGACGATCCTATCGACACTTCCCTCGGCCGGCATCGGGGCGCTGCTCGCGCTCAGCCTCGGCCACATGGACCTCTCGGTGATCGGCATCATCGGCATCATTCTGCTCATCGGCATCGTCAAGAAGAACGGCATCATGCTGGTCGATTTCGCCATCACGGCCGAACGCGACCGGCACATGGAGCCGCACGCCGCGATCCGCGAGGCCTGCCTGCTGCGCTTCCGCCCGATCCTGATGACCACGGCGGCGGCCATGCTCGCCGGCGTTCCGCTGGCGCTCGGCAGCGGCGCCGGCTCGGAAATGCGGCAGCCGCTGGGCTATGCCATGGTCGGCGGCTTGGCGTTCAGTCAAGTGCTCACGCTCTACACGACACCGGTTGTCTATCTCTATCTCGACCGCCTGCAGACGTGGCTGTTCGGCGCCAAGCGCGGTCCCGTCGAGGAAGAAGCCGAGCCGGTCCACGCCGTCGCCGCCGAGTAGCGCGCTAATTCGGCTTAATGCGTTTGAGCAGCCGGTCGAGCGCATGTTCGACGTCGATTTGCCTGGCGCGACCGGCGAGATTTTTCTTGGCGGCGTCCGACAGCGCGGCAGATTCGCAGGTGATCCCCGCGAAACCGTAGATTCCGCCGGCGCCCGCAAGCGCGTGAGCGATCGCATTGATGCGTTTTAGCGCCGGTTCCGAAGGTTTCTCGGACAACCACGGCCGGCAAGCCGCAAGCGCGCAGGCGTCGGCGTTGAGGCGTTCCAGGAAATCCTTACGTGCCGGCGACAAGACCCCTTCCAAAGGAACGAAGCGCCGCACTTCGGCAGCAAGCCCCATCGGATCGAACGGCTTGGGGATCACGCCAACGGCGCCGAGTTCTTTGAAGCGTTCGCGCGCCTGCGTGCTCGCCGTCACGAAACCGACCGGTATTGGCGCCGTGCGCTGGTCCGCGCGCAGCCGAGCCATCACCGTTGGACCGTCCATTTCCGGCATGAAGACGTCGAGCAGGGCGAGGTAAGGCCGCCACTCGATAGCGGTCGCCAGCGCCTCGTCGCCCGAGGCACATCCATGCGAGACAAAAAACGGATCACGCTTGAGCAACATTCCGATGATCTCCCGGACTTCGGGTTCGTGATCGGCAAAGAGAACGTGGAGGTTGATCATGCAACTTCCTTGCTTGGCGTCCCGTCAGCGCTGCACTCACCGACATCCGCGGCGCAGCGCACGCGCCGCTGCGAAGCCATCAAGCGCACGATGCCGAGGAGCCGGTCGAGTGAAGTCGACGATTTGGTGAGCACGGCGTCGACGCGCTCGGCAACGTCGATGCCGGGGTCTTGTCCCGAGAAGACAATCACAGGAATGGCCTTGCCGTCGGACTTGTGCAGCTCGGCGAGAAGGTCGAGGTTGGTGACGACCTGAATGATCCGATCGGCGTCGGCGCGGACGATCGCCCGCACCGACAGCGGATCAAGCTGCAGGTGGATGCCGAAGCCGTCGGCGAATCCGCGATTGGCTTCGATCGCCTGCTCGATCAGCGCCCGCAGCTCCACCGGCTTGATGTCGAACGCGGCTTGCCCCGATTCGATCGTTTCGATGTCGAGGATGTCGTTGATAAGGCGAACCAGACGCTGGGTGTTGCTGTAGGCGATTTCCAGCAGCTTGGCGGCGGACGATGACAGCTCGCCCGCCCCGCCCCCGACGAGAAGGCCCAGCGAGCCTGCAATCGAGGTCAGCGGCGTGCGCAATTCGTGGCTGACGGTGGCGACGAACTCGTCCTTAAGGCGCTCGTTGCGTTTGCGCTTGCTGATGTCGCGCACGAACACGACAAACATCCGCCGTTTACCGAGCGGCATTTCGGCCAGCGCGAAGTCGATTGGGAACGTCGATCCGTCCCTGCGGCGGCCGACCAGTTCGCGCAACTCGTCGTCGCGGGTGACGAGTTGACGCAGTCGCGCCCGCACGCTGGTCGCGTCGCTGCCACCTAACGCAACCAGGCATTCGAAGCTGCGCCGCTCCAACGCATCGGCCTTCCAGCCGAACATACGTTCGGCTGCAGGGTTGAAACTTTCGACGCTGCCGCTCTCGTTGAGAGTGAGAATGCCGATCAGGGGCGCGGCGAAAATCGCCTCCTGCCGTGCCAGCGATTCGCGGAGCGCGGAAAGAGCGCGCCTAGCCCTTCGCGTTTTTTCTCGCGTCATCATGACCTCTGATCCAACAGGCGCGGGCCATCCACGACCGCTGCCTCAGTAGAGAACAGCGGCAGTGTCAACGCGATCTTAAAAATGCGGCGAATACCTCCTACGTGGAAATACTTGTGCTGTTCGGCGCTCGCCGGCAGCGCGGTATCCGGGCACGGGCAACCCTCGACCGCGCGCTCAAGTCCACAGTTCCGCGCTGGCGAGCTGTGCGCCTTTGACCAGCGCGTCAAGCTTCGCCCACATGATGCTGGGATGCACGCGGCGATGGAACGGCCCCTGGGCGAAGCCGCAATCGGTACCGGCGATCAGATTCTCGCGCCCGACCAGCCGGGCGAGCCGCACGATGCGCTCGGCGACCAATTCCGGATGCTCGACCACGTTCGTGGCGTGACTGATCACGCCGGGAATGAGGACCTTACCTTGCGGCAGCTTCGCGTTTTCCCACACGCGCCATTCGTGCTCGTGGCGCGGATTGGCGCCTTCGATGACGAAGGCGCCGACGTTCATGGCCAGGATGAGGTCAACGATGTCCTTGAGCGGCACATCCGTGGTGTGCGGGCCAGGCCAGCTGCCCCAACAGACGTGATAGCGGATGCGATCCGGCGGCAAGCCGGCGATCGCCTCATTGAGCACCTCGACCTGCAAGCCGAGCCATTTGCGGTAATCCGCAAAACTCCCCGGCGGCACCATGCGGTCAAAGGTGACGGCGGCCCGGGCATCGTCGAGTTGCAGCACAAATCCGGCGTCGATGATCATGCGATATTCGGTGCGCATCGCCGCACCGATCGCCCGAATCAATTCCTCTTCGCTCTTGTAGTATTCGTTCTTGCGGTCCGGAATGACGCTTGCCGGCGCCGCCACGGGAAGGAACGCCTCGACGACATCGACGTCCTTGAGCGCCAATTTGAAATTGTCGATGTCGCGCTTGAGCTCCGTTTGCCCGGTATAAGCGATCGGCCCGACGCACACCGCCTCCACCGTGGTCGCGACGCCTTCGCGGGCGTCGAGCTCGGCATAAAATTCGGCGAACTGCTCGCGGTCGACCCCGCGCGTGAACGGATTTTGGGCCCCGGGCTTGATCGGCCGCCGCTCGAACCCGCTTAGGCGCTCAAGCACATATTGCGACCAAGAGATCGATTTTCCGAACTCGCCGTCGCTGACGACGTCGATGCCGATTTCGGCCTGCTTGTGCACGACCTCGGCGACCGACTCCGTCAGGCACTTGCCATAGGCCGCCGCGTCATAGGGCTTGCCGGCCTGCCTGGCCCGCAAAAATTCCTGCAACGCCGGCGGCCGGATCAGGCTGCCGACATGGGTGGTGAGGATGCGGTCGCTGCTGCGCTTCATTCTACTCGTCTCCTGTCCGCGTCATTGCGAGCGCACCCAAGCAATCCAGCGCGGCCGCGTCAATTTCCGGATTGCTTCGTCGCTTCCACCTACACGCTATGCGCTTCGGTGGATTCAAACCCTCCGTCGCTCGCAAGGCGAGCATAGGAGGGTTGCTCCTCACAATGACGGCCTTGCGCCACCTGCATGTTGGGCGGCATCCCATCTCGCCTCGGACAGCGCGGCGCGATAATTTCGCAGGCACGCGCCCGATGTGGCGCATCATCCCCGGGAGGATTTCATGATTTCATTCACGCGGCGCTCGCTGGCTCTGTTGCCAATGATCGCGCCTGTCCTGTCAGCCGGGCTCGCCCGCGCGGCCGAACTCAATCCAGCCGCCGTCACTTACAAGCTGCCCGATCAGATCCCATGGTCCCCGCCCAGCCCGACCGGCGCCCAGAATGCGGTGCTGGTCGGCGATCCGTCCAAGGAAGGGCTCTATGTCCAAATGGTCAAATGGCTTGCCGGCAACCATTTCAGCCACCCGCATTTCCATCGGCACGATCGCTTCATCACCGTGCTCAAGGGCACGTGGTGGGTCGGCACCGGCACCAAGTTCGATCCCGACGGCACGGTGCCGATGCCGGCGGGGACATTCGTCACCCATTACGGGCAGCAGGTTCACTTTGACGGCGCCAAGGACGAGGACGCGGTTCTGCTCATCGTCGGCGAGGGGCCGGGCACGTCCATCCCTGCCGAGGTCAAATGACACGGCGGTAGCAGAACCGATTGCGGATCACGCGGCGGATTTTGCCGCCGATTTGACGCCGGCGATGCCGACTCGCTCGGCCGTGGCGCGCTTGATGCGATCGAGGATGAGCTCGATCGAGGCAATTTCGATGCGGTTGCGGCCGTTGTCCTTGGCGCGATAGAGCGCGTGGTCGGCCTGAGCCAGCAGCGCCGAGAGATCGAGAACGGCATCATAGCTGATGACGACACCGATACTCACGGTGGCGACCACCGGCTTGCCCTCAACCTCGCTTGTCGCATCGGCGAACGACAAGCGGATCTGCTCGGCGACGGCCAACGCCCGCTCGCGCGTCGTATCAACCAGCAAGGCGGCGAATTCCTCTCCGCCAAGACGGCCGAAGATATCGAGACGACGCATGCAGCCGCTTGCCACCTCGGCGAACAGCTGCAACACGCGATCGCCGATGGCGTGACCGAAGCGATCGTTGATCGCCTTGAAATGATCGAGGTCGAGCAACATCACCGCGGTCGGACGCGGATCGATTGCCTGCCGCTTGAGTTGGGCCTCGCCGTCTTGCAGGAATGCGCGCCGGTTGGCGATGCCGGTCAGCGGGTCGACCAGTGCGGCGGTCTTATGACGGTGCTCGGTGCGTTCTTTGGCCATCGCGAGCAGGATAAACGCAATCGCGATCGTGAACAGCAGCGCCTCGAAGCTGAGCACGGTGAGCCAGACGCTTTCGAAAACTTCGTCGTTCGCCGGCAACCACGGCAGCATCGCGCCGAACGGCGTGCGCAGCAGAAAGAGCGAGCCGTGCGCGAACAGCATGAAGATCGCCGGCCAACGCGAGACCAGCGGCTCGCTGCGCCCGCGCCAGAATTCGTAGGCCGCAGCCCAGGTGTAGGCGGTGATGATGCCCGAGCTAAGGAACACTCGCATGTCCCAGGAATTCGCAATGCTCGGTATGCGGCCGAGCACCAGCCACAGGGCGGCGCCGCCGAACAACAGGAGCGGTTGCGGCTTGCGATCGTCGAATACGCGCGCGCCGGTCCAGGTCAGCGCAAACGCCGTGAACAGGATGGCGTTGGCAAGATCAATCGAGATCAGATCGGAGACCGAACCGTACATGCCGAACAGTATGACCGACGCCGCCCGCAGCAGATGCGCAAAGCCCCACCACGCCACGGCGTAGATCGCAGTGTTCTGGACCCAGGCAAAGAGTAGAAGCAATCCGAGGATTGCTTCTACATAGATGGTCACAAGGAACAATGTATTGACGTCGAGATTCATCGCGCTCAACCAGTTTGGCCGGATACGGGCAAGCGATTGCTGGTGACCCCGTTGCGTTTTGCATAACGCCGCGGCCGGAAAAAATCGGTGAATACCCGTACCCATCTACCCGCCATGCGACGGTATGGTTTCGACATGCTTTCGAAGAATGACGGCATTGACGCAGCCTTGTTTCCGAACATTTGGTCATCTAGGCTCGCCAGCCGAGGAACTACGATGATGCAAGTTCGTAACGGGATCATTGAGGCGATTGGCAACACGCCGTTGATCAAACTCGAGCGGGTGTCGGCGGCAACCGGCTGCATCATTCTGGGCAAGGCCGAGTTCATGAACCCGGGCCAGTCGGTCAAGGATCGCGCCGCGCTGTTCATCATCGAGGACGCGGTGAAAAAGGGCGAGTTGCGGCCGGGCGGCGTCATCGTCGAAGGAACTGCCGGCAACACCGGCATCGGGCTTGCTCTGGTCGGCAATGCCATGGGCTTTCGCAGCGTGATCGTCATCCCGGAGACCCAGAGCCAGGAGAAGAAAGACACGCTGCGATTGTGCGGCGCCGAACTGATCGAGGTGCCGGCCGTGCCCTATTCCAATCCCAACAATTACGTGAAGGTTTCCGGCCGGCTTGCCGCGCAACTGGCAAAAACCGAAAACAACGGCGCGATCTGGGCCAACCAATTCGACAACGTCGCCAATCGCCAAGGTCACATCGAGACCACGGGACCGGAAATCTGGCGGCAGACCGATGGCAAGGTTGACGGCTTTGTCTGCGCCGTCGGCACCGGCGGCACGCTCGCCGGCGTCGCCATCGCGCTCAAGGAATTGGCGCTCAAGTCGCGCAGCAATACCGTGCGCATCGCGCTCGCCGACCCGAGGGGCTCTGCGCTCTACAGCTATTACACGACCGGGACACTGAAATCCGAAGGATCCTCGATCACCGAAGGCATCGGGCAGGGCCGCATCACCAAGAATCTTGAAAATGCGCCGATCGACATCGCCTTTCAGATCCCCGACGCGGAGGCGGTGGCGATCATTTTCGACCTGCTCGAGCATGAAGGTCTATGCCTCGGCGGCTCCTCCGGCATCAACATTGCGGGCGCCGTTCGGCTCGCCAAGGAGCTTGGCCCCGGGCACACCATCGTGACCGTGCTCGCCGATTACGGCACACGCTACCAATCGAAGCTGTTCAATCCCGAGTTTCTGCGCGGGAAGAAGCTGCCGGTACCGGCCTGGCTCGAGCGCCGATCGAGCATCAAAGTGCCGTACGAGTGAACGTCACGCGAATGAACTTCAAGACTTGGCCGGCGTTATTCATTTGATCGAGAACCGAAAAAATGCTGAGAACCGAGAACACCCCTGCCCCCTCTCCGACAAGCCGTTGGCTCGTATCGACCGAGTGGCTCGCCGAACACTTGCATGATCGCGGTGTGGTCGCCGTCGACGGCTCCTATTTCATGCCGGCGCAAAAGCGCGACGCGCACGCCGAATATCGCAACGGCCACATTCCCGGCGCCGTGTTCTTTGACATCGAAGCCGTCAGCGATCATTCGACCGAGCTGCCGCACATGCTGCCGGGTCCGACGCAATTCGGCGAAGTCGTCGGCGCGCTGGGCATCGGCGATAACGACACCGTCGTGGTCTATGACAGTATCGGCCTCTACTCGGCGGCGCGCGTGTGGTGGACGTTCCGCATCTTCGGCGCAAAGAACGTTTACATCCTCGATGGTGGACTGCCGAAATGGACAGCCGAAGACCGGTCGCTCGAGACCGGCGAAGCCGTGCGGACACCAAAACGATTCCATGCCGAGATGAACGTCGGCGCCGTCGCGATGCTCGCCGACGTGCGGATGGCTGTCACCGATGAGAGCGCGCAGATCGTCGACGCACGCTCGGCGGAGCGGTTCAGCGGCAAGGCGCCGGAACCGCGCCCCGGCCTGCGTTCGGGCCACATGCCAGGTTCGTTCAATGTGCCGTTCGACCGCGTGGTCGAGAACGGCAGCCTCGCTTCACGCCAACGCATTGCAGCGGCGTTCAAAGACGCCGGCGTCGATCTCGACAAGCCGATCATCACCTCGTGCGGCTCCGGCGTCACCGCCGCGATTCTCACCTTGGCGCTTGAGTCGCTCGGCAAAACCCCAAAGGGTTTGTACGACGGATCATGGTCGGAGTGGGGTTCGCGGCCCGATCTTCCCGTCGAACGCGACTAGCGTATGATGCGCGCCAACGGAGTAGCGCATGATCTTCCGCCAGCTCTTCGACTCAACGTCCGGCACCTACACCTATCTGATCGCCAGCCGTCATGGCGGCGAGGCCTTGATCATCGACCCGGTGTTGGAGCGGGTCGACCGCTATCTGCAGCTCGTTCGCGAACTTGACGTCAAGCTGGTCAAGGCGGTGGACACGCATCTGCACGCCGATCACGTGACCGGGCTCGGCGCGCTGCGCGACTACACTCATTGCATCACGGTGATGGGTGAACAGACCCACGCCGATGTCGTCTCCATGCGCGTGGCGGAAGGCGATCGAATAGAGATCGAGGGCTTGCGTCTCGACGTGCTGTACACGCCGGGCCATACCGACGATTCCTATTCGTTCCTGTGGGCCGACCGCGTGTTCACCGGCGATACCCTGCTCATCCGCGGCACCGGCCGTACCGACTTCCAGAACGGCGATCCGCGCGCGCAATACGAGTCCATTTTCAACAAGCTGTTGAAGCTGCCCGACGAGACGCTGGTATATCCGGCGCACGACTACAAGGGCGACACCGTCTCGACCATCGGCGAGGAGAAGTTGTTCAATCCGCGGCTCAAGGTCAAATCGGTCGATGAATACGTCGAGCTGATGAACAACTTGAAACTGCCCAATCCGAAGCTGATGGACGTGGCCGTGCCGGCCAACATGCAGGTCGGCCTGCACCAGGAGAATATCGCGCGCAAAGGTTGGGCGTTGTCGGCGGCTGACGCGATCGCGCTGCGCGGCCGCCCTGACGTGGCGCTCGTCGATCTGCGCGAGAAAACCGAGCGCGACAAGCACGGCGTCATACCCGGCTCGTTGCATGCGCCCTATCCGGCCCTGCAGGAACACATCGGCGCCGGCGGCATGCTGCACGAATTGGCGACCGCGACCGGCAAGCGGATCGTCTTCTACTGCGCCTTCGGCGAGCGCTCGGCGATGGCGGTGCAAGCGGCGCAAGATGCCGGCCTCAAGACCGCCTGTCACATCCAGGGCGGCATCGCCGCCTGGAACAAGGCGAACGGACCGCTGGCGCGTTGTTAAGATCGGCTTGGTCGATGTGGCGGACAAACGCCCTAGAACGCCGCTCAGTCGATCTTGATACCCGCCGCCTTCGCCAGCTCTATGTTCGCAGCAACCTCCTTTTTGATGAGCGCATCGAACTCCGCAGGCGACAGCGGCATAGGCTCGATCCCTTGCGGCTTAAGCTTGTCCATCACCGCCGGCTCAGCCATCGCCTGCTGTGTTTCCTGACGCAATCGCTCGACGATGGCGCGATCCGTGTGCGCCGGCACGAACATACCCATCCAGTAATTGTAATCGGAATCCGGGTAACCGGCCTCCAGCGTGGTCGGTACATCCGGCAACGAACTCGATCGTTTCGGTGTGCAGACAGCGAGCGCAATGAGCCTTCCGTCATTCATGAATGACATGGCGGACGGCACGCCCGCGCAGGCAAAATCGACCCGGCCTGTCATAACTTCGGTGATGGCCTCAAGTCCGCCTTTGAACGGCACATGAATGGCATTGAAGCCTGCGCTCACGCGAAGCCGCTCCGCGGCGAGATGCGACGTGCTGCCGACTCCGGCGGACGCGAAGGTCATGTTATTGGATTTTGCAGCGCTCACCAGTTGGCTCAGCGTCTTGATGCCCTTCGCGGGAGCAATAATGACAACGTTGGGAACAGTCCCGAACGGGATGACAGCGGAAAAATCGCGCGCCACGTCATAGTGAGCGCCTGGATAGATGGCGGGTGTCGCGGAATGCGCAGCTGCGTTGACGAGTATTGTGTACCCGTCCGGCGGCGCCTGAGCGACAACGGCGGAGCCGATCGTGCCGCCCGCTCCGCCCCGGTTTTCCACGATAATCGGCTGGCCAAGTCGCTCCGACACCGGGTCAAGCACGATGCGCCCGACGATGTCGATGCTGCTGCCTGCCGAAAATGGCACAATGGCGCGAATAGGTCGCGACGGCCAATTTGGCTCGGCCGAAACAATATCGGGCAGAACCGGGGTCGAGAGCGCGGCAACGGCGATATTAAGAAATCCGCGGCGCGTCGTCATGGATGCGTCCTCCTGCGCTGCTTCGCGGCCGTAAGGCTGTCGTCTACGCGATTGCAGCATCGAAGAAGCCTGGCGTGAAAGCAAGCTTCGGAGTTCGGAAAACCACGTCCTACTTTTTCCGGACAATGTTTGATCTCGTCGTCCGAGAAATGCCAAAGCCGCAGGAGCATGTCCTGCGGCTTTGCGTTTGCGCCCGCTACGGGGAGGCGAAATTCAGCGAGCGCCTGTGCCATCCAGAGCATGATCCCGAAAAAGCCTGCCCCGGACTTGATCCGGGGTGGAAACCGGTTTTCGGAAAAGATCATGCTCCAACGAGAGGTGAATTAGAGCTGCGAGCCCTGATCGCTGTCGCCGTCCATCAAATTATGCATTCCGCCCGGGCCACGTCCTTGCGGTCCGAACTGATGATGACCGTGTCCCCAGCCCTGACCGTCTTGTCCGAACTGATGACCGCCCTGCCCCCAACCCTGGCCGCCTTGCCCGCCACCGTCGCGTCCGCAGCCGTGCTTTTCGCGCCAATTGCCGCCGTTGTTGGCGTGCATGTTGTGGTGCGGCCGGAGAAGACGCGCAAGCATCGTGAAGCGAGCCTTCTGGGCGTCGTCGAGGCTCTGGTAAAGCGGCGCACCGGTATCGGCGATCTGCTTGAGCGCGGCGCTCGTCTTGCTCATGTGATCGGCCCGACGCGCCATCCGATCGAATGGAGTGGTGGGGGCTTGCGGCTGGGACTGTTGGTCAGCCGCTTGGCGGGCCTGCATACGCTGGATCCTCAGCTGGGTCATATTGCGCAAGGCGGCCTCGTATGCCGGCCAGTTCTTCGCCTGGTCCGGGGTCAGTTCGAGTCCCGCCTTAAGCGCTGCGATCCGCGCGTCAGCGAATGCGGCAATGTCGTCAGCACTGAGCCGGTGATGTTGTTCGGCGAGCGGACCGCCGTGACCGAAACCACCAGGGCCGTCGAAACGCTGCTGCGCATAGACCAACGATGAGCCGGCGATAGCAAGGATTGCTGTCGCGGCGATTACGGGCTTGAGCATGTCATCCTCCAGGGAGCCAATGAATGTGCGAAAATAATGGCCCATCGGAATTCTAACGCAAGTTAAACTTTGTACAGATTACGCCGTGTAAGATTGTAGCCTTTGTAATGTTCGCAAAAAACTTTGGCCCTGGAAGTATAAGTTAAGTATTCATTCATTTACGCTGTTGCTTTGCCACGGCAACTTGGATTTCAACGCGCTCAATGCAGGATTTGCTGGAGGAACAGCCGCGTGCGCTCGTGTTGAGGCCGATCGAAAAAGCTATTCGGCTCGTTGATTTCCACGATCTGCCCGTCATCCATCAAGATGACACGGTCGGCGACCTGCCGCGCAAAGCCCATTTCGTGGGAGACCACCAGCATGGTTATTCCGTCCGTAGCGAGTTCCACCATCGTATCCAGCACTTCCTTGACCATCTCCGGATCGAGTGCCGATGTCGGCTCGTCGAACAGCATGATGTTGGGGTTCATGCACAGCGCCCGCGCGATCGCCACGCGCTGCTGCTGTCCGCCGGACAGCCGCGCCGGATATTTTTGCGCCTGTTCGGGAATCTTGACGCGCTCGAGATAGCGCATGGCGAGCGTCTCGGCGTCATGCTTCGGCATGCGGCGCACCCAGATCGGCGCCAGCGTGCAGTTCTCGAGAACGGTGA